>Ga0075441_10000023_pt1 | contig 59914 bp, 57 predicted proteins | sample CoawatmetaG00DNA_FD_71582 | JGI IMG/M metagenome (GOLD analysis project Ga0075441, IMG submission 71582) | Marine microbial communities from the West Antarctic Peninsula - Coastal water metaG002-DNA | ecosystem: Environmental > Aquatic > Marine > Coastal | place: Atlantic Ocean: West Antarctic...
ATAAGTCGTGCTGTTGAATTTGTTTGACGTTTTTAGGGGTGATACTAAAATCATTGGTTTTTATACTGGGTATTCTTGCGACTTTGGTCACACTTGGGTAAATTGTGTGATTGAAATGATACGTAGCCTCACCAAGGCTGCATAAATTAGCCGCCACAAGCGGTAAAAATAACCGGAGCTGCTACCGTGCCAACATCCGATCTAATGCTCGAAGGCCTCACCTTAATGGTGTTTGGCATGGGCTTTGTGTTTACTTTCCTTACATTATTGGTGTTTTCCACCAAAATGATGTCCGCTACCGTGTTGCGGTTTATCCCTGTTGAAGAAGTGCTAGCAAGGCCACCTTTAACCATGGTTTCACCTTCGCAACAAGTTGCCAACGACCCCCAATTAATGGCGGTGTTAAGTGCGGCAGTTCATCGTTATCGCCAAGATCACTGATAACAGCGACACCCCCTAATTCAACTATTCGATTATTAGCACAGGCGTAAACACATGACCGCTGTTAAACAACCCTTAGGTATTACCGATGTCGTCCTACGTGACGGCCATCAGTCTTTATTCGCCACGCGTATGCGCTTGGCCGACATGCTACCCATTGCCCCAAAACTAGACGAAATAGGCTATTGGTCTGTAGAAACATGGGGTGGAGCCACCTTCGATTCATGTATTCGTTATTTGGGTGAAGACCCTTGGGAGCGTATCCGCGCCCTTAAAGCAGCAATGCCTAAAACGCCTCAACAAATGTTATTCCGTGCGCAAAACATTCTAGGCTATCGCCACTATGCCGATGACGTAGTGCGCAAGTTTGTAGAGCGTGCTGCAGTTAACGGTGTTGACGTGTTCCGTATCTTTGATGCCATGAACGATCCCCGCAACTTATCCACTGCGATTGCCGCCGTAAAAGAGACCGGCAAGCATGCTCAAGGCACTATTTCATATACCTTAAGCGCACTACATAACGTTGATTACTGGGTGGATTTAGCCAAGAAAATTGAAGATCAAGGCGCCGACTCCATTTGTATTAAAGACATGGCAGGCTTATTGAATCCTTATACAGCATTTGAATTGGTGAGCCGCCTTAAGGCCGAAACCAACATGCCCGTGCACATGCAGTGCCACGCCACTACTGGCCTGTCTACAGCGGCCATTTTGAAGGCTGCAGAAGGAGGCATTGATAACGTTGACACCTCCATTTCTTCCATGTCCATGACGTACGGCCATTCACCTACCGAATCTGTTGTGTCTATATTTGAAGGCAGTGACCGTGACACAGGGCTAGACATTAACGCCCTAGAAGAAATAGCCGCTTACTTTCGTGATGTACGTAAAAAATACGCTAAATGGGAAGGTTCTCTTAGGGGTGTAGACTCTCGTATTCTTGTGGCTCAAGTGCCCGGTGGCATGCTCACCAACATGGAAAGCCAACTCAAAGAACAAGGCGCTGCAGATAAGCTTGATGAAGTATTAGCAGAAATCCCACGGGTACGTGAAGATTTAGGTTTTATTCCTCTAGTCACGCCAACCTCACAAATTGTGGGTACGCAAGCCGTACTTAACGTCTTAACCGGCGAACGCTACAAAACCATTACTAAAGAAACGGCAGGTGTATTAAAAGGTGAATATGGCGCGGCCATGGCGCCTTTTAATAAAGAACTACAAACCCGTGTACTCGATGGAGCTGAAGCTATTACGTGCCGCCCTGCAGACCTGATCGAAGACGAATTAGACAAGCTCACCGCAGAATTACGTGGCCTTGCACAAGAAAAGAACATTAAGTTAGCACCCGGCGAGCGTGAAATAGACGACGTATTAACCTACGCGTTGTTCCCTCAAGTGGGGCTTAAATTCTTACAAAACCGTGATAATCCAGATGCGTTTGAGCCGGTTCCTACGCTTGAATCTGCGCTTGCAGATACGTCCACAGCAACTACACCAGCCACAGGCGGATCCACGGTTTATACCATTGGTGTCAATGGCCAAAGCTACGTTGTTGAAGTAGAAGAGGGTGGTGATATTTCGGCTGTTGGGTTAGCTCAAGTGGCCATGACCGCTACGCCAGCGTCTGCCGCCGCGCCAGTGACAGGTGGCGAACCTGTGACCGCGCCTTTAGCGGGTAATATATGGAAGGTTCACGCTGTTCCCGGCCAAGCAGTGCAAGAAGGTGATGTGTTATTTATCTTAGAAGCAATGAAGATGGAAACCGAAATTCGCGCCAGCAAGGCGGGTGTGATCGGTTCTGTTACCACTAAAGAAGGCGACTCTGTATCCGTTGGTGATACCTTGTTAACCTTAGTTTAGGCGGATTATTCATGGATAAATTATTACAAATCTGGCACAGCTCTGGCTTGTACCAAGTGCAGCCAGGCCAAATCGTCATGATGGCGGTGGGCTTATTGCTCCTGTATTTGGCCATCAAGCGCAACTTTGAACCCTTGTTACTCATTCCTATTGGTTTTGGTGGCATATTGGCCAACATCCCTGGAGCCGGCTTAGCCGAGTCTGGGGGTATTCTTTATATGTTCTATACCGTGGGTATAGAAACAGGCGCCTTCCCACTGATCATCTTTATGGGTGTGGGAGCCATGACCGATTTTGGTCCGCTACTGGCTAACCCTAAAACCTTATTTTTGGGTGCAGCAGCGCAGTTTGGTATTTTTGTAACCTTAATCGGCGCTGTGGGTTTAACCACCTTAGGGATAATGGACTTTACCCTAGCCGATGCCGCCGCAATAGGCATTATAGGCGGTGCCGATGGCCCCACCTCCATCTATGTGGCCAGTATATTGGCCCCAGACTTATTGGGCGCGATTGCCGTGGCGTCATACTCTTACATGGCCTTGGTCCCTCTGATTCAGCCACCAATTATGCGTGCCTTAACCACAGAAAAAGAGCGCCAGATAAAAATGGTTCAGCTACGGCCTGTAGGTAAAGTGGAGAAGATTGTATTCCCATTGCTCTTGTTGCTTCTAGTGGCCTTTATGTTGCCAGATGCTGCACCTTTATTAGGTATGTTCTGTTTTGGTAACCTCATGCGCGAATCTGGCGTAGTAGATCGTTTATCAGACACCACTCAAAATGCCTTAATTAACGTCGTGACTATCTTCTTAGGTTTAGCAGTGGGTTCTAAACTGTCGGCAGACAGTTTCTTAGACTTAACCACCTTAGGCATCCTTGTTCTGGGTATGGTGGCGTTTGCTATTGGTACCGCATCTGGCGTGTTAATGGCTAAACTCATGAATAAAATGACCGGAGGTGGCATTAACCCCCTCATTGGTTCAGCTGGCGTGTCTGCAGTACCGATGGCAGCGCGTGTGTCTAACAAGGTTGGCTTAGAGGCTAACAACCAAAACTTCTTGTTAATGCATGCTATGGGCCCTAACGTCGCAGGTGTGATAGGTTCCGCTGTAGCAGCAGGTATTATGATTAACTATGTTGGCGGTGGCTAAGCCAACCGTCAACCCTTTATCACACCTTCAAACCCCGCAAAAACTCAGCAAACTCTTCGCCAATACCCTCATGCCTAAGGGCATGCTCAACATAAGCCATTGCTAAGCCTAGCTTATCACCACAATCAAACGTACGGTCTGCAATATGGTATGCCTCAATGGCGCCACCAGCTGCCAAATAGGCAGCAATAGCATCTGTTAACTGAATCTCATCACCCACACCAGGGGCCGTTTCAGCAAGTTGCTTCCATACATTGCGATGTAATACATAACGTCCGGTAATGGCCAAATTGCTAGGGGCATCCTCTACAGTTGGCTTTTCCACCAAGGCTTGAATCCGAGCAAACTTACCACTAGAAAGGGAACTGCCATTTACGTCCACCACACCAAAGTTACAAACTCGTTCATCTGGCACAGGGTTAACCATAATCTGGCAAGCCGCATTTTCATTAAAGCGCTGCACCATAGCTGCAAGGTTATCTTTTGCTGGGTTAGAAGCTAGGTTATCAATGAGTACATCTGGCAACACCACCACAAAGTCATCATCACCAATGACAGGCTTAGCACTCAAAATAGCATGGCCTAAACCCAAGGCCTTGCCTTGGCGAATATGCATAATATTCACCCCAGGTGGCGTGATGGAGCGCACTTCTTCCAGCAACTGCCGCTTAACCCGTGTTTCTAAAGTAGATTCCAGCTCAAACTGAGTATCAAAGTGGTTTTCAATAGAATTTTTACTACCGTGGGTAACCAGTACGATGTCCTTAATGCCCGCTGCCGCAATCTCATTCACAATGTACTGAATCATGGGTTTATCCACTATGGGTAACATTTCTTTAGGAATAGCCTTAGTGGCTGGCAACATCCGAGTACCTAAACCTGCTACAGGTATAATCGCTTTCATAATATCCTTTCCAAAACCCAACTCATTCATATTCAAAGCGCAGTTTAACGCCTACAATGACCACTGCCAACCTAAAATAGAATCGAAACAAAAAACTACCCATGAGCCAATTCTTTCAAATCCATCCAGAATCTCCTCAACCTCGTTTAATTAAACAAGCCGTAGAAATCATCCAAAAGGGTGGTGTGGTGGTGTATCCAACAGATTGTGCCTACGCCATCGCCTGCCACATAGGTGATAAAAAAGCCGTAGACCGCATTAAACAAATCCGCCAGTTAGATGAAAAACACCATCTCACCCTAGTGTGTGAAGACCTTAGTCAAATTGCCACCTATGCCAAAGTAGACAACGAAGCCTATCGAATCTTAAAGTCCCACACTCCAGGTGCTTATACCTTTATTCTAAAAGCAAGCAAAGAAGTGCCCAAAAAGCTTCTCCATCCTAAAAAGAAAACCATAGGCCTGCGTGTGCCAGACAATGTTATTGCTTTAGCCATTCTAAAAGAGCTAGGCGAACCTATGCTCAGTAGTTCGTTAATCCTACCCAATGAAGAATTTCCGTTAACAGATCCCTACGATATCCGGCAAACTCTAGAACATAGTCTAGACTTGATCATAGACGGTGGATATTGCGGGATGGAAGTGACTTCGTTAGTCAGTTTGGTAGACGGCGAAGTAGAAGTATTGCGCCAAGGCATGGGTGACACAACTGAGTTCAGTTAGTTCTATTAATGCCGACTTTCCGATTCGGCAAGACTCAAAATGATGTGGCAATCTTCCGCCAACCGCCAACCGCCAACCGCCAACCAAAAGCCTAAAATAGCCTGTAGGTACAAATACCCACATACGGGTGCATTGTTATTATTTATAATATAACCTCAAAGCGCAAATATAGGAATAATTCCTAGATAATTCTCCGTATAATGATGCCATTAGCTTAGGAAAATAATAAACATGGCAATAACAACAGAACTTTGGCAACCCAGCCTAATCGCTTTGGTCAGCGCTTTTGTGGCTATCCTAGTGCTGTCTATTAGGAGTAGTGGATGAGTACTTCTAATTGGTTGTTACTTCAAGTTAAGCCTAAACAAGAAGTCCGAGCGTTGGAAAATCTTCAACGCCAAGGTGGTGAGTGTTATTGCCCTCAAATATTGATAGAAAAACTTAGCCGTGGAAAGCGGATTGAAGTAGAAGAAGCTCTGTTTCCAGGCTATTTATTTATTAACGCGCAGCCAGAACAAAACGGCCTAACCTATACGAGTATCCGCTCTAGTCGTGGTGTAAGTAAAATAGTTGGTTTTGGTGCGGAACCAATAAAAGTGCCAGAAACTCTTATTACACAAATTAAATACCGCGAGCACGCCGATTCAATTGGTTTTATAGCAAAGGACTTGCCCCAAGCAGGTGATAATATCAATATTCTAGAGGGCCCTTTTAAAGGCCTAAAAGCGGTATTCAGTCATACTGATGGTATACAACGGTCCATTGTATTAATCAATTTATTAAATCAACAAACTCCTACATCATTAGCTAACACCCAAATAAAAAAGCACGCATAGTTAGTCTCTGGATAACCTAAGCCACGATTAATAGTGTGTAAATATTACATAAGCGTTCAACGGTTGAACGTGCTTGGTAATCGTCACCGCAAATGCCATAAGTTATCGGGTAGGGCGGTAGCGTCTCTGCAAATTGAAAGCTTGGATTATGCCCACGGAAACCCACCTAGCAATACTTAAACACATACAAGTTAACCCAGAAGCCTCACAGCGTGCATTGGCCCAAGAGTTAGGTGTAAGTGTAGGTAAAGTGAATTACTGCCTAAGAGCTTTAATGGATAAGGGTTTTGTAAAGGCAGGCAACTTCACACGTAATACAGATAAACTCAGTTATTTATACCTATTAACTCCAAAAGGGTTAGAAGAAAAAGCCAGTTTAACTACAAGCTTTTTAAAGCGTAAGATTGCGAAACATGAAAAAATAGCTCAAGAGATAGCGCAACTTAAGCGTGATAGTTAATAAATTTACCACACCATTGCTGCTTGATAAAGTTGGTTGGCAATCTAATGCTAGAATTGTAAAATGGGAAAATACCAGATTTGTGATTTTACTTGGGAAGAAACAGACAAAGCTAACTTGCTCCGCAAGGCTTTGCAATGGTTAGAAAAGTAGATCACCGTCTAGATTGTATCTTAAGCCTTAATTTTAAAACCATGCTCGGAAAGGATAAAATGTGAACTTTGGTACTAAAAAAGCTATGAATTTTAAAGTGCTCATATTAGATGTTGATGGTGTTATGACCACGGGGCATTTTTTATACTCCGAACATGGAAAAGTTATAAAAATCTTTGGTCCTGATGATAATGATGCGCTCAGATTACTAAATCCCCATATCGAAATTCGTTTTGTTACAGGCGATCGAAAAGGATTTTCGATAAGCAATAAGCGCATTAAAGACGATATGAATTTTGAGCTAGATTTGGTTAGTACAATTCATAGGATTGATTGGATTAAAGAACGGTATGACCCGAGAGAGGTAATTTATATGGGTGATGGTATATTCGATCATTATGTAATGAAAAAAGTTGGATACTCTATTGCACCTAAAAATGCGGATAGTTTAGCCAAGTCCAGTGCTAGTTACATTACGGAGCGATCCGGTGGAGATAGGGCTGTGGCTGAGGCTTGTCTCCATATAATGGAAACGTTTTTTATACCATATGACCCTGATAATTTACCAGCTGATCAGATTAATCTTGGAGAGTGGACTGCATGAAGCTTCAGCAACGCCTAATAAACTATCGAGCAGGACGTAATTGCACACTTTTAGGTGTTGGTCCCATGAGTAAGAACTGCGTAGACGCCTCAATCGAATTGTCGGAAAAATATAGGGTGCCGCTGATGCTGATAGCGAGCAGAAGACAAGTAGACTCTGAACAATTTGGCGGAGGGTATGTAGAAAATTGGACTTCACAACAGTTTGCAGATTATGTAATCGAGAAGGATATTGGTAAAAATATTATCCTTGCAAGAGACCATGGTGGCCCCTGGCAGAATGATCTCGAAAAAAATCAAAGTATGAATTTAAAAGATGCGATGGAATCTGCAAAGGATTCATATCGAGCAGACATTGATGCCGGTTTCCATATGCTCCATATTGATCCGAGCGTAGATATTCACTCTCAACCTAATGTAGACGAAATTTTAGAAAGGGTGTATGAGTTATATGATTTTTGTTGGTCATATGCGAAACAAAAAAATCAAGATGTTATTTTTGAAATTGGAACTGAAGAACAAAGCGGTAGTACCAACTCACAAGAAGAGTTGGAATATACGCTCCAAAAAATGCGAAAATTTTGTAATGTAAACAAATTCCCATACCCGTCTTTCGTAGTCATCCAAGCGGGAACTCGTGTGATGGAGACGCAGAACGTGGGATCGTTTGACTCCCCAATACGTGTAGCAAATGAGCTTCCTCCAGAAATTCAGATCCCCCGAATGATTGATATTTGTAATAAGTATGGAATTTTCATGAAAGAGCACAATACTGACTATCTTTCTACAGAATCACTCAGATGGCAGCCTAGATTGGGGATTCACGCTGCTAATATTGCTCCTGAATTTGGTGTTGCAGAAACAAGAGCTTTTGTCAAAATATTGCAAGAGACTAGTCAGTTAGAACTGTTAGAGCAGTTCTTAGCCGTGTCATATAGTTCAATGAAGTGGAAAAAATGGATGCTTAAAGGAACGGATGCAACTGATTTTGATCGTTCTATTATTGCAGGGCATTATGTTTTTTCCACGGATGAGTGCATTGATATTAAGGATCAGGCTAGATTAAAGGTCAGCAACCTAGATGCACTTCTAAAAAACGAAGTCAAAATTAGCATTCAAAGGTACATGACTGCCTTCAACTTAGGTTAATCTAATGAACAAAACTGCGACCATAATTCTGAACAGAAACCTTCCAAAAGAAACAGATGCTTTAGTAGAGCAAATAGCAACACTTGACTCTCAGAATACGGATATATTTGTTGTAGAGGCAGGCTCAGACAAGGATAATTTGTCTAAATATTGCACCTGGCATGTACAGAATGAGGAGGTTGTCGAACATGGCCTCAGATATTCAAGGGGAATGAATTATGGACTGCTGCAGCTATGGAAAGGGAAAAGTTGGCTGAAGTATGATTCATTTTTTCTTATTACAAATGACACAAAACTACCCGATGGCCAAAACACCATTTCAATCCTTCAAGATATATTGAATACAAATCCTCGGTTGGGTATTTGTTCACCTTGTTCAAAAAAATGGGGTGAGCAGGATTTGATAGGTATAGAGTCTTTAAAGTACTTCTGGTTCATCCATAATAATGCATATATTATGAAAAGAGAATTAGTAGAAGAGTTGATAAATAGGGATAATCCATCTTATATGAATTTTTTGTTTGATGGAGATAACTTTAGAGGATACCTTTCTGAAAGTGAAATCATTGCTAAGGCTTATGTAAATGATTGGGCTGCAGCAATTACTACTAGAGTCTACGCAGAAGAAGACGAGGCATACCTGTTAGATAGAAGTAATATAATTAAAACTGAATCCTATGAGATTAACCTAGAATTATATGTAGATGAAGGGTTAGCGTGGATTAAGAAAAAATACGGTTTTAACAGTCGATGGCAAATGATGCAGTATTCCAAACTAATGTATGAAAAGTTTTTTGAGTATTTCCCTGACGAAGGAATAAATAAAATTTAAAAGTATTTTAGCTATAAGTGTTTGAAAAATTTAGAAGTGATCGATAATGAAATTTAAAGTATGTATTTTGGCAGCAGGCATTGGAACTCGAATGTCACCATTAACCGACAAAATTAACAAATCATTGTTGCCTGTTGAATTTAAGGCGGTGTTATCCCATATAATAGAGAAGTTTGATCTTGAAATAGAGATAGTGATCGCTGTTGGACACTTAAAAGAAACTATTCTAGAGTACTTAGAGTGTGCACATAAGGATCGTAGTCTTACGATAGTCGAAATAGATCAGTATGTTGGCGAAGGTTCTGGGCCGGGTTATTCATTGATGCAGTGTAAAGCTCACTTAAATCTACCATTTATATTTTTCGCTTCAGATACATTAGTTATGGAGGATATTCCGTCTCCCTCGAAAAACTGGCTAGGTGTTTCATCAGTCAAAGAAACTAAGAATTACTGCACTGCTAAGATACTGGAAAATAGAATTGTTGAATTAGAAGATAAGACAAGAAACGACAATAAAAATGCTTTCGTTGGAGTTGCTGGAGTAAATGATCATCATGTTTTTTTTGATGCGCTAGAAAAAAATAAGGAATTAAAGGCTGGTGAATTTCAAGTTTCAAATGGATTTTCTGCCTTAATAGGGCATGACTTGGTACCAGAATACTTCACCTGGCACGATACGGGGAATATGCAAGGTTACATATCGGCCAATACAGACATGTCTAACTCTGACTCTTTATTTGATTTTAGCAAGCAAGAAGAATTCTTGTATTTTGTCGGTGATAATGTAATTAAGTTTTTTGCTGATGAAAAAATAATTAAAAATAGATATAAGCGCTCACTAATTATTGGGAACTTATGTCCAAAGGTAAACTGTATTAAAAGGAATTTTTATTCATATAGTAAGATCCAAGGAGAGGTGCTTTATGACGTTGTTAATGACAGTGTAATGGAAGCGTTGATGTCTTGGCTTGATAATAAGCTATGGTTAAAATCAGAATTAACTGAGTCTGGAGTTAAGCAGTTTAAAATTTCTTGTTTTGATTTTTATTATAAGAAAACAATTGATAGGCTGACTCAATATCATGAAAAATACTCTTTAAATGACCAATCGGCAACGATAAATGGTGTCTTTGTTCCTTCATTGGAGGAAATGTTCAGTTTCATAGATTGGGAAGACCTTAGTAATGGAGCGGCTTCTAATTTCCATGGTGACCTTCAATTTGATAATATATTGTTGACAACTAAAGGTGATTTTTTACTTCTAGATTGGAGGCAGGATTTTTCTGGTCTTATAGATTATGGTGATCAATATTATGATCTTGCGAAGCTTAATGGTGGAATGAAAGTCTCTTACAAATTAATTAAGAAAGGTGATTTTTCATATAAAATTGATACCAAAGGAAAGGTAGAAATCACACATGATGTACCACCAGAATTGACTATCGGAAGAGATCAATTATTGACATTTTTGAATAAAAATAGCCTTGACGTTTCTAGAGTAAACACTTTGACCAGTTTAATATATTTGAATATGTCTCCCATGCACAATGAACCATTTGACCATTTTATCTACAACTTTGGAAAGCTCAACCTTTATAACACCCTATTAGAAAGTGGAAAGATATCTGTAACAAGTTAAATTTCATTGAGATAATGATATAAGCCATGTCAAAAATTATTTTCATCACAGGATCGTCAAGAGGCATTGGGGCAGCTATAGCTCGTCTCGCAAAAAAAAGAGGGTACGAAGTGATTCTTCACGGAAGAAGAATATCTCCTTCGATTATTAAATTAGCTAAAGAACTTGATTCAAAGTATTTAGTTTTTGATGTAAAGAATGAATCCGAGGTTATAGAAGGTTTATCAAAAGTAGATCATATAGATGTTTTGATAAATTCGGCTGGGATAAATATATCTAAACCATTTGATGAACTATCCGACTGTGATTGGAGGGCGATATACGAAATTAACGTCTTTGGTTTGGCTAACGTTACCAGACACGTGGTGCCTTTAATGAAGAGGTCAAAAGAATTAGGGAAAATAGTAAATATAGCTTCTGTTAAAGGGCTTTATTCGTCTGTCGGCCGTGTTGCATACGCTTCTTCAAAAGCTGCTGTCATTAACTTAACGGTTGGATTGGCAAAGGAGTTGGCTCCAAATATATTAGTGAATGCCGTTGCTCCCGGGTTTACGAGTACAGAAATGACTGAAAACACTTGGAGTGATCGAATCAAACAACAGGTAGAGAGTATATTGTTAAGGCGAATGGCCAAGCCTGTCGAAATAGCAAGATTAGTTATGTTTTTATCTGGAGAAGAAAATGAATATATTACAGGACAAACGATTAGCATCGATGGAGGATTTGGTATAAAAAATGAATGATTTATATAATAATATTTGGCACTATGATGAAAAAGATGCAAAGGTAGTCTCTAAGCCTTGGGGATCAGAAGTTTGGATAAATTTTCGAAAAGGAGAGAGCGTAGGGGATGAAGTAAAGAGATATATAATGAAGAAATTATATATAAAAAAAGATACGAGAACAAGCTTTCAATACCACGAGAAGAAGGTTGAAACCAATTTTCTGGTCGAAGGCTCAGTAGAAGCTTGGTTTGAAGATAAAAAAGGCCATATAGATATAAAGGTTTTGAAAGCTGGGTCAATTTGGTCAATTCCTGCAGGAATCAAGCATCGTATTGTTACTTTGGAAGATGTTATATTGATTGAATCATCCTCGCCAGAAGTGGATGATGTAATTAGAATCGACGATGACACCTTGAGAGGGGATGGACGGATCGAAAATGAGCATTAGATTAACTAATCATGCAATCATATTTATTACGAATTAAAAATAATTCAATTATCATTCCTTGTAAGGATATATTTCATTTCAGCATATTAATATTTTAGTGTTTTTTTTGGGACGAAGGATGAAATTAATATAAAAAATAATATGCACTTTTTATTAATTTAATATGTGGGGGTCCTTTTGTTAAAAAAAATAACAATTGAATATTTTGATTTATTTAGTAGGAAAAATATTATACAACTTGAAAAAATGTTTTCAGAAGAGGTGTCGCTCCACGATTGGGATGTATCTTGTTATGGTAAAGTTAACGTTGTGGATTCTATCCAAAGCATATTTAACAATGTTGATAAAATTGTTATAGAGCCAATAAGGATATACTCTGAATATAGCACTGTCATTGCAGAGCTTGAGATTATTATAAATGGCACAACAAGCTTGTTCGTTGTTGATGTCATTGAGTACAATAAAGATAATGAAATCGTTTCTATTCGAGCATATAAACGATAACTTTTGTATAACTAAATGCCATTAAAAGCACGCCAGCCCTTTTTTGGTTTCTAATCGTACTGGTGGTTCATTTGCAGATAAAAATACTTAGTAAGATCTCCGGTGCCGCACAAATCAACGGTTCAGGCATATATACTGGATGGAGCCTGTATGTTTTAAATGTAGGCATGTAACTACGTACGTGCAGTCATACTTACTAATTCAGTTTAAGTCAGAGTAGTAAGGCAATATAGTTCACGAATATAACATTTGATAAAAAGTTCTAAAACTAAAAAGAGTATTGGGATGCGTCTAGTCTAAATATTAGGGTCAGAAGTGGATCTTGTAGGTTTTTTCATTGGCTCGCCACATTGATTAGAGATGTTCATAACATCACTTGTCAGGTGGCCAAACCCACTGTACAACTATACTGCAACAGAGCTGTGCGATATAACTGGTTGAGTCATTGCTTGTTTGATAGTACTGAAGATGTTCAGAATCGTGCAACTCGATGGCGGTGAACCTACAATAATGAGCGTCAAAAATATGGCGTTAAACGGCATCACATCAATGAAGGAATTGGCAGCGGTCTAAACCACTACTCTTAACCTAGGTTATTAATTTTTTGGGGGTGCAGTATAAGGCCAACGCTATTGCATATTAATGTTGGCACAGACAAAGATACGACCATTGTGAGAGGGGAGTGGCGATGAAGCATATAGTTGGGTACGAAGGGAGGCTAACTTTGATGTAACAAAACCTGATGGTACACCTAGGAAATTGATTAACATTACGAGACTGAAAACAATGGGATGGGAGTATAGTATGGATTTAAAAGAGGGACTTGAAAAGATGTGTGATTGGCATTTGAGTATAAGGCCATGAAAATCGCAATAGCTGGAACTGGTTACGTTGGCCTTTCCAGCGCTATGCTGTTGTCTCAAAATCATAAAGTTGTTGCCCTTGATATCGTCCCTGAAAAGATTGAACAACTTAGCAACAAAATCTCTCCCATTGTGGATACAGAAATTGAAGATTTCCTAGCTAATAAAGACCTTAACTTTACCGCTACCCTAGATAAAGAGCTGGCTTATAAAGATGCTGACTTCGTCATCATTGCCACACCTACGGATTACGACACTAATAATAACTACTTTGACACTTCATCCGTAGAAACAGTTATACAAGATGTTATCAGTTCCAATCCTCAGGCTATAATGATCATTAAGTCGACCGTGCCGGTTGGCTATACTCAAAGCATTAAAGATAAGTTTAATACTGACAACATCATCTTCTCTCCAGAGTTCTTGAGAGAGGGTTCAGCCCTTCATGACAATCTATACCCATCACGCATTATTGTCGGTGAGATATCAGATAGAGCTAGGCAGTTTGCAGACCTTCTAAAAGAGGGCGCGATTAAAGAAGATATTGATGTTCTATTTACAGGTTCAACTGAAGCTGAGGCAGTTAAACTTTTCAGCAACACCTATCTTGCCATGAGAGTGTCTTATTTTAATGAGCTAGACTCATACGCTGAAGCACATAACCTGGACTCTAGACAAATCATTGAAGGCGTGGCTCTTGATCCAAGAATTGGATCATACTACAACAACCCATCCTTTGGTTATGGTGGTTATTGCCTACCTAAGGACACCAAGCAACTTAAAGCTAACTATAAAGATGTCCCCAATGCTTTAATCAGTGCCATTGTTGATGCTAACTCAACACGCAAAGACTTTATTGCAGATTCTATTATTAAGAAGAATCCTAAAGTTGTAGGTGTACATCGTCTTATCATGAAGAGTGGTAGTGATAACTTTAGAGCATCTAGCATTCAAGGCATTATGAAGCGCATTAAAGCCAAAGGCATTGAAGTGGTCATTTATGAGCCAGTACTTACAGAGCAAGGTGAGGATGAGTTCTTCCACTCTAAAGTGATTGACAGCTTAGATGACTTTAAAAAAATAAGTGATGTCATTGTTGCTAATAGAATGGTAGATGAATTAAGCGATGTTAAGACTAAGGTCTATACAAGAGATGTATTTAACTCAGATTGAGTTAAATACATAAATTGAAAAGAATTAATCAAATGAAAGTATTAGTAACAGGCTCTGCAGGCTTTATTGGTTCAGCACTCTGTATCAGGCTATTGGATAGAAGTGATGAGGTGGTCGGTATTGATAATCATAATGACTATTATGATCCAGCCTTAAAGGAAGCGCGCTTAGCACGCCACGCTGACCATCCAAACTATACTCACATCAGAATGAATCTTGAAGATCGTGAAGCTATGGCTGAACTATTTAAAGAGCATCAATTTGAAGGAGTGGTTAATCTTGCCGCGCAAGCAGGGGTTAGATACTCTATTGAGAACCCCCTAGCCTACATTGATACCAACTTAGTAGGCTTTGCTCACATATTAGAAGGCTGTAGGCACAACAAGGTGGGACATCTTGTGTATGCCTCATCAAGTTCTATCTATGGTCTTAATACCAAACAGCCGTTCTCTACTCATGACGGTGTTAATCATCCAGTAAGCTTATATGCGGCCACTAAGAAAGCTAATGAGCTAATGGCGCATACCTATTCACACCTATATAACATACCAACAACAGGCTTAAGATTTTTTACTGTTTACGGTCCATATGATCGGCCAGACATGGCACTACAAAAATTCACCAGAGCTATAATGAATGATGAACCGATCACGGTGTTTAACTATGGCAAACACCGAAGGGACTTCACCTATATTGATGATGTTGTAGAAGGCATTATAAGGATACTAGAAAAGCCAGCACTGCCAAATGAGAACTGGAATAGCAACAACCCAGACCCATCATCATCAAGTGCACCATACAGAGTATATAATATTGGCAATAACAATCCAGTAGAGCTTATGGATTACATTGAAGCACTAGAAATCTCATTAGGGAAGAAGGCAGAAAAAATTTTACTCCCGCTTCAGCCAGGTGATGTGCCTGATACTTATGCGGATATAGATGATTTAGTAGAACAGTTTAACTATAAGCCAAGTACCAGTGTTAAGCGAGGGGTGGCGAATTTTGCCAAGTGGTTTAAGGAATATAATGAGTAATAAAATTTGTCTTATTGGTTTAGGCTATGTAGGTTTGCCACTGGCAGTTGCCTTTGCAGAAAAATTTAAAGTAATTGGTTTTGATATAAATCAATCTCGTATCAGCGAGTTAGAGAATGGTCATGATAGAAATCTCGAGGTTGGTGATGATTTATTAAATTCGATAAATAATGATATAACTTATACAGCGGATATTCAGGATGCAAAAGACTGTAATATCTATATTGTTACTGTACCCACTCCAATTGATAAAACAAATCAACCAGACTTAACCTTTTTGATTGATTCGTCAAAGACTGTGGGTTCTGTTTTAAATAAAAGTGATATCGTTATATATGAGTCCACAGTCTATCCTGGCGTCACAGAAGATATTTGCGTACCAGAATTAGAAAAATCATCAAATATGAAGTTTAACAAGGATTTCTTTTGTGGCTACTCTCCAGAAAGAATTAACCCTGGAGATAAAGAACACACAGTAACAAAAATCCTCAAAGTAACTTCAGGCTCTACGCCAGAAATTGCCAAAAAAGTTGATGATTTGTATAAAGAAGTGATTATTGCAGGCACATATATGGCGTCCAGTATTAAAGTAGCAGAAGCCTCTAAAGTTATTGAAAATACACAGCGTGATGTAAATATTGCCCTAATTAATGAATTAGCGCTTATTTTTGATCGAATGGGGATTGATACTAATGAAGTTATTGAGGCGGCAGCTACAAAGTGGAATTTTATTAAATTAACTCCGGGTCTGGTAGGTGGACATTGTATTGGAATTGACCCATATTACCTTTCTTTTAAAGCTGAAGAGGTTGGTTATAAGCCGGATCTTATTCTTACAGCAAGACAAATCAACAATGGTATGAGTAAGTATATTGCTGATAAAACTATTAAAGAAATGACAAAATCTGGAAAAATTATTAAAGGATCTAAAATTCTTATATTGGGTGTTACTTTTAAAGAAGATTGTCCTGATATGCGCAATACAAAAGTAATCGATATTATTGAAGAGTTGAAATGTAATGGTGCTAATGTTGATGTGTATGATCCATGGATCGGTTATGGAAAAGAACCCATTTGGTACAAACATGGGTTTATTGACAATCCATTAGAGTCAGATAAGCAATATGACGCAATAGTTGTGACAGTTGGTCATAAGCAGTTTAAAGAATACAATAGAAATGACTATGAAAAACTCTCTAATGGCAAGAGTATAATCATGGATATTAAAGGTATTGTGGAAAATCCTGCTTGGAGGTTATAAGAAATGAAAATAATAACCAAAATAAAAACATTAATATTGGATGTAAATGGTGTGATAACTACAGGACAATTGTTGTATTCTTAGGCTGGGAAGTAAATGAAAGTTTTTGGTCCAGATGATAATAACGGATTCATTGATGTTTTCGAATCGGACAACAGGAACAAATAACTATGTCTTAACGAAAGACGAAATGGCTAAATCTATCGAAGAAATTATTGTTATACCCAATAAGGCAGCCTCTGGATTTTATGCGTTTAAAAATAAAGAGATTTTTAAGGTTACCAGAAAAGATTATCGAAAATGAATAAGTTTACAAAAAAACATGTTAGAAAAAGTTTGCTTTGGAAGGCCAGCGAAATATTCACTGGAGTTGGTGTTAATCTACTATTAAAACTCGTCCTTGCCTATTTATTGGAGCCTGAACATTTTGGACTTATTGGAATGGCTGTGGTATTTGTAGCTTTAGTAGAGGAATATGCAGATTTGGGTTTTGGGGCATCTTTGATACAGCGCAAGGAAAGTGAATTAACCCCAGCTCACTGGAATAGTATTTTTTGGTGTAATCTTCTAGTAAATTGGGCAGGGTTTATACTTATTGCGCTCGGACTTTCATCACTTGCAACGATATATTATGGAGAAGAAATTCTAGAATATCTAGTGATCGGAGTAAGTGTAAGTTTAATTTGGAATCCATTTATTTTTATTCAGCGAGTTAAATTAAATAAGGCAATGGAGTTCAAAAAATTGTTTGTTCTTCAGACCACTTCTGTAATTATAGGTGGTATTGTAGCTATGTTAATGGCCTTGAATGGATTTGGAGTGTGGAGCCTTGTTGGACAAGGTGTATCGAGTTCGTTGATAATGCTACCTATAACTTTTATGCTAGTGAGCTGGAGGCCTAAACTTAGTTTCGATATAAAGGCTGTTAAAGACCTATTCTCGTATGGCGCATATGATGTGTTATTAAGGATGGTTGGCTTCTCCCACTTACATGCAAATATTTTGATTTTAGGCGGACTTTTTAATCCAATAATAGTTGGCCACTTTGTATTTGCACAAATGTTTACGATAAATGTATTTAAACCTATAAACAAAATATTCAAGAAGGTTTTTTTCCCATTGTTTTCAAAAATACAGAATGATAGAAAATTAATTAAAAAATATTATTTATATCAAATTCAATATGTCACTGCATTTTTACATCCTCTTAATGTTGGTTTAATACTACTTGCGCCAGATTTTATTGGTCTTATTTGGGGAGAAAAGTGGATTGGAGCGATATATCCACTGCAGTATTTAGCGATCTTTGTGTCTTTAATTGCAGCAGGAGGAGAGCTAGGGCCAATACTTAAGGGTATTGGGAAAATAGAAAAACTACTTTACTTACAAATAATTAGATTTTTTGTTATTAAAATCCCGGTTGTTCTTTTTGGTGCTATATTATATGGATTTGAAGGGTTTTTGTTGGGGATCGTTTTAAGTCAAATAGTAATATTATTTGTTAATTATATATTTATAAAAAAACATATTGATTTAAAGGGAATCGAGTTAATTAAATCAAATATAGGCGGATTTATTGGAGCATCTATAATGGGATGTATGATTTATATTTTGCAATATATCCAACCTCAAATGGATCTGAGTCTTTTAATATCGTTAAGCATGTTTGGAGTAATTGTGTATTTTATTGCATATTATTCTTTAGGAAAAATTTCCAGTTTATCAAACTGGATGATCCCGATAAACTATAAAATATTTAGGGATTGGGTCAGTGAAGGGCCTAAAACTTTATAAATATTATTTTTACATTAAGGATATGATTCGAATTGAGATATGAAAACTAAAAGAAATGCTATTGCAATATCGGTTTATGATAAATTCGAGGAAGTGGCTATACTTGTTGATATAATCCGAGAAAATTGGGTGCATGAATATATTATAACTATTTGCTGCAACCACCCTGATGGTAGAAATAGGCTGGGGCATTTGCTAATCGATTCTTATGTTCAAGGTGATCCAGTTCCTTATTTTACAGGTAAGCCAAGGATCAACCTTAGATACAGAGTTATTGATACAATAAGGAAGTCATGTAAAGCTGCGCTGGAATTGAACCCAGATACGATAATGCATGTACATTCTGATGCATGGCCATTAAATGAAGAAAAATATTTGAAGATAGTTTCGGATATGTACAAAAATGAATCTTACCTTGCGCTTCGAGGTTTTGGTCATGGTGTTTATCCGGGAAGCTCACCTCTCGGGCACGTTGACGATATGTTTTTTATAGTTGACGCTCAGCATGCTGATTTTGTTGATTTATTTAATATTAGGCCACTTGCGTTACTGCCACATTTACAGTCAATACACGGCATACTAAATACAATATTTCTCGCAAAGATTGGTCTTGATAAAATATACCATTATGACAACCATATGAATATGGTGCTATGGAAGGGAAAGAAAAAAATACAGCCTTATTCTCGAGCAAAACCTGTTATTTATGATGAAAATTATGAGTTTTTACACCTGCATAGACAATCTTTTCCTGGCGATTACGGTGAAAAATTACAAGCTATATATTTAAGAAGTGCTGGCTTAATAAAAGGTAAATATATAAATGAGTTTATTGCCAAATGGCAATGCGACCCAGACGATGTTTATAAAAATTTAGATAAAATTGAGCTTGAACTTGATCGTAAAATTAAATGGATTGGATACCGACCCGAAGAGTTTGGGCAGGAGTACGTTGCTAAAATCAATTTCCTCAAAAACGTCAAGATTAGTCATATTATTAATAACCTAATTATGAGAATTGTTGGACCTATGGTGATAAAAATATCAAAGTTATTAAATATTCCTGCACACAAGCACACACATGTATTTACTGACAGTGGTATTTTGCCAATGACTATTAAGGAGTTCTACTTAACTCAAATAGATGAAAAAGATTTTATTGACGCCAGTGATGACTTTTGGTTTAATAAGTAGCTAATGTTTTTTTAACTTTGCAGATTATTAATAATAATCTATTAACAGTAACCTATCCTAATATATTAACCACAGCATGAAAATAATTATTCTTAATCTAAAAAAACTCTTCTTTCCGCTTTATATGCCCATAAAGAATTATCGAATATTCTTAGTAACCATTTTTGGTAATAATCTAAAGTCAACTCTACAAGATTTTAAAATAAGACTTCAGATAGCAAAATTGTTGTCATATAGCGATCGTTATAGGATGTATCAGCCAATTCCTTTTAAAGAGTTTGACGATATTGCCCCGGCACGGTCAAGAGCGTGTGACATGCGATGGAAGGAAATGTCAAAACATCTGCCAGAAAACATGAACGGTATGACTGTGCTTGATCTTGGGGCAGCCGAGGGTTATTTTGGCCTTCAATGCGCAAAGCGTGGAGCAAAAGTTACAGCTATTGAATTTTTTCCGGGAAAAAGTCGCCTTATTGAGCTGCTTGCAAAAAAATATAAATTAGGTAGTTTTTCGGTAATTACTGATGATATATCAAATGTAGATTTGATCGGCCTTGGAAGCTTTGATTATATTTTCTATTTGAATATTCATCAACATGTATACAAACGTAGCCCAGATAGGGCAGATAAAAAACTATATGAAATTAGCAAGATTTGCGAAAACACTATATTTTTTGAAACTCGACCAGTTCAATTTAGTGATGCAGTTGCTTCCTTAAGGCCTGAAAATCCCCAGCCTTTTCAGGACATAGAGACTACCCTGAAGTACGTGCAAGATGGTACAACTTTTGATCAGTCTGATGAGCTTTTTTACAATGGATATGATTTGGAGCCTGATAATTGTGAAAGCATTCCAGATGAATATGACAACATATACAGACTTTTTATACTTAAGCGTTGTGGAGAGTAGTTATCAGAGTAAAAATTATTATTTTGAAAGCTTATTTTATTGTTTTATTGTTTTACTCTTATTTCTGCCGCCTCTTTTTTCCCAAAAATTCTAGTCTTGTATTATTTGGCGCAATGAAAGGCTGTTACTACGGTGACAATAGCAGATATTTATATGAATGGGTGTTGATAAATAAGCCACATTTAAAACCTGTTTGGTTAACATCTAACAAAGACGTGTTTAAACATTTAGTCAATGATAGCAAGCCTGTTTTGTCGCAATTTTCATTTCGCGCAGTTCGATATCTAACGCAGGCCAAAGTGGGAGCCTTTACTAATAGCTTGAAAGATTTGTCTGTCGACTCAAGACTAATCCCAGACACCATACAATTAATTGCTTTGCGACATGGGCGGTCTGTCAAGCGGGTACGTTTTGCACGACGTGAACATAAAATCTCACAGTCAGAAGTTTTGAATAGAAATCATGAAAGTAATCTTATAAAGTATGTGATTTCCACATCAGACTATATTTCAGATCTACAAGAGAAATGTCTGCTTTTGGGCAGTAATAAACATATGGTTACCGGATATCCACGTAACGATGCTCTTTTGAATCCACCCCTGGATGTTGTCAGTGAATGGATAGACATGATAGTTGGAGTCAAACCAAATCAGGTAATTCTTTATGCGCCAACATGGAGGCACGGTAGAGAACCGACTCAATTTTTCCCTTTTAATGACTTTAATAGGGACGTATTGATTAATTTCCTTGAATTGACGGGAACTTTACTCTTGTTTCGACCACATGTTAATGATTTGAAGTACCCGGAACTTAATAAATTTCTCAATTCTTTTGTAGATAGCACGAAGATGGCAATGATGGCTTCACATAAGCAGTGGAGTGATGTGAATTCAATGCTGCCTTTTGTTGACGCGCTGATATGCGATTATTCAGCTCTTTATCATGATTTTCTATTGCTTGATAAACCTATAATTCTTGTTCCTTATGACATTGAAGATTTTGACAAGAAGAATGGTTTTTTATATGACTATAAGGCTAATGCCCCTGGACCTATAGTAGATTCTTTAGAGAAATTAATGGGTCACATAAATGATTCTGTGGTGAATGGTGAGGATCGATTTCGCGACAAACGACACGTCTTGCGCGATAAAATACACACTTTTCAAGATGACCAGTCATCGGCCAGAGCAGCTATGTTAATTGAAAAAATTGTGAGCTAGATTAGAAAACTTAGACAATTAGTGAAGACTGAGTACAGCATTGATGAGTATTAAAGAGACAGATAATAAATTAATTGAACGAATTAATAAAATATTACTACAAGCGACAAATAAGCATGCACTTGAGAAAGTAATTGAAGCTGGCCATAACGGCCCTTACCATGACTCTGAAACATTAGTTCGTAACTGTTCACACTGGATTAGTACACTGACATATATGTACTATTTATCAGGTGAACTGGACTATAAAGGTCGCGTCCATGTCTTAGCTGAATTTCTATTCTCACAGGGTGCAAGGCCCAACGGATATTCTTTTCATCATCGTAATGGTCATAAAGATAAATGCAATGGTTTAATTGGACAGGCTTGGACTTTTGAGGCCTTGGTCAAAGCGTCAGAAATACTTGGAGATTTAAAATATGCGCAACTTGCCGAAGACGTTTTTTTTCAACACAATTTTAATGATCAATACGGGTTATGGAATCGGCTTGAAATCGACGGAGAAAATTTATCAATAGATTTAACTTTTAACCATCAATTATGGTTTGCTTCATGTGCTTCACTATTGAAAACACCCAAAGAAGCACAAATTAAAGCTATGGTAACGCGGTTTCTTGATTGTTTGATTGAAAATGTTGCAGTTCTTAATAATGGGCTGATTTATCATCCAATTGAAAGGAAAATTCATGATAAATATAACGGGATCTCTTTGAAAGGATGGGTTAAAAAAGCAGCTGTCAGAGTTATTAAAATCGTGTTGGTTAAAAATGATATACAATATGATATAGAAAAAGAAGAAAGACATAAAATCATGATAAATAAATCTATTGGATATCACCAGTTCAACATGTATGCGTTTGCAATGCTTAAAGAGCAAATGCCCGAACATTCGATTTGGCAGTCTGACATAATAAAAAATGCAGTTGATTACATGACAACAGATGATTTTATACAAGGAATTGAAGATAATATATATGGTTTTCCATATAACCCACCTGGATTTGAGGTGCCTTTTGCCTTAAGTGTTTTAGGAGATTTAGGAGAAGAAGAGTTAAAACAACATACTGAGTACTGGATGAACAAACAATTTGACAAATGTTACAACTCAGTAACAAGTTCAATGGATAAAAATACCGAAGACCCTATTACGCATACTGCTAGGCTCTATGAGGTAACACGTTTACTAGATATGAAAGATCTTCAAGGTTGAGAAATGATTGTATGTATAATTTTACGTTTTATATTTAAAATATGAATTTTAATAAAAATAGAAGAGTGTTTTTTTATCTAGGAATTCTCGTCAGTGTTGTTTTCTTATATTTAAGTTTTAGAAGTATTGACTATGATATTCTTATAAATAATATCTCTAAACTGTCTGTTGCACATATTCTTATGTCTGTTATATGTCTTTTATTTAGCTACATCATAAGAGCTATTAGATGGAAATATATTCTAATAGATAGGGATATAAAGTTTTCAAAATTATATTCTGCTTCAATGATTGGTAACATGGGAAATAACATATTCCCTTTTAGGTTGGGTGAGGTTATTAAATGCTATGTTTTAAGCTACCAGGAAGGTATTAGCAAAAGCAAGATAATGGCATCTGTAGTGTTTGAGAGGATTTTGGACGGTATAACAATTATTTTGATTTTTTCTCTAAGTTTATTATTTATAGATGTAGGTCAAATCTTTGTTGATGCTGCAATTGTTGCGTTGTCAGTATTTATTATTGCTATGCTGACTATTATTCTTAGTAAGCATCGTGAAGATTTATTCTTTAAAATAGTACCTTTTATTTTCTTTTTCTTACCAGAAAGAATCAACAAAAGATTAAATAGTATGTTAATCCCATTTTTGGCTGGATTTGATGTTATTCATAATAAGAAATACTTTTTTATTGCAATTTTATATTCCTTTATCTTATGGAGCTTTGGTATCTTGGGGGCTTATTTCGTGCTACTTTCAACAAATAATCCTATTTCTATTGATTTGCCTATTATTTTAATTTCAGCGTTAGTCATTGGCGTGATGGCACCATCAGCCCCAGGTTTTATCGGAACATATCACTTTGTAGTAATTTTTGTGCTTGGAGTATATGGCTGGGAAAAGGGGGAATCAGCAAGTATTAGTATAGTTTTACATGGTATCCAGTTCATCCTGCCAATATTTATTGGGCTAATATTAACTTTTAGATTGGGATATTCTATTAATGGCTTGGTCGACAGTAATATTCAGAAATAATCTTTTTTAAAGTCAATAGAAGATATAGATACTGCGCCATAAATTATTTTATATATTTAGGAATTATTATGAAAGCTGTAATATTAGCGGGCGGATTAGGTACTCGTATTAGTGAAGAAACAGACAATATGCCTAAGCCCATGATACAGATTGGTAATATGCCGATTCTTTGGCATATCATGAAAATTTATTCTTCTCACGGTATTAATGATTTTATTATATGTTGTGGGTATAAGAGTTACGTAATCAAAGAATACTTTGCCAACTATTTTCTCCACATGTCTGATGTAACTTTCTACATGACTGACAATAAGATGAGTGTTCATCAAAAGCGCGCAGAACCTTGGACAGTTACTCTGGTTGAGACAGGTGACGCCACTATGACAGGAGGCAGGCTTAAGTATATTGAACAATATATTAAAGATGATGAAGCGTTTTGTTTAACGTACGGAGACGGAGTTAGTGATATTGATATTACAAGACTTATTGCCTATCATAAACAACAACAAACTCTTGCTACGGTAACAGCAGTGTATCCGCAAGCTCGTTTTGGGGCCCTTACCATACTGAAAGGAAAAGTAAATTCTTTTGAAGAGAAGCCAGAAGGAGATGGTGGTTTAATTAATGGTGGTTTTTTCGTTCTCTCCCCAAAAGTCATCGATCTGATTGATGGCGATCAAACTGTTTGGGAACAAGAACCATTAAAGTCTTTAGCACACCAAGGAGAATTATCTGCATTTAAGCACAATGGCTTCTGGCATCCTATGGATACATTGCGTGATAAAAACTATCTTGATGGGTTATGGAGTACTGGGGAAGCGCCTTGGAAAATCTGGTAATTATTAGTGATTGATGAAAATTTTTGGCAGGGAAAGCGTGTTTTTCTAACAGGACACACTGGTTTCAAAGGTAGTTGGATCTCTTTGTGGTTATTTTCATTAGGCGCGGAGGTAAGAGGCTACTCCCTTAATCCTCCGACTGTACCCTCTCTATTCAAAGAAGCAAAAATCAATACGCTAGTTGACTCCTGTATTGGCGACATTAGAGATCGAGACACTTTGCATAAGAGTATGACAGAGTTCAACCCTGATATCTTGATCCATATGGCAGCACAACCTTTAGTGAGATATTCTTACGAAGCGCCCGTAGAAACTTATGAAGTGAATGTGGTTGGTACCGCCAAGGTATTGCAAGTAGCCCGAAGCTGTCCAAATCTTAAAGCGGTTGTGAATATTACAACTGATAAATGCTATGAAAATGATGACCGTGTCGAAGGCTATAAGGAAGATGACCCGATGGGTGGATATGACCCTTATAGTAGTAGCAAGGGTTGCGCAGAATTAGTTGCCTCATCTTATAGGCGTTCGTTTTTACGAGATCTAGGCATAGGTCTTGCTTCTGTCAGAGCAGGAAATGTTATTGGCGGGGGTGACTGGGCAGATGATAGGCTGATTCCAGATATTCTGAGATCATTTGAAAAGAGTGAGCCTGTGGTTGTTCGCAATCCTAAAGCTTCGAGACCGTGGCAACATGTTTTAGAGCCCTTATCAGGGTATTTAATTTTGGCGCAAAAGCTTTATGACAATCAAGATGAGCATGCAGAAGGTTGGAATTTTGGTCCAAATGAACAAGATGTAAAACCAGTAGATTGGATTTTGGATAAAATGACTTCAAAATGGCCAAATGCTAGTTGGGAATTAGATGAGAACCCTAGCCCACATGAGGCGGGTTTTTTAAAGTTGGACATTTCAAAAGCCAAACTCAAACTTGGCTGGAATCCGATATGGGAACTAAGCTACACATTGGAAAAAATTATTAGCTGGCATCAGGCATGGTTGAATAAAGAAGATATGCAAGCTAGATGCATTACAGAAATTAAAGAATATACGAGAGATATGAATAAATGAAAACTATTGAATACCGAGTTGTTGGTGATTTAATTAATACTGATATAACTATGAACCAGACTTTATGGCTTGGCATCTATCCAGGGCTGGAGAATGAACATTTGGACTATATAGCTAAAAATATTGAAGACTTCTTTTGTGGGTAGTTTATGAAAATGAATAATATAGACTCAATAGAACTAGCGCGTAAGGTTCGTGTACATGCGTTAAAAATGGTGAATAAGGGGGGAAGTTCACATATAGGCTCCGTATTTTCAATTGTTGATATATTAGCAGTGCTTTATGGACGGGTGATGCGTTATAAGCCCAAAGAACCAAAATGGAATGACCGAGATCGTTTTATACTGAGTAAAGGTCACGCTGGAGCTGGAGTGTATGCAGTTCTAGCTGAATGTAGTTTTTTTAGTGTTGCTGATCTTGATAACCATTATCAAGATGGTTCAATTTTCAGTGGCCATGTTTCGCATAAAGGTATTCCAGGAGTTGAATTATCTACTGGATCCCTAGGCCACGGCCTATCAATAGGCTCTGGGATGGCATTAGCTGCCAAGATTGATAAAAAAAACCATAGTGTGATTGTCTTAATGAGCGATGGTGAATTAGATGAAGGATCTAATTGGGAAGCTTTTATGTTCTCATCTCATCATTACCTTAATAACTTAACAGCAATTATTGATAGAAATGGACTTCAAAGTATTAAAACTACTGAACAGACTCTTGCACTTGAACCATTGGCAGAAAAGTTAAATGCATTTGGATGGCATGTGATCGAAGTCGATGGACATAATCATGAAGAATTATTTAATGCAATAACACTTGCTGTAGATAAACCAAAAGTAATAATTGCTAATACTATTAAGGGAAAAGGGGTATCTTTCATGGAAGATGAAATTAAATGGCATTATCAAACTCCTAAGGATGATTTATTTGATAAAGCAATTAAAGAACTAGAGGCCATATAATGAGAGACGCATTTATAAAGTCTCTTTTTAGTCTGGCTGAAAAAGACCCAAATGTTATGCTAATTACTGCAGATTTAGGATATGGTGTTTTTGAAAAGTTTGAAAAAAAATATCCTAATCAGTATTTAAATGTTGGTGTGGCGGAGCATAGTATGATGGGGGTAGCATCTGGGCTTGCTTTAGAGGGGAGAATAATTTTCACTTATTCTATAGGAAATTTTCCAACCTTAAGGTGTTTAGAGCATATAAGAAATGATGCTTGTTATCATGAATTGAATATTAATATAGTTTCAAGTGGTGGGGGCTTCAGCTATGGTGGCTTGGGTATGTCTCACCATGCAACTGAAGATCTATCAATAATGCGCGCATTACCTGGCATTAATGTTATTGCCCCAGGAACGGCTTGGGAAACGGGTGAGGCTACAGTAGCTTTATGGAAAGATAAAAAGGTTGGATATCTCAGGCTGGATAAATCTAAATTAGACCAACCCGAAATTTCAAATAATGATTTTAAGATTGGAAGGGCAAACATTTTTCGAGAAGGTAAAGATATTACTCTAATTGCGGCTGGAGGAATTTTAGAAGAAGCAGTAAGGGCCTCTAATGAATTAGCAAAATTAGGGATTGAGTCTAGAGTGATTAGCTTATGCTCAGTTAAGCCTCTTGATGTTGATATGGTAAGAAAAGCGTGTGATGAAACTGGCGGCATTATTACCATTGAGGAAAATAACTTAGTAGGTGGAATAGGAAGCGCTATTTCTGAGATAGTTTTAGATAACAACTTTCAGCTCAAGCTCTTTAAACGCATTGGATTACAAGATGAATATTCATCTATAGTTGGAAGTCAGCAGTATCTAAGATCCTTATATAAGATAAATTCCATTGCAATTGTTAACCAAGTAAAAAAATCATTTAATTTAATGGATACGGAAACGAGTGCATTGAATCTTTTTAAAATAAATGCTCTTAAGGTAATTGATATAGAGAAAAGATATGATAAACAACTGATAAGAGAATATGTAAAAGAAGGTGTTGTCCTGTCTCCTATTACAAAAAATGACCTAAAAAATGATAAAAAAATAACATTATTAAAAGTATGGAGAAAAAAGAATATAGACGCATTCCCTGCTTCATCAGAAATTACCCAAGAGGGGACGTATCAATGGTTAAGAAATTTAGTATTGGATAGAGAAGACAGGCTAATGTTTTTTGTAAAAGATATTTTTGGAGAAACTATTGGTCATGTCGGCATTTCTTCTTTTGATTACGTAAATAAAACTTGTGAAGTTGACAATATTGTTAGAGGAAGAATTAGTCTGCAAAAAAATGCCATGATGTATGCAATGCAGGGGTTACTATGTTGGATTGAAGAAAACATCTCCCCTGAATTTATTTATCTCCGTGTGTTTAATGATAATACAAGCGCAATTAACCTTTATGATAAATTAGGCTTTCAATTAGATGCTTTGCATCGAATAAAAAAAGTTGAAAACATTAACAAATTGAAAGATCTCAGTTCTGCGAAAGAAGTTGAAAGGTTTTTTGTTTCTATGAGAATAAAGTGTAATGGAGTTAGCAATGGATAAAAATATGATTCTTACTGCTGGACCAAGTATTACTGACAAAGAAATTGCATATGTTACAGACGCTGTTACTAATGGCTGGAACGAAAATTGGAATAATTATTTAATTCGCTTTGAAAGTGAATTTGCAAAGTATATCGGTACAAAACATGCGGTGACGACATCAAGTTGTACTGGTGCACTCCATTTGGGTTTGCTTGCAATGGGAATTGGTCCAGGGGATGAGGTGATTGTCCCAGAAATTACGTGGGTAGCGACAGCTTCTGCAGTTGCATATACTGGCGCAACTCCTATTTTTTGTGATATCGAGGAAGGCTCATGGTGCATGGATGCAAAGTCAGCAGAAAGCTTAATAACGCCAAAAACTAAAGCTATTTTTCCAGTTCATCTTTATGGTCATCCAGCTAATATGCCAGAAATTATGGAACTTGCTGATAAATATGGACTCTATGTGATTGAGGATGCTGCTCCGTCAATTGGCGCTGAAGTAGGAGGTAAAAAAACTGGCTCTTTTGGTCATATAGCTGGGTTTAGCTTTCAAGGGGCAAAAGTTCTAGTTACTGGTGAGGGCGGAATGGTTGTTACTAACGATACAGATTTATTTAGTCGTGTTACATCATTGAGTGATCATGGACGAAATCCAAAATACCCATTGGCAGCCGTTGAAGTTGGTTATAAATACAAAATGTCAAATCTGCAAGCTGCATTGGGTTTAGCTCAAATTGAGCGAGTCGATGAGCTGGTTGATAGAAAAAGAGCAATTAATGCGTTATATAATAAGTTATTGAGTCGCAATGATAAAGTTAAGGTCTCCTCTGAATTGGAAGGCTGTAAAAGTATACATTGGATGACTTCGATTGAGTTGATTGGAGTTTCATTTGACGAGCGTGAACAGTTCATGCAAATGCTGAGGAAAAATATGGTTGATTCAAGACCTGTATTCAGTCCGGTGAGTAGTCTGCCAATGTTTAGCCAGAGCAGGAAAAATCCTGTGGCACATCGTATAGGCGCTTCCGCAGTTAATCTTCCCAGTGGGCATAACCTAACGCATGATCAAATAAAATACATTTGCCAGGTCATCGACAAATATTAAATCTAATGCAATTTTGTTGTATATAAGGAAGACTAACTGTAACGATATGAAACTTTCAATAGTAGTTATTGCATTTAATGAAGTTAAGACAATTAAAGAAGCGATTGATAATGTTCGTTCCTTTAATATTGAAAAAGAGATTATAGTGATTGATAATTGTTCAACTGATGGCACAGCTGAAATAATAGGACAATTAGGTTACGACGACATTGAATTTGTCTTGCAAAAGAAAAACCATGGAGTCGGCAGATCATATGAGCTTGGATTCGAAATGTCTAGAGGTGAATATGTGTTTATACAGCATTCTGACCTTGAGTATGATTATACAGCAGCATTAATTATGCTTGAATTGGCTGAAAGAACGGGCTTAGATGCGGTTTTTGGTTCAAGATTTCAAGAATTATTAAAGACAACTACTAGGTGGAGTCTTTTTAAGGAAAGACCCGCTAATTTGGCTTCATTCATTTCAACGTATTTAGTAAATATTTGGTACGGGTATAAATTTACAGACATTATAGGGGCTGAGCTTTATAAGACATCTGTGATACAAAAGATCCCGATAAGTACTTACAATACAGGATTCAAATTTGAGCAAGTAAGCAGAATGTGTAAAAAGAGTTTAGAAATTGGAGAAATAAATATTGAGTATAAGCCTAGAGCTAATGCCTCAGATAAAAAAATAAAAAGCTACAATATAATCAATGCTCTGTGGACTATGGTTAGAGTAAGGTTTTTTGAATAGTAATTGTTCGCTGTATGCATTTTCTGAGCTACGCATATAATGGTAATCCCCCTCCTATAAATAACGGAGATCTACATGAAACACACTTTATTCGATAGTTAAATACTGGCTATCATCAAGCAGGCTAAAACTGGTGTGCCCATTTCTAAACTTTGTAGGGAGCACAGAATGAGCAGAGCCTCATTCTACAAACAGCGAGCAAAGTATGGCGGTATGGCCGTGTCGTTTTCCTTTGCCTGCTAGGCGGGTCGTCAGGGCTGTAGATCAAATCGTTGAATGGCGTGGTCAACCCAAGAAAATACGCCGTGATAATGGCACAGAATACATCAGCAGTCTGCTGGCCTCTGGGCCGTAAGCAGCGGCGTTGAGATCATGGTTATTCAGCTGGGTAACCCTCGACAGAACGCGTATGTTAGGCGTTACAACAGGACTGTGCGGTATGACTGATAGAATCACTATTGTTTAATAGTATTGAAGACGTCCAAAATCGTGCAGCTCAATGGCTTTGAATCTACAATAATGAGCGCCCACATTTGGCATTAAACGGCTTCACACCAGTGATGAAATTGGCAGCTGCCTCAACCGCTACTTTTAACCTAGGTTATAAATGGGAGGGGTGCGTAATTAATTTAAATTTACGGAAAGTTTTAATATTATTTTGTATGAAATTATCAACAAGCGTTAACAAAATTATTTTAACTTTACTTTGCATGACAGTAATTGCAATAAATGTCGATTCGTTTAGTTATTATCAATCAAAAATATACAAGATTATTGAAAGATTAAATGGAATAGAAACATCTCTTTCGGAAGGGAATAATGATCCCAAAAAGCCAGTATTAAATGTGAAAGAAGACCTTAATCAAGCCAAAATTGTAAGTATGATCGGCAAGAAAAGATACAATGAGCTAATAAGCTTTCAAAACATGTATAGAGATACGAGCAAGCAAACTAATATAATATTTATTGGTGATATTATTAATGAATTTATGCATGATTATGTAGATTTTCTTCTTTTGCCATTTGATGGTAGTAGTTATTGTTATAGGTTAAGTGAGTCAGCTTGGTGCCATATCCAATCTCTTGATTTATTTGTATATCCGGTAAAAGTAAAACATAAAAAATATGAGGCGAATGTTGATTATGATAAGTACAAATACCTTAAAGAAAGAACAACAATCACATTCAGAGGGAGTAATAATATTACATTGAACTTGTTGTTGCCAAAAAATTATCAAGGTAGTAGAACATTCTATTTATACGGTTATGGAGATGAAATTTTTATATCGAACACAGTTGAAAATATGAAAGGCAATTAGATAATGGATCAATTAATCTTTATGCTGTCAGTTTATGTAGTTGGATTTTTGTTTTCAATTCTTGTATTTACGAATCTCGATAATCACATAAAACAGGCTATAAGCCCTCTGATAGGGATAGCATTTTATAGTTTCTCAGTTGGTTTTTTATATATTATTGGTATTCCAGTACTTGTTGAATCGCTATTTTATTTATTAATCACATTATGGGTTACTATCTATTTCGTCAAGGTTAGATTGAACAGAAAGTATAGATCAGAGATGCCCTTTCTTGACATCAAGCGCAATATTTTTTCTAAATACGCATTAGGTATGTTTTTAGTCTACCTCTTACTAGGGGTGTTGTTTGTTTTTTTGGGTAGTCCAAACATATCTCCGGATGCAACTCAGTATGAAGGCTTAGGTCGTTTTTTAGCGCAAGGAGGAAATGTTAGCAACTTCGTGCCAGAGCTTCCATTTCTGATTAATGGTAGGTTCTTGACAATTGGCGCAATGCACGGTTTGAATAGATTATTTGGCTCTTATAACCTGTATGCACTTTATCCGCTCATGACTGTGTGGTTTTTAGGTTTGATTGGATTAATATTCTATAACATGAATAAAGAATTATCTCTTAAGTCAAGAATATTTTTAGTGACTGGGTTGATATTGACTCTGGGCCTATATAAGAACTATGCATATCATGGAGTAAGAATTGGCAGTAATGGATTAGCAATGATTTATTTTAGCTTTTCAATTTACACTCTTTATATTTATTCAAAAACAAAAAATTATACATGGCTATATTTAGGAGCATTTTTAATAGGCACTGCCACGTTAATTAGAATAGATATGTTAATTTTTTCGTTAGTATATTTTTCAATTCAAACTAAAACCATAAGCGAAGATTACACTTTGATACGTAACTCATGGCTAATTTTTTTGATTATTGCATTGCCTTGGAGAATTTTTACTATTCATCTTATTCCAACTCAAACATGGTATATAAATTCAACTCAGGTTCTTTTCTTACTTTCGATAAACTTGATTATGGGGATATTCATAATTATGCTTAGTAAGCTAAAATATTCAACTGAATGGGTTTACAAAGCCGCTTTTGCATTCATTTTTGCCGTTATGATTTACTTTGCAATTTTTGATTTTGGTAAAATACAACTGGGATGGGAGTTATTTGTAAAATCTATATTATTTAGCGAAAATTGGATTGTATATTTAATTGGAACATCTGTAGCAATCATGGTGACGCCAATCGTTGCTCAGTTGGACAAACAATATAGTATTTTTTCTCTGACATTGATGTATTATTTTGTAATTCTCTTTTTGATTGTTGGTTTCAGTGGTTATGAGAAGGAAGATCATTCAGCCGTTAGAATGCTTGTACATGTCGCGCCATTAATGATTCTGAGTTTGTTTATAGCAATATCAAATCTATTAAAATATGAAAATATTCTGAGTAACTATTCTAACTTGAAGAGATGAAGGTGTTTTTATTCCGTTAATTTTTCATCAAAAAATATAGAGTTATTATATGTTGATTACAGTAATTATTCCCGTTTATAACGATCCGGAGGGATTGGGTGATACCTTGTCATCTCTAATCGAACAAGACTATCCAAATAATAGATACGAGATTATTGTGGTAGATAATGGATCAACTGACAACACTCTTGATGTTGCTAAGAAATACATTGCTAGAAATCCAGAGTTAATAAAATTTACCGTTGAAAATAAGGTTCAAAGCTCTTACGCTGCAAGGAATAAGGGGCTTGGCATTGCATCGGGCGATATAATGGCTTTTATTGATAGTGATTGTGTTGCTGATAAACATTGGTTAAGCAGTGGAGTATCATATTTAGAAGATGCTGGGATTGCCGCCGTAGCGGGAAGAATTAAATTTACATATTTAGATGATAATCCTAATTTTTGGGAATATTTTGATTCAGCCCGGAAACTTAATCAACGATCATATGTTGAAAATTCGGGATTTGGTGCAACAGCCAATTTTTTTGTTAGAAAAGAGATTGTCAATAAATATGGATTATTTCGGGATGACCTCATATCGGGTGGTGATTATGAATTCGGTCGAAGGATTACCAATAGAAATGAAATAATAGTGTTTGGTGAGGACGCTTTAGTTCTTCATAAAGCAAGAACAACTTTTAATTCTATATTAACGAAGTCTTCTCGTGTTGCATCTGGACAAAAGGTATTAAAAAGATTGGGGCTTCTAAATCACGGTGTTGTTACCTGGAGAACTTTTCTACCTGCAAGGGTAGCGCCCGATTTGAAAGGGTATAATATTAATCGGACAAAAAAGATTAGTTATGTTTTTGTTAAAACTTTTTTTTCATATTATAATTTTTTTAGAAGATTATAATTTTTCTTAAGAATATCTTGAAATGAATCATATGCCATTAGTTAGCGTTGTTATTCCTACCTATAATCGGTCTCAATTGATATTGAGAGCCGTCCGTAGCGTTTTGGAGCAAACATATACGAATCTCGAATGTATTGTTGTAGATGATTTTTCAAGTGATAATACAAAGGAAATTATTAAATCAGTAAAGGATGAGCGGATTATTTATTTACGACATAAAGACAATCAACGAGCATCAGCTGCGAGAAATACTGGAATTAAATGCGCTAAAGGAGATTATGTTGCATTTCTAGATGATGACGATTTGTGGCTTCCAACGAAATTAGAAAAACAAATGTTATTGATTCAGAACCTTTCAGAAAAGTTTGGCATGGTTTATTGCTGGATGGATTATTTCGACAAAAATGGGAACAATATTAAAGAACATCACCCAATATTAAAGGGAAATGTTTTTAAACATGTTCTTGAATCGCAAGGGATAGGAGGATGTCCTACTTTGCTTGTACGCAAAGAGGTCTTTGAAAGTATTGGAGAATTTGATGAATCTCTTCCTCGTGGGAATGATGGTGATTTTATTAGAAGAGTTTGTCGAAAATATATGGTGGACTTTATACCAGAAGTTTTAGTTAATGTTTATGTTGAACATGGTAGTGAAAGGATAAGTGATAATAATAAGCAAGGCTTATTGAATGCAATTCAAGGTCAAAGTGTAAAATTGGAAAAATTTAAAAGTGAATTAAAGCAATTACCAATTCAAAAATCAAATATATACTCGACTATAGGGTTTCACTATTCTCAATTAAGAGATTGGCCTGCAGCGGTTAGAAGTTATATTAAAGCGTTTTTTGTATTTCCATTCAGTTTAGGATTGTATAAAAAAATTTATTCTAGTTTACTTATTTTGTTAAAGCGGTAATAAAAAATGGAATCAAAAAAGTTAAACCCTATACAATTAGTCCAAGAAGAACAGTATATTTTTCCTTATCATTATATTCCAGATTGTTCTAACAGTTCTTTTTCGCAAGTCAAACATTGGTCGTGGGGCCATCATTATTTAGGCGGAATTGAGGTTGTAATGAATCTTTGCGATGAAAAGCAGTGGGGTAGCCTTTTGGATATTGGTTGTGGAGATGGAAGATTTATTTCTGAGTTGCATAAAAAAAAATCAAATAAAGTGCTGACTGGCTATGACTATTCAGAACGCGCAATAAATATGGCGAAAGCATTAAATCCACAAATTGATTATAAGCAGATAAATATTTTAGATGATGATCAGAATGATGATAATTTACGTCAATATGATGTGGTTACACTCATAGAAGTAGTTGAACACATAAACCCTATAGATTTGCCTAAATTCATTGAGAAAGCAATACATTATATAAAGCCTGGTGGCAGGCTAATATTGACTGTTCCTCATTTAAATAAATCTATTTCGAACAAACATTTTCAACATTTCAATTCGGTAACATTAGAAACACTACTAAGTGGTCATTTTTCCGATCTAAAAATGTCATTTATAGATAAAAATTCTAGGATCCTGCAGTTATTACTCAATTTATTGGGTGGAAAAGGAAATAAATACATCATTACTGAGCCTAAATTAAATAACTTATTCTATAAATTCTATAGAAATAGATATTTATATTGCAACAATGAAAATGAGTGTGGAAGAATAGCTGTCGTTGCTGAAAATAAATCTTACGAATAATGACGTCAGTTACCTAAAATGGTAACTGTGAATAAATATGATAATGGTGAGCTCCTGAGCGACAGAAATAAAATGCATTCTAAATTTACAAATAGGAATAAATTGTATCCACTAGTATCTGCTTGCGTAACAACCTATGATCGTCCAGAGCGAGCATTATGCGCTATTCAAAGTGTTCTATCACAGACCTACGTGCCTTTGGAAATCATAGTTGTTGAGGATGGATCTAATACTGGAGTCGAAGAGTGGATTCAAACAAATCAGTCGTCTCGAATCACATATATACGACATGATAAAAACCTAGGGTTGGCCTCAGCGCGTAATACTGGAATTAGCAACGCTAAAGGAAAGTATATAGCCTTTCTAGATGATGATGATGAGTGGGATAGTGAAAAAATCCAAAAACAAATCTCATTATATGAAGAACTGGACCACAGGTATGCCGTTGTCTACTGTGGCATGAGAACTTGGAGTAACAACAGTGTTTCTATTAATAGTCCATCAATAAGGGGGAATTTAAAAAACAGGATAATTGCACATGAACTTTATACAATACCTTCCTCTTGTCTATTCAATAGAAATATATTACTAACTATAGGAGGATATGACTTAGACTTAAAAACAGGGATAGATCATGACCTCTGGATGAAAATTGCTAAAAATGAATATTTCGTTGACTATGTTAATGAGAATTTAGTCAAACACATATCGTCCAATATGCCGCAAATGACCACTGATGTTTCCGTCCGGATAGTTGGTATTGAGAAGTATTTAGATAAGTGGAGGCCCACAATAATTGAATGGTTTGGTCGACAAAAGGGAGAAAAGTACTGTTTAGATTATTATACCAACGTGATAGGTGGTCTAGGTTTCTCACTAATTAAAAAAGGCGAGGTATTAGCAGGAAGAAAAATATTATGGAATGTCTTTCTTAAGAACCCAAAGAAATTTATACTGAAACCGGAATTATTATTGGTTATGATTGCAGGAAAGACTGGTTACATTGTTGGAAGAATTATAAATATTGGTTTGAAAAAATTAATTATTTTTTTTCATCACTAACCACTAAATATGATCATTGTTGTTACTTTCGTTTAATTAGTATGTATTCTCAATATATGATTATGATAGATTTTTATTTTACATGTACCAGTATTGATTCATTCTTTGTTATATTTCCAGGTAGTTTATGTATTCATTAATATGGGCACCGTATTTGTTTTTAATCTTTTATTTGTACAATGATCGTATAAAGCGGATATATGCTGCATCAATAATTATTTTATGTGCATTACTAGGCTACAAATTGCCAATATTTTCTGGATTTCAGGCCCCTTTGTTCCATGTTGGAGTTGTTTTTACAATGGGTTTGTTATTTGTTCAAATTGCAATATATCAATCTAAAATATTATGCGACAGGTTTTTATTCAAGATAGTAGCTGTTTACTCCGGTTTCTTTTTTTTATCAGTTCTATTTAACTTTCAAGAAAGTGTAACGATTCCAACCTATTTAGTTAGATTAATAGGCTATTTCCCTTTGTTTGTGTTAACCATAGTTTCACTAAATAGTAAAAAAGATATAAATACGCTTCTTACTGCTATCGTGATATCAGGGATAGTAATGGCAATCATTGGGATTGGTCAGTATGTTTATAATGATAGTTTGTGGGGCATACAATCAACAAGAAAAATTATCGGATCAGGGGAATCATATTTTACTGAGTCAATAACGATAGGTAAAGGCTCTATTCTCGGATTTCGCGTTTCATCTTCAGCCTCAAACCCGAACTCCTTTAGTGCAGTAATGTGTATGACTCTAGTGCTCTCTTCATATCTTATTAGTATTTATAAAAATAGGCTGATATTAATCATCTTATACGGGGGTATGTTACTTCAGTTAATCGGGCTGATTATAAGTGGCTCTAGAACAGGTTTAGTTACAATTGTGGTTATATTTGCCTGGAAATTCATACATTCTTTAAGAACTCGAAGTGTTTTTAAAAAAATCCCGCAGATATTTATTGTCATAAGCATTATTTCAATTGTTTTCGTTAATAGTGCTTTTTATGATGACTACTTTAAGAAAAATGTTATTGCAAGGTATGAAAGAATTCTTGAAAAAGGGGAGCAGAGTTTTTTTTCTGGAGGGGTCAGAATGGAAAGGGCGTGGATACCCTATCTAAAGAGAATCGAACCTGAGATGTTTGTCATAGGCTATGGTACTCCTGGTATTCCAACAGAAGAAGACACAGATCAAATGTCTAGAACAACACACAATGATTTATTGGCCATTTTATATTTTTCTGGATTTTGGGGGTTTCTGGCATTTTTATGCATTTTGTTTAGATATTTTTATGTTATTAGATACATACCAGATTCTAGACTTAGGCAAACATTAATGTTGGTCATGGTTGCGTATCTGCTATTTGGCGTCAGTGCAGAGTCATTTATTCATAAGGGGCAGCCTTTTATTTTTTGGCCTTTGATTGCGCTAGCCGCAAGGCGATCACTATTGTTTGATGGCAAAGATTTATTCAACAATTCAAAGGACTGTCAACACAAAACTATGGTCATTGATGATCGAAAGTAACGGCTTAATTAGAATGCTAAAAATTGGAGCGTAACGTGCAAGAGGTTTTGAATCAGAATAACGTAAGTTCACTTAATACAACGCCGTTATTCAGCATAATTACAGTTTGTTTAAATTGTAAGAGTGATCTTGCAGAAACAGCGTCAGGTTTATTAAGTCAAACATTTAAAAATTATGAGCATATCATCAAAGACGGAGGCTCAACTGATGGAACTGAACTCCTGATTAACAAGCTTGATGCGGATATTGTGATCTCAGCACCTGATAATGGAGTGTTTGATGCGATGAATCAAGCTCTAGAGTTATCAAAGGGCGAGTTTGTTTTTTTTCTGAATGCCGGCGACCTTCTTTACGACAATGATGTCCTGGAGATGGTCGCTGCCAACATTGATAAGTCTGAAAGTGATGTAGATTTTTTTTATGGAGATATCGTAAAGCCATACGCTAGAAGGCAATTTTTGGTTCATCCAGAGGAAATATCGGAATATTATTTATTCGCACGAGGGTTGTGCCATCAATCGTGGTTCTTAAGACGAAAAATCTATATTCAATCTTGTGGATTTAGTAATTTTTTCAGAGAAAGAAATATAGAATTGGGAGGTGATTATTATCTCTTGTTGGAAATATTTTTGAATTATAAAATCAACGCGACTCACATTCCTGAGTTCATTGCTGTGTATAAAGGTGGTGGAATTTCGCAAGATTTATCCCTAATCGATAAAAGAAAAAAACATGATCAAAAAATAAAGAAAAGACTGTTTGGTCCTTCAAAATATTTTTTTTATCAATCAGTATATATAGTGGAGCATTCTCTAAAATCGATACTATATGATAAGTATATTTACTTGTTTTTCAGAAAAATTAGTGAATTACAGCGAAATTTAAAGAAGAGCTAATTGTTATCAAGAAGGTAAATCACAGTGAGTGTGGTGGTTATTATGTGTGGTAAAAAGCACATCGTTATTATATTTGCATGGACGAATAATAGAATGATTTATATGTAATGAATACTAAAACAAAACAACCTATTGTCATATTTTCTTTACCACACCCTAATTTCTTTTCGCAACATAACGGAATAGGTGGTCATGTTGCTCATGCAATAGGTGATGTTCAAGGTCTAAGAAAAAATGATTGCAAAGTAATAGCGATTATTCCTAGTAGTGCGCCTATATTGTTTATAAAAGAATGTTATAAAGTTATTGTAATTCCTCAGAAAAGTAGCGGTTTTAATTGGAACAAGGCGATGCTGTCGGCTATTATTAAGACTGCGAAAATTTATCGAGCTGATTTTGTTTATATGCGATATTCAGCAGGGTTTATGCCTTGGATTCCATGGTTAAGATGGAGAACTAACAATACTCCTATTGTATTAGAGGTCAATAGCTTACTAACCCAGAGAACGCCTGCGGCCTATCTACTTGATAAAGTTGTTCTTAGATTGGTAGATGATGTGGTTACTATTTCCGAAAAGCAGGCTGAAGTTATAAGGCGTGTAGGTGGGGATTCTATGCGTAGGCGAATTACTGTGATGCCCAACGCGGTTGACCACACACGTTTTAATGATCTAGACAAACAAGTCAATAGTGATTATTTGAAGCATCCGACCCAAAATAATTGTTTACGAATAGGTTATATTGGCATTCTTAAACCCGGATATGGACTTGAATTATTACTAGACGCTTATAGTGATATTCGTAAAGTAAGAAACGATGTAGAATTGATGATTTGTGGCGAAGGTCCTTTATATAAGGATTTATTAGACCAAGCTAAAAAGATTCCTAATGTTATAATAACAGGAGCAATACCATTTGATAGTGTCCCTTATTATTTGCAGTCAATAGATATTGCTGTCTACACTACAACACAAAACAATCTCTTTCAAAATCCAATTAAAATGTATGAATATATGGCTTCAGGATGTGCAATTGTTGCGGCAAAAACTCCAGTTACTAACGATTTATTACATAAAGGGAAGTTTGGTATTCTCTATGATATAGGTAGTCAAAAACAACTTGTTGAGGGTATTACCTCTTTACTAGAAGATGATAAACGACGCATTGATTTTGGTTACTTTGTGCATGAAAATGTAGAGCAGAAACATACTTGGACTGCTCGATTTAAGGATTATATTGCAGGTTTGGAAAAGAAAGATATCTTATGAATTGTAATATAGATTTAATATTCCCAGGCAGGGTGCATTTAATTGAAAATAATAATTTCTGGGCTAGTCGAGGTAGATCACTGTATCGTAGTTTTGATAGAGGGACGAGCTGGAAGAAAGTGATGAGTTTGACTTTGCCAATATCATTACATTTGTGCTCCATGTCTCGGTTAAGTAGAAGACTTTCACGGATGTGTATTAATCATGTTATTCGAGTTGATGTTAATTCGCTGGCAATAGTTGGGTTCGGCTATATTTTTTTTTATTCTACAGTGCTTGATAAAATTACTGCCAAGCACCCTATAAAGGGTAAGCGCCCGTTAGTCGTCTGTGCTCATAATGGCAAGCTTATTTATGGAGAGTATGGGAATAATCCTGGATATAAACCGATGGAATTAATTGCTGTAGATGGGGAAGTTGGTAGCAGAGTGATATTTTCATTTGATCATATAAGGCATATTCATGGAGTTAATTGTGACCCTCTCGATGGATCTTTGTGGATTACTACAGGTGATAGCGATGATGAAAGTACGATATGGCATATGAGTACTTTGGAGGCACAACCCCGGCCAATACTTAGTGGTTCACAGCAATCTAGAGCTGTGCAGTTGTTATTTGATATGAGTTATATATATTTTGGTACTGACACACCGTTGGAACAGAATTATATTTACCGTCTTGATCGCGTCAATTATGGAGTTAAACGGCTGCATCCGGTCAGTAACTCAGTTTTTTATGGTTGCACCGTACGTGATACACATGTTTTTGCGTCTGTATGTGAGCCAAGTGATGTGAATGAAATTTCAAATGTTAGTATTTATGCTTCTGATAAACAAGATGCCTGTACTTGGAATGAGCTAATCAAAATACCAAAAGATGTATGGCCAATGCGTTTATTTCAATATGGACAAGTGCTCTTCCCTATTGGGCAGAATATAAGTACTCAACTTTACTTTACACCAATGGGCACCGATGGTGATCAGAATACATATCGAATGCAATTAATACTTGAGGATCAAATATGAGCGATGACATTTTTATTCCGCCACAAAAAACATTTAGTGAGTTAGACGTCTGGTCCTGGTATAACAATTTGCCCAAAGAAATTGAATTATTGGATCTTTCTAGCACTGAACTAGAAAGTGTTAAATATTATTATCAAGAAGCCGGCTTACTAAATCCCGCAAAAAAAGGTTTTTTTCGTCATCACTTTTCAAAAACTTTTTATTCGGCAGCGGTTTTTTTATTAGATAAAGAAAAAAATACTCCTACTGTGCTTGATCTTGGTGCTGGGTCTGGAACACAGAGTCTATTCTTTGCAATCCAGGGTGCAAACGTTATAGTTCTTGATATGGATACTGTAGCTTTAGGAATACTTCGTAAACGTAAAGCATTTTATGAAAAAAAATTAGGGCGTACATTAAATATCAACATATATGAACAAAATGTGTTTGACTTTAAATTGACGGATAGTGGGAAGATAGATGCAGTTTATTCTTTGTTTGCATTCAATATGATGCAACCAAGTAGTAATCTTATTGGCGGGCTAATGCAGTACTTAAGTAAAGATGCTCGATTTTGTGTATTGGATGGAAATAAAAGTTCTCTAACGAATAACCTAATTTATTCACGTCGTCGCCCAAATATTTGGTCACCCCGAGAATTCAGCAAGGAGCTTAGAAAGCAAGGATTTAAGGTTATTGAGCACAGCGGTGGGATCTCTCTCCCCCCAATATTTTGGCGTTTACCAACATGCTATAAAATAAGCAGTTTGTTTGACAAAATTATTAGTCAGAGCTGGTTTTTTCCTATCTCACACCAAATAATGGCACAGTTAAGCTTGCCCGATTCTGAATGAAAAAAATTCTTATAGTGTTCGGCACTCGGCCAGAGGCCATTAAGATGGCGCCAGTAGTTCAGGAGCTGCATAACAATTTTAATGTAGTTGTTTGTATTACGGCACAACACCGTGAAATGTTAGATCAGGTGCTTGATTCTTTTAGGATTATTCCTGACTATGACTTGAATATTATGAGGCCAAGCCAAGACCTATTTGATGTGACCAGTGGCATATTGTTGGGTTTGAAGCAAGTATTGGTTGACGAAATTCCCGATATTGTGCTCGTGCATGGCGATACCACAACAACAATGGCAACCTCCATGGCTGCTTTTTATTTACAGATACCCGTGGGTCATGTCGAAGCAGGATTACGTACTCATGATATCTGTTCGCCCTTTCCTGAAGAGTTTAATAGAAAACTGACAACGCAAGTTGCACGGCTTCATTTTGCCCCAACAGAAAAAGCACGGCAGAATTTACTGAATGAGCTGGTGCCTGATGATCAGATATATGTGACTGGTAATACAGTGATTGATTCTCTATTTTCTGTGATCGATAAAGCAAGAATAATGAAATATTCAACTGATTTACAGGAACAGTTGCCATTTTTACAATACAAGCAAGATGGCTTTCCTCGTATTATATTAGTAACTGGGCATCGTCGAGAAAATTTCGGTCAAAGATTTGAGGAAATCTGTCGAGCTTTACATGATATTGCTAAGCAGAATCTTGATGTTCAGATTATATATCCAGTTCATCTCAATCCAAATGTACGTGAACCTGTAAATCGAATATTATCAAATGTGAATAACGTTCATCTTATTGAACCGATGGAGTACCTTTCTTTTATTAAGTTAATGGATGAATCCTATCTGATACTTACTGATAGTGGCGGTATCCAGGAGGAGGCTCCCAGTTTAGGTAAGCCTGTTCTGGTGATGAGAGATACTACAGAGCGTCCAGAGGCGGTTGAGGCAGGGACAGTGAAATTGGTGGGTTCAGATAAGAGCAACATTATTGAAGCGACTAATCAACTCCTTAATGATGATTCTGTCTATAGAGAAATGGCAAGAGCCCACAATCCTTATGGAGATGGACGTGCAAGTAAAAGGATTTGTAAGATTATAGAAGAGACAGAATTATGATTGTTTCTGTAATTGGTTTGGGCTATATCGGGCTGCCAACTGCTGCTGTACTGGCATCGCGTCAAGTGGAAGTGATTGGCGTAGATGTGAGTCAGCATGCTGTGGATACCATCAATAAGGGTGAGATCCATATTATTGAACCAGAGTTGGATGTCCTGGTGCGTGCTGCAGTTCAAACTGGGCATCTGCGAGCGACAACAACACCAGAGCCTGCGGATGCCTTTATGGTGGCTGTCCCTACGCCATTTAAGGGGGATCATGAGCCAGATCTGTCCTATATTGAATCTGCCGCTAAGGCTATAGCGCCGTTGTTGGAGAGGGGTAATCTGGTAATTCTTGAGTCGACCTCTCCAGTCGGCGCCACCGAGAAGATGATGCAGTGGATGCAAGAAGTACGGCCAGATCTGACCTTCCCAACATTTGGTTTTGATGATTCAGCTGACATCTCTGTTGCACACTGTCCAGAGCGAGTATTACCCGGCCATATAGTGCGTGAACTGGTAGACAATGATCGTATTATTGGTGGTGTAACCACCAAATGCGCTGAGCAGGCGCGAGAACTCTACAAGATTTTTGTGAAAGGGGATTGTCTCGTTACGGACTGTCGAACTGCAGAGCTGAGTAAATTGGTGGAGAACTCCTTCCGTGATGTAAATATAGCCTTTGCCAACGAACTCTCTCTGATCTCTGACAAACTGGGAATAAACGTCTGGGAGTTGATCAGGCTCTCCAATCGCCATCCTCGGGTCAAAATACTGCAGCCGGGCCCGGGGGTTGGGGGTCACTGCATCGCGGTTGACCCATGGTTTATTGTCGACTCAGCACCGGAACAGTCCCGGCTGATTCATACAGCACGTCTGGTGAATGATAGCATACCCAGCTTTATACTGGATAAGATTAGGCAGGCGGCTGAAAATAAGGATAAAGAGATAGCTGATTTAACGATTGCCTGCCTTGGGCTGGCGTTTAAACCTGATATCGATGATCTACGTGAGAGTCCTGCCCTGAATATTGCCCAGCAGGTAGGCTTGATGGGCTTTGGCAGATTAATGGTGGTTGAACCAAATATTTGTAAATTACCATCTGGGTTTGATGCCGCCACTGTGAATTTGGTTGAGCTTGATGCGGCTATGGAAAAAGCTGATGTGGTAGTTTTGCTAGTGGATCATTCACCTTTCAAAGCCATGGATTTGGGCTTGCTGTCGGGTAAGCAGGTGGTGGATACCAGAGGGATATGGGCTGGTGCTAAATGTGAAGTTGACTAAGGTGATAACTTGGTATCGATTGGGTTTTTTTAATCTTTTTCGGGTTTTTTTCTATCGCTTACAAGTGCGTGTTGGTTGGTATATAAAGACACAGCCGATAGAGCGACCAGTTACAGGACCATTTTTTACCGGTATGTTTGCTAACCCAAGTCCAAAACTGACTTGTTCTGAAGATGCGTCATTATTGCTTGAGGGTAAAGTTCGTTTTTTTTCCAATCAATTATTTGATGTGGATAATCCTCCTAACTGGTTTATTGATCCAGAGTCTGGCCATGCTTTCCCTAATGATGGACATTGGTCAAGTTTAGATGATTTTTCCAATGGTGATATAAAGTTAGTTTGGGAGACGTCAAGATTTCAATGGTTGGTCGTAGCTTCGCAAGGGTATGCGTCAATTAAAGATGATTCTTATGTAAGATTGATGAATCGTTGGCTTAACGATTGGTCGAAAAACAATCCAATAAATCAAGGCGTAAACTGGAAGTGTGGACAAGAAGCATCATTTAGGGTAATCAATTTGCTGGTGGCAGTTTATATTTTGGATGAGTACAAAACCCCAGAAGCATCGTTAGTGTTGTTGGTTAAAGAGCATTGTTGGCGCATTAGTAAAACGCTACACTACGCGGTTGCACAAGACAATAATCATGGCACAAGTGAAGCGGCTGCATTATTTATTGCTGGATCTTGGCTGCATTCTATTGGACAATCTAACACCGAATCTAATAGATGGTTAAAACGTGGCAGAGTGGGCTTGGAAGAAAGAGTTAATCATTTGGTAATGAATGACGGTACTTTCTCTCAATATTCAACAAATTATCATCGATTATTTTTAGATTCGATGTCATTGGTAGAATTCTTTAGAATTAAGTTTAAACAAAATAAATTTAGTGAAAAATACAAACAAAAAATCAATTTGGCAATTGATTGGATGTGGCAATTGACAGACCAATATACTGGAAATATTCCAAATTTAGGCGCTAATGATGGCGCTCAACTGTTGCAATTATCAGGCAGTGATTATCGAGACTTTCGTCCTTCTATTCAGTTTTCCTCAGTATTATTCAGAGGGTTTTGCGTATATGACGACGAAAGTTGTAACGGGATACTAAAATGGCTAAATATTAACTTGAAGAACTTTCCTTTTAAAAAAATAAATAAAGAATCTAAGTTATTTAAAGATGGTGGCTTTATGTCATTAATTGGAGTTGGATGTAATGGTCTTTTTCGCTATCCAGAGTTTAAATTCCGCCCTAGTCAGGCCGACTTTCTGCATCTAGATATTATGAGTGATGGCGTGACAATAATTGGAGACGCCGGCTCATATAGTTACAATAAGGGAGAAAAGTGGCTTAGCTATTTTTCCGGAATCGAGTCACACAACACTATTCAATTTGATAAATCCGAGCCAATGCCTAGGTTAAGCCGATTTTTGTTTGGGAATTGGTCGAAAGTTAAACATTATTCATTTAATAGTGATAATAGATCTACAACTGTATCCGCTAAATATATAGATTATGTCGGAAGAAGTCATGAAAGGGACGTGTCAGTAAAAGGTAGAGTCTGGACTATAAATGATAAAGTATCAGGATTTTCAAATTTCGCCATTTTAAGATGGAGACTATGCAAATCTGAATGGATGGTTAAAGGCAATCAAGTGATTGGCAATGTAGCTAATATTAACATTCATGTTAATAGTGGTGAAATTGTAGAAATGAAATTAGTAAAAGGGTTTGAATCTATATATTACAATGAAGTATTAGACATAGATGTATTGGAAATTAAATTAAATAAGCCATGCAGTATCACCACTATCATCACTTTAGCTAGTGAAATTAACTAATGCATATTATATATTTTCATCAGCATTTTTCAACACCAAGTGGATCGACGGGAATTCGTTCCTATGAAATGGCACGCATGCTGATTGAAAAAGGGCATAAGGTTACATTGGTTTGCGGAAGTTATAATGGTGGAAATACTGGGTTATCAAGTGCTTTTGTTAGCGGGAAAAGGTCGGGGTTAGTAGATAGCATAAGTGTAATTGAATATGATTTATCTTATTCTAATTCTGATGGGTTTTTGAAGCGGGCGTGGTTATTTTTTTCATTCGCCATAAAGGGTATTGGCTTGGCACTTACGTTAAAATATGATGTGGTTTTTGCCACCACAACGCCTCTAACAGCCGGCATTCCAGGTATTGTTGCTCGTTGGTTTCGAGGCAAAAAGTTTATATTTGAAGTTAGAGATTTATGGCCTGAGCTACCAAAAGCGATGGGTGTAATTAGCAATCCAGTTATATTGAAAGGTATGTCTATTTTAGAATGGGTATCCTATAGATCTGCACATAGATGCATTGGATTGTCACCAGGTATTGTTAAAGGGATCAGTAAAAGAGGTGTACCAAAAGATAAAATTAAGTTAATTCCAAATGGTTGTGATTTAGATATTTTTAATTCAAAGTCTCAAGGTTGGAGGCCATTTGAGGTAAAGTCAGGCGAGTTTATGGCGATTTTTACTGGTACACATGGAATGGCTAATGGTTTAGAGGCTTTACTTGATGTTGCGGTAGAATTAAAACACAGGAGATTAAGTAATATAAAAATAGTGTTAGTTGGTCAGGGTAGGCTAAAGCCATCCCTACAAAGCAAAGCAAAGGATTTGAATTTAGATAATTTGATTTTTCACGGTCCTGTTAATAAAGAAAAATTATCAGGCTTGATGAAAAGTGCAGATTTGGGCTTACAAATTTTAGCAAATGTCCCTGCTTTTTATTATGGAACATCTCCCAACAAATTTTTTGATTATATTGCAGCAGGATTGCCAGTATTAAATAACTATCCTGGCTGGCTGGCCGAAATGATAGAAAATAACAAATGCGGATATAGTGTGACTCCGGAAGATCCAAAACTTTTTGTAGATGCTTTAGAGGATGCATTTAATAATAAAGATAAATTAGAATCCATGGGAACAAATGCAAGAGCATTAGCTGAAAGAGACTTCGATAGGGCTCATCTTGCAAGTAACTGGGTTAAATGGGTTTTAGATCTAAAACAATGAAACGTTTGCTTGAATTGATTTCGTCATTTATCGGCTTGTTGTTTCTACTACCTGTAATAGTATTAATTGTTTTGTTAGTTCGATTCAAAATTGGATCTCCAATATTATTTAAACAGGCACGACCTGGTTTAAATGAACAAATATTCAACATGTACAAGTTCAGAAGCATGACCAATGAGCGCGATAAAAATGGAGTTCTTTTGTCTGATAAGGATAGGCTAACTAAATTTGGGAAATTTTTAAGGTCCACAAGCTTGGATGAACTACCAGGCTTGTGGAGTGTTCTAAAAGGGGATATGAGTTTAGTGGGTCCACGCCCATTATTGGTAGAATACTTGCCTTTATATTCCACTCAACAGGCTAGGCGCCATGAAGTTAAGCCAGGAGTTACAGGGTGGGCACAGGTTAATGGGCGTAATGCCATTAGCTGGGACGAAAAGTTTGATTTGGACGTGTGGTATGTGGATAACCAATCAATTTGGCTAGATATAAAGATATTATGGCTGACAGTAAAAAAAGTCGTTATACGTCATGGTATTTCTCCAGAAGGTATTGATATTATGCCAAGGTTTGATAAAGATGAAAACTAAAATAGCTGTAATTTCAGACGTACATGCTAATGCTGATGCATTGACAGTGGTGTTGGAAGAGTTAAAGAATAAGAATATCGATATGACGATATTCTTGGGTGATATTTTGACTTACGGCTGTCAACCAATCGAGGTCTTGAGCATATTGAAAGAATATGAGAGTGAGCATCCTGCAATCTTTATTAAGGGAAATCATGATCAATTTTATTTTGATCTTCAATCTAGCGTCAAGAAGTCAAGTTATAGGCTTCCAAAATTTGTTGATGAGTCTGTAAACTGGACGCTGGAAAGAATTTCACCGTTAGTATTGAGGGATATTTTTACGTGGCATGATAATTATCGCATTGGAAACGTATACTTTTCCCATGCAAATCCGTTTAAATATGGCGATTGGAGTTATATTGAAAAACCTAACGATCTGTCTAGATCGTTTCAAGAGTTGCGTAAAAGGATTAAAGTGTATTATTCTAAGACCTTCATCTATTTATGGATACGGGCTACCCTCGGAAAAGCTTATACAGAATTATATAAACATTGCCTCTTCTGGGGGCAAGATACAAGTCACAGAGTCCAAAAATAGAATTAATTTCATTCATGCTTATGATGTTGTTAACGCTGCTCTAAAGGCGTATACAAGTAACGCATGGGGCGTCTTTAATATTTCGTCAGACACTTCAAACTCTATCTTAGAAATAGCTGAAATAGCTGTTTCTATTTCAAAAAATGGAAGTATTGATATTATGGATAATAAAAGTAGTAACTGTTTTGAGCGTTTTGATTTGGATTCCAAGTTAGCAAAAAAAGGCTTTGGTTTCAAGGCGGAAGTTAACCTTAAAGCAGGGATGATGTTAATGAAAAATGAGATGTTTATCCCATGTTAAATATTGAATTTTCATCGTGGCCTTCTTATACTCTAGAGGAGGCTGATGCAGTTCATGATGTTATGTTGTCTAATAAGGTCAATTATTGGACTGGAAATGAATGCCGTGAATTTGAAAAAGAATTTGCGGTTTGGTCAGACGTTAAATATGCAGTAGCTCTTGGAAATGGCACGCTAGCTCTAGATATTGCGTTAAAAGCTTTGGAGGTTGGTGTTGGTGATGAAGTGATCGTAACCTCTCGCACCTTTATCGCTTCAGTTTCATCTATTGTAAATTCTAGAGCAGTGCCTGTTTTTGCTGACGTAGACTTGGACACGCAAAACATCACGCCACAATCTATTAGAGCTGTAATTACGGGAAAAACTAAAGCCATCATTTGCGTTCATTTAGCTGGCTGGCCATGTGATATGGATGAAATTATGGATCTAGCTAATGAGTTTAACTTGTTCGTAATTGAAGATTGTGCACAAGCCCATGGAGCAAAATATAGAGGTATACCGGTTGGCTCAATCGGAGATATTGGTTGTTGGAGTTTTTGTCAAGATAAAATAATCACTACTGGTGGCGAAGGAGGCATGATAACCACTAATAATGAATCTTTATGGCGTAATATTTGGGCATATAAAGATCATGGTAAGAGTTATGAGGCTGTTTATGAGCGGGAGCGCCTTAAGGGTTTTCAATGGCTACATGAATCATTTGGAACCAATTGGCGCATGACTGAAATGCAAGCAGTAATTGGAAGAATGCAGCTAAAAAGAATGCCAGATTGGCATGCTAAGCGTATTACTAATGCCAATAAAATCTGGAGTGTTGCTACACAGTGCAAAGGTTTGCGTGTGCCAAGTATTCCTGATTATATTGAGCATGCAGCTTATAAGTGTTATCTTTTTGTTAAAGGTGATGCTGAGCTTCGTGACAAAATTATGACGGAAGTCAATGAAAAAGGTGTGCCGTGCTATTCCGGCTCATGTTCAGAAGTCTATTTAGAAAAGGCATTCGACAATACTGGATTTAGACCTAAAGAAAGACTTCCTGCTGCCAAAGAACTAGGGGAAACGAGTTTAATGGTTTTAGTTCATCCAACTTTAACTGAAGAAGAAATTCAAAAAACATGCGATGTTTTAACTGAAGTGGTTCTGTCTAATTATGATGGTTAGCAACAATTAGCCAATTGCTATCGTTCCCATTTCTAAGATATATCATTACGAGCTTGGCCATAGATTGGTAAAAAGGGCAATGAAATAATTCTAGGGACAGTGAAAACATTATTCCTGAATGAGTAAAAGTTACATCAATCTGTCAAAATGAAGCCCCTAGGTCTAGGCCATGCGGTTCTTTGTGCCAAACACTTGCTCAATGTTGAGCCTTTTGCGGTTCTAATCCTCGATCAGATTTCCCTTGGTATGAGCCATGGTTTTTTCAGTGGAACTCAAAGCTTGGAATGCAACCGGGTAGGGCAGGCAATGGTCGAGCGTGTATCTGCAATTGCCGTTGAAAATTATGGAGTTGTTGATAAAGGTGGATGTATAGCTACGCCTTTTCGAGTATGGAAATCAATAAGTTAGTTGAAAATTCGTCATGTAAAGATTCCCTTCAGATTTAGCTGTTCTGGCAAGGTACATCGTTCCAGCGACTGTTTCAGACTTGCTCGTGTAATCCCCCGTAAATTAAGATCAGTTTTAAGTCGGATTTTCTCGTACAGTTTAAGCGTGATGCTTAATAAATTTAACTTTGCCATTACAGCTTGATAAAGTCGGATGTCAATCTAATATAGGGTTCTAAAATGAAAAAATACCAAATCTATGGCATAGGTGCTGCTCTTGTAGACACCGAAGTTGTGGTTACTGATGCGTTTTTGAGTGCCCATAAAATTGACAAAGGTTTGATGACCCTAGTAGATGAAGAAAGGCAGTTTCATCTTTTAAGTGCTTTGGACTCTCATTCATTTCATGTCAAGCGCAGTTGTGGTGGCTCAGCATGTAACAGCATCGTTGCGGCAAGCTCCTTTGGTTCAAAAACGTTCTATTCTGGTAAAGTGGCGGACGATGATGATGGAAAGTTCTTCGTTGACGACTTGCAGGCAGTAGGTGTTGATTTTCAGAATGCAGAAGCGAGTTCTGGCGTAACTGGTAAGTGCTTAGTTATGGTTACCGACGACGCTGAACGCACGATGAATACCTTCTTAGGGGCGAACTTAGATTTAACCTTCAATGAGGTAGATGAGACTGCCCTTATTAATTCAGATTGGTTATACCTAGAAGGTTATCTAGTCACCGATGACACTAGAACTGATGTTGCCGTTAAGGCTATGGAATGTGCTAAAGCAAATCAAGTGAAGACATCACTTAGCCTCTCCGACCCATTTGTTGTTCAGGTATTCGAAGATAACTTGCGCAAGCTTATTGGTGATGGCGTAGATTTACTGTTCTGCAACTCGGACGAAGCAAGAAGTTTTACTAAGACCCACAATACAGAAGATGCTGCGGTACTATTGAAAAAGTACGCCAAGACCTTTGTAATAACACGTGGTGCTGGTGGCTCATTATCCTACGATGGTACAGACTTGGTGCAAACGCCTGGGGTTACTGCAAATGCAGTGGATACCAACGGCGCAGGCGATATGTTTGCTGGTGCCTTTTTGTATGCCATTAATGCAGGCCACAGCTATGCATGGGCAGCCAAGTTTGCCAACGAAGCCTCAGCCAGAGTGGTAAGTCAGTTTGGCCCACGAATAGATTCACTCGAATATAAGCAAATTAAACACTTATTTAATATCTAATTAGCCACCTCATACAGCGTAATAGATCCTGAGGCAGTCAAAGGAAAACATATGTCCAATTATTCAGTATTTACTTCGGAATCAGTCTCTGAAGGTCACCCCGATAAACTAGCCGATCAAATCTCTGATGCAGTCGTTGATGCAATGCTTAGAGATGATCCAGAATCACGTATTGCCGTGGAAACCATGGTTAAAACTGGCATGGCTATTGTGGCAGGTGAAGTTAGAACCTCTACATATGTCGATTTGGAAGAAGTAATTCGGGAGGTGATTCTCGACATTGGTTACAACAGTAGTGATGTAGGTTTTGATGGAGCATCGTGTGCCATTATCAATGCCATAGGTAAGCAGTCATCAGACATTGCCATGGGTGTTGATGAGTCAGGTGATAAAGAGTTAGGTGCTGGTGACCAAGGCTTAATGTTTGGTTTTGCGAGTAACGAAACTGATGTGCTTATGCCGGCTCCCATCTATTATTCCCATAGATTGGTAGAGCAGCAAGCTAAAGTAAGAAAAAATGGCCAGCTGCCGTGGTTACGTCCAGATGCAAAAAGCCAACTTACCTTGCGCTATGTAGACGATAAGCCAGTGGGTATAGATGCGGTGGTCTTGTCTACACAGCATGATCCGTCTATCAGCTTAGATGATCTTCGCGAAGCAGTAATGGAAGAGATCATTAAGCCCGTACTTCCAAGTGAGTGGTTAACTAGCGATACACAATTCCATATTAACCCAACAGGAAATTTTGTTATTGGTGGTCCGGTAGGGGATTGCGGCCTTACAGGCCGTAAGATTATTGTAGACACCTATGGTGGTATGGCCCGCCATGGTGGTGGCGCATTCTCAGGTAAAGACCCTTCTAAAGTAGACCGCTCAGCGGCGTATGCAGGCCGCTATGTAGCAAAGAACATCGTGGCTGCAGGCTTGGCCGAGCGTTGTGAAATTCAAATTTCTTATGCGATTGGTGTAAGTGAGCCTACCTCAATTTCCGTCAACACCTTTGGTACAGGAAAATTAACAGATAACGAAATCGTTCTGTTAGTACGAGAGCAGTTTAACTTAACACCAGGTGGCTTAATTAAAATGTTAGACCTTAAGCGGCCAATTTACCAGCAAACTGCTGCATACGGCCACTTCGGTCGTGAACTTCCTGATTTTACTTGGGAAAAAACAGACAAAGCTGACTTGCTCCGAAAAGCCCTATAACCGAGACAGATCAACATGACCACATTTACCGATTACAAAGTTGCCGATATCTCTCTAGCCCCATGGGGCCGTATGGAAATCGACATCGCCGAAACCGAAATGCCTGCCCTAATGGCATTACGTACTAAATACGCTTCACAAAAGCCTCTAGCCAGTGCCAAGATCATGGGTTGTATCCACATGACCATTCAAACAGCTGTGCTGATTGAAACATTGGTCGATCTAGGTGCTGAGGTACGCTGGTCTTCTTGCAACATCTTCTCTACCCAAGACCACGCAGCTGCTGCGATAGCTGCTGCAGGAATTCCTGTATTTGCTTGGAAAGGCGAAACAGAAGACGAGGCCGAATGGTGCATTGAGCAAACCATCGTGCAAGATGGCAAAGACTGGGGCGCTAACATGATCCTAGACGACGGTGGTGATTTAACCACCATGCTACACAATCAATTTCCAGAAATCTTGGCCAACTGCCACGGTATCTCTGAAGAGACCACCACTGGCGTTCACCGCCTACAAGAAATGTTGGAAGCTGGCACTTTAAAAGTACCAGCCATCAACGTTAACGACGCAGTCACAAAGAGCAAGAACGACAACAAGTACGGCTGTCGTCATTCTTTAAACGATTCAATCAAGCGCGCTACAGACCACCTTCTAGCAGGTAAGAAGGCCTTAGTAGTGGGTTACGGCGACGTAGGCAAAGGTTCTGCAGCATCTCTTCGTCAAGAAGGCATGATCGTTAGAATCACTGAAATCGACCCAATCTGCGCCATGCAAGCCTGTATGGACGGCTTTGAAGTCGTATCTCCATACTTAGATGGCGTTAACACCGGTGATATCAGCTGTATTAACACCACTTTGATGGAAACTACAGACATCATCGTGACCACCACCGGTAACACTAACGTGTGTGATGCCAACATGCTAAAGACCATTAAAAACGGCGCTGTAGTGTGTAACATTGGTCACTTCGACAACGAGATCGACACCGCGTTTATGCGTGAGAACTGGACGTTTGAAGAAGTGAAGCCTCAAGTACACAAGGTGTACCGTGCTGCAGATCAAAACAAGACCGATTTTGTATTACTATTGTCTGAAGGACGCCTAGTCAACCTAGGTAACGCCACAGGTCACCCATCACGTATCATGGACGGTTCTTTCGCCAACCAAGTGTTAGCGCAAATGCACCTATGGGACGCCAAGTTCGCAGGCCTAAGCCCTGCAGAAAAGAAAGCCAACTTATGGCTAAGAATCTTGCCTAAAAAGCTAGACGAAGAAGTAGCAGCCGACATGGTGGCAGGTTTTGGTGGTGTAATCACCAAACTCACCAGCACTCAGGCTAGCTACATTAACGTACCTTCTGAAGGTCCGTTCAAGCCAGAAAGCTACAAGTACTAGAAGTTGTCTCATTTTTTATTCAAAATAATATAAAACTTGGGTCCCATTTTTAAAAAAACATGAATAATGTCCAGTGGGAATGGTGTTGTTATTATTGCCAGCTATCATGGTGGTTTTGTTGGTAAAGCTGACTTCAAAGGTCCAGCTCTCTATTTGTCAAATCGTGTGGATATAAATGATGTTATTTTCAGAATGCCTAAGTTTCGAAGTATGAATCTCGATGCGCCTTTAGTTACTAAATATTTATGGGCTAACCCTACAAGTGTTTTGGCATCCGGTGGTGATTTTATACGTAAATCTAGTTTGGATGAATTACTTCAGCTTTGGTGCATTTTGAAAGGAGATATGAGTTTTGGTGGGCCTCGTCCTGCATTATTTATTCAAGATGACTTAATTGCGTTACGAACAGGAAATAGCGTCCATAACATAGTGCCAGGGTTAACCGGCTGGGCTCAAGTCGCCGGGTGTGGTGAATTACCTATTCCTTAGGAAGTAGCGTGGATGTCGAGTATCTAGATCATTGCTGGATATTAAGATTATTTGGCTGACGTTGATTAAGGCTTTAAAAAAAGATGTGATATCCCTTTGATGGCTTTACACTTTATAAGTTAAGTCTCATTAGTTTGAAGTAACCCACATCAATTAAGATCAGTCTGCCAAACAGTTCCATTTTTTCCACAAATATCTGTATTATCTAATATTAAAGTGAGTAATTGAATGCACAATATTATTAGAGGTATCCTTGCGATACCCCGCCCAGTAAAGCGTAGCATTCTTATTGCTGCTGATTCTGTATTACTTATAGGCGCCCTTTGGCTGTCGTTTTCGCTACGCTTAGATGATTGGTACTGGCCTCGTGGAGGCGTGAATAACCCGATCGTATTGCTGGTGTTTTTTGCTCCTGTAGTTGCTGTACCTGTATTTGCTCATTTTGGGCTTTATAGAGCTATTATACGGTACTTGGGCATGAGGGCTGTATGGTCTATTGTGAAGGCCGTTATGGTGTATGCGGCACTATGGGGGTTGATTGCCTTTTTATCCGGCGTGCAGGAGGTGCCGCGGTCTGTTGTGCCCATTAATGCCATGGTAGCCGTGCTTGCTGTTGGCGGTTCTCGTATGTTTGCGCGGTGGTTGCTGCGTAAGATTGAAGATTCGGTGAGTATAGGGCGTGCAGGCGATGATGTAGGTGCGACTCGCCAATCGCGGGTGGTGATTTTTGGTGCAGGTGCTGCAGGTCGGCAATTGGCCGTTGGTTTGGAACAAAGCCGTGAATGTGCCTTACTGGCTTTTGTGGATGATGGCATTGACCTGCACGGGCGGGACTTGATGGGTGTGCCCATTATATCTCAAGACAAATTACACGCTTTTGTGGTTAACCAACAGGTTGATGACATACTGCTTGCGATGCCTTCTATTGCCCGCAAGCGACGTAGTGTAATTATAGAGCAGTTGCGGCCCTTGAATGTGCGTATTCGTACTTTACCAGGGTTGATTGCAATGGCCCAAGGGAAAGCTGACTACGTAGATCTTCACGATTTGGACATCAACGATTTGTTGGCGCGGGAACCTGCAGAACCAGACGAAGTAATGCTACAAGAGCAAGTCACTGATAAAACTGTGATGGTGACTGGCGCAGGTGGTAGTATTGGTAGCGAGCTTTGTAGGCAAATATTGCAGCGCAAGCCCAAGGTGTTGTTGTTATTTGAATTAAATGAGTTTTATCTATATACCCTACACAACGAACTGCTAGACACTCTTCATTACCTTACCAATGAACAGCGTAATAACGGTGATGTTGGGCTAGTGCCCACTATAATTCCGTTGCTGGGCTCGGTGGCAGATGAAAACCGTGTTAGCGATGTTATTTTAACGTGGAAACCCAACATTATTTATCACGCAGCTGCGATAAAGCATGTGCCCATTGTTGAACACAATATAGCCGAATGTGTAAAAAACAATGTGTTAGGTACGTTGGTGATGGCCAAGGTGGCTATAGAGAGGCAAGTAGAGCGCTTTATACTGGTTAGCACTGATAAAGCGGTTAATCCTACTAATGCCATGGGTGCTAGCAAACGTTGCTGTGAGTTGATTTTACAAGCCCTGGCTGCGGAACAAAACCCTTCATTTGAACCTATGTGGGATGGAAAGCCTTCTACACAAGTTGCCCGTGCTACCCAATTGGCAATGGTTCGTTTTGGCAATGTATTAGGTTCTTCTGGCTCTGTGGTGCCTTATTTCAGGCAACAAATTGCCCAGGGCGGACCAATTACCTTAACTCATCAAGATATTATCCGCTATTTCATGACCATTCCCGAAGCAGCTCAGTTAGTGATGCAATCCGGTGCGATGACAGGCGGTTTTAGCAAGGGTATTGTTGGTGGCGCGGCTGGTAGTGAAGCCGAAGTGTATGTCCTAGATATGGGTGAGCCGGTTAAAATAATTGACCTGGCACGGAGAATTGTTGAGCTTTCTGGTTTTAGGGTGAAAGATGAAAATTCACCAGAAGGCGACATAGCTATTGACGTGGTTGGCTTGCGCCCGGGTGAAAAGCTTTTTGAGGAACTGCTGATAGGTAATGATCCTCAAACTACTCAACATCCGCGCATTATGAAAGCTAATGAAAAGTTTTTACCATGGAGTGAGTTACAACCCATGATCATCACGTTGCGAATTGCAGCGGTGAATGGTGATGTGATGATGATACGCAGTATGTTGCAACTGCTGGTACCTGAATATCACCCGGACGAGAAGGTGGTGGATTGGGTGTATCGGGAGCAGATAGCTCAAGCTGGGAAGTTGGAGCGTTGAAAGTCGTCGTGTATTCTTATTCTAACGTGTCCGCATATAAAGCTATGGGTGGTGTAGCGTTTGTACTAAGTAAGACACGAGGTTACTTTAGATGGATATATATTCAGAACCTCAGTGTAGGGTTTAAACTTCTCGGAAGAGTTCGCTAAAATCAATTATAATATTGTAAAAACTGCTCTTAATTACGGATTAATATGAAAACTGCTCTTATTACTGGTGTTACTGGCCAAGATGGCTCATATCTAGCCGAATTTTTATTAGAAAAGGGCTATGAAGTTCACGGCATCAAACGCCGTTCTTCCTCTTTCAATACCGAGCGTATTGATCATATATATGAAGATGCTTCGGTCCATGACCATCGCTTCCATCTGCACTATGGCGACTTGTCTGATTCATCAAACCTCACCCGCTTGATTAAAGAAATACAACCAGATGAGATTTATAACTTAGCAGCCCAATCTCATGTCGCTGTCTCTTTTGAAGCGCCAGAGTACACAGCAGATGTAGATGGTTTGGGTACACTGCGTATCCTTGAAGCCATTCGTTTTTTGGGGCTGGAAAACAAAACTCGTTTTTATCAAGCGTCTACTTCTGAATTATTTGGTTTGGTGCAGGAAACGCCCCAGCGGGAAACTACACCTTTCTATCCGCGCTCTCCTTATGCCGTGGCAAAAATGTATGCCTATTGGATTACAGTTAACTACCGTGAATCGTATGGTATGTACGCCTGCAATGGTATTTTGTTTAATCATGAATCTATGCGCCGCGGTGAAACCTTTGTAACACGGAAGATTACTCGTGGGCTGGCTAACATTGCCCAGGGTTTAGACTCCTGCTTGTCCTTGGGGAATATGGATGCATTGCGCGATTGGGGACATGCTAAAGATTATGTACGTATGCAATGGATGATGTTGCAGCAAGACCAACCCGATGATTTTGTAATTGCCACTGGGAAACAGATCTCTGTGCGTGAGTTTGTGCGTTTATCAGCGCGTGAGCTGGGTGTGGAGTTAGACTTTCGGGGTGTAGGGATCGACGAAATTGCAGTGGTGTCATCCATTACGGGTGATTTGGCTCCGGCTCTTTCTGTAGGTGATGTGGTAATACGTGTTAACCCACGTCATTTTCGCCCAGCAGAGGTAGAGACCTTGTTAGGCGACCCGAGTAAAGCTAAAGAGCTGTTGGGGTGGGTGCCAGAAATTACCGTAGAAGAAATGTGTGCAGAAATGGTGGCTCATGATTTGGGCCAAGCTAGACAAAAAACGTTACTTAAGTCTCATGGGTATCATGTGCCTGTAGCTCGGGAAAGATAAACATGGCAACACGTATTTTTGTAGCAGGGCATAGGGGTATGGTGGGTTCTGCTATAGTGCGTCTGTTATCTAAGCAGCCAGATGTAACCTTGTTATGGGCGCCTCGATCTGAGCTTGATCTAACAAACGGTGCTGCCGTACAAGCATATATGCAGCTGCATAAGCCAGATCAAATCTATCTTGCAGCAGCCAAGGTTGGTGGCATTCATGCCAACAATACCTACCCAGCGGAGTTTATTGCAGATAATTTGGCGATACAGTCTAATGTTATTCAGGCTGCTTATAATGCAGGGGTTCAAAAGTTATTATTCCTAGGTAGCTCTTGTATCTATCCTCAGCTGGCAAAACAACCCATGAGAGAGGATTGTTTACTCACTGGCAAGCTTGAACCTACTAACGAGCCTTATGCTATTGCTAAAATTGCGGGTATTAAGATGTGTGAATCTTATAATCGGCAATATGGTGTGGATTATCGGTGTGTGATGCCCACTAACTTGTATGGTGAGAACGATAATTTTCATCCACAAAACTCTCATGTAATTCCCGCTATGATGCGACGTTTTCATGAGGCAAAGCTAGCTGCGTCAGAAAAGGTTGTAGTGTGGGGCACGGGTAAACCCATGCGCGAATTTTTGCATGTTGATGACATGGCTGCAGCGTGTATCCATGTGATGGATTTACCACATGATGAGTTTGTTGCTGCGGTACCAAACCCGATGTGCTCGCATATTAACGTGGGCACAGGGCGTGATATAACTATTGCAGAACTAGCCACTACGATGGCTAAAGTAGTCGGTTTTGAAGGCAATGTAGAATTTGATACATCAAAGCCAGATGGCGCGCCGCGTAAGTTAATGGATGTGAGTAAACTTGGTTCATTGGATTGGGAGTATTCGGTGGAGTTGGAACAAGGGCTTGGCATGACTTATGAATGGTTTCTGGACCATTTGGATGACCTTCGTGGATGAGATTTTAGATATGGATCAATGTTTTAACCCTGTGGTAATGGCGGGTGGTGTGGGAAGCCGTTTGTGGCCTTTGTCTCGCGCTTCGTTTCCTAAGCA
>Ga0075441_10000026_pt1 | contig 58786 bp, 63 predicted proteins | sample CoawatmetaG00DNA_FD_71582 | JGI IMG/M metagenome (GOLD analysis project Ga0075441, IMG submission 71582) | Marine microbial communities from the West Antarctic Peninsula - Coastal water metaG002-DNA | ecosystem: Environmental > Aquatic > Marine > Coastal | place: Atlantic Ocean: West Antarctic...
AAGCGCAACTTTGGCCTTGAAATCAGGCGAATGGTTCTTTCGTTTCGTCATTTTGGATCATCTCTCTCGCAAGTTGATCCACCTTAACTACTGGTCCGATTTCCCGCGACCACCTCTGTCTCATTGGGTCCAGATCAATGGAACGCATTTGTAAGAGATGTTGAGGCAAACAGGTCATTTTCCAAACCTGTTTTCCCACCGTGGAATGAAATCTAGCCCCAAGCTTCGCCGGGCAGCCCTCAGTCGGAGCTCCACCCGTTTTCGGCTAAATCTGTCCTCGACAACTTCCAAGACGCCTCAAACCCTCCCCCATGGGGCGGGCGCTGGCTAATAGAGAGTGCGAACATTGCGTCTAATGCACCCCCTGCGCTTACGCGCGCTCGGCCCAAGCGTTGGCAGATAGCGAGGGTAAACATTGCGTCTAATGGACCTCAACCTGCGACACCACGCCATTTGCACACACCTTCCACGCACCATAAACTCCCCACATGACAAAACCCGAAAACACCGCTGTGCTGTTCAACGCTGACTGCCCTGTCTGCAATTTTGAAATCAAACATTACGTGGATTATGCCACGGCCAACGACCTGCCGATCCGCTTTGATGACCTCAATTCGGACGCGCTGGCGAATTGGAACCTGACCTCTGACCAAGCCGCCCGCAGGCTATATGTCGTGCACGACGGCGCGCTGTCATCGGGTGTTGAGGCATTCATAATTCTGTGGCGTCAAATGCCGCGCTATCGCGGGCTTGCCCGTTTCATCGGTCTGCCTGTGGTCAAGCAAATCAGCGCCCTACTTTACGATTATGTTGCCGCACCAATCATCTATCGCAGACACCTGCGGCGGCAACGCGGCTAGCATAACCTGCCATACGCGTTCCATACGCAGGTCTTACGCAAGTCATACGTCGCTTTCCAACCAAACCCGCACACATTCCTGCACATGGCGAAACCGATCTCCGCCCAAATGTTTGCCGCGGTACCAGCGCGTGACCACCACAATTTGACCCACAATTCCGTCGCGTTCCAGCATCCTTAAGATCACCATCCCCGCGCCGCTTTCCCCGTCGTCGGCCTTTAGCGGCGTGCCATCAGGCAAGATAACGCCCCATGTATTATGCGTGGCTTTCGCGAATTTCTTGTTTTTACACAACAGCTTAACGAACGCACGCGCGTCATCAGGCGACCCACACGGGCCACCCGACACGGCATATTTCGATCCGCGATCCGTCACGACGTTTTCTATAATGCGCATGTGCGTAGGATGGGTTTTAACCCATCATCACCCCGATAATCGCACAAACCCACCCGACCCCAACACCAATCGCCGTAACAGCCACCGCCGCCGACCCCGCATCCTTAGCTTGGCGCGCAGCATCGCGAATATCAGTCGATATATCATCCACCACCCGCTCAATCGCCGTGTTCACACACTCCATAGCTAACACCATGATTCCACCCATTAAAAGCGCGCCACGCACGCCCCAATCCAGCGGTAAAACAAAGGCCAAAACGACGAAAAACACATTCGCCCAGATCCATTGATGCAACGATCCTTCCGTGCGCCAAACATGTAAAAACCCAGCCCAAGACCAAATGGCCCGCTGATTGATCCGCTTAATCTGTGTCCACATAACGTCCTCCAATTTGGCCCACTGTCAAAGATCGCCGCGACTTTGCCAACCCAGTTCCGTGTGACCCAACGTAAAATTTGCGACCCGCCCCGCGCGACCATAAAGTAGATACCAACCAAGGAGCTCCGCCCATGCACCCAAACGCCACCGTCCCCAAACGCATCGCCGAAGGCGTCGTGCATTTCATCGGCCTGCTCGGCGCGATCACGGGTGCGGTCATGTTACTGTTCTGGGCTTCCGGTATGGTCAGCGCAGGTGCACTGCTGGCGCTGGCTATTTATAGCGTCGCATTAATCGCAACTTTTGCGGCGTCAGCAATCTATAATATGATGCCCTTTGATCGCCCGCGCCCGATGTTGCGCCGGATCGACCACGCGGCGATTTATCTTAAGATTGCAGGCACATACACACCACTTGTTGTGATGATCGGCACAGGGTTTGCGTATATGATCCTTGGGCTTATTTGGGCGTTGGCGTTAATCGGAATCACGCTTAAGCTGTTTTTCTGGCGCAAACCAAGCCGGTTTGGGCCCACCCTATATCTGATCATGGGGTGGCTCAGCATCTTTCTGATCTGGTCACTCATCCCTGTCGTACCAAGCGCCGTCATCTGGCTTATTGCTGCAGGAGGGTTGCTGTATACGGCAGGCGTCCCGATTTATGCCGCAAAGAAAATGCCGTTCTCGACCCCAATCTGGCACGGATTTGTCGTCACTGCATCAGCTTGTTTCTTTGCTGCAATCGCCCTCGGGGCAGCGACGCTAACCTAGCCAAACGTCCATTTCTACAGTGCTGCGCGGGTTTTTCCGATCATCAAAGCCGCCTGTGCAGCTTCGCGTCCTTTGTCCACAAAATGCGCTGCATAGATCGCATTGTGGTGGTCGGTATCTTGGAAATGGTGCGGTGTTAGCGACACTGACAATACAGGTACTCCGCTGTCCATTCCAGCGCGCATCAGCCCATCGACCACAGCACCTGCAACAAAATCATGTCGGTATATTCCGCCATCCACGACCAAGGCCGCAGCAGTGACAGCCGCATAGCGCCCCGTCTTGGCCAGATCACGTGCAAGTAGCGGCATTTCAAATGCACCTGGCACGTCGAACACATCCACTTGGGTCGGATCAATCACTTCGCAAAACCCATCAAGCGCGCGGTCCACAATCTGGTTGTGCCAAGCCGCTTTAATAAATGCATATCGGGTGGGTGTCATAGGTCTGCTCCATTAAGTCACTGTCGTCACTCAAAGGCGAAATCACACGTGCTCGGCCGCACCCAAAAGTGCTGCAAGACCCATGCTCTCTCTCATCCGGACTATGACCGTCGGCTCAGGGATTACACCTGATCTGCTGACCCTTTCACGTACGCAAAAGGCGCTCGCGGGCTGATGGGCCATGACCCAATTACCGCCGGTGGGGAATCTCACCCCGCCCCGAGAACTGGTCAATTCATGCAGGATTGATTTGCGGTCTGCAAGCCCCAATTCCGACGCGCTAAAGCTGCGATGCGACCGCTTGGACGGTGGCCAGCCTGTCGGCATTTGCGGGGTGCGTTCCGAGAAATTTATTACCCAGATCAGGGACGCGGAAAAAGAAGCCCGCGCCCCGAAGTGGATCATACCCTGCACGGGCGGCCATCAACGCGCCAAGCGCATCTGCCTCCAGTTCAAAGGTCTTGGAATAGGTCCGCGCACCTATGCGCGCGCCAAGCTGTGCGCCTGCCCGTACGGTATCTTCGGACCCAGCCGAGAACACCGATGCAAGCCCACCAACAATCCGAGCCCCTAGCATCGCGCGTTGATTTTGCCGTTCAATATGCCCTTGGATATGATGCGCGGCCTCATGGGCCATGATGAATGCCAGCTCGTCAATATTACGCGCGATTGCGATAAGCGGGATCGTGAATGCGATGATGGGCCGTCCGGTATCGTCACGGGTCTGAAATGCGTTGGGCGGCGCGCCCTTGCGGTCATCCACCACGATCCTAAAATCGCAATTCAGCTGCGGCGCCCGTTCGCGGCATGTTGCCTCTACGATCGGTTCAACGGTTTCAACGACCTTGATGAAATTACGGACCGCCATACGCCCGCTAAGGGTTGGCGTCGCGAGGTCGGCCACATCGACGGGCGGCACGGTGGCGCAGCCGGCAAGAGCGGCACCAAGGATATAGGGGGCAAATCGCATCGTTAGCAGTCGCATGCGAACTGTATAAGGCCGGCCCGGCCTGCGCACAATCGCGCGATTGGCAGGGCCGCGCAGGTTCGCTAGGCTGACAACAAATTAGGGGGACAAACATGCGCACAGGGTTTTATTGGCACGAAAGCTGCTTTGGCATTCAGGTGGAAATTACGCAGGGTTGATGCCTGTTGGTGGCTTGGTGCAACCGATGGCAGGCGGCCTTCCTGAAAGCCCAGAGACCAAGCGCCGTTTGAAAAACTTGCTTGATGTCACGGGCCTGTCGAATGATCTGCAAATGCGTGTGGGCCAGCCTGCAACGCGCGAAGATCTTGGCCGCGTTCATCCGGCAAGCTATCTTGATGCCTTTGCCAAGATGTCAGCGAATGGCGCGGAGAGCTTGGCCTGCGGACTCCGTTTGGCGCTGGTGGCTACGACATTGCGGCCCTATCAGCCCGATTGGCCAAGGCCGCGCTGATGGATGTGCTGTCAGGTGATCTCGATAACGCTTATGCGCTGTCGCGCCCGCCCGGTCATCATTGCTTGCCTGATTTTCCCAACGGGTTTTGCCTGCTCAACAACATCGGTATCGCGATCAATGCGGCGCGTGCGGCTGGGGCCGCGACACGGTTCGCTGTGCTTGATTGGGATGTGCACCATGGAAACGGCACAGAGGCCGTTTTCTATGACGACCCCGATGTGCTGACCATTAGCATCCACCAAGACCGCAATTACCCCATCGACACAGGTGCTGCCGCTGACCGCGGGCGCGGTGCCGGAATTGGGGCGAACCTGAACATCCCGTTGCCTGCTGGGACAGGGCATGTGGGCTATCTGTCCGCGATGGATAGGCTCGCCCTGCCCGCGATCCGTACCTTTGCGCCCGATGTGTTGATCATCGCGTGTGGGTTTGATGCGGGGGCAAATGACCCGTTGGGACGCATGCTGGCCACAGCCGAAACCTTTGGCGATATGACCACACGGGTGATGGATGTCGCAGCAGATGTCTGCGCTGGTAAATTGGTGATGGTGCATGAAGGCGGATACGCCGAAAACTATGTACCGTTTTGCGGCCATGCGGTTTTGCAAACGATGTCTGGCAGCCAGATTGGTGCGCCTGATCCGTTTTCTGTGCCGTTCACCGCCCGCCAGCCAGACGCCGGTTTTGATGCATATGTGGACGGAATTTTGGACAAGATGGTTGCGGCCATCGCCTGACCACTTGTCCGGTCTGGCCCGACGCCTTACCTAACGAGGACCAGCGAAAAGGATGCCACATGCCGCCCAAGAACCAAGCCGCCCTTGATTTCCTGCTGACCCGCCGGTCGCGCCCCGCCAAAACATTGACTGGACCGGTGCCCGATGCGGATGCGCTGCAACCCATTTTGACCGCCGCCGCCCGCACGCCGGATCATGGCAAACTGGAACCTTGGCGGTTTATTGTGTTAGAGAAGACCGCGCTGAGACGTCTCGCCAGCGACGTGGTGTTGCGCGGCGCGGCCCTTACTCTGAGCGCAGAGCAGGTCGCAAAGGCACAGGCCCAATATGCCAATGCAGACCTTGCTGTTGTCGTTGTATCATCGCCTGTGCAATCCGAAAAAATCCCGCTAATCGAACAGGTTTATTCGGCAGGTGCGGTTTGCTTGTCGATGTTGAACGCTGCACTTGCGGCAGGCTGGGGTGCCAATTGGCTTTCGGGTTGGCCAACCCACGACCGGGTTTTTGTGGAACAAAGCTTTGGGCTGACGGCTGACGAATCTGTTGCAGGCATCATTCACATCGGGACTGAAACCAATCCCCCACCCGAGCGACCTCGCCCCGATCTTGACCGGATCACATCGTGGATACGCACATGATATTTGCTTCGTTTTTCAAGGCTGTCAGCCAGCTGCCCGATCCACGCTTTCGGCGGGTTATGTTGCTGGGTATTGGCCTGACGGTCGCCCTGTTGGTCGGCACCTATGCGGCCCTGCTTTGGGTGGTTCAGACCGCCACGGCAGACGGCGTCAGCATACCTTGGATTGGAAATGTCGGCTGGATCGGTGATCTGCTTAGCTGGGGCTCGCTTGGCGCAATGATTCTTCTGTCAGTCTTTTTGATGGTGCCTGTGGCCTCTGCGATTACGTCGCTATTCCTTGACGATGTGGCCCAAGCGGTTGAGGACGTGCATTACCCGCATCTGCCCCAAATCCCGCGCAGTAATTTCTGGGAAGGGCTCAAGGATACCGTCAATTTCCTTGGCATTTTAATCGCAGCCAATGTCGCGGCGTTCATACTATATGCGTTGCTGCCGTTTCTGGCGCTACCGATTTTCTTTGGATTGAACGGATACTTGCTGGGGCGTGAATATTTCCAGATTGCGGCCATGCGCCGGATTGGGCGTGAAAACGCCAAAGAATTGCGCCGCAAACATAGCGGTAAAATCTGGCTCGCGGGCTGCCTTATGGCGCTTCCGCTTTCAATCCCGCTGGTGAATCTCGTAATCCCGATTTTGGGGGCCGCGACATTTACCCATCTGTTCCATCGGTTAAGCTAACCTCTGGGGTGGCCATCCGATTGAACCAATCCAAGTCACGCACTGTAATAAGCCCAGATAAGATCGTGCCTGCGATCACGATCCAAAGGCCGATTGCCCAAATCGTCGTGAGACGGGCCTTCGCGCGTATTTGCACATTTGCGGGTGCTGACCCATGTGTGCCCGGAACGACCTCACCAGCTTCGCTTTGGGTCTGCAAACCCAGTGGCAAAATGATCAAAAACAACATGAACCAAATGACGGCAAACAAAACGATCGCGGACGTAATACCCATTGGGACTCTCCAGTACGGGCAAAGAACCCGCCTCTTTGGTTAACAAATATCCCCGCCGGAGGCTCCGACGGCTCAGCTATGCGCTTACACTTGTTCTAGCTCGACCAAGCAGCCGTTAAAGTCCTTGGGGTGCAAAAACAGCACTGGCTTGCCATGCGCGCCGATTTTTGGGTCACCTGCGCCCAGAACTCGGGCACCCTCGGCAAGCAAATGGTCACGCGCGGCCAGAATGTCATCAACTTCGTAACAAATATGGTGGATGCCGCCAGCGGGGTTCTTGTCAAGAAATCCTTGAATCGGGGATGTATCACCGAGCGGGTATAGCAATTCAATCTTGGTGTTGGGCAAGGTGATAAATACCACAGTGACACCGTGATCAGGCTCATCTTGCGGTGGGCCAACTTGGGCACCCAAGGTACTGCGATACTGATTGATTGCAGCGTCGAGGTCTGGCACCGCAATGGCCACGTGGTTCAAGCGTCCGATCATAACGAGTCTCCGTTCAACAGATTTTGAGGTGTTATGCGGCGCAATTGGAACGCTGGCAACGGCAGGCCTTAACCAAACGTTCACCTTGTGCTGATTTGTTACACCCTGAAACTAGATCAATGGATTGGGATAAAACCAGATGGATACTGTGGAAGGCTTTATGATGACGCGCCCGCCAACGGCAAGACGTCCGTTGTTGGGGTTAACCGTGCTTGTGGTCGAAGACAGCCGTTTCGCATGTGAAGCGGTCCGGTTGCTGTGCCTACGATCAGGTGCGCGCATCAGGCGGGCTGACAGCCTTGAGCATGCATCAAAACACCTTGGGGTTTACCGGCCGTCGGTGTTGATCGTCGATGTGGGCCTACCCGACGGATCTGGTTTGGACTTAATCGAAAGCTGTGCTGCCGCCGCCACACGGATTGATATCATCCTAGGCACAAGCGGCGACGCAGATGTAGAAACGGCGGTGGTTGCCGCAGGTGCAGATGGGTTTATCGCCAAACCGATCGCGAGCCTTAGCGCATTTCAATCCGCAATACTGGCCCACCTTCCCGATGACAGACAACCACCCGGGCCACGCTTGTTATCTGACGAGGTCGTAAACCCTGACATGATCGCCTACCAAGACGACCTAAGCCACGTCGTATCTGTGATTGATGGCGACGATGGGTCTGAAACCCTTGGCTACATCACGCAATTCCTAGGTGGTTTGGCGCGATCTGTTGCGGATGATGATCTGGATCAGGCGGTGTCTGCCTTGGCCGAAAAACACGCGCTTGGCAGCAGCACACACGCCGATATGACCACCTTGGGCGAGATGGTCCAAACGCGACTTACTGCGGGTGGTGCATTTTAGGCCACAATCCCCGGATTTGATCCCATCTCGAGCCCAGGGAAAATCGACGACTCTATCGCGCGGCGTGAAATCCCAAGCAAGTCGTGCATGACCCACGCAGGATAGGCGCGTACATCGCGGGTCGGCATCAGATCGCGACGATTGTACAAATCAGCCTCGGCCAGCCCCGGCCAATCGCCCAACACGCGGCCACCGTTCAGCGCGCCACCACCATAGATCATCGCACCACCCGTGCCATGATCGGTGCCCTTTGTGCCATTCTCGGCAGCAGTGCGGCCAAATTCAGTAAGACAAAGCACGGCCGTATTGTTCCAAACTGGCCCAAGTCCAGCCCGCAAAGTTAAAATCGTATCGCTAAGACGCCGCAACGCATTCTGGATCCCGCCTTTTTGGTTCAGATGCGTATCCCAACCTGAAACGGAAAAACTAGCAATCCGCGTGTCGCCGCGCAAACGGGCTGCCGCAAACTCAGCAAGCTGCACATGTTCCTTGTTGGTGTTGACTGCCGCCATCATCGGATCGGCCATCATCATCTCGGCGCCCTCGGCATCGGACGCAGCAGTCATCACAATCGATTGCGCAATCTCGATCGCTTGGGCCGACGCATTTTTAAACATCGGATCCGCCTCATGGACCAAGGCCAAAAGGCGTTCTGCTTGCGGTGATAAAGTCAGCTCTGCCTCGGGTGACCAGCGCGCGGCGGGCGCATCACCTGTCATGATCAATTGCTGATCGCGACCAATTGCAAATGCGGTTTCCCCTGTGATCCCCGGAATGGTCTGTAGCATACGGTTCAACCAGCCGTCGTTTGACGACCCAATAAGCCCGGGACGGCCCGCCTCGAGAATATCTTGGCCGTCAAAATGGCTACGCTTATCGCGGTACGGCGTGGATACGGCATGCGCGGCCCCCAATTCGCCTGCCTGCCAAAGCGGCATCAGTGGCGACAAGGCGGCATTCATACCGAAAAATCCGGTCAAATCCATCGTGCCTTGGCGCAATGTCGGGCGCAGTCGCGCATAATCTGGGTCACCGATGGGGCGAAATACGTCTAACCCGTCCATCGCCCCGCGCAAAATAATCACAACCAACCGCGTTTCCCACGGTGCCTGCGCCAAGGCCACTGGCGTGACAAGCGGGCTGGCCGCCGCAGAGCAACCCAAAGCAGCCACGCGGGTCAAAAACTTGCGTCTATCCATAGGCTTAACTCCTTTGAAACGCAGGAGAGGCAAGCACAACGCCAACCCCTTCGTCACGGACTTCGGCAGCGCTCGCCGCAAAAATCACATCTTGACCTGCAAGCGACCCGAGGGCCGTTTGCACAAAATCACGCGGGTCTGGTAACCGGTTTTGCACCAAGATACGCGGCGCTGTCATCGCCCAACTTATCCGGCCAGCCATGCCCTGAGGGCTGATCCAATCGGTACTGTCTTCGGGCCAGCCGTCGGGTCCATTTGGCCGTTCCCAAGGCTGCCCCATCACCCGCAACGGCGTGACAAACAGCGCGCGGGTATTGCGCCCACTGGCCTGATCAACCTGATCGCCTGTGACCCCAAGTGCACGCATGGCGGACATGATAAACCGTTGTGGTGACTTGATTTTTAGTAAATCTGCGTGCCAAGACGCCGGATGATCCAACATGGCCGCGTAGACCGATGGGAGAAACCCATCCGTCGCCACAAAGGCCGCGGTCATCGCATCAACCAAACCGACATCCGGTGTATCAGCCACGAACGCAGCTGCAATTTTTCCGGCGATATGCCGCGCGGTTTGTGGATGCACTGCGAGATCATCAATCGCGTGCAAAATGTTATCGAGCCCATCCGCAGCATCATAGGTTATCCCCAGAACCGTTTCGGCACCGGGTTCGGCAAAACGCTCATCGTAAAAGAACCCGCGCTGCCCGTTGTACGTCAAACCTGTGAGCAATTCAGCCAGCTCGCGGACATCGGCCTGCGCATAGACACCGTCCACACCAAGCGTGTGCAGCTCTAACAACTCTCGGGCAAGGTTCTCGTTGATCCCACGGTTCCGGCGCTTGCCAACGGTGCTTGTTGGCCCAACCGACTGAAACTGTTGGAGATACAGCAACATCATCGGATGTGTGATCACTGCCCGTAACATTGCACTAAAGTAGCCATTTAGATGGGGTGTCACGGCGTCCTCGACAAAAGGGGTCACCAAATGCCGTTGCGGTCCACCACGGGATTTGACGGTGAAATGATCTGCAAAAAATGCGCTTAAGCGTGGTTTAAAGCCTATCTGCGCGCCCACATGCCGCGCCAAGCTTGACCGAAGCGCTTGATCGTACACACGGTTGGCCGCTTGGCGTACTTCACGAAATGCCTGTTCTGTCGCCTCGGCCTGATCTGTCCCGCGCGCCTTGGTGCGTGTCATGCTGGCTTGCTGATAGTCACTGATCGACGGGTCAGCATCGCTATATCCAGGGATGGCAAACGCAAATACGTCGTCGATCTCTGCCAAAATAGCGTCGGTGTTGTCAGGTGGCCCGATGATCGGGGACAGCCCGCTGCCAAATCGCACGGCGGCTAATGTCGGGTCAAATCGCATGGCGGTTACTCATTTGGATACGCATATCCAATGATACGCAATCGCGCGCAAAATTACGCGGGGAAACGCATCCCCGCGCCGTTTTTTGCCTATTTGCTGTCTTGCGGCAGCACGCGCAGGTGCAATTCGCGCAACTGTTCGTTCTGCGGCAGGTTTGGCGCACCCATCATCAGGTCTTCGGCGCGTTGGTTCATTGGGAACATGATGACATCACGAAGGTTGTCCGCATCCGCGAGCAACATCACGATCCGGTCAACACCAGCTGCACAACCACCGTGGGGTGGGGCACCGTATTGGAACGCATTCACCATGCCACCAAAACGCTTTTCGACCTCATCAGCGCCATAGCCTGCTATTTCAAATGCTTTGAACATGATCTCTGGGCGGTGGTTTCGAATGGCACCAGACACCAGTTCATATCCGTTACACGCAAGGTCATATTGATACCCAAGCACGTCTTCTGGATTGCCTTCCAACGCAGCCATTCCGCCTTGTGGCATGGAAAACGGGTTGTGTTCAAAGTCGATTTTACCAGTTTCAGCGTCACGCTCGTAGATTGGAAAATCAACGATCCATGCAAATGCAAACCGGTTCAAGTCCGTCAGGCCAAGCTCTTTGCCAATTACGTCGCGGGCTTTGCCAGCAACGATTTCAAACGCCTTAGGCTTACCACCCAAGAAGAACGCCGCATCACCGATCGTCAGACCAAGCTGCAGGCGGATCGCTTCTGTGCGCTCTGGTCCGATGTTCTTGGCAAGTGGTCCGGCGGCTTCCATGCCACCTTCAACTTCGCCGGATTTCAGCTTGGCTTGGGCCTCTTTGACCGTGATACCCAGCTCTTGCGCCACAGCATCAGCCGTCTTTTCACGCCAGAAGATGTAGCCCATGCCAGGCAGACCTTCTTTTTGTGCAAACACGTTCATACGGTCACAGAACTTGCGGCCACCGCCTGTTGGGGCAGGAATCGCACGGACTTCGGTGCCTTCAGTTTCCAGCAGCTTCGCGAAGATCGCAAAGCCGGAACCAGCGAAATGCTCGGATACGACTTGCATCTTGATCGGGTTGCGCAAATCGGGCTTATCGGACCCATACCAGCTGGCTGCATCGCGGTAGCTAATCTGCTCCCATGTTTGGTCAACCTTACGGCCTTTGCCGAATTCCTCAAAAATTCCCGTTATCACGGGCTGGATCGTGTCAAACACGTCCTGCTGCTCAACAAACGACATTTCCAAATCAAGCTGGTAAAAATCGGTTGGGGACCGGTCTGCACGCGGGTCTTCGTCGCGGAAGCACGGGGCAATCTGGAAATACTTGTCATAGCCGGACACCATGATCAGCTGCTTAAACTGCTGCGGCGCCTGTGGCAGCGCATAGAATTTTCCAGGGTGCAAACGTGACGGAATAAGAAAGTCGCGCGCGCCTTCTGGTGACGACGACGTAATAATCGGCGTCTGGAATTCGCGGAAACCTTTGTCCCACATCCGCTTGCGCATGGACGACACAACATCAGACCGCAGCTTCATGTTGTCCTGCATCTTTTCGCGACGCAGATCGAGGTAACGGTACTTAAGCCGCGTTTCCTCTGGGTATTCTTGGTCGCCGAACACCTGCAATGGCAGTTCCGCAGCCGATCCCAAAACTTCAATCTCGCGAATGAATACTTCGACTTCACCAGTTGGCAGTTTGGCGTTTACCAGCTCGGGGTTGCGTGCCTTCACCTCGCCGTCGATGCGGATACACCATTCAGAGCGCACCTTTTCGACGTCCGCAAATGCTGCGCTATCGGGATCACACAAAATCTGCGTGATACCGTAGTGATCGCGCAGATCGATGAACAAGATGCCACCGTGGTCACGAACACGGTTGACCCAGCCAGAAAGGCGCACGGTATCGCCTACATTGGTAGCAGTCAGTTCGGCACAGGAATGGGAGCGGTATGCGTGCATTTTAAGGTCCTCAAAGGGTAAAACGGTCGCCCCGATACACCTTGTCACGCGCATGAAGTCAAGCAAACAGACGCCGATCTTTCGCCCAAGTCGAAATATGCCCCTCATAGGTGTCGATTTTCGATAAGAATCAGCCTTGGCGGCTTGCACCCACACGTGCCATCCCTATAACGCAGGACAATTTGCACACACTCAGATAGGGGCCCTGCCATGCCAAAACGTGATGATATCAAATCGATCATGATTATCGGTGCGGGTCCCATTATCATTGGGCAAGCCTGCGAGTTCGACTATTCTGGTGCACAAGCCTGCAAGGCCCTGCGCGAAGAAGGGTACCGGATTATCCTCGTCAACTCGAACCCTGCGACAATCATGACCGACCCTGGGCTGGCTGACGCGACTTATATCGAACCTATCACCCCCGAAGTTGTCGCCAAGATAATTGAAAAAGAACGCCCAGACGCGTTGCTGCCGACAATGGGTGGCCAGACTGGTTTGAACACGTCGCTGGCACTTGCCGATATGGGTGTGTTGGACAAGTTCAACGTCGAGTTAATTGGCGCAAAACGCGAAGCCATCGAGATGGCTGAAGACCGCAAATTGTTCCGCGACGCCATGGATCGCCTTGGTATCGAAAACCCAAAGGCAACTATTGTTACTGCACCGAAAATGGACAACGGCAAGTTCGATTACAATGCAGGCGTGAAGATCGCCGTTGATGCAATCGAATATGTTGGCCTGCCCGCAATCATCCGCCCTGCGTTTACGCTTGGTGGCACCGGCGGCGGCGTGGCGTATAACCGCGAAGAATACGAATTCTACTGCCGTACCGGCATGGAAGCCTCCCCGATGGCGCAGATCCTTGTGGACGAGTCGCTGCTGGGTTGGAAAGAATTCGAGATGGAAGTCGTGCGCGACAAGGCCGACAACGCCATCATCGTTTGCGCGATTGAGAACGTCGACCCGATGGGCGTGCACACAGGCGACAGCATCACAGTGGCCCCTGCCCTGACGCTGACCGACAAAGAATACCAGATCATGCGCACGCAATCGATCAACGTGCTGCGTGAAATTGGCGTCGAAACTGGCGGGTCCAACGTTCAATGGGCGATCAATCCAGAAGACGGCCGCATGGTTGTTATTGAGATGAACCCGCGCGTGTCGCGATCGTCCGCTTTGGCATCCAAGGCCACAGGTTTCCCGATTGCAAAAATCGCAGCAAAACTGGCCGTTGGATACACCCTGGACGAACTCGACAACGACATCACGGGCGTCACGCCGGCGTCATTCGAGCCGACAATCGACTATGTCGTCACCAAAATTCCGCGCTTTGCTTTCGAGAAATTCGCAGGCTCTGAACCACACCTGACCACCGCCATGAAATCCGTGGGTGAAGTGATGGCAATTGGCCGGACATTCCACGAATCTATGCAAAAGGCGCTCGCGTCGATGGAAACTGGCCTGACTGGTTTTGACGAAATCGACATCCCCGGCGCGCCCGCAATCCCTGCGATCACCAAAGAGTTGGCCAAACAGACGCCAGACCGTATCCGCGTTATCGCCCAAGCGATGCGTTACGGCCTCTCGGACGATGACATCTTTGCGGTCACCAAATTCGACCCATGGTTCCTTGCGCGTATCCGCGAGATCATGGACGCAGAAGCTATCGTTGCAAAAGACGGCCTGCCCGAGACAGAACATGGCCTGCGTCATCTTAAGATGATGGGCTTCACCGATGCCCGTCTGGCCAAACTGACTGGCCGCAATGAGCACGACGTGCGCACTGCACGCCAAAACCTTGGCGTCGTCGCCTGTTTCAAACGTATCGACACCTGCGCTGCCGAGTTTGAAGCCCAGACACCTTACATGTATTCCACCTATGAAGCCCCCGTCATGGGCGACGTAGAATGCGAAGCCCGCCCATCTGATCGCAAAAAAGTGGTTATCTTGGGCGGCGGCCCAAACCGGATTGGCCAAGGGATCGAGTTTGATTACTGCTGCTGTCATGCGTGCTATGCCCTGACAGAACAGGGCTACGAGACGATCATGATCAACTGTAATCCTGAAACGGTGTCCACGGATTACGACACGTCAGACCGTTTGTACTTTGAGCCGCTGACCTACGAACACGTCATGGAAATTCTGCGGGTCGAGCTGGAAAATGGCACGCTTCACGGTGTGATCGTCCAATTCGGCGGACAAACTCCGCTCAAGCTGGCGAATGCATTGGAACAAGCTGGCATCCCGATTCTTGGCACCTCGCCCGACGCGATTGATCTAGCCGAAGACCGTGAACGGTTTGCCGACCTTGTGACCCGTTTGGGCCTTAAGCAACCTGTGAATGGCATCGCATCCACCGACCAAGAAGCGTACGAAATTGCAGCAGACATCGGCTTCCCGCTGGTGATCCGTCCGTCCTATGTTTTGGGCGGCCGCGCGATGGAAATCGTGCGCGATCAGGCACAGCTGGAACGCTATATCGCCGAGGCGGTTGTTGTGTCCGGCGACAGCCCGGTCTTGCTCGACAGCTACCTGTCAGGAGCTGTCGAAGTCGACGTGGATTGCCTGTGTGACGGTGGAAACACCCACGTCGCAGGCATCATGCAGCATATTGAAGAAGCAGGCGTGCATTCGGGCGACAGCGCCTGCTCCTTGCCGCCATATTCACTTTCCGCCGCGATGATCGCTGAGATCCGCAAGCAGACCAAAGAGCTTGCCTTGGCACTCAAAGTCGTCGGCCTGATGAACATCCAGTTCGCGGTCAAAGACGAAGAAGTCTATCTAATTGAGGTGAACCCACGCGCATCTCGCACCGTGCCATTTGTGGCCAAAGCAACTGATTCAGCTATCGCATCCATTGCCGCACGCCTGATGGCGGGTGAGCCATTGTCTAACTTCCCTCTACGCCCACCATATGCCGCTGCAAAAGATCCGATGGATGTTATGCCGCTTGGCGACCCGTTCACGTTGGCCGACCCAAATACCCCGTGGTTCAGCGTGAAAGAGGCAGTCCTGCCATTCAACCGTTTCCCCGGCGTCGACACGATCCTTGGCCCAGAAATGCGCTCCACTGGTGAGGTCATGGGCTGGGCACGGTCTTTCCCACGTGCATTCTATAAGGCGCAGCTTGGCGCAGGCACTGTATTGCCAACCGAAGGCCTCGTGTTCCTGTCCATCCGCGACGCGGATAAGACACCCGCGATGCTGGAGGCAGCACAGTCGCTGACCAAACTTGGCTTTAGCCTGATCGCAACCAAAGGAACGGCCAAGTTCCTAACGGATGCCGGCATGACCGTAGAAAACGTGAACAAAGGTTATGAAGGCGGGCTGACCATCGTCGACCGTCTGAAAGACGGGCATATCGCGCTAGTGTTCAACAGCACCGAAGGGTCCGCCGCCGTCGAGGATTCACGTTCCATGCGGGCTGTAACCCTGAACGACAAGGTCCCGTATTACACCACCGCCGCCGCCGCCCAAGCCGCCGTTATGGCCATGGTCGACCGTGTAGATAGCGACATCAAAGTGCGTGCGCTGCAAGGCTAACGCGGTATTTTACGGCAAAACATGTCTTTGCCCTCATTGTACAATGAGGGCAAAGTAACGTTCCGTCATGATGGACACACGCCAAAAATTGACTCTAGGATAGCGCAGCAAATTCAAGGGTTCACCATGTTCACAGCAGCGATCACAGGCACCGGCGTTTTCACCCCACAGGCGGTGATAACGAACGACGAATTGGTCGTGGCTTTCAACGCGCATGCCGACTTGTTCAATGCCGAGAATGCTGATGCGATTGCAGCAGGCACCGTAGATGCCAAACCCCAATCATCGGCTGATTTCATCTTTGCGGCCAGTGGAATTGAACAGCGCTATGTGCTCGATCGAGACGGCGTGTTGGACCCAGAGCGCATGTATCCCAACCTGCCTGTGCGCACCGATGATGCCCCCGGTTATATGGCTGAAATTGGATTGGATGCCGCGCAAAAGGCCCTGACCGAGGCAAGCTTAACTGGCGCTGACATTGATTTGGTGATCTGTGCGGCTTCCAATATGGAACGGGCCTATCCGGCGGTTGGCGTTGAAATTCAACAACTTTTGGGCGCAGGCGGCTTTGCGTTTGATATGAACGTGGCGTGTTCATCGGCAACGTTTGGCATCCAAACAGCGGTCGATATGATCCGCGCAGGGTCCATTCGACGGGCCATTGTGATCAATCCGGAAATCTGTTCAGCCCACCTCGAATGGCGGGACCGCGATTGTCACTTTATCTTTGGAGACGTGGCCACTGCAACCATTCTTGAACGTGACGAAGACCTCGGCAAGCCGCACTTCAAAGTCAAATCCACCCGCTGCGCGACCCAGTTTTCCAACAACATTCGCAATAACAACGGTTTTTTGCGTCGGACGCACGACCAGATGGAAGATCGGCGCGACATGCAGTTCATGCAAAACGGACGCAAGGTTTTTAAAGAAGTCCTGCCATTGGTTAGCAAACATATCGCCGATCACATGGCAGATGCTGGCATGCAGGCGGATGATCTGAAACGGCTTTGGCTGCATCAAGCCAACAAGACGATGAACGACTATATCGGGAAGAAGGTGTTGGGCCGTGTGCCAATGGACGGCGAACAGCCTAACATTTTGCAAGACTATGCAAACACATCCAGCGCAGGCAGCATCATCGCGTTTTCACAAAAATCATCCGATTTGGCGGTGGGTGATATCGGACTTATCTGCTCGTTTGGCGCAGGCTATTCCGTAGGATCAGTGATCGTTGAGCGTGCGTAGGATGCGTTTTAACGCTTCATTTATTCACTCGCGCATGTACCGCCTCAAGGCTTTCGACACGCTCTGAATAGCGATCGGTTAGCTGCGACCGCCCGCGGGTCATGACCGTAAAACGAGCCAATTCCTCCATCACATCTACGATACGATTGTATAGCGGTCCCGCCTTCATGCGGCCCTTGTCGAACTCGGCCCAAGCCCTTGGTACAGACGATTGGTTCGGGATCGTGACCATCCGCATCCAGCGGCCTAAAATGCGCATCTGATTGACCGTGTTAAATGACTGCGACCCGCCCGATACCTGCATCACCGCAAGCGTCTTGCCTTGGGTCGGACGCACACCACCGATTGGCGACAGTGGAATCCAGTCGACTTGGGTCTTCATAATACCCGTCATCGCGCCGTGACGTTCTGGGCTGGACCACACCATGCCCTCAGACCACATCACCAAGTCGCGCAGCTCGGTCACCTTGTCGTGGGCGTCATCAGCATCATCCGGCAACGGCAGACCGCTTGGGTCAAACATACGCGTTTCGCAACCCAAGGCGCGTAAAACACGGGCCCCTTCCATCGCCGAAAGGCGCGAATAGCTGACATCGCGCAACGATCCGTACAGCAGCAAAATGCGGGGTGGATGCCCGTCATCGTCAGGGCCACGCAAGCTGTCCCAATCAAGCGGCATCAGCGCATCAGGCGCAAGATTTGGCAGGTCAGACAGGTCCATCTCTTGACCTACTTGCCTTCTTCCAAATGCAATTTCATATCCAACAACACCTTTTGTATCGCTGTCGTTTCGCGCAGTAAACGCTTGGCCTCATTCATTGAAATGACGCCATCTTCGATAGACAAGTTATATTCGCCCATCAACATCGCGAACCGCTGGCTCAACTTTATGACATCCGAATTAATCCCACCTTCAGTATTTTTACGCGCTTCGTCATACGACAACGTAATGCCACGCATTTCCGCCAATGCCGACGTGACGTGCGGGTAAGACGATGCGGCCTCAAGGGCAGCGACGGCGTCCACGGGCATGAATCGGTCAGAATGCTCATCCGAATCCGAGTAATAGCGGCCAAGCGTCGCCTTAGACTTGCCGGTCAATTCACAGGCGGCCTCGATACCCACATCTTTTACAAGCGCTTCTGTATGCTTTTTTAAATAACTTCCGTACCCGGCCATACTGATCCCCTCCCGTGCCCCGTCAAATTTTACGGGGAAAACTAATCTACCCTTCCCATTAGTGCGGTTCTTTGAATTTGTCATGTATGAAACAGCCCGTTTTTTAAGGCTTCTACCAGTATGGTGCCAAGTTACACCGCCAGTACCAGTTGTGGTTGCAAGCCACCGAACAACCGATACCCTCGTTTCGGCTCGGGGGTTTGCAACCATTTCCACTCTCTGCACAAAAATCACCACGTGATCGACTTGCAAATGATCCCTGCTCGGCGCTAACAAAGGCTCATGGCCAAGCTTTATTTCAATTACTCCACGATGAACGCCGGTAAATCGACTGTGCTGCTTCAAGCCTCGCACAACTACATTGAGCGGGGCATGCAAACCTATCTGATTATTGCTCAATTCGATAAGCGGGCGGGCGACGGGCGGATCGGTAGCCGGATCGGAATTGGCGCTGACGCCGACACCTTCGGCAAAGACGAAGACCTGTTCGCAAAGATAAAAACGCGCCTTGATGCCGCCCCCTGCGCGTGCATTTTCATCGACGAAGCTCAATTCCTATCGGAAGCACAAGTCTGGCAACTGGCCCGCGCGGTTGACGACCTTGGCGTGCCAATCATGTGCTTTGGGCTACGGGTCGACTTTCAAGGCAAACTATTCCCCGGATCAGCCGCCCTTTTGGCGCTCTCTGACGAAATGCGCGAGGTCCGCACCATTTGCCACTGCGGGAAAAAGGCCACGATGGTTGTGCGCAAAGACGCAGACGGCACAGTCCTGACCGATGGGGATCAGGTGGCAGTTGGCGGCAACGAACGCTACGTCTCACTTTGCCGCCGCCACTGGCGCGAAGCCGTCGGCGACAGCGCTTAACCGACCCGCGTTGGCATCGCTTTACCTGCGGCCCACGCGATCACGTTGTCCAACGCCATCTGCCCCATCGCCTCGCGGATTTCCAACGCGGCTGTGCCAAGGTGTGGCAGTAACACGACGTTTTCCATCTCGCGCAATTCTAGTGGAACTAGCGGTTCGCGGGCATAAACATCAAGCCCCGCCGCCGCGATCCGGCCCTCTCTCAATGCCGCAATCAGCGCAGTCTCATCCACCACATCCCCTCGTGCCACATTGATAAACACCGCGTTCGAATTCATCTCGGCCAAGGCCGCCGCATCGATCAATTGGAACGTGTCCGCACCACCTGGAACGGTAACAACAATGATATCCGCTTGGCTCATCAACGCAGCTAAATCGTCGACCTGACGGGCAGGCACTTCGACCTCTTTAAAGGATCGGTTAAAATAAATCACAGGCATATCAAAACCGTAATGACAGCGCTTTGCTACTGCCTGACCAATGCGGCCCATGCCAACAATACCAACACGCTTGCCTGTGACATGCGTGCCCAGCATCTGTGTTGGCAGCCAACCTAGCCACTGGCCAGACCGCACCAGCCGTTCGCCCTCGCCAGCACGCCTACACGCCGACAATATCAACGTCATCGCAATATCGGCGGTCGCATCGGTCACAACATCGGGTGTGTTCGACACCGCGACGCCAGCCGCCGACGCCGCCGCCACATCAATATGGTTGTACCCCACACCAAAGTTGGCCAGCACACCGCACCGGATATCCCCGCCAAACGCATCTGCAGTGAACTGGTCACCCAAGGTTGGCAGGATCGCATCATATCCGGCCATGGCCACTGCCGCCTCATCGGGCATCATGCCCTCAGTGCTTTGACGCACTGTCACGTCAAAATGGGCGCGCGCACTTTCAACGATCGCTTCGGGTATAACGCGGGTAATCAACAGTTTTTTCAATGCAGTCGCCCTCCTTGGGGCACAGGTTTGTCTGGGGTAGCCAAAACGATGGCCCCGTCTTCATCAGGAAAGCCCAAGACCAAAACCTCGGACATAAATTTACCAATCTGGCGCGGCGGGAAATTGACCACAGCCATGACTTGTCGGCCGACCAGCGTCTGAGGTGTGTAATGCACAGTCACCTGCGCAGAGGTCTTTTTCACCCCGATCTGTCCGCCAAAATCGACCCATATCTTGATCGCTGGTTTGCGGGCTTCGGGATATGGCTCGGCCTGTACAACAGTGCCCACGCGGACGTCGACAGCCATGAAATCATCGAATGATATCTCAGCCACGGCCCAACTCCTTCGAGCGATCAGTGGCGGCGGCTACTGCGCGGGCCAGCAACTGTGGGAAACCAGTTTCGGTATCCATCAACACTTCCAGCGCCGCATGTGTCGTGCCATTCGGCGACGTCACATTGACACGCAGCTGCGCAGGATCTTCATCAGCGGCCTCGGCCAATGCGCCCGCACCTGCGACCGTGGCTTTGGCTAATTGCATCGCCATTTCTGCAGGTAATCCTTGGGCCACGCCCGCTGCAGCCAACGTCTCAATTAGGTGAAACACATATGCAGGACCCGATCCAGACACGCCAGTCACGGCATCAATCTGACCCTCATTGTCCAAACGAACCACCTGCCCCACAGTGGACAACAACGCATCCGCCAGCGCGATATGCGCAGCAGTCGCATAATCGTTGCCAATGATTGCCGTGATCCCACGCCCGATCGCAGCAGGGGTATTGGGCATAGACCGCACAATCGGCGTAATATCCCCCAACTCCGCTTCAAATCGGGCAATCGACGTGCCCGCGGCAATCGACACAAACAACGTCTTACCGTTGCCCAGCGCTTGCATCGCAGGCAAGGCGTCACCCATCATTTGCGGCTTCACCGCGATCAAAGCGACAGCCGGATCGCTGGGCAAATCCGCATTAATTTGTACACCCGTTGTGCGCAACCAATCAGACGGATACGGGTCCAGCACATAAACAGACGCCGCAGGCAATCCGCCATCCAACCAGCCCACCAACATCGCAGATCCCATCTTCCCACACCCCAGCAGAACCAGCCCACGCGCAGCAACATCATCCATCATCGTAAACGCTCCCCATTCTTACGCGACAAACTACGCAAGCCAATGATCAGACGCAACGCACCTCTTTTTCCGAGCCAAAATATGTCGGGGGTCCGGGGGCTGGCCCCCGGCGTTGCGCGCAAGGTCAAGCCTTGGGCGCAAATCAGGCGCGGCCGTAAGCGCCACCAATCGCGACCTGTACAGCATCAGCAGGGGTGCGATCAGCCCAAGTGACCAATTGAATGGCCGGATAATACTGCTCACAACTAGCAACAGCAGCACTGATCATCGTGTCGACCTGCTCTGATCCGGCAACCTGCTCTCCAGCAAGCACAAGACCGTAACGATATACCATCATCTTTTGCTCTTCCCACCACGTGAACGATCCAGCCCAGCAGCGATCATTGATGGTGTTCAACGTTTCGTATAAAGCCCCCATCCGGTGCGCCGGTGGCTCCATCTCGAACGTGCAAATCAAACGCAATGTCTCGTCAAAAGCCGACCAAGCCAACGTAATTGCGTAGGTACGCCATTGACCTTCAACTGCCATCGCAATTTGATCATCATGAATGCGGTCAAATTCCCAAGCATGGCTGGCGGCAATATGCTCCACCAAATCAATCGGGTGCAGGTCATCGCTATCGAAATAATGTGTCGTCAGCGCCATGTGCTCGGCCTTCGTTTTTTGGCCCATTGCACCGGAAAGATCGGGTCTCGGGCTAGATGTTCACTCAAGAAACAGTAGTGTTCTTGTTTTAGTCCTACTACATATGGTGCAACCACACCCAGTTCGTGTAAAGCAGTTTCTTGGGGATAAGTCGACGTTAAGGCAAAATTCATGTGGATAAGACAGGCGTTGCCATTCACGCAGGACGCAATCAAGATACGCAAAACAGGAGTGACCCCATGAACACCGCCCTTTTACGTGCGCTTTGCGAAACCCCCGGCGTGCCGGGCAACGAACACCGCGTGCGCGATCTGATAATGTCGGAAATCGACGGGCTTTTCGACGAGGTTCGCGTGGACCCAATGGGCTCACTGTTGTGTAAACGCAACGCGGACCGCGCGGGCGCGCCAAAGGTTATGCTGCTGTGCCATATGGACGAAATCGGCTTTCTGGTCAGCCACATCAGCAAAGATGGCTACATCTATATGCAAGCGGTTGGCGGCTTTGATCCGCGCAACTTGTTTTCACGACGCGTACGGGTTTGCACGGATGACGGCGACTTTCTAGGCGTCATGAACCCCGGCGGTAAGCCAGTGCACATCTCATCGCCAGAAGACCGCAAGAAAATTCCTGCCGTGGGTGATTTTTTTGTTGATCTCGGCATGGGAAAAAAGTCTCACGATCACGTTAAAGTCGGCGATTTTGTGGTCATGGAAGAACCGTTCTTGGAAATGGGCGACAAATTTGTATCGAAGGCGCTCGATAACCGCGTGGCCTGCTGGCTGGGCATCGAATCAATCCGCGAACTGGCTAACAAAGGACGTGGCGCCGAAATCCATGTCGTATTCACGACGCAAGAAGAGGTCGGGCTGCGCGGCGCACGCACGTCCGCCTTTGCGATCCAGCCAGATATCGGCATCGGGATCGACACGACCCTGTCCTGCGACACCCCCGGCATCCCTGAAAAGGACGCAACGACAGTGCAAGGCAACGGCTTCGGCCTACATGTGCGCGATTCGTCGTTTATCGCTGATCGGGACTTGGTCAAACAAATTGAAGCCATCGCAATCGCCAACGACATCCCATACCAGCGAACCATGCTGGCAGCTGGAGGCCAAGATGGAGCAGCCGCACAGCAAGCCGCCGCTGGCGCGCGCGCAGTTGGGATCGTGGTCGGCACGCGATATATTCACACTGTGACTGAAATGGTCGAGCAATCCGACCTCGCAGCGGCACGCGATATATTGGTGGCCTATTTGGCTACTTTTGAATGATACCAAACATCACCCATACCCCAAAAGGGCCCACGCATGATTGAAGTAATCTCCTTGCAAACGGGCTAGCGGAGCCATCTTCGTTCGCCCATTTTTGCGGTGGCGGACGGGTCATTTTGCGCTCAGCCGGAACCCGCCCGCCATTTTCGAATATCATAGCTGTCGCTAGGGTCCCTATGGAGACAGCGTTTCCACAACGCTTGCAATACTAGATTTGATAATTGCACCAATTGATGTAGGCGGAATTGCTACCCAAGATTATTGGCTTTGACGGTCTAAAGCAATTGACGGCAGACTTGGACTTGAAATGGAGACTTACCCATGACGGCATACGATCCCGAAGACGACGGAGCAAAAATGTCTTTTGCAAAAGACATGAGCTACACTGACTATCTGTCGCTTGACCCCATCCTCGGCGCGCAAAACATGCAGTCGGACGCTCACGACGAAATGCTGTTCATAATCCAACATCAGACGTCAGAATTGTGGATGCGGTTGGCATTGCACGAACTTGCAACCGCGCGCACGAAATTGGAACATGGCGACTTTCCATCGGTCTTTAAGATGCTAACCCGTGTGGCCCGCATTTTTGAGCAACTTAACAATGCATGGGACGTGCTGCGCACCATGACGCCAAGCGACTACACCGCGTTTCGCGAAGATTTGGGTGCTTCATCTGGGTTTCAGTCGCATCAATATCGATTAATCGAGTTTATCGTCGGTAATCGCAATCGGGCTATGTTGAAAGTCCACGAACACCGCCCAGATCTCTACCGCATGCTGGAACAAGAGCTGGGAACAAAATCACTGTACCATGTGGCCTTGGACAATCTGGCGCAGGAACTCGGTCTGACATTTCCACCCGAAGCTTATCGCATGGACCAACCACATGTCGCTTGCACCGAAGTGATGGACGCGTGGACGCAAGTCTATAGAAATCCGGAGGCGCATTGGACGCTTTATGAACTTGCTGAAAAACTTGTTGATCTAGAGGATTATTTCCGCCGCTGGCGCTTTAACCACGTCACAACAGTCGAACGCATCATTGGCTTTAAGCGCGGCACTGGTGGAACGTCCGGCGTTAAGTATCTCCGGCGGATGCTCGAGGTCGAACTTTTCCCAGAGCTTTGGAACATGCGAGGGCAGTTGTAAAATTCTGGTACTGTGAAATTGGTAGGAACCGAATATCGACCATTCTAGCAAGGCTGGGGATCAAACCAGTCTGGTGACCGTCCCTTATGCGGCTTTGGAGCTATCGTCGGCAAACATCCCCCAAGCGTGCCGGTTACTTGCTTTGCGCACGATCAGACGGCACAGCGCTTGTGGACAGGCACATAAAGAATCAACTTCGCCGCGGGCCTCTGAGGGGTTTTGTGGTCATTTCAATTGGGAAAGTTGGGGTGATTAAAAACTGCATGCATTCTCAAAATATTGCTGCGAACATGTTCAGGGGTGGCGACGGCTCCGAGACCAAACGGGTCATCTGACGTCTCGCCGCCATAGCTACCCGAGCTGTGAAAAGCGCGTATGCCCGTTTTATCAGCCAAGCCGGTCAAATTCTGCGCAGTAACGCCGGCACCGGCCATGATCTCGATCCGGTCCCCTGCACGTTGTTTCATGTCTGCAAGGAAATCCGCGCCTTGCAGTGCAGTGGTTTCCTTTCCTGATGAAAGAATGCGACTTATGCCAAGGTCCACTGCACAGTCGATTGCCGCCAATGGATCGATCAACGTATCGATCACACGGTGCAAAGTGATGCAAAGACCGCTCGCATAGCTGATCAAATCGCGCAGAACGTCGATGTCCAACGCGCGTGCCTGTGTCGCAGCACCGATCACGATCCCAGCAAGCCCCGCATCTCTTGCCGCATCAATATCGGCACACATCACATCAATATCGCGCGCGCCATATACAAAATCGCCAGCGCGAGGACGGATCATTGCGTGCGTCTTTTCCCGAACGCCATAAGCACAGCGCATCAGTCCAAGCGACGGGGTAAGCCCACCAGCGCTTAACGCCGAACACAGCTCAATTCTGTCGACCATTGGCGTGGCACACACATCCAATAGCGCGACCGAGTCCACACAAATTTCAAGCGTGAAACCTGTCACGCGACAGCATCATTCGAGGCACCAATCTGACCTCCCAAAGTACCAACAACGGCGAAATCGCCGCGCAGCACCAACAGGTCATCAACTGACCGCCCAACAACGGTGGCCAATTCAGGTTGCTTTAGGACATCAGCAGGCACCGTCACGGCCATTTGCAATGCGGTCTCTTTATCAACCCCGACGACGGACACCAAACGCTGAACGCTTTGCGCCATCGTGACATGGGCGCCGGCCAAACTGCCTTCAGCGTTGACCAATTGGCCTTGCTTCAACATGATCGTATTTCCATACAATTCAAACGCGTCAGGGCCACCGACAGTTGGCATTGCATCAGACACAAGAAACATGCGGCCCGATACAGGGCGCGCGCGGATAGCAAGACCGACCATTTCGTCGGCCACGTGGTAACCATCGCAAATGATGCCCGCATAGGCCTGCGAATTGATCACGGCCCCCACCGCACCCGGAGACCGGTTCAACATCGGAGACATCGCATTAAACAGATGGGTCGCACATGACGCACCTGCTGCAAAGGCGGCGGTCATCTGCTCGGATGTCGCATTTGTGTGCCCCAACGATACTACCGCGCCAAGTGCTGCCAGTTTCGCAATCTGATCAAGCGTCGCCGCTTCGGGTGCCAATGTGATCATGGTCGAAATACCTGCACCGCGCAGCTTGGCCACGATCCCGATTGTCGCGTCGTCCATGGGGCGGACATATTGCGCGTCATGGGTCCCTCGGCGGACCTTTGATATATGCGGGCCTTCAATGTGCAAGCCAACGATGCCACCGTCGCCCTTGGCACGGATCGCCGCATCCGCTGCGGCGGCAACCACATCATGGGTGTCTGTTATCACGGTCGGCGTCACGGCAACGGTGCCGAATTGGCGGTGCGCTGAGGCGATGGCGCGCATCCCTTCAGGTGTCGGGCATTGGTTTAACAACACACCGCCACCGCCATTGACCTGCAAGTCAACAAAACCGGGACTGACCGTTCCACCAACTTGCACAACCTGCGCATTGGCGGGAACCGCCCGCACTGGGCACAACTCAACAACGCGACCTTGCTGGCAATGGATCGCCAAGCCATTTCGCAACGTGCCACCGTCAAATACGTGATCGGGAACAATCCATTTCGATGTCATGATGTGCCCTCTGCCTCAGGATCAAAGAAATACGGATCAAGCGCCAATTGAATTTGCGCCCGAACAAGCCGCTGCGCTTGCGTACCGGATAACGCGTCTGCGCGGTCAAGAACCGGTTGGCTAAAAACCTGCCACAAAATTGGATCAGGAATTTGACGGGGCAGATCATCAAAAAGCTGCTGCACCGCGACCTTTACCGAGTGTACAGGCCAATAATATCTAATCCGATCAGCCAAGCCAAAGTGGCGCTGCAGCTTTAGCTGATCGGCGCCGCCTTGATAATGTCCTTGCCAATATCGCGGATCATCCAGCATTGCCGTTTCCAAAGCATGCGGCAATTTCCGTTCGCTGCCAGACGAAAAACTGCGCACAATATCAAGCGAATACAACGCTTGGCGGTATGCAAGCGTCAACGCGGGTCCCACTTTTTGAAACGCAAATCCGAGCGCGGCCAAGCGTGGAAATACTTGCGGGTGCTGATAATCAGTGGAATGGGCCTCGAGGCAAACCGATGGCCAATCCGCAATTGCTTGGATCAACTTGGGGTCTCTGGCGATTGGCAGGTGGTGGATTTGCATTGGCGAAAACTCGACGCCCGGTTGCACCACCAAGCCACCAATCTGCGGCGCCATGTCGCCAAATTGATCCCTGTGAATAGCCAGCGTTGCCCTAGCAGCATCAGGAGACGTCGGCGCGATATCACCGCTTTCATCTGTGCGTGCACCACCCGGTGGCGGTACTTCTGTGCCGACAACAAACATCAAATCATCGGCCATGTTTGCGCAGGTTCGTGCAAGGTCCGCAGACCGGCGCGACGTAATTTCATCATCTAATTGGGCGGGCTCACCTGCGCAGCCCTCAGAACAATCCAAGTGGATTTTGCTGAAACCAGCTTGCGCATAACCTGCAACCAGTTGGTGGGCCTTCGCCATCGCGCTATCTGAGTTTTCACTGCGCCAAGCCTGTGGCCCAAGATGATCGCCGCCAAACTGAATACGCTCACGGTCAACGCCTGCGTCTTTTGCAATGCCGTTTACAAACGCCATGAAATCGCTTGGGCGCATTCCGGTGTAGCCGCCATCTTGGTTCACCTGATTGCTGGTCGCTTCAATTACAATAGGTCTGTCCAGCGTCTGTGCCCGCAGCAACGACGCCAAAATAACATCCGCTTGCGATGAGCAAACAGATGGGATCGCTACGGCGTGACCCGCGCGATTGCGCTGGATGATATCGCGCAACACCTCAGACATGGGCGGCCTCTTGTAGTGCAGCAAACGCGGCTCCACGTGCGCCGCTTGCATCACCGCCTTGGGCGCATAAAATAGGTGTGTCGCACAATGCCGCCAATTGGATGTCGCGCAACGCATTCTGCAAATCCGTTGCAACGCCATCAACTTGGGACAGGCCGCCACCCAAAACAATCACATCTGGGTCGACCGTCAAAATTAGGCTATGCAGTAATTCCGCTGTGATCTGACACCAAATCTCCCAAACCCGTTGCACGGCGGGGTTAGTATTTCGCGCTTGTACCAGCTCTGGCGGCGTCGCAGTGATGCCAGTCAGAGCCGCGGCCAAACGGGTAAGACCGGGGCCTGCAATCAGTGTTTCAACGCAGCCCATCCGGCCACATCCACAGCGTACCAGCGGCAGATCAAACTCATGCACGATATTTGCGGCCAGTGGCGTGTGACCAAACTCGCCAGCAATATCATTTGGCCCCGACCACAGCGCGCCATCAACTGCAATACCGCCGCCAACACCTGTTCCAAGAATTAGCGAAAGAACCGTCCTATGGCCTCGCCCATGTCCAAATACCGCCTCGGACAAAGCAAGCGCGCGACAATCATTTACGCAAACAATATCGCGACCGCAGGCCGTATTAATGTCCTGCGAGAAAAGTCTATCATTTGCAGGCAAATTCGCCATCAGCGCAAGTCCGGTGTTCCGGTCAATTAAACCGGGCAATCCAAGGCCCACTGGAATGATTTGGCCCGATTGTGCGTCAGCCCACGCAATCTGCTCCACAACAGCCGAAACCAACTGGTCATAATCGGGCGGTGTCGAAACGCGTTTACTGCCAACAACTTGCCAATCTGCATCAAACAATTGCACCTCTATTTTGGTGCCGCCAAGGTCAATCCCAGCCGCAATCATGATGTCACCGGATAAAGCTTAACACCGTCAACGACACGGCTTAGCGTGCCTTGACCCACAAATGGATTATCCACATTCAAACCTAATACATCAGACCACATCACCCCAGTCACTTGTGACGCGGCAACACATAACGGCGCAGCCCATATTGGCCCAAAAGGCATCGCGATATCAATGTCGCCGCCGGGCCCGATGGACGAAACTGTTACCGCTGGAAACTGTGTGCGCAATTCCGCGATCAAATCGACCTCATAGGCTTGTGCCACAGACTGCGGGCTCAGGAATACCGTGATGTTTGTACCATCTGTCACAAACGATTTTGGCCCATGGCGGAACCCCAACACACTGTCAGATAATGCAGGCGTTTGCCCTGCCGTTAGTTCCAGAACCTTTAACGCGGCTTCACGTGCGGCACATGCCAACGGGCCAGTCCCCAGATAGACACTGCGCGTTGGAGTATCGCCAATGGCAATACGAAATATCGGGAGCAAGCGCGTCAACTCAACCGCCATCGCTTCCATCCGCGCCGCAAAATCACACGGCGCATCAAATAATGACAACGCCGTCAGCAACATCGTCGAAAAGCTTGATGTCATGGCAAAACCAGCGTCGTGGGTTTCAGATGGAAGCACGATGACTTTGGACGGCCCCTTGCTTGGGCGCTGCGCCAATGCACCGTCACTGTTGCAGGTGATATGCAAACGCGGGGCGGTCGGGGCCAAAGCATCCAAAGCGTTCAACGTGCCAATGCTTTCGGCGCTATTTCCTGAGCGGCCAAAATTAACGACCAATGGGCGCTTACCGCGCAAAAACGCCTGCGGACGACTGACCAAATCAGTGGTAGGCACCGACCGCAGCCGTGGACCAGCCTGCCCTTCAAGACCCGAAACAATGATATCACCGATAAACGCGCTGGTGCCAGCACCACAAAACCAGATCTCATCAACCTGCTGGTCAGCAATCCAATCACGCAGGGTTGCGGGGTCAAACGCATTACCCCACGCCGACCAAATAGCTGGCTGCGCATGTATTTCGCCCCAAGTATCCCATCGATCAAGTACTGCTAAATCTCTCATGTGGTTTTAGTAACCTTTGATAGTGTTTCAGGCGCATCTGGGTTTAACCCCAGCGCCAAAGCTGTTTTCAAAATTATTGGATACATCACCGCCAACATAAGCGAAGCAGCGGCGGCAGGGGTTAAGTCACTTGCGTCCAACTCGGCAGGGCTGATCCGCTGCACGTCACATCCGACGCCGCGAAACCGTGCCTCTGCCTGATCCAAACTGGCTTGAATATCGTCAGCGCCGCTATCAAGAATCAAAACCATAAGCGGGTTAGTCGCTAGCTGTAATGGGCCGTGTAAAACCTCTGACGCGGAATATGCCTCTGCGTGAATGGCGCAGCATTCCTTAAGCTTAAGCGCCACTTCATGGGCGGCCCCGTACCCTGTATCGCGCCCAATGACATAGACATTACGGGCGCGTAAAAGCGACGCTTGCAGCGCATTTGACTTTGGGTGAACAGACGAAATTTGGCGCAGGTTTTCGACCGCTGCTTTTGCGCGCAATCCATAAGACGGGACCATAGCCGACAGCAACGCCATGCCAGCAGCAACCGATCCAATGACCGTCTTGGTGGCTGGCACCGCAAGCTCCGGCCCCGCACCAATAGGAATGGCAAGTGCAGCGGCTTCTTCTACGGGCGAGTCGGGCTGATTTGTGATGGCAATAACCTTGGCACCTTTGGCGGCGGCACCCTTGGCCGAATGCACCAAATCATCGCTAGCACCCGATTGCGAGATGACCAAAACGGCAGCCCCAGCAACATCCACACCGCGCCCAAGCGAAAACACCGACGGCGGCAGTGACGTGACCGGCACACCCATTTCGCGCATAAATTCATAGCTTAGGATATTGGCAGCCGCATCAGACGATCCCCGCGCAATCGTATAAATTGCCCGAACCGTACCGATGCCCTGCGTCGCGACCTGCGCTGTTAAATCTTGGCTGGCCGATGTACAAAACACCTCCATGCTTTGCGCGGATTCTTTGGCCATCCAATGACCAAGCTCAATCTGTTCAGGTTTCATGCGCGCAATCCGTAGCTGTCAAATCCGGTCCAAGTGTCTGTCATATCAACAATTGTGCCGCTGATGCGGGCTTCATCAACCGCCATCGCCGCCAATCCGGCTTCTAGCGCATCAACGACGCCCACGGGAAGGCCGTTGGTTTCACCGCGCAAAAAAGCCACGATATCGGCGACCATCATGTGGTCCGCGCCGTAATGGGCACTGGTTTTTGCAAGCGCGCCTTTGGTGTAATCATGCTCAGCAACCGTATGTCCGTCACGGGCTGTGACTTTTAGAAAACCACGGCTAAAATCACCTTCGGCCATGCCCAGCGCACCCATCACGCAGAACCGTCGATGTTCATCTGGCACATTCAAATTGGTGTGAAACGCAAGTGACGCGCCAGATTCGTACTGTATAATCGCCGTCTGGCAGTCGATAATATCGCCGTCCGATTGAAACGCATCATCCACGCTTTCCCAGAACGACGCCTTGCGGTGCATGATCTCGTTTTCGGTGTTCGATGTCGGCGAAAATTCTGGGATGAACGATTTACGTCCGCCAAAGCTTGCGACGCGCGTCGGGCGGCTTCGCGTGACCATGTTATAGATATCAAGATCGTGGCAACATTTTTCCAGCATAAATCCGCCGGACCAAGCAATCATACGCCGCCAATCGCGCATGAAAAATGCACCGTGATAGGGGGCAATATGTTCGCTGGCCTCTAACGACGTAATTGGCCCAAGATCATCCAGAACCGCGCGCAGATCGACCATATGTTGCGAATACCGCAGCACCAGCCCGACCATCACCTGATCAGTGCCATGCTCGGCCAAAAGCCCAGCCAATTCCATGGTGTCAGCCTTGGTGGTGACGACAGGTTTTTCGGAAAACATCGGCACCTCAGCGGCAAGACCAAGCTTGATATGCTCCAAGTGAAAACAGTTCGGAGACCCAACAAAGAATAAATCTGGCTGCGTGTCTTCCAACATCTGCTCCACATCGTCAAACCGCGGGACATCATCACCGATCATATGCAGATGCGTGGGCTGTGGGTCATAAAAGCCCACGATTTCCATCTCTGGCATCGTCTCTTTAAAGATCGACAAAATATGCGCTGCGCGCAGTCCAATTCCAGCAGTCACCACTTTCATTTTGCTTGCACCGGCACACCCAGGCGCGGCAAGACATCGCCACTTGCATTGAAAACATGGCAAGATTCAGGTGCGATTGTCAAAGTCATGTTCTGGCCGTGCTCGATCGGGGCGTTGCCTGCAAGTGAGGCACAAAATCGCGTTTCGCCAGACCCGATTGTCCCATAGGTGATCGTCGCGCCGCCAAGGCGTTCCAGCACCCTAATAGAGACATCCAAACCGGTCTGCGCCAACGTGACATCCTCTGGCCGGATACCAACCTCAATACGCTCGCCTTTAGTGATCCCTGTCGTATCGACGGGCAGTACCATCTGGTGACCGCCGTCCAAATCAACCCCAAGGCCACCTTTGGTTCCGGTCACAATTGCAGGCACAAAGTTCATATTCGGCTGACCAATAAAGCTGGCCACAAATTTTGTTGCAGGGTGATGATATAGGTCCATCGGAGAGCCAAACTGCTCTACGCGGCCGTCTTTCAGCACAACGATCCGGTCGGCCATTGTCATGGCTTCGATTTGGTCGTGCGTGACGTAAACCATCGTCGCATCTAGCTGCTTGTGAAGCTGGCTAAGTTCGACGCGCATGTCGCCGCGCAAAGCCGCGTCAAGATTGGACAGTGGTTCGTCAAAGAGAAAAATCTTTGGGTTGCGTACAATGGATCTGCCGATGGCGACACGCTGACGTTGGCCGCCAGACAGTTGCCCAGGCTTCAGCTGCAATTTGTCGGTAAGTTGCAGAATACCTGCCGCGCGCCCAACTGCTTCGCCCAGTTCTGGTTCGGGCATCTTCTGAACCCGCAACGGAAACGCAATATTCTCATAAACTGTAAGGTGCGGATAAAGCGCGTAAGATTGGAACACCATCGAAATGCCGCGATCCACGGGATGCGCTGTGCTGACATCTTCACCATCAATGATAATACTGCCAGCTGTCGCTTCCTCTAGGCCTGCGATGATCCGCAAAAGCGTTGATTTACCACAGCCAGATGGGCCAACAAACACAACAAATTCTTTGTCTTCAATCGCCAAATTGATGTCGTGAAGCACCTTGGCCACGCCAAAAGATTTGCTGACCTGGTTCAAGTCGAGAGTAGCCATAGCGCAAAGTTCCTGTTTCTAGGATGTGGTTAAAAAGCAAGTGGCGGGACTAAAACCCGCCACCCACAAGGGAGGACGACCTTACAGGGCGTCAGCCAATTCTTCACCAGCAATCGTGACCAAGTTTTCCACAGTGTCATCCTTCAGGATGATACCTTGGATCATGTTGGTGAACACGGATTGCAACGATTTGAAGTCTTCGACCAACGGTTCTGGACCACCTGTCGAAATCGTTTGTGTGAAGTTTGGCCAGATGCCGTCTGCATAATAGACGTCAGTTTTGCCCATCGCTTTGTAGTCAAGAATTGGCGTAAGACCCCAACTGCTATCAAGGTCATACTGGCTGTCACCGGATGTGATCAGCTGTGCCAATTCCTGTGCCAGTTCTTCATGACCAGACCCTTTGAACACAACAATGCTGTCTGTGATCAGGATCGAACCGCTGACGCCAGATGGGCCAGCCGGAACTGGTGCAACCAATTGTGCGATGTTGTCGTTGTGCTGACCGTAACCCCAAGGACCCGATACATACATGCCGATTTTGTTGTCGTTAAACAGGTCTTTCAGCTGATCACGTTCCCAAGCAGTTGGGCCATCTTGCGCCACGTCAACAAGGCTGCCGTAAAACGCGAGGGTTTCGCGGGTCTCGTCACTGTCCAGGCTAGATTCGCCAGTATCGGGATCAATCACAACACCACCGTTGGAATACAGGTAGTTCAGGAACTGGTGCATCGTGTTGTCAAAGTCTTTACCAGCAAGGCCGATGCCGGCTGCATCTGTATTATCGTTGATCGCCTTAGCCATGTTGTACATGCCAGTCCAAGTGCGCGGTGCAACACATTGCAGACCCGCTTCTTCAACCAAATCACAGTTCATATAAAGCGCTTTTGTCGAAAACGCGTGTGGATAGCCCCACTGCGTACCCTCAATAGTAACGGTGTTCAAAACACCGGGCTGATACATGGTGTCTGGGTCGATGTTTGCAGGCACGATCAGATCGTTGTTGGCCAACTGACGCAATGTGCGCGAACCCATATAGGCGATGGATGGTGGATCACCAGCAGCAGACAAAGTCAGCGACTTATCTTGGCATGTACCCCATGGAACGGCTTCCAAATTGACAGAAACGCCGTCGTTGTCAGCAATAAACTGATCAACCACTGCTTGATCCGCTGCGCGAACTTCGCCGCCACACATGATGAAGTGCAGCTCTTGTGCCTGTGCGGACATTGCTGTGCCCGAAAGCAGCAGCGCGCCCATCGTAATTTTCAGTAGTTTCATTGTAGTCTCCCTGGTTAATTTTATTCTTTGACAGCCCCTGCCGTTAAGCCGGCAACGAGGTATTTTTGAAGGAACAAGAAGATGACCATGACAGGTAGAACACCTACCAAAGCCGCGGCCATCATTTCGTTCCAAGTCACCGACTGATAGCCGATGAATTCGTACAAACCAGCGGGCAGCGGTTGCAGCTCACGTGTTTGGTTGAATGTGATTGCGAAGATGAATTGCTGTGAATACGCGCTGATAAAGACAGTCACGCCAACCACGATCATGCCCGGCGTCGCCAATGGCAAAACCACCCGACGCAGCGTGTACATACGGCTTGCCCCATCAACAAACGCGGCTTCTTCAAGCTCTTTTGGGATCTTTTCAAGGTAGGACCGCAACAACCAGATACCCGTCGGGATCAGAAATGCCACGCCCGGCACGATCATCGACCAATATGTGTTCAGCAGGCCCAGTGCGCGCAGAACTCGGTAAAGCGGGATCAACAAGACCGCGCCAGCAAACATGTTCACGGCCAAAAACCCTGCAAGCGACGGGCCCTTAAACGGAAAGTCCAGACGGGCATATGCATAGGCTGCGGGCACAACGAAAAGCATCGTAAAGAATGTGACCGAGGTTGCGATAAAGATGGAGTTAAATATGTAGCGGCCCAGCAACGGCACCGTCTCCCACATCTTTGAATACGCATCAAAGCTGAAGTCTTCGGACCAAAATTGATAGGGGCTGCGGAACAAGTGTTCTAGCGGGCGCAATGACGCCAAGAACATTTCCACGAACGGTAGCAGCATGAACAACATGAACACTGCGATGGCGGCATAAAGCCCGACAACTTGCAGCTTGGTATAACGGTCCATCATCTTATTTGCTCCCGTAGCGGCGAAGAAGTTTGTTAAGCAGGACCATATACACCGCGGCAAATGCGCCAAGTAGGATCACGATCACAACAACGCGTGCAGCGCCCTCACCAAATTTATAGTTCCCGATTGCGACCTTATAGGTATCGATAATCAGCGTTGTGGATGCGCCGCGTGGGCCGCCTTGCGTCAAAATCCAAATGATATCGAAACTGTTGAACGTGAAAATCGCGGAATAAAGTGCCATGGTGACCAGCACCGGCATGATCTGCGGGATTGTGATCCGGCGGAACCGGTACCAACGCCCTGCCCCATCAACCCAAGCAGCCTCGTATAGATCGCGGCTGACACCTTGCATTGCGGCCAAAAGGAACAGCGTCACCATCGGCGTTCCGACCCATACGTCGGTAACGACAGCAGAATAAAACGCGCTTTTCTTATAGGCTAGGAACTCATGCGGCCCATCAAGAACACCGAGATATTGACCCGCGCCCGATAAAACCCCGAATTGACCATTGTACAGCCACAACCACCCAACGCAGCCAACCGCAATCGGGATCACCCATGGCGGCATGATCAGAACACGGAACAACCCGCGCCCTGGAATAGCGGCATTCAAAAGCATCGCGCCAATTAATCCCAAGACCAATTTCAGCCCGACCGACAAGAACATCCAATAGAACGTCCGTACGATTGTTTTGTGGAATTTCTTGCTTTCGATCAACTCTTCATAGTTGGCAAAGCCCACAAATTTCTCGCCACCCAGACCTGCTTCCATAAATGATAAACGGACAGTTTCGACCAACGGCCACGCGATAATCACGAGGATAAAAAGAAGCGCGGGACCAATTAAAACCGCTGCAAACCATTTTTCAGGAAGCACGGTTCTTTTTGATCGAACGATCGTCGCAGCTGCAGATTGACTTTCAGACAGTTCGCTCAAAACATCCCCCGATGTGTGATTGGCCAGCGAATCAACGCCGCTTGATTAATAATACCAAAGCGGAATAATTATACTACCAAAATAATACCAAATTAAAATTACAAGAAATATATAACCATAACAATAACTTCTGATTAACGTAAAACAACAAGCTTGTGCAGATTTGAAAGATTGGTATTACTGAAGAGTACCAAAGTGAAAGCGAATCAATCGTGCCTAATACCTCACTCTTCCACCCCAACGCATGGTTTCGTCTTGGTCGCGGACCGCGCTATCAGCAGTTGCAACGCCATATCAGTGCCGCGGTTTTGTCCGGCGACTTGGCGCCCGATGATCAGCTTCCACCCGAGCGTGAACTGGCAGAGCTTGCGCAAATCAGCCGCGTCACTGTGCGTAAGGCGGTCACCCTATTGGTCGCTGATGGCTTGATCGAACAACGTCAGGGCGCAGGGTCATTCGTGCGCAGTGCCGCGCCAAAACTGGAACAATCACTGTCGTCATTGGTGTCATTCACGGAAAACATGTCAGTACGCGGCATGACATCAACCAGCACAGTTTTGTCACGTGGAATCTTCACACCAAGCCCGCAGGAAATTCTTGCTCTTGGACTTTCCAGTCGCGACCGCGTTACCCGTATCAAACGCCTCCGCCAGACTGACGACGCCCCAATGGCCGTCGAACTTTCATCCCTGCCGCAAGACATTTTGCCAAGACCGGACGATGTCGAAACGTCTCTTTATGCGGTGTTACGCAAAAACGGATGTGCGCCAACGCGCGCAATTCAGCGGGTAACCGCGATCAATCTAGAACGAAGCGAAGCCGAACTGTTAAAACTACCGGAAGGATCAGCAGTCTTAAAAATTGAACGTACGGGGTATCTGGCCACAGGCCGCCCAATTGAATTCACCAGTGGGCTATACCGGTCCGACACATACGACTTTGTTTCAGAGCTTCGGTAGGATCATCATGAAATTTGAATGCACGATCAACGGTGCGCGGCTTGACTGCGTTGTGACATCTAACCGCGACATTGCGCGTCCTGTGTTTTGCACGTCGGGAATGACGCGCATGACCGTTGTCGAGGGTGGCGAAATGTTGACGCAGACTGGCAGCTACATCGAGGTTCGACTGCCCGATCTGCAAGCGGGTAAAGCTTGCGCATTTTCACTCGGCTACGACGGCTTTAAGCCCGCCAATCGCGCGTGGATGCCACTTGGCCCTTACCTGCGGACAAACGATGCCACGGTCATTCAATTGCCGCCTGTGCCCTCCGGTTTCCATCCAGCACCCGACACGCCTGCCAAAGCCTTTTTCGGCCTGAAACTAATCCCGCAACCAACAAGCTGGTCGCCAACAGGCCAAACAGTTTTGGTAAGCGGCTACAGTTGTGAAAACGACGCCATGCGATCGGTCGCGGCCCTTGCCCAAAGACAAAATCATAGCATATTTTTGCACCCCGACGGCCACCGCGTAATTATTGAAACTGGCAATCTGCCACTTGATGCCTATACGCTGGTCATCACGCCTGATGACATTACCCTGACAGCCGCCGGTACAGGTGGCTGGTTCTATGGGGCCATCACGTTGCTGATGCTTTTGAGAACGCACGATGGCGACATCCCTTGCGGCACCCTGACCGACTCGCCACGTTTCACATGGCGCGGCCAACATCTTGATTGCGCACGGCATTTTTACAAACCAGATACCATCCATGATCTGTTGGACTTGATGGCATTGCTCAAGCTCAACCGTTTTCACTGGCATTTCGCAGATGACGAGGCGTTCCGTTTGCAAGTCGCGTGCCTGCCCGAGCTGTGGCAACAGACCGAAATGCGCGGCGAAGGCCATTTGATCCCAGCTATCTTTTCAGGCACGTCAGAGTCCGGTGGTAGCTATTCCAAAGACGATGCGCGCGCCGTGATTGCCCACGCCAAAACATTGAACATCGAAGTGATGCCCGAAATCGAAGTGCCTGCACACGCATTGGCGCTCGCGAAAGTCTATCCTGATACGCGCGATCCCAACGACACAGGATCAGAGCGCAGCGTGCAAGGATACACAGCCAACGTCGTCAACCCTGCAATGCCCAAAACGTGGGACATATTGGAGGCACTCTCGATTGAAGTCGGTGCGCTGTTCCCGTTTGGCCTGCTGCATTTGGGCTGTGACGAACTGCCGACTGACACGTGGATGGGGTCACCCTTGGCAAAGGCGCTGATGGCCAAAGAAGGATTAGAGACAACGCAGGATTTGCAAGGTTGGACCACGTCACGCCTCGCACAAACCGTCGTGAAAAACGGCCAGCGCCCCGCAGCTTGGGAGGAAGCCGCCCAAGGCAAAAACGGCGGCATTGGCCATAATGCAATTCTGTTCAGTTGGACGGGTGCCGGACCCGGGCTTGCCGCGGCTCGCGCGGGGTACAACGTGGTTATGACCCCTGCACAACATGTGTACCTGGATATGGCCCACACAAATGACATTGATGATTGGGGCGCTAATTGGGCTGGCGCTGTGTCGCTCTCTGATACGATCGCTTGGGACGTTATTCCGCCGGATGAACCCGAACTGGCCAAGCATATCATTGGTGTGCAAGGAACATTTTGGTCTGAATTCACCACGCAAGATGCACAGCTTTGGCCAATGCTGGTCCCGCGCATATTAGGCGTTGCGTCCAAAGGCTGGCAAAGCCACGACCTAACATCCGCCGACCTTCATAGCCTTGCCACAGACTTCGCCCGTGTCTGGCGCAATTAAGCCAAAGAGAGAGCCCAAAACATGACCCCGAACTTGGCGAAATACGCTGCGACGGATCGGCTGATGTGCAGAAAGATTCAGATGGCAAACTTTGGTTCGATAGCGCACCTAAAAGAGCTACTTCTCGGAATGGAACGCGATCTTGGGATCGGCGATCTGGGCGCAGTGCAAAAAGACATCGTCTACGCCGCGACAATCTTGTCGGAGAAGGACAGGAATTTTGAAACTGACGAATTACGTCGGCGCACCCTACTTGAAGGAGTGTCCCGCAGCAGTTTTTTCAGAGCACGGAAAGACGTCGTGGAAGCAGGGTACCTCAATCACTGTGACGGTACGCAACGTTCAGTTTACGAGCTTTCAGACAAAATAAAGTAGAAATATACACATTCCGTTTCATGGCTATTAAGTTCGCTGGCCGCATCATATGCGCTGATCCCGGGGCCTTTGCGTCGGTCAGTGGCATGCCGCATTATTTGTCATGGGGTACGCGACCGGAGGTGCGGCAGCACTTGCACTTAAAACGAGCACGCGGCACCGCATCATCCGGTTAGACTATTTTTTGGCCTCAAGCGCCTCAAGACGGGCCGAAAGGCTCGCATTTTTTTCGCGGGCTTTTTGCGCCATCGCGCGCACCGCATCAAATTCTTCGCGTGTCACGAAATCACGGTCCGCCAACCAACGGTCCATCATGCTGCTTACTGCAGTGCCCGCTTCGTCTTTGGCACCTTGGGCCACACCCATCGCATTTGTCATCAGTTGTGAAAAATCATCGAGGATTTTATTTCTGGTCTGCATCGCAGTCTCCAATTCTATCTGATGTTTATATGGGGTGCTGGTGCCCGTCGCGCAAGCGGTTGACTTCCCGTCCGTGGTGTCAAAAGTAACACCTATGATTGCAGCACTCACATTCCCCAATATCTCGCCCGAAATTTTCGGCTTTGACCTGTTTGGTTTTCACATCGCACTGCGCTGGTACGCCATGGCCTATATCGTTGGCATCATGCTCGGCTGGCAAATGTTAAAAGCCGCGATAACACGACCGCAACTGTGGCGTGACGGGTCCCCAATGGCCGTAGCCAAACTCGAAGACCTCACGACATACATCGTCGTTGGCGTCATCGCAGGCGGGCGACTTGGGTACGTTTTATTCTATAAACCAGCCTACTACCTGTCCAATCCGATTGAAATTCCAATGATTTGGACCGGTGGCATGTCGTTCCACGGCGGGTTCCTCGGGGTCGTCGTCGCCGTCTGGCTGTTCAGCCTGCGCCACAAGGTCGCCCTGCCCGCTTTGGCCGACGGGATCGCATTGGCAGCACCGGTCGCGATTTTCCTCGTGCGGATCGCAAATTTCATAAACGCCGAGCTGTGGGGTCGCGAAACCAGCGTACCTTGGGGCGTGATTTTCCCGACCGAAGCCGCGCAAAGCTGTGCTACGGCGGCGGGCCTGTGTGCGCGCCACCCATCACAATTGTATGAGGCAGGCCTCGAAGGGCTGCTGCTCGGCACACTGCTATTCCTACTGGCATTCCGGTTTTCTGGGCTCAAAAAACCTTGGCTGCTGTCCGGCGTATTCTTTGCAGGCTACGGCATTGCGCGGTTCCTGATCGAATTCGTACGCCAACCGGACGCGCAATTTGTAACCGCAGGCAATCCGCTTGGGCTCGCGTTTCAAATGGGTGATTGGGGCCTCACCATGGGGCAAACGTTGACGCTACCGATGATCATCGTAGGGCTAGGAGTTGTCTGGTGGGCCGCGCGGCGATGACAGCACTTGGCGACCTGATGGCGGCACGCATTGCCGCGACTGGGCCAATCACGTTGGCCGACTATATCGGCGATTGCCTGATGCATCCGGTGCACGGCTACTACAGCACACGTGATCCGTTTGGCGTGCTGGGCGATTTTACCACCGCCCCCGAGATCAGCCAAATGTTTGGCGAACTCATCGGGCTGTCCCTAGCCCAAGCATGGCTGGATCAAGGATCACCCGCACAAATCAGCCTCGCCGAACTTGGACCCGGACGCGGCACTCTCATGGCCGATGCATTGCGCGCAACACGCGGCGTGGCAGGCTTTCACGCTGCCCTGACCGTTCACTTTATCGAAACATCCCCCAGCCTGCGCGCCAAACAAGCCGAACTTGTCCCCCATGCAATATGGCATGACGATGCAAACACCCTGCCCGACGCGCCGCTATTCCTGATCGCAAACGAATTCTTTGACGCGTTGCCAATCCGGCAATTCACGCGCGATGCGTGCGGCTGGCGCGAACATATGATCGGGGTGACCGACGGCAAGCTGACGCTAGGCCTCAGCCAAGCCGCACCACTCAGCGCACTGGATCACAGATTAACCGACACCAAAGACGGCGATGTGATCGAAGTTTGCCCTGCGCTACCCGCAATCATCAGCCATATTACAAAACTCATCGACACCCACGGCGGGGCGGCATTAATCATCGACTACGGCGATTGGCAGTCACAAGGGGACACGCTTCAAGCACTCGCAGGCCACGAAACAACCGACCCATTTGCAAACCCGGGACAAGCAGACCTGACCGCACACGTTGATTTTGCAGCCATAGCTGCCGCAGCCACAACATACACTCGCGTGACACCCCAAGGCATTTTCCTCGAACGACTTGGCATCACCGCGCGGGCGCAAACCTTGGCCAAAGACTTGACTGGCGACACCCTGACAAGCCACATTGAGGCACATAAACGCTTGACCCATCCAGATGCGATGGGGAACCTGTTCAAAGTAATCGGCTTATACCCAAATGGCGGCGCACCCCCTGCAGGATTGAACCCATGACGCTTGATATCATTACCGATGACCTGCTTGATGGGGTCAACCACGGGTTCTTTGGACGGCAAGGCGGGGCGTCTTCTGGGGTGTTCTCGGGGCTGAACTGCGGGTTTGGCAGCAGTGATCAGCATGACATCGTGGCAATCAACAGGTCTCGCGTGGCATCTGCCATGGGCGGAACCGCCGACAACATGGTCGGCGTGCACCAAATCCATTCAGCAGACGTGATCACGATCACTGCAGCCAAACCCGACAAACCCAAAGCAGACGGCATTGTGACTGCGACGCGCGGGATCACCCTTTCGGTGTTGACCGCTGACTGCCAACCAGTGCTTTTCGCTGACATGGACGCAGGTGTCATCGGGGCGGCACATGCGGGTTGGCAAGGGGCGCTCACCGGCGTGTTGGACAACACCGTTGATGCGATGGTCGGCCTCGGGGCCACGCGCGACAACATCGTGGCAGTCATCGGACCATCCATTAGCCAACGGGCCTATGAGGTCGGACCAGAGTTCGCAGAACGTTTCATCGACGAGGACCCACTGAACGCGCGCTACTTTGCACAGGGCACCGGCGACCGGATGCAATTTGACCTGCCAGCCTTTGGTCTCGGACGCTTGCGCGCGGCAGGGATCAAAGACGCAGCATGGACGCGGCACTGCACCTACAGCGATCCGGCGCGATTCTATTCCTACCGGCGCAGCGTACATGAAAAACAGGCCGACTACGGGCGGCTCATTGCAGCAATCCAGCTTTGATCTGGGCAGAAATGGGGCAGGCAATTGCCCCAATCTGCGAAACAATCCACCCAAAACCTTGCTGATTGTTTTCGGCTACAGCGCAAATCCCTTATTTCATTGGGGTGCCACCGGTTGACAAAATGAGGCGAAATTTTTCTTCAAATTTTACAAAAACCTTTTGGACCGCCCCATTCCTGCCCCGCAGAACCATCAAGATGTATGCAACGCCGACAAACAAACGCGGCACATATATTAACTCTGAGGAGAGCAGTCATGGGATCATCTAAACGTTGGATCGACAACACAATCGAAGAAGCAAACAAGTGCGAAACGAAAATGCCATGGGAACGTGGCCTGCGCCGCCAAGCCATGATTTCACGTCGTCTGGAACAGTCCGAGCAGGTTAAAGTATCCCTGCCACCGATGCCGTCCTTCATGACAATGGCAGTCACTGCATAAAATTTACGACATTGGCCCTCGTGGCCCGCTTCCCAAGAGCATGAAAACCGTGTGGTCCTCCCGCCACACGGTTTTTTGCTGTCCTAAGACCGTGATTCGCACAAAGACCATGGCAAATGTGGCGGATTAAACCGCGTAGTGTGAACAATCTTGGGCATCTGCATCCGATTGATGCGCCAAACCGGCTCAAAATCAAATTTCTTTGACAGTGCGGGCACCTTTGGGTCACATTCAGTCTCAACAGCAATCATCTCCGCAGATGTTGTCGGTGGGGCCGACAGATGATGTGACAAACCAAGTTGGTGCGACGCATGAATAAGACCCCAAACACCACCGCAGGCCTCGCGGTGGCACCCTATACGTCTCCGACCCATATGGGTCGGGGCACTGCTAGTCCAAGTGGGCAACCTCTCCGCGCAAAGCACCTAATGCGCAGGTATGAAGTTGCCCACCTGACACCCTCCAAAACCATAGAAGACTTCTCCAAAATCGCACCAGCTATGCCCGTGTTTGAAGACGCATTTGCCGCCTTCGGACGTGGCGCTATCTTGCGGACGCAATCTGGCATGATGGCCGTTGAAGATCTGTTACCCGGTGACAATGTGCTGACTGATCACGGCTATCAGACGCTGCTTTGGCACGGGACCATGTCCATCGTGCCCGGCGCACGGAACCCACGGCCTGAAATCGGGACGATGACGCGGATCACGGCTGATGCACTTGGTTTTGGGCGCCCTGCCCCTGATCTGGTACTTGGGCCAGCAGCGCGGATGCTGCACCGATCACCTGCGACACGCATTCTAACCGGTGCCGACGCTGCACTGATCCCCGTGCGCGACTTTATCGATGGCGATCAATTGATCGAACTGCGACCCATCGCACCCGTGCATTGCTACCAGCTTGGGTTTGCAGAACACGCCTGCGTCAACGTCAACGGGATCGACGTGGAAACGCTCCATCCTGGTCCGGCGCACGCTATTGGGCTTGGGCCAGATTTGCTGCCACACCTTATGGCCATGTTTCCACATATGCGCAATTTGACAGACTTTGGACCGCTGACCGCACCACGCCTGAACAAGGCTGATATTGATTTGGTAATGGCAGCCTAAGCGTTCTGCGCCAAACGGGCCTCAAGCACGTCAAACGGCACACCCGGTTCATCTTTTGCACCGCGGATAACCAGTGACGTCTTGACGCTTGCGACATTGTCGGCGCTCGTCAGATCTTCGGTCAGGAACCGCTGGAACGTGCGCAAGTCTGGAGCGACGCACTTCAGAACAAAATCGACCTCACCGTTCAACATATGGCATTCGCGCACCAGCGGCCATTGCAAACACTTGGCTTCAAACGCAGTTAGATCAACCTCGGCCTGACTGACCAGCCCAACCATCGCAAACACCTGTACTTCGAAACCTAGCTCGCGGGCATCCACTTCGGCGTGATAACCGCGGATGTAGCCCTGCTCTTCGAGTGTACGCACGCGGCGCAAACAAGGTGGCGCAGAAATTCCAACCCGACGCGCCAGCTCTACGTTGGTCATACGGCCATCTGCCTGCAACTCAGCCAGAATCATACGATCAATCTCATCAAGCTTTGCGCCCGGCATGTCAGCATCCCCTCGTTGGTTTTGCAAAGACTACGCCCGACGAAGCCTATGCGCAATAATGTTTCACACTTGCGCAACAAAATGATACGAGAACAAAGATCACAGCGCAGTCAAGCGGGGTTCCAACACACCCGCGCCACGGCTATATCGGTGCAAACACCATCAAAGGAACGCGCCGTCATGTCTGTCACTCGCCACACCAAAGTTCTGATCATCGGCTCCGGCCCCGCAGGTTACTCCGCAGGCGTCTATGCTGCACGCGCCATGCTGGAACCCCTGCTTGTGCAAGGCATTGAACCGGGCGGGCAGTTGACCACGACCACCGAAGTCGAAAACTGGCCCGGCGACACCGAAGTCCAAGGTCCCGACCTGATGATCCGGATGGAAGCACACGCACGCGCCATGGGCTGCGACATTGTCGGCGACATCATCACATCGCTCGACCTATCCAAGCGGCCATTCACAGCGCAGTCCGACAGCGGCACCGTCTACACAGCAGACGCTGTGATCATGTGCACAGGTGCGCGGGCAAAATGGCTTGGGCTGCCAACAGAAGAGAAATTCAAAGGCTTCGGCGTATCGGCCTGTGCGACCTGCGACGGGTTCTTTTACCGTGGCATGGAAATCGCGGTCATCGGCGGCGGAAACACCGCTGTTGAAGAAGCACTGTTCCTGACCAACTTCGCGTCCAAAGTCACGCTGATCCACCGCCGCGACGAATTGCGCTGCGAAAAGATCCTTGAACATCGACTGCTCAAGAACCCCAAGATCGAAACCCTGTGGTTCCACGAATTAGAAGAAGTCTACGGCACCGACAGCCCGCTAGGGGTTGAAGGAATCAAAGTCAAACACACAAAAACCGACGAAATCACTGATCTTCCGGTCAAAGGCGTGTTCATTGCGATCGGCCACGCGCCAGCATCCGAATTGGTCAAAGATCAGCTTGAATTGCACAGCGGTGGCTATGTGAACGTTGAAGCAGGGTCAACGCGCACTGCCATTCCTGGCGTGTTCGCAGCAGGCGATCTGACGGACCACATTTACCGGCAAGCGGTCACATCGGCAGGCATGGGTTGCATGGCAGCACTGGACGCAGAAAAATTCCTTGCCGAACAAGACTGATATGTTGCGCAATGCAGCATGAGACGGGCGTTGCATTCTGACAACAACACGCAAACACTTGCGTGTAATTCGCCGATCGGAAGGTTTGTTCTAAGTTGAACAAACTTTTTGCGACATAGGTTCACTCGTGAACAATTAACGAGTCGCCTCAATGTCAATCCTTACGCAAAATCGCTCTGTCGAAGACGAAGATCACCTCTTCCGTCTTTTGCGTCAGCTCGACATTGCGCCTCAGGCATCGCAGCGGGCGACGGCAACGGCGTTGGGTATTTCGCTTGGGCGGCTAAACGCGCAATTGCGGGTCGCAGCAGACGCAGGACTTATCAAAATCACAGACCGCGACGACACAGACAAGCGCAAACGCTTTGCCTACGTCATTACGCTGCGCGGTGGCTCTGAAAAGAACCGCCTGACAGACGCGTTTTTGAAACGCAAATTCACAGAATACGATGCACTTCACGCCGAACTGACCGGCACCACATCTGGGCTTTCCCCATTTAAGCATAGGACCAAACTCATGCAGAATAACCTCGCCCCCGTTCCAGAGCTTTACGTCTCTTATGACAGCTCGCAAAAGATGAAGCTCGAAGCGGCCGACCTGACAAGCCACGACCTGACACCACGTCAAATCTGCGATTTGGAATTGTTGATGAACGGTGGGTTTAACCCGCTTAAGGGCTTCTTGTCCGAGGCCGATTATAACGGCGTCGTCGACAACATGCGCCTTGCTGACGGCACATTGTGGCCAATGCCGATCACGCTCGACGTGAAAGCAGATTATGCAGACACAGTTGAGATCGGCCAAGATATCGCACTGCGCGACCAAGAAGGCGTGATCTTGGGCACCATGACCGTAACCGACAAATGGACGCCAAACAAAGCGCATGAAGCCGAAAAGGTTTTTGGCGCTGACGATTCTGCACATCCAGCAGTCAACTACCTGCACAACACAGCGGGCGACGTCTACCTTGGCGGCCCAGTCACAGGTATCCAGCAGCCAGTGCACTATGATTTCCGCGCACGTCGCGACACGCCAAACGAATTGCGGGCTTATTTTCGCAAAATGGGCTGGCGCAAAGTTGTTGCGTTCCAAACACGCAACCCACTGCACCGCGCACATCAGGAACTAACGTTCCGTGCGGCCAAAGAAGCCCAAGCAAATCTGCTGATCCACCCAGTTGTTGGTCTAACAAAGCCGGGCGACGTCGATCACTTCACCCGCGTGCGTTGCTACGAAGCCGTTTTGGATCAGTATCCTTCATCCACCACCGCGATGTCCCTGCTGAACCTCGCGATGCGTATGGCTGGTCCACGTGAAGCCGTTTGGCACGGCCTAATCCGTAAAAACCACGGCTGCACCCACTTCATCGTTGGCCGTGACCACGCGGGCCCCGGCAACAACTCCCAAGGCGAAGACTTCTACGGGCCGTACGATGCACAGGACCTGTTCCGCGAGCATCAAGAAGAAATGGGCATCATCATGGTCGATTTCAAACACATGGTTTGGGTGTCCGAGCGTGCGCAATACGAGGCAATGGACGAGATCAAAGACAAGGAAGACGTCACGATCTTGAACATCTCTGGTACTGAGCTGCGTCGTCGCTTGGTCGAAGGTCTGGAAATCCCTGAATGGTTCTCGTTCCCACAAGTTGTGGCCGAGCTGCGTAAGACTAAGCCAGCGCGCGACAAACAAGGGTTCACCGTGTTCCTGACTGGCTTCTCTGGCTCAGGCAAATCCACCATCGCAAACGCGTTGATGGTCAAACTGATGGAAATGGGTGGCCGTCCGGTGACACTGCTTGATGGCGACATCGTGCGTAAAAATCTGTCATCCGAGCTGGGCTTTAGCAAAGAACACCGCGACCTGAACATCCGCCGGATCGGTTATGTAGCATCCGAGATCACCAAAAACGGCGGCATCGCGATCTGTGCGCCAATCGCGCCATATGCAACGACACGTCGGGCTGTACGTGAAGACATCGAAGGCTTCGGTGCATTCATCGAAATCCACGTCGCCACGTCCATCGAGGAATGTGAACGTCGGGACCGCAAAGGCCTGTATAAGCTCGCGCGCGCAGGCAAGATCAAAGAGTTCACAGGAATCTCCGATCCCTATGACGTCCCTACAAACCCAGAGATGAGCATGGAAACCGAGAACGTCGAAGTCGACAATTGCGCACATCAGATCATCTTGAAACTGGAATCAATGGGCCTAATCAAAGCCTAAGCTTGATACGAAACGTCAAAGCGCCCGCTGCATCACTGCAGCGGGCGCTTTTGTTTGGATGGGTTAAAACCCATCCTACGCGCTCCGTTAACGCTTAATGCAGCGCGACTGGCTGCATGTCATTTTCCAACGCCAAATGAACCGCCATTTCATTGGTCGCTACCAGCGCCAGCTGCTCGCCCTTGGCATTATGCACGGCAAACAACTGCTCCAAATCACCTGCCTGTTCGCGCAGCTCATCTGACAAATCAGCCACCTCAATCGGTTTGACGTACACCGTCTTTGCGGCCATCGCAGCAAGATCAAATTTCGTATTCATCAGATTATCCTTTCCGAATAATGACTGTTTGAACGACGCGCTCTGGGACGGACCTGTTAAGATCTACGTGCAGCAAGCCGTTTTCCATAATCGCCTCGCCGACATCAACACCGTCAGCCAAAACGAATGATCGCTGGAACTGACGCGCAGCAATGCCGCGATGCAAGAACACGCGGCCCTCGGCATCATCGACCTGACGGCCACGGATCACCAGCGCATTGTCCTCGACCGTAATCGACAGATCAGCCATCGCAAATCCAGCCACGGCCAGCGTGATGCGATAAGAATTCTCTGACGCCTGTTCAATATTATACGGGGGGTAGCCGTCGTTGCCGGTTTTTGCCGTGCGTTCGACCAGCCGTTCAAGCTGTTCAAACCCCAATAGGAACGGATGGGTTCCCAAAGCCAATTTTGTCATCACATGTGTCCTTAAATCCAAGCGACATATCTGTTTGGGCCCCGTTGCGGCGACCCATACCAGAAATATGGGGACCAAACCGCCCGCCTGCAAGAGGAACCATTAGGAGGAATCACCGCAATGCGCGTATCAGCAAGGCTTACAGCGGTGACGAAGGCCCCAATTTCATGAACAGTTCAGCCAATATGGAACAGATTGACGTGCTGCGCATTGAGCTTGCGGTACTGCGCCAACAACACCGTGACCTCGACGATGCAATCAGCGCCCTGCAAGACCGGCATGCAGCCGATGTTTTATCCATTAAACGACTTAAAAAGCAAAAGCTTGCGCTGAAAGACAAGATCTATGCGTTGGAAGACAAAGTCACCCCTGATATCATTGCGTGAACAGTATTGCGCGGCCTGTTCGCGCGGGTATAGTGCCGCTTTCTTAACTAGCAGGGGATCACCATGACCCAACCTTTGGTCGGCATCATTATGGGCAGCCAATCCGATTGGCCCACCATGCGCGAAGCGGCAGATATGCTCGACGCGCTTGGCATTCCCTACGAGAAAAAGATCGTCTCGGCGCATCGGACACCCGACAGACTTTGGGACTACGGCAAAACCGCAGCGGATCGTGGGCTGCAAGTCATTATCGCAGGCGCAGGCGGTGCAGCACACCTGCCCGGCATGATGGCATCCAAAACCCGTGTGCCCGTCGTCGGTGTGCCCGTGCAAACCAAGGCATTGTCAGGGGTCGATAGCCTCTATTCGATTCTGCAAATGCCGCGTGGCTTTCCTGTTGCGACAATGGCAATCGGGGCAGCTGGGGCTGCCAACGCAGGGCTGATGGCCGCTGGTATCCTCGCGCTACAAGACAGTAATTTAGCCGCACGACTTGACCAATGGCGCGCCGATCTGTCGGCCTCAATTCCGGATGAACCAAGCGATGACTAACGTGACAACAATTGGGATCTTGGGCGGCGGTCAACTTGGGCGGATGTTATCGGTGGCAGCTAGCCGTCTGGGGCTTAAAACCCACATCTTTGAACCAGGAGCCAACCCGCCTGCAGCCCATGTAGCAGATGCGGTGACAACCGCATCCTACGATGACCGCGCAGCGCTGACTGCATTCGCACAGTCCGTCGACGTCATCACATATGAATTCGAAAACATCCCAACATCCGCGCTTGATCTGCTCGAAACACTGCGTCCGATCAACCCCGGCAGGCAGGCGCTCGCGACATCCCAAGATCGATTGGTCGAAAAGAATTTCTTGCAATCACTCGGCCTGCAAACAGCGCCCTTCGCAACGGTCGACAACGCGGCTGATCTCCACGCAGCCATCTCGCAAATCGGCACGCCCGCTATCATGAAAACCCGCACCATGGGTTATGACGGCAAGGGTCAAGCACGGATCAAGTCGCCCGATGACGCAGCCCAAGCATTGGCGGACATGGCGGGCGCGCCCGCGATCCTCGAAGGCTTCGTGAACTTCAGCCATGAAGTATCAATCATCGGGGCACGCAGCGCAGACGGCGCCGTCGCCTGTTTCGATCCGGGTGAAAACGTACACGTCGACGGCATCTTGCGCACGACCACAGTGCCGGCAAAACTGACGCCATCCCAACGGACCGACGCGGTATTAATCGCGGCACGCATCTTGAACGAACTCGACTACGTTGGGGTCATGGGGGTCGAATTATTCGTTACACCACAAGGGCTTATCGTGAACGAGATCGCACCACGGGTTCACAACTCTGGGCATTGGACGCAAAACGGCTGCACCATCGATCAGTTCGAACAGCACATCAGGGCAGTTGCAGGCTGGCCATTAGGCGACGGATCGCGGCACAGCGATGTTGTCATGGAAAACCTGATCGGGGATGACATGGATCGTCTGCCTGAACTGGCAAAGACCACAGCAGCCCTGCACCTTTACGGCAAGGCAGACGTTAAAACGGGGCGCAAAATGGGCCACGTGAACCACGTCAAACCCAGCAAATAAGGCTCAATTGGATCCAAAAATCACATCGCTAAGGCTCAGCCCGCGGTCAAAGCGACCAAGCTCCAAAAACGCCATGACTTGGGCCATCACCACAGGGTTATTCATCATAAATGTGTGCGTGACCGGCATGACAAGATGATCAACCTCACCAAGCAAATGGGTGCTTTCAACCGACACCTTGCCATCATCAGGACCATCAATCAGCGCGGAATAGACAGGGTTCAAACTGCGATTTCCGGCGATGATGCCTACCTCGACTTCGGCCAATCCAAGCGAATTAGGCAGGCTGCTATCCTCGGTTCCTAGCTGCAATCCAGCTGGGCCATTCACCCACTGAAACGGCTCAAAATCACCAAAAATATCAACCAGTTCAGACCCGCTATTTGGTGGGCCCAACATTACCACGCGGCCCATATTTTCGGGGCGATTGTTGTTCAGCCACGCGCGCACCAATATGCCACCCATCGAATGGGTGACGAAATTCACAGTAGCATCACCGCACGCGGCAACATCTGCAGGCAGGTTTTTATCAACCAACTGCTGGGTCGTTTCCTCTGTCGATGGATAGCCGCTGTTCACCACAGTGTAACCGTTGCTTTCCAAAACCAATGCCATCGGGGCAAACGAAGTTTCCGTGCGGGCAAGGCCGTGTAACATCACGATGCATTGCTCTTGGGCAATGGCCGTCAGCGGGGACAGGATCAGGGCGATAGCCGATAAAATCATCTTCATTCTCAACAGATAACATCGGCAGATCGTTATTAAAGGGATACGAGAACTGACCTTGCGTCTTTTGGCAAATCCCTGCCACATAGCGGGATGAAACGCCCCATTCGCCTCACGACCCGCGCCATCATCATGTTTGAGAACCGGCTGCTGCTGGTGAACGCGTGGAAAGACCGATCCGACCTGTGGTGCGCACCCGGTGGTGGGGCGGAACCGCATAGCAGTCTTCCCGACAATCTGGCTCGCGAAGTCATGGAAGAAACCGGCCTCACCGTAAGCGTGGGCGATGTGTGCCTGATCAACGAATTTCACGACCCCAATGGCAGTTTCCACCAAACCGATATCTACTTTCGGTGCTCTATTACAGGCGGCGAAATCAGCGACACATGGGTCGACCCTGAAGGCATCGTGACACAGCGCAAATGGGCGACGCGGGCGCAGATGGATACCTTGCACATCAAACCCGACAGCCTCGCATCCGTAGCATGGAATGAGACAGACGCAATCAGCTATGACGCGCTGGAACCCATCGTACGTTAGACACGGCGATGCCGCCCAATACCAATACGCCGGCGGCGATCAAGCGAACGCTCACAGGCTCGGCCAAAAAGATAACGCCGGCCAGCACTGCGATCACAGGCACGCTGAGCTGGGCAACAGCAGCGACTGTCGTCGGCAATTCTGGCAACACGCGGTACCACAACGCGTAGCCCATCCCAGACGTGACTGCCCCCGCCACAATCGCCGCAGCGACGCCGCAGACTGATAAGACTCCGCCGCTCGCCAACAACAGGCTGAGTGCGACCAGCGGTAAACACAAAATGAAATTGCCTGCAGATACAGCAAGCGGATCGCGCACACCCTGCCCCAAAATCGTATAGGCCGCCCAACCCGCTGTGGCCGCGATCATCGCAAGCGTGCCTGCAAACGGGACCACAGCCGGACCGCTGGGCCACAACAACACGGCCAAACCAACCAACGCAAACGCGGCACCGACCCAACGCATCGCGGGCACCGACTGTCGCTTAAAGACGGCCCAACCGAACATCATCATCTGCAAAACGCCAAACAAAATAAGCGCGCCCAAACCAGCGCCAAGGCTCAGGTAAGCCCATGAAAATCCTATCATATAGACAGCTAGTGCCAACGCACCGCGGCAGCGATTTGGCAGATCAACAAACGGGGATTGGCCGCGCAGGGTCACGAGAACAGCCAGCATTGCAGCCCCCGCAGCCACACGAATGACAGCAAACACAAACGGGTCCATGCCAAATGTGGCCACACCCACGCGGTTCAAAACCGAATTGGCCGCAAAGGCCGTCATGGTGACAGCAACAAGGAAAAAGAGTTTCATTTGTGATGTGTGCGCCGACGTAGCATGGGTTTCAACCCATCACGCTCCGCCAAAGGCGGTTGGATAAACCAATGCTTGTTCAGGGACGCCCGTGACACCAGCCAAGGCCAAGTGTTCTTGCGGATAAGGGCCACGCAATTTCGCCGCCGCATCATGTGAAAACCCTGTCTTGCCATAAAATTCTTGCGGGCCCAACACGACAATTGGTGTTCCCGTTAGACGGGCCCACTCGGTCAACATCCCCATCATGCGCTTGCCGTACCCGCGGCGCTGCACATCAGGGGCAATCGCGACAGGGGCAAGACAAAGCCAGCCCTTTGGTTTGATCATATAAGACAGAGCGTAATAGCCAACAATCTGGTCGCCCATTGGCATCACCTGTTCGCCCGCAATCAAACCGGACTTGCGCAGCTTGTGAACCAACATAACCTCGTCCGTGCTGCCAAATGCTGCTGCAATCAGATCGTCCACCAAAGGCTCTTCTCCGCGTTTTAGGTCACGGGCAAAACTGGGCATGTTGAACATGTAAAATCCTTTAGGGATGATGGGTTAAAACCTATCCTACGCTGTGCGGTTCGGACGACAAGTGGGGATACGAAAAAGGGCGGCCCAGTTAAGGACCGCCCTTCATTATTGATCGACAGTGCGGTTCTCGGTGATTTCTTCGAATTCACCTGCCGCCTGTAAAACCGTTTGGGCGAAGCCCAAGCCGGTTCTTACATCATGCCGCCCATGCCGCCCATGTCAGGCATGCCGCCACCGCCGCCACCGTCTTTGGTAGGCTTATCAGCAACCATAGCTTCGGTTGTGATCAACAGGCCTGCAACGGATGCAGCGTCCTGCAGCGCAGTACGGACAACTTTAGCTGGATCAATAACGCCAAATTTGAACATGTCGCCATATTCTTCAGTCTGCGCGTTGAAACCAAACGCCTTGTCATCAGATTCACGGATTTTGCCAGCAACGACAGACCCGTCAACACCAGAGTTTTCAGCAATCTGACGCAGTGGTGATTCAATCGCCTTACGGATGATCGAAATACCAACGCTTTGATCAGGGTTTGCGCCCTCAAGACCGTCAAGAACCTTAGCAGCTTGGATCAAAGCAACACCACCGCCAACAACGATACCTTCTTGAACCGCAGCGCGTGTCGCGTTCAGTGCATCGTCAACGCGGTCTTTACGCTCTTTGACTTCCACTTCGGACATGCCACCAACGCGGATAACAGCAACACCGCCAGCCAATTTGGCAACGCGTTCTTGCAGCTTTTCACGGTCGTAATCGGATGTTGTTTCTTCAATCTGACCACGGATCTGCATGACGCGTGCTTCGATTTCAGCTTTGTCGCCAGCACCATCGATGATGGTTGTTTCATCTTTCGTGATCGCAACGCGCTTAGCGGAACCAAGCATGTCAATTGTGACGTTCTCAAGCTTCATGCCAAGATCTTCGGAAATCACCTGACCACCTGTCAGAACAGCGATGTCCTGCAGCATGGATTTACGACGATCACCAAAACCAGGTGCCTTAACAGCAGCAATCTTCAGGCCGCCGCGCAGTTTGTTCACAACCAATGTTGCAAGCGCTTCGCCTTCAACATCTTCTGCAATGATCAACAACGGCTTACCGGACTGAATAACAGCTTCCAGCAGTGGAACCATTGGCTGCAAAGAGCCAAGCTTCTTTTCGTGCAACAAGATGATAGCATCTTCCAGCTCGACAGTCATCTTCTCTGTGTTAGTCACAAAGTAAGGGGACAGGTAGCCGCGGTCGAACTGCATGCCTTCAACAACATCGGTTTCTGTTTCCAGACCTTTGTTCTCTTCAACAGTGATGACGCCTTCGTTGCCAACACGCTGCATTGCGTCTGCGATCTGCTGACCGATATCCGCTTCGCCGTTTGCAGAGATTGTACCAACCTGCGCAACTTCGTCGCTGTCGGATACTGGACGGGCCATTGCGATGATCGCTTCAACAACTTTAGTTGTCGCAAGGTCGATACCGCGCTTCAGGTCCATTGGGTTCATGCCAGCAGCAACAGACTTCATGCCTTCGCGAACGATCGCTTGGGCCAGAACTGTAGCTGTTGTTGTGCCGTCGCCAGCTTCGTCATTGGTACGGGAAGCAACTTCCTTAACCATCTGTGCGCCCATGTTCTCGAACTTGTCTTCCAGTTCGATTTCTTTGGCCACGGATACACCATCTTTGGTGATGCGCGGTGCGCCGAACGATTTGTCCAGAACAACGTTACGGCCTTTTGGGCCCAGTGTTACTTTAACGGCGTCTGCCAGAATGTTCACACCGTTCAACATACGGTTGCGGGCATCTGTGCCGAATTTTACGTCTTTAGCAGCCATTGATTAGCTCCTTCATAAATGAATAATTGATCGAAAGGTCAGTCAGGGATCCTTACAGGGTACCCAGAATATCGCTTTCTTTCATGATCAGCAGGTCTTCGCCGTCGATCTTAACTTCTGTGCCGGACCATTTGCCGAACAGAACTTTGTCGCCAGCTTTGACATCCATCGGGATCAGCTCGCCGCTGTCTTTGCGTGCGCCAGCGCCACAAGAGACGATTTCGCCCTCAGCAGGTTTTTCTTTTGCGGCGTCTGGAATGATCAGACCGCCCTTAGTTACGTCGTCGCCTTCGATGCGACGGACGAGAACGCGGTCGTGAAGTGGTGTAAATGCCATCTTAAGAACGTCTCCAGTTTCGTGTTAATCTTGGGTTAGCACTCACCATCCGTGAGTGACAACAACCGGAACCTATGTATCCGCCCGCCCTGTGTCAACGGCGATGTGTGGAAAAATTCAGCAAAATGGAAACCGGATTAACCGGCGTCGGTCTTACCACGGCGGTCACTGCGTAAATTCGCGTACAGCACATGGTTGCGCCACCGCCCGTCGATCTGCAAATAGCTTTGGGCAACGCCCTCGTACTTAAAACTACATTGTTCCAGCAAGCGGCGAGACGGCGCATTTTCGGGCAAACACCCCGCCTCAACGCGGCTAAGGTCCAGCGTGCGAAACGCGTAATGCACCACCGCCTCGATCGCCTCTTTCATATAGCCATTGCGCGCGAACGGCTGACCGATCCAATATCCAGTCGTGCCAGCCTGCGCAGGACCACGGCGAATATTGTCCAGCGTGATTGCCCCCAGCAGCATGTCATCGGACCGGCGTACCAAAAACAACGGCACCGCGTTGCCATTGGTAATCGACCGCTGCGCCCAGTAAACGCGATTGGTAAACGCCTTGCGCGACAGATGGTCCCCAGCCCACTTCGGCTCCCAGGCGGTCAAAAATTCTTCGCTATCACTGCGCAGTGCAGCCCACGCACGAAAGTCGCCATGCACCGGAGGGCGCAACGTCATCCGCTCTGTTTCCAGTTGGACTTTTTTGCGCATCCCCAGCATCAGGCCACCAAACGGGCCTTAAGGTCATCCAAACTTGGTGCAGCCTCAGCAGGACCATAAAGCGCCATCGCAGACCCCGCCTGCCCCGCCATATGCTCGGCAAACGCTTTCACATCCGCAGTCGTCACCGCATCGACATTCGCGATGGTCTCATGCAGCGGCGGAATACGGCCCCACATCGACCAAAGCCGCGCAAGGCGTTCCGCACGGTTCGACGGACTCTCAAGCCCCATCAGCAATCCGGCCTTCATCTGGGCACGCGCACGGGCAACCTCGACCTCCGACATATCATCAGCGGCGCGCTTCATCTCGTCCATCGTGACATTCGCCAGCTCGGCGATTTCTTCGGCACTCGTGCCTGCATAAATCGTCGTCAGACCAGTATCTTCATAAGCACCAGCCTGTGCAAAGATCGAATAACACAAACCGCGCTTTTCGCGAACCTCTTGGAACAAACGCGACGACACGCCGCCGCCCATCACGGATGCATAAATCTGAGCAGTATAGATCGCCGGATCAAGATAATTAGGCCCCTCAAACGCCAGCGCAAAATGCACCTGCTCAAGGTCCTTATTGCGGCGCAACTCGCCACCACCAAACACGGCAGGTTCAATCAACGTCGCAGGGCGGACAATCGGGGTCATGCCACCAAACATCGCCTCGGCCTGCTTGCAAATTGCATCGTGATCAACGGCGCCAGCAGCGGCCAAAACCATCTGACCTGGGCCATAATGCTCGGCCACAAAGCCGCGCAAATCATCCGCCTGAAACGAGGACACACGCTCATTGGGCCCAAGAATTGACCGCCCAAGCGCCTGATCGGGATACGCCACCTCTTGCAGCCAATCGAACACAATATCGTCGGGGGTGTCGTTGGTCATGCCAATTTCTTGCAAGATCACGCCACGCTCGATGTCGACATCAGCAGGGTCGAACAACGGCTCCAGCAAAATGTCACCAATGACATCCAACGCCAGCGGCACATCTTCCTCCAGTACGCGGGCGTAATATGCGGTGTTTTCGCGGCTGGTATAGGCGTTCAGAAATCCACCCACATCTTCAATCGCCTCTGCAATCTGCAACGCAGTGCGGGTCGGTGTGCCCTTAAACGCCATATGCTCTAGGAAATGGGCAATGCCGTTTTGGTCAAGCCGTTCATGGCGGCCGCCAACATCAACCCAAATTCCGACACTGGCAGATTGCAAACCAGGCATATGCTCGGTGACGATCTGAAAACCGTTGGACAAGGTGTGCGTTTGAATTGTCAAAGGGCGATCCGTTCTTTGATAAGCGTGGCAATGGCGTCAAAATCATTGGCCACACGTGTGACGCGCTCATCGCGGTCATATAGGTCAGCCATGCGCGGCGGAAGCGGCGGTTTTATACCGCTCGCGGCATTCACAGCATCGGGGAATTTGGCAGGATGGGCGGTCGCCAACGTAATCATCGGGGTCGCACCCAAATGGTCTTCGGCGACATGCACACCTACCGCCGAATGCGGGCACAGCAATTCGCCATGCTTGGCCAAATAGGTCTTGATCGCAGCAGAGGTTTCTTCCTCCGACGCACGGCCCGACATGAACGTATCCCGCAAATACTGATACGCACCTTGGGAAATCTCAAAGCCACCGGATTTCAAATCATCCATCTGGGCGGCAACCGCAGCACCATCGCCGCCATAGGCATAAAACAACGCGCGCTCAAAATTGGATGACACCTGAATATCCATCGACGGGCTGATCGACGGGGTGACGCCTTCTTTGGTATAGGCGCCAGTTTCCAGCGTACGGTGCAGGATATCGTTCTGGTTCGTAGCGACCACCAGATCAGCAATCGGAAGGCCCATCTGCTTGGCAATATAGCCCGCAAAAATATCGCCAAAATTGCCGGTTGGAACGGTAAAACTAATCTCGCGGTGCGGCGCACCAAGGCTCACTGCACTGCTAAAGTAATACACAACCTGCGCCAAAACGCGGCCCCAATTGATGCTGTTCACCCCTGCAAGACGGACACCGTCGCGGAACGGCGTGTCGTTGAACATATCCTTCAACATCGCCTGACAATCGTCAAAGTCGCCATCCATCGCGAGCGCATGCACGTTGGCCTCGTTGGGCGTCGTCATCTGACGGCGCTGCACCTCGGACACACGACCATGCGGGAACAGGATAAATACATCGACATTATCAAGACCACGGAACGCCTCAATCGCGGCTGATCCGGTGTCACCAGACGTGGCACCAACAATCGTGATCCGCTCACCTGAACGGGTCAGGGACGCTTGGAACATCTGACCAATCAACTGCATCGCAAAATCTTTGAATGCAAGCGTGGGACCGTGGAACAATTCCAACAGAAAATGGTTCGGGGCAAGCTGGACCAGCGGGGCGCGGGCATCATGGCCAAAGCCCGCATAAGCACGGTCAATCATGGCACGAAATTCATCGTCAGTGAACGTGTCACCAATGAACGGACGCATCACGGTGAACGCGATCTGCTCGTACGATTGACCCGCCATTGCGGCGATCTGATCGGTGGTCAGCGTCGGCACCGTCTCGGGCACATACAGGCCACCATCGGTCGCAAGACCTGTCATCATGGCTTGTTCAAATGTCAGCGCAGGGGCGCCACCACGGGTCGAAATATAACGCATCGGTTAGGTGTCCTTGGTCTTTGAGACGCGGAAAATCAGAAAGAATGTCATCGCCGCCCA
>Ga0075441_10000035_pt1 | contig 56311 bp, 51 predicted proteins | sample CoawatmetaG00DNA_FD_71582 | JGI IMG/M metagenome (GOLD analysis project Ga0075441, IMG submission 71582) | Marine microbial communities from the West Antarctic Peninsula - Coastal water metaG002-DNA | ecosystem: Environmental > Aquatic > Marine > Coastal | place: Atlantic Ocean: West Antarctic...
TCTGGACTTACAATAACGACAGACCCAATATGGCTATAGGCGGCATCACACCCGCTATGAAACTGAAAATGGCCGCGTAATTCTACAGGTGGACCCCATTAAAAATGGGGGGATTACCGCGGCGCCGTAAGATCGCAGTAGATCGGTCACGATGACATGTGGCGGACCAAAGCGCTTCATTGTTTTTCTGAGGAATTTCAATGCTGCTTTGCGGTCGCGGCGCTTGATGACATAACTTTCAAGCACCTCACCTTCGTGATCTACGGCCCGCCATAAGTAATGGGTCTCGCCATTGATTTTCACAAATACCTCGTCCAGATGCCATTGCCAGTTCGAATGAACACGAAGTTGTTGAATCCGTTTCTTTCGGATCTCAGCGGCAAACAGCGGGCCAAATCTGTTCCACCAGAAACGGACAGTTTCATGGCTGATATCACTCAACAAGAAGCGTAAACATCAATTTAGCCGCACTTCGAATGACCACAAGATCCACAAGTCATGCAACCTTCGACCATGCGCAGCCCATACGTACCACACGATGGGCACGCCTTGCCCTTTGGCTTAGCGCCAATTGCAACCACGTCGGCTTGTGGGTCAGACTTTAACCCCATGCCTTCGCCCGCCAAGAACCCCGTTGCGATCATATGCTTTTCCATAACCCCACCGATTGCAGCCAGAATGGACGGCACGTATTTGCCCTGCATCCATGCACCGCCACGTGGGTCAAACACGGCCTTAAGTTCTTCGACAACAAATGACACATCGCCACCACGCCGGAACACCGCAGAAATCATCCGCGTCAGCGCAACCGTCCACGCAAAATGTTCCATGTTCTTAGAGTTTATGAACACCTCAAACGGACGGCGATGCCCTGCGACCACAAGATCATTCACCGTGATGTAAATCGCATGTTCGGAATCGGGCCACTTAAGCTTATAAGTAGCGCCTTCCAGCTCGGTCGGGCGGTCCAACGGCTCTGACATATAAATGACTTCGCCTTCGCTGGCACTGCCAACAGGTGCATCTTCAGCCACGACAAGCGCCGGCTTTTCCTCAGACACCGACAAAACAGAGCCTGTCACATCGTTGGGACGGTATGTTGTGCAGCCCTTACAGCCTTGATCCCAAGCGGCCATATAGACCTCTTTGAAGTCGCCAAAACTAATGTTCTCAGGGCAATTGATTGTCTTGGAAATCGAACTGTCGATCCATTTCTGTGCGGCGGCTTGCATGCGCACATGGTCCAGCGGCGCCAGCGTCTGCGCGTTCACAAAATAATCCGGCAGCGGTGCGTCGCCCTTTAGGTCACGCCACATTTGCACGGCGTAATCAACGACCTCTTCCTCAGATCGCGTGCCATCCTTTTGCAGAACCTTGCGGGTGTAGGCATATGCGAACACTGGCTCGATGCCAGACGATACATTCCCAGCATACAAAGAAATCGTGCCCGTTGGCGCAATCGACGTCAGCAACGAATTACGGATACCGTGCTTTCGGATCGCGTCACAAACATCCGCATCCATCGTCTGCATCGTACCCGACGCCAAATATTTCTCAGCGTCAAACAACGGGAAAGCGCCCTTTTCCTTGGCTAAGTCCACTGACGCCAGATATGCGGCGCGTGCGATCGCGTGCATCCAGACATCCGTCTGACGCGCCGCCTCTTCAGAACCATAGCGCAAACCAACCATCAGCAATGCATCGGCCAGCCCAGTGACCCCAAGGCCGATCCGGCGCTTCGCCTTCGCTTCTGCTTCCTGTTCTGGCAGGGGAAACTGGGACGCATCAACCACGTTGTCCATCATGCGCACAGCCGTGGCGACCAAATCGGTCATCTTCTGGGTGTCAAATCTTGCCACATCGCCAAACGGATCGGCAACAAGCCGCGCCATGTTGATCGACCCAAGCAAGCACGCGCCGTAAGGTGGCAACGGCTGCTCACCACACGGGTTCGTCGCCGCAATTGTCTCGCAATACGACAGGTTGTTGGCCTTGTTGATCCGGTCGATAAAAATCACACCCGGTTCGGCATAATCATACGTGGACTGCATAATCGCGTCCCACAAATCACGGGCCTGCACGGTCTTATAGACCTCACCTTTGAACACCAAATCCCACGGATTGTCGGCTTTAACTGCATCCATGAACGGATCAGTGATCAGCACCGACATGTTAAACATGCGCAGACGGGCCGCGTCAGATTTGGCAGTGATGAAATCAAACACATCTGGGTGGTCGCAGCGCATCGTCGCCATCATCGCGCCACGACGCGATCCTGCAGACATGATCGTGCGGCACATCGCGTCCCACACATCCATGAACGACAGCGGGCCAGACGCATCAGCAGCAACGCCTTTGACAGCGGCGCCCTTTGGGCGAACCGTACTGAAATCATAGCCGATGCCGCCACCCTGCTGCATTGTCAGCGCGGCTTCTTTGAGCATATCAAAAATGCCGCCCATGCTGTCAGGGACCGTGCCCATGACAAAACAGTTGAACAACGTCACAGATCTGGCCGTGCCCGCGCCCGCTGTAATGCGGCCTGCTGGGAGGTATTTGAAATCTTCCAACGCGTCATAAAACCTTGGCGCCCAAGCGGCTGGATCAGCCTCAACAGATGCAAGCGCGTTGGCAATCCGCTGCCATGTTTGGGTCACATCAGCATCAATCGGCGTGCCATCAGCGTGTTTAAAACGATATTTCATATCCCAAATTTGTTCGGCGATCGGGGCAGCAAAGCGGGACATGGGCGATCCTTTAAAGTGATTCTGATGATAGATGCGAGATGTTGATAGATAGGCCCGCGCATCGGGCAGGTCAATTTCAAAACTGCGCTGTGCGTTCGATCTTTCTTAACATATCATAAACTTATAAACCAAGTACAAACACCACATATAGGGGTCAAATGTGTCTAGCCACATAAATATAGTAAAATTATCCGTCGGAACTGACGATGTCGCAGGCCTTGCAGCGTGGCAGATGACCAAACGTGCTCAGGCCCTAGACGGAATGCCGCAGCACGTCACCCGCATGTGGCCAAAACGAGCCGACGCAGTCCTCAACGGCGGCTCAATCTACTGGGTGATCAAAGGCGTCATCCTTTGCCGACAGAAAATCCTGCGGCTCGACGAAAAAATCGGAGCTGACGGCATCCGGCGCTGCGCGATTGTCAGTGACCCACAACTGGTCCGCGTCGCAGCCACCCCCAAACGGGCATTCCAAGGGTGGCGCTACTTTCAGCCCAGCGACGCGCCCGCCGATCTGACCGACGGCGCACAGGCCGAAGAACCACTCCCGCCCGAACTTAGCAAAGCTCTCGCAGCAATCGGCGTCCGTTAACAAAACCAGTCATCACGCCAACGGCGTGTCCATCAGGTCAAACGCCGAGCAGCGATTCTAGCTCTTTGAGGGTCACGCGCTGCGCATCAGTCCAGCCATCACGGCGACCACGAAACAGTGTCGCCTGCGACGCATGGATCAACCCATCACCCAAAATCTTCAGCCCGTTGGCACGCAGCGTTTCACCCGTCGACGTGATGTCGGCAATGGCTTCTGCGGTCTCGTTCTTAACGGTGCCTTCCGTCGCGCCCTGACTATCAATCAGCTGATAATCCGCCACGCCATTATCACGCAAAAACTCACGCACTTGGCGGTGATACTTCGTCGCAATCCGCATCCGAAACCCGTGCGTAGCGCGAAACGCGGCAGCGGCGGCGTCCAAATCATCAAGCGTTTCCACATCAACCCAAGCCTGCGGCACTGCGATTATCAAATCGGCCCCACCAAATCCCATCGGCGCAATCGCATGCACACGGGTTTCCCACGCAGCCAGCTTTTCGCGGATCAAATCCGATCCGGTCACACCCAGATGAATGCGCCCCGCCACCAATTCGCGCGGAATTTCCCCCGCCGATAACAGCACCAATTCAACACCGCCGATCCCATCAACGGCCCCCGAGTATTCGCGTTCTGACCCAGATTTACGCAGGCTCACGCCGCGATCCCCAAACCATGCAAACGTCTTATCCATCAACCGGCCCTTTGACGGCACACCAAGCTTCAGCATCAAACATCTCCCCGCAGTGCAACCACCAAATCGGGGCGCACAACGCCGCCCACCGCAGGCACAGCACGTCCAGCACCCAACCGCGCAGTCAACGCATCATACCGTCCGCCGGTCGCCACTGGCGGCATCAGGTAGTCGGCGGCGGCGTAAAATCCAAACACGAAACCGTCGTAATATTCCAGCGACGTGCGGCCATAGCTGCCTTCAAACGCCAGCGCATCCACGTTCACGCCCTTACCCGACAACGCGTCCAAACGCGCCGCAAACGCACGTACCGCGCCGTCAATCGCAGGCAAATCCACAGCAATATCGCGCAAACTGGACAGCACATGCGGGCAGCTATCATCCAGCGACAAAATCGCATCGATCAAGGCCATCTCGTCGCCACTTATCGGCGCAGTCGCTGCATCTGCGCGCAACGCGTCAATGCGCACCTGCACCTCGCCGCGGGATCGCAGGCCAATTGACGGGGCAGCATCAGCCAAAGGATCGGCTTGCGCCAACAACGCCACACGGCTTGGCGCAGGCGGCACGCGCCCGCCAAACCGGTCAAGCAATGCCCGAAATTTACGCGGCCGCCACAGGTGACGCATCAACGCAGCCTTGCGGGTGTCCGATGTTTTCAACCCCGCCACCGCAGCCATCAAAATCCCGATATCGCCGGTCGCGGCACGCACAGGCAATCCAGCCAGCGCATCTGCAACAGCGGCAAACACGGTCGCGTCTGCGCCTGCCGGATCAGAGCCGTCAAATACTTCAAAACCCACCTGCACCGCTTCGCGCGGACGGCTCGGATCAGTTTCTTGCTTGCGAAACACACGGCCCGCATAAGTATAGCGCGCCGGATCGGCTTCACTGTTCATATGCATCTGCACAACTGGCACGGTAAAATCTGGGCGCAGCACCATTTCGCCGCCAAACGGATCGGTCGTCAGATATGCGCGCCCCCGAATATCTTCGCCATACAAATCCAACAACGTCTCCGCAGACAGCAAAATATCGGCGTCCACATGACGTGCACCTTGGCCTTCAAACAACGCCGTCAAACGCGCAGCTTCGGTCGCAACGCGGCGTGTCATACGCCCTGCCCCGCCAAAATCTCGCGGACTTTTGCAACCAGTTCAGCGCGCGGCACTTCATACTGGCTCGGGCGGTCTTTCCATTCTTCAACCGTGGCATTCTGGGCGATCTGCGCACCAAGGATCAAATCCTTGATCTGCACCACACCATTTGCCATTTCGTCCGATCCGGCGATCACCGCCACGGGACTGTCGCGATTATCCGCATATTTCAGCTGATTGCCAAAGTTCTTAGGGTTACCCAAATACACTTCGGCACGGATGCCCGCATTGCGCAGCTCGGCCACCAACGTCTGGTAATACGCCATCTGATCGCGGTCCATCACGGTCACTATCACAGGACCAACGGCTTTGGTATCCAAACGGCCCTTGGCGTGCAGCGCTGCCAACAAACGGTCCACGCCAATCGACACACCCGTCGCAGGCACCTCTTGTCCCGTAAACCGCTTGACCAAATCGTCATAACGCCCACCACCAGCAACAGAACCAAAGTTGCGAGGACGCCCCTTTTCATCAGTCACTTCAAACGTCAGTTCAGCCTCGAACACTGGACCCGTATAATAGCCAAGCCCGCGCACAACGGACGGGTCAATCTCGATCCGGTCGGATGCGTAACCTTGGGCATCCAGCAGCATCGCCATGGTTTCCAACTCGTTCACGCCAGTCACACCGGTCTCAGACCCCTGAACCAGCTCCATCAAACGGGCCACCGTCGCAGGGCCGGTATCGCGCTTGGCTTCCATGAAACCCATGACAATCTGTACTTGTTCATCCGACAGCCCAGCACCCTTGGTAAAGTCGCCGCTACCGTCCTTGCGGCCCTCGCCCAACAATTCACGAACGCCGCCCATACCAAGGCGGTCCAGCTTATCAATGGCACGCAAAACGATGCCACGCTCAGCCGCAAACTTATCAGGATCAGACGGGTCCAGCACGCCTGCGACTTCCATCACACCGTTCAAAACCTTGCGGTTATTCACTCGCACAACATAGTCGCCGCGCTCAATCCCCACGGCCTCAAGCGTGTCAGCCAGCATCGCGCAAATCTCAGCGTCAGCAGCGACAGACGACGTGCCAACCGTATCCGCATCGCATTGATAAAACTGACGGAACCTTCCGGGGCCAGGTTTTTCATTGCGCCAAACAGGACCCATCGCATAGCGGCGATACGGATTTGGCAAATCATTGCGGTGCTGGGCATAAACGCGGGCCAATGGCGCCGTCAGGTCATAGCGCAAAGCCAGCCAATCAGCGTCTTCTTCCCACGCGAACACGCCTTCATTGGGGCGGTCAACATCTGGCAAAAACTTGCCCAGCGCCTCGACTGTTTCCACAGCAGGGCTTTCAAGCGCGTCAAACCCATAGCGATGATAAACTTCGGCAATCTTGGACAACATGGCAGTGCGTTGCACCACCTCTGCACCGAAATAATCACGGAAACCCTTGGGCGTTTGCGCCTTGGGACGGGGTTGCTTTTTAACTTTGGCCATCATCGCCTCGTGTCTGGTCAGGTACTTCAAGCCCGCCTTTACCAAGCCGAGGCTTGCGGGGCAATGCGCAGTTGCAGGGGGCATAGCGGACGGGTATGTCAGGCACATGACAGATATCACCCATCTTGAAGAACAAATCGCCCATTTGACGCGCACGGTCGACGACCTGTCCGACATTGTGACCCGTCAGGAAAACGAATTGGCCGTGGCGACACGTCGTCTGGCAATGCTGATGGAACGTGAAGCAGGGCGCGAAATGGACGCAGGTGGATCAGTCCCGCTGGCCGATCAACGCCCACCGCATTATTAAGTCAAACCTCTTCGACTTCCATGACCCCTTCAAGGGACCGTAGCGCGCCCTTGATCTGCGGATTGACGGGGAAATCTTGGCCCAAATCAATTTCAACTTCGCCTGGCAAGGCAGGGTCCATCAGGCAGAAATACACCGGTCCACGGCCACCACGGACCTTATCGCGGGCGGCATTTTCCAAGATCGTCTGAACCGACAAAATCGCATCGGGTGCATCCAAGAATACACGCAAACCCGACGACCCAGCATCAGCAACAGCCGTATCAATCGGGGCAACAGAGCGGGCCAACAGCTTTAGCTGATCGGCCTCCATCGTCGCCTCGCAGGTCAACACAACCTGACTGCCAGTTTCCAGATGATCGCGCGCAGCCTCAAGCGTATCCGAAAATATCGTGACCTCGTATTGGCCTGTCGGATCGGACAATTGGGCAAAGGCAAACCGGTTCCCACGCGCAGATTTACGTTCTTGCCGCCCGCTCACAGTGCCCGCCATTTTCACGACACACGCACCACGTTCGGCCCGTGCAATCACCTCGTCCAGCGTCAGCACCTGCTTGCGCTTCAGCGCAGCCATATAATCATCCAGCGGATGGCCAGACAGGTAAAACCCAATCGCCTTAAATTCCTCGGCCAGCCGTTCTGCGGGCAAGAAATCATCACCGCCAGCAAGGCGCGGTTCAGGCAGATCATCGCCAGCCTCACCAAACAGGGACACCTGATTTGATGACTTCTGATCGTGGATCGCAGCGGAATAATTCACCAAGGCATCAAGCGATAGCAGCACACGGCGGCGGTTCGGGTCCAGCACGTCAAACGCGCCAGCGCGGGCGAGCATTTCCAATGGACGCTTGCCGACACGCTTAATATCCACGCGGCGGGCAAAATCGAACAGGTTCACAAATTCACGCTCGTCGCGACCATCAACGATCAGCTTCATCGCCTCAACACCGACGTTTTTGAGCGCGCCCAGCGCATAGACCAGTTTCTGATCTTTTACATCAAACGTCGCCTGCGATCTGTTCACACAAGGCGGGGTATACGCGATCCCCAGCCCCTTTTTCACCTCTTGAAAATACGTGCCCAGCTTATCGGTCAGATGAATATCACAGTTCATCACACCAGCCATAAACTCAACCGGATGGTTCGCCTTTAGCCAAGCCGTTTGGTAACTAACAACCGCATAGGCAGCGGCGTGCGATTTGTTAAATCCGTAGTTCGCGAATTTCTCGAGAAGGTCAAAAACCTCCGACGCCTTTTTCTTATCAACGCCATTTTCCATCGCGCCTTTTTCGAACTTAGGACGCTCCTTGGCCATTTCCTCGGCGATCTTTTTACCCATCGCACGACGCAACAGATCAGCCCCACCAAGGCTATACCCAGCCATGACCTGCGCGATCTGCATAACCTGTTCTTGGTAAACAATAATGCCTTGGGTTTCTGACAGCAGATGGTCAATCGAAGGATGAACAGGCTCGATTTCTTTCAGGCCATTTTTGACCTCGCAATAGGTCGGAATGTTTTCCATTGGACCGGGGCGGTACAGCGCCACAAGCGCCACGATATCCTCGATACAGTTCGGCTTCATGCGCTTTAGTGCGTCCATCATACCGCTGGATTCCACTTGGAACACGGCGATGGTTTTAGCGCTAGCATAAAGCTTATACGACGCCTCATCATCCAACGGGATCGTACCAATATCGTTATGCAAGGCGGCAGGCGGATCAAACAGCGTGTTACCAGCGGCATCCACATGCAAAGACCGGCCGGATTTGACGACCAGATCGACAGCGTTCTGGATCACAGTTAGGGTTTTCAGACCCAAAAAGTCAAACTTGACCAGCCCTGCCTGTTCCACCCATTTCATGTTAAACTGGGTCGCAGGCATATCCGAACGGGGGTCTTGATACAGCGGCACCAGCTCATCCAACGGACGGTCGCTGATCACAACACCAGCGGCATGGGTCGACGCGTTGCGCAGCAAGCCTTCAACCTGTTGGGCGTAGGTCAGCAGGCGGTCAACAACCTCTTCGTTTTTGGCCTCTTCACGCAAGCGGGGTTCATCCGCCAACGCCTTTTCAATCGACACAGGCTTTACGCCCTCAACAGGGATCATCTTGGAAATACGATCCACCTGCCCATAAGGCATCTGCAAAACACGACCGACATCGCGCACAGCAGCCTTGGACAACAGCGCACCGAAGGTAATAATCTGCCCCACCCTGTCGCGACCATATTTGTCTTGCACATAACGGATCACCTCTTCGCGGCGATCCATGCAAAAATCGATATCGAAATCGGGCATCGACACACGCTCAGGGTTCAAGAACCGCTCGAACAGCAACGAATACCGCAACGGGTCAAGATCGGTGATCAGCAGCGCATAGGCCACCAGCGACCCCGCACCAGACCCACGACCGGGCCCAACTGGAATACGCTCGTCTTTGGCGTATTTAATGAAATCAGCAACGATCAGGAAATACCCGGGGAAGCCCATGCCCTCAATGATATCCAGCTCGAAATCCAGCCGCGCCTGATATTCATCCAGCGTCACCGCATGCGGGATCACGGCCAGACGGTTCTGCAATCCTTCATTCGCCTGCCTGCGCAATTCGACAATCTCGTCATCAGCAAACTTGGGCAGGATCGGGTCGCGCTTATAGGTCTTGAACCCACAGCGCTTGGCAATCTCAACCGTATTTTCTATCGCCTCTGGTAAATCAGCAAACAACGCGATCATTTCTTGTGGCGACTTAAAATAATGCTGCGGCGTCAAACGGCGACGCGGTTCTTGTTGATCAACATACGCGCCCTCGGAAATGCAAATCAACGCATCATGCGCCTCGTACAATCCAATCTTTGGGAAATACACATCGTTGGTGGCAACCAAAGGCAGGTCCTTGGCATAGGCCATCTCAATGAAGCCACGTTCAGACAATTTCTCGGCCTCGGGCAGACCAGCACCATCAGGGTGGCGCTGCATCTCTACATATAGTCGATCAGGGAACGCCGCCGCCAAAGCGTCCATCAATGCCTCAGCCTTGGGACGCTGGCCTTGACGCAGCAACCGACCCACCGGACCATCAGGGCCACCCGACAAACAAATCAGCCCCTCAGAATGCGTGACCAAATCGGCCAACGTGACCTGCGGCAGCTGCCCACCCTGATCAAGATACAGACAAGAGTTCAGCTTCATCAGGTTCATATACCCCGCCTCAGACTGCGCGAGCAGAACAATGGGCGCGGGATCTTCGGGGCGTTTGCCAGGATCGGGGGTGGTATACCCTAGATCAACCTGACAGCCGACGATCGGCTGAATGCCATGCTTTGCGGCGGTCTCGGAAAATTCCAGCGCACAGAACATGTTGTTCGCATCTGTCACGGCAACAGCAGGCATGCCCATTTTCGCCGCCATTTCAGGCAGCTTTTTGACATGAACAGCGCCTTGCAACAGCGAATATTCGGTGTGCACACGCAGGTGGATGAATCGGGGATCATTGGACATGGCTTAACCTACCTGCTGCGTGCGCAGGAGCAAGCATCTTTGACGGATTGACCAGAACCCAACGGTTACCCATAACACTTAGTATGCGCGAAATTACATCCCAGCTAAACGCCTGCTTTTCGGCCATGTCGGACCCAACGCGCAGGGCCGTAATTGAGGCATTGGCGCACGCGCCAGCAACCGTTTCAGCCCTGCACGCACCGCACGCGATGGCCTTGCCGACATTCCTGCGGCACCTTTCAGTCCTCGAATCCTGTGGGCTAATGCGGTCGGAAAAAACCGGACGCGTGCGCACATGTTTCATCGAATCCGCCCCATTACTCGAGGTGCAAGGCTGGATGGAGTGGCAACGTGTTGTCATTGAAAAACAACAAGATACACGCGATCAACTTGCAATGCGGTTGGTGCCCACCGACACCCTACAATAAAATATCTTGCTATTTTATGCGCTCACCGCTTTCATAGTCGCAAGTTCTGGGGGCCATCAGTTTCCGTCGCATCGACTGATCGCAACACACCCCCATACGCAATTGGTAACGCGGCAGGTCTACACGTATGAAAGTGACGTTTCTTCTCAACGGGGAAACCGTGGAGGTGGACACACCTGCCACGCAAACCCTGCTGGATTGGCTTCGGGTTGAATGCGGCCTCACGGGCACCAAAGAAGGCTGCAATGAAGGCGACTGCGGGGCTTGTTCCGTTGTTGTAACAGACAGGGATTCCAAGCGCGCGCTCAACGCCTGCATCCTGTTCATGCCGCAACTCCACGGTAAAGCAGTGCGCACCGTTGAAGGCATCAGCGCGCCAGACGGCACGCTCCATCCAGTCCAACAAGCCATGGTCGATCACCACGGATCGCAATGCGGTTTCTGCACGCCGGGGTTCATCGCATCGATGGCCGCAGGGCATGCAGACGGGCGCACCGACCACGATAATGTGCTGGCAGGCAACCTTTGCCGCTGCACCGGATACGCGCCAATCATTCGCGCCGCCGAAGCCGCCGCGCAAATGCCCGTCCCCGTTTGGATGAAAGAACCAGCACTGCCGACGGGCCCCGCGCCCTTTGCACCAGACACGCTTGATGTACTGGCCGCATGGTACGCCGCCAACCCTGATGCAACCGTAATCGCTGGGGCCACGGATGTTGGGCTATGGGTCACCAAACAGCTTCGCGCCTTAGACAACGTTGTGTTCCTAAACCGCTGCCGCGACTTGCAACAGATCACGGTGACCGACGATACAATCACCTTCGGCGCAGGCGTGACCATGGTCGACGTGCATAATGTACTGCGCGACCACCACCCATCATACGCGGAAATGGTACGTCGCTATGGATCTGAACAAGTTCGCTCTGCAGCGACAATCGGCGGAAACATCGCCAACGGCTCCCCTATCGGGGACAACCCGCCAGCCTTGATCGCACTTGGGGCAACACTGCACTTGCGCCACGGCGACGCAACACGCGACATCACGCTGCAAGATTTCTTCGTCGCTTACGGCAAACAAGACCGTGCGCCCGGCGAACTGGTCACTGGGGTCACGATCCCGAAATCCGCGCCCGACCTGCGTGTCTACAAATTATCCAAACGGTTTGACCAAGACATCTCCGCAGTCTGCGGCGCATTCAACATCGCCGTATCGAACGGCAAAGTGACCAACGCAATTATCGCATTTGGCGGCATGGCAGGCACCCCGCAACGTGCCAGCCGCGTTGAAGCCGCATTGGTTGGACAACCATGGTCCGAAGCGACAGTGAAAGCAGCGATGCCGCTCTTCGCAGATGACTACACGCCGATGTCCGACATGCGGGCCTCTGCTGACTACCGCATGAAAATCGCGCAAAACATGCTGCTCCGCTATTTTGCCGATCTCGCGGGCAACCCCGTCAGCGTGCTGGAGGTACAGCCATGAGCGTTGGAAAATCCCTACCCCATGACGCAGGCACCCTGCATGTCTCTGGCACCGCGCGCTACATCGATGACATTCCATCGCCTGCAAACACGCTTCACCTTGCATTTGGCATGTCCGACTGCGCGGCAGGCACGATCACATCCATGAATTTGGATGCGGTGCGGGCTGCGGACGGCGTAGTTTTGGTGTTCACTGCGGACGATCTGCCGTTTGCCAATGACGTCTCGCCGTCGGCGCATGACGAACCACTGCTTGCCACCGGAACGATCCATTACCTCGGCCAGCCGCTGTTTATGGTCGTTGCCACCAGCCACTTCGCGGCCCGCAAAGCAGCGCGTTTGGGCAAAATCGACGTTGATGAAATCACGCCAATCCTGACCATCGATGAGGCCCTCACGGCAGACAGCCGATTTGAAGACGGCCCGCGTATTTGGTCAAAAGGCGACGTCGACGCAGCACTCAAAGACGCCCCGCGCCGCCTGTCCGGCACAATTGAGATGGGCGGCCAAGAGCATTTCTACCTCGAAGGTCAAGCAGCCCTCGCACTGCCACAAGAAGGCGGCGACATGATCGTGCATTCATCGACCCAGCACCCAACCGAAATCCAACATAAAGTCGCCGAAGCATTGGGCGTTCCAATGCACGCAGTCCGCTGCGAGGTACGCCGTATGGGTGGTGGTTTTGGCGGCAAGGAAAGCCAAGGCAACGCGCTTGCTGTCGGCTGTGCTGTGGCGGCCCGCGCCACGGGCCAGCCCTGCAAAATGCGCTATGACCGCGACGACGACATGATGATCACTGGCAAGCGGCACGATTTCCGCATTTCCTATGACATCGGGTTTGATGACGACGGTCGGCTGACCGGCGTTGACTTCATGCAATTGACCCGCTGCGGTTGGGCGCTCGATCTATCGATCCCCGTCGCCGATCGGGCCATGCTGCACGCCGATAACGCGTACCTGCTACCAACAGCGCGGATCACATCGCACCGTTTGAAAACCAACACGCAAAGCGCCACCGCCTATCGCGGCTTTGGTGGGCCCCAAGGCGTGTTGGGCATTGAGCGCGTGATGGACCACATCGCGGCCGACTTGGGCCTTGACCCAGTGGCCGTGCGGCAAGCAAACTATTATGCCCCGATTGATGGCACGCCAACCACGACACGCGTCTCAGACCAAGTCAAACCAAACACCACGCCTTACGGGATGGAAATCACAGATTTCATTTTGCACGAGATGACCGAACGGTTGTTGTCAGATGCCAAATATACCGACCGCAAGGCAGCCGTCGCTGCATTCAACGCGGCCAATCCAGTGCTAAAACGCGGGCTTGGGATCAGTCCGGTGAAATTTGGAATTTCCTTTACGCTAACCCACCTGAACCAAGCAGGCGCGCTGGTGCACGTCTATCAAGACGGGTCAATCCACCTGAACCACGGCGGCACAGAGATGGGACAAGGGCTATTCCAAAAGATAGCGCAAGTCGCGGCCAGCCGTTTTGGCGTCGATGTGTCAGTGATCAAAATCACGGCAACGGACACGGCCAAGGTCCCCAATACGTCGGCCACCGCCGCATCATCTGGCACCGATTTGAACGGCATGGCGGTGCAAATCGCCTGCGACAAAATCCGCGACCGGATTGCGGCCTGCGTAAGCGAACACCACGGCGGCGATGTCCAGTTTGAAAACGGTCAAGTCATCGCAGGCGATGTGTCGATGACATTCGCCGAGGCGGCAAATCTCGCCTATACCAACCGCGTCAGCCTGTCGGCCACAGGGTTTTACAAAACCCCCGACCTCAGCTGGGACCGGATCAAAGGCCAAGGCCGTCCGTTTTACTATTTTGCCCAAGGCATCGCCTTGACCGAAGTTGTGATCGACACGCTCACTGGCGAAAACCGGGTTTTGCGGGCCGACGTTATCCATGACGCAGGCGCATCGCTGAACCCCGCGCTAGATGTCGGTCAGGTTGAAGGCGGCTATGTGCAAGGCGCAGGCTGGCTCACCACCGAAGAACTTATCTGGGACGGCAAAGGACGGCTGCGCACCCACGCGCCATCGACCTATAAAATCCCAGCCACCTCTGATCGGCCCGATGTGTTTAATGTGTCCCTGTGGGATGCGCCAAATCCGGCCCAAACTGTGTACCGCTCCAAAGCCGTTGGCGAGCCGCCGTTTATGCTTGGAATTTCCGCCCTAATGGCGCTTTCGGATGCTGTTGCGGCATGCGGCAACGCCTATCCAGCACTTGACGCACCCGCCACACCAGAACGTATCTTGGCCGCCGTCGACCGTGTGCGCACATGAACTGGATACGGATCAGCGTCGCGTCCTCGGCAGGGTCAATTCCGCGCGAAGCAGGTACACAAATGTGCGTCTTCGCGGACCGCATCGAGGGCACTATCGGCGGCGGAGCCCTTGAATGGGAAGCCATGTCACATGCACGCCAAATGCTGCGCGCAGGGACCCTGACAGCCCGACAAACCATCCCGCTCGGACCTGCATTGGGCCAATGTTGCGGCGGATCAGTCACCTTGGATTACGCGCTGGGCAAAAAGATCGACACAACTGAACACCGGAACGTTTGGATCTACGGCGCCGGACATGTCGGGCGCGCGTTGACGTCAGTTATGGCGGGCTTGCCAAACGTTCAGATCACATGGGTCGACACGGACGCGGACCGGTTTCCCGACACAATGCCCGAAAATGTGCAAATGTTTGTCGCAAAAGACCCCGCCCGCGCAGTTATTCACGCGCCGAACGACGCCGAACACCTGATCCTGACCTACGCTCACGACGTTGATCTGGCGATATGCCACGCGCTGCTTGGGCGCAGTTTTGACAGCGTCGGCCTGATCGGATCAGCCACCAAATGGGCACGATTTAAGTCGCGCCTCGGCGCATTGGGACATATCCCCGCACAAATTTCTCGCATTGCCTGCCCTATCGGCGACCCGTCACTCGGAAAGCACCCACAGGCAATTGCAATCGGCGTCGCCGCTGCGATGATTACACCGCGCCAAACTGCGAAAAAGGATCAAACCGCATGACCCTATTATCTCTTCAAGGACTGACAAAGGCCTACCCTGGCGTTGTCGCCAACGACAACGTGTCGTTCGAAATTGGGCGCGGCGAAATCCATGCGCTTTTGGGCGAAAACGGGGCTGGAAAATCCACGCTTGTCAAAACAATCTACGGATTGGTAAACCCCGATGCAGGCAGCATGTTGCTTGAAGGGGCAGCATTTGCACCGCCAGAACCACGGGCCGCACGTAAGGCCGGTGTGGCGATGGTATTTCAACACTTTTCACTGTTTGACGCGCTAAACGTGGCCGAAAACATCGCACTTGGCATGGAAAACCCGCCACCGTTACAAGACGTGGCTGAACAGGTACGGGAAGTGTCAGACCAATACGGACTTCCGCTTGATCCATCGCGCGTGGTCGGGGATTTATCTGCGGGTGAACGGCAACGGGTCGAGATTATCCGCTGCCTGCTTCAAGATCCCAAGTTGCTGATCATGGACGAACCAACATCGGTCCTGACACCACAAGAAGTCACGATTTTGTTCGAAACCCTGCGCAAATTGGCGTCTGAAGGGACATCAATTTTGTATATCTCACACAAGCTCGAAGAAATTCGGGCCTTGTGCGACCATGCCACCGTGTTGCGTATGGGCCACGTCGTGGGCGAATGTGATCCGCGCCAGACATCCGCGCGCGAAATGGCGGAACTAATGGTCGGCGCAGTGCTGCAAGTGCCCGAAAAACCCGACAAGCCAGCCGGCGACGTGGCTTTAACCCTGACCGGACTGTCTGCCCCTGCACCACATGAATTTGGCACCGCATTGCGCGATATTTCCCTGACCGTGCGCCGCGGAGAGGTCTTGGGCGTTGGCGGCGTTGCCGGCAACGGGCAAGACGAACTGGTCGCGGCCTTGTCTGGCGAAATGCGCGTTAGCTCGGGTATGGTGCGCATGGGCGACGATGATATTGGCCATATGCCACCAAATGCACGGCGCGCATTGGGCCTATGTGCGGCCCCCGAAGAACGCAACGGCCACGCCGCCGCCCCTGACATGACGCTGATTGAAAATGCGCTACTGACGGGCAATGTCCGCAAGGAACTGTCATCACGTGGTTTCCTAAAATGGGATCGCGCACGCGATTTTGCAGCAGAGATTATCGAGAAATTTGACGTGCGCACGCCCAGCGCGGGCAGCACTGCACGGTCGCTATCTGGTGGCAACTTGCAAAAATTCGTCATCGGTCGTGAGATTTTGCAAGACCCCGATGTGCTGATCATCAACCAACCCACATGGGGCGTTGATGCGTCCGCAGCGGCGTCAATTAGACAAGCGATCTTGGACCTAGCCGTAGCCGGCGCAGCCGTCATCTTGATTAGCCAAGACTTGGATGAACTGATGGAAATCGCAGACCAATTTTCAGCCTTAAACGAAGGGCGAATGTCTGATCCACGCCCCGCTAAGGGCCTAACGATTGACGAAATCGGCCTGATGTTGGGCGGTTCACACGATATGGAGGTTTCACATGTTGATGCGTAGCGCTGCCTCCAGCGGACATATTTTTACTCAGAAAAAACAAGGGGCGTGCGCATGATCACGTTAGAGAAACGCGCAGGGCCATCCAAGGCTTGGGCCTTGGCGACGCCATTGGTGGCGGTTGCGTTAACCATGTTCGTGGGTGGCATCCTGTTTGCTGCCTTGGGGAAAAACCCGTTCGAGACGATCCGCACAATTTTCCTTGATCCGTTGTTTTCAGAATTCGCTTGGTTTTACCGCCCGCAACTGCTGATCAAAGGCGCGCCTTTGGTGCTAATTGCAATCGGACTTAGCTTTGGTTTCCGCGCAGGTGTCTGGAATATCGGCGCCGAGGGCCAATACATCATGGGGGCCATTTGTGGGGCCGCCGTGGGCCTTGCATTCCATCCAATGGAATCGCGCCTGATCTTTCCACTGATGGTTTTGGCTGGCGCATTCGGCGGCTGGGCGTGGGCCATGATCCCGGGCGTTTTACGGGTCAAATTTGGCACCAACGAGATTTTGGTATCGCTCATGTTGGTCTATGTGGCCGAACAATTGCTGGCGTCTATGGCGCTGGGAGCAATGCGCAACCCCGAAGGCATGGGGTTTCCGGGCAGCCGGAACTTGGCGCAATACCCATCCGCCGCCAACCTTGAACTGATCAAAGATTCCGGCATGCACTGGGGCGTCGTCGCGGCACTCATCGCGGTCATCTTTGCCTATGTCACGCTTTCGCGACACATTTTTGGGTTCCAAGTCCGGCTTGCGGGGCAAAGCCCCCGTGCGGCCAACTTCGCAGGTGTAAACCCGGCTGGCATGATCCTGATCTGCCTTGGCATTTCGGGCGCGCTTGCCGGTTTGGCCGGCCTTTTTGAGGTCGCTGGCCCTGCAGGTCAGATCAGCATCGATTTCAACGTTGGCTACGGGTTCACCGCAATCATCGTGGCGTTCCTAGGACGGCTGCACCCAATCGGCATACTACTTGCAGGCGGCTTAATGGCGCTGACCTACATCGGCGGCGAAATCGCGCAATCCAATCTGGGACTGCCCGGCGCCGCGATCCAATTGCTGCAAGGGATGCTGTTATTCTTCCTGCTCGCAGTGGACATGCTGACCAATTATCGGATCAAATTTGGCAAAGGAGGGACCGTCTGATGGACCTGTCATCAATCAATCCAATCCTGCTGCTGGCCTCGCTTATGGTCGCTGCAACCCCGATCCTGCTGGCCGCAATCGGCGAACTGATTGTGGAACGCGCAGGCGTCCTGAACCTCGGGGTTGAGGGCATGATGATCACGGGGGCCGTCTGTGGGTTCGTCGTGGCTGTCAGCACAGGGTCACCTTGGCTCGGGTTCATCGGGGCCGCTATTGGCGGGGCATTCCTTGCGCTGCTGTTCGGCATCCTGACGCAATACCTGCTATCAAACCAAGTGGCGACGGGCCTCGCGCTCACGCTATTCGGGCTTGGACTGTCCGCGCTTATCGGACAAGGGTACATCGGGATCAAAGCACCGTCTTTCCCCGATTGGCACATCCCGTTGTTGGGGGACATTCCGATCATCGGACCGATCGTGTTCCAACATGATCCGATGGTCTATGTCGGGCTGATCCTTGTGGCGGCAACATGGTGGTTCTTGCACAAAACCCAAGGCGGGCTCGTCCTGCGGGCGGTTGGCGAAAACCACGATGCAGCCCACGCATTGGGGTACAAAGTCACCCGCATTCGGATACTGGCGATCATGTTCGGTGGGGCCTGCGCAGGGCTTGGCGGCGCATACCTATCGCTCGTTCGCGTCCCGCAATGGACCGAAGGCATGACCGCCGGCGCAGGCTGGATCGCACTTGCGATTGTGGTCTTTGCAGGCTGGAAACCATGGCGGCTTTTGCTAGGTGCCTACCTTTTCGGCGGCATGACTGTTTTGCAGCTGAACCTTCAAGCCGCAGGGCTCGCCATTCCGGTCGAATACCTTTCTATGTCGCCCTATATAGCCACCATCGTCGTATTGGTTATTATGTCGGCAGGACGGGCACCTAGGTCACTTGGCCGAATCTTTCACGCCTCACGTTAAAGGCACCACCACAATCCACTTTTAGGGAGAAAACTATGACTATGAAAACACTGCTTGCTGGGGCGACACTCGCACTTGGCTTCGCATCCGGCGCATTTGCCGATGCACATCAGACAAAGGTTGGCTTTGTCTACGTCGGGCCAGTTGGCGACGGCGGCTGGACATATGAGCACAACCAAGCCCGCCTTGCTGTTGAAGCTGAATTTGGCGACGCGGTTGAAACCGTTTTCGTTGAAAGCGTACCAGAAGGACCAGACGCAGAACGCGTGATGTCCCAGATGGCACTTGGCGGCGCTGACCTGATCTTCACAACATCATTCGGTTACATGGACCCAACGATAAACGTTGCGGCGAAATTCCCTGACGTGAAATTCGAACACGCAACTGGTTTTAAGCGGTCCGACAACGTGTCGACATACTCCGCACGTTTCTACGAAGGGCGCGCCGTTCAGGGCCACATTGCTGGTCAAATGACGACATCCAACATTATCGGCTACATCGGCTCTTTCCCGATCCCAGAAGTTGTGCGCGGCATCAACTCTGCGTACATCCACGCCAAGGCAGTTAATCCTGACGTCGAATTCAAAATCGTTTGGGCTTACACATGGTTTGACCCTGCAAAAGAAGCAGAAGCAGCTTCCGTGCTGATCGAACAAGGCGCTGACGTGATCCTGCAGCACACAGATTCCACAGCACCACAGGCAGCAGCACAATCCGCTGGTAACGTTGTGACATTTGGTCAGGCATCCGACATGGCTGAATTTGGTCCATTCCCACGCGTTTCATCCATCATTGATGACTGGGCACCATATTACATCGCACGGACCAAAGCGGTCATGGATGGCACATGGACAAGTACAGACACATGGGATGGCATTGGCGCTGGCATGGTCGGCATCGGTGAAATCTCATCTGCAGTTCCAGCTGAAATCAAAGCATCCGCAGAAGCCCTGCGCGATAGCCTTGCAGACGGTTCATACCACGCCTTCACAGGCCCCGTGAACAAGCAAGACGGCTCCGCTTGGCTTGCTGCAGGCGAAACTGCTGACGATGGCACCTTGGCTGGCATGAACTTCTACGTAGAAGGCATCACAGGCGACGTTCCGCAGTAAATTCTTAACAACCAATATGACAAAGGCCCGTCAGAAATGGCGGGCCTTTTTGTTCGTATGTCCGCGTCGAGCCCAAACTACCGGATACGGCAATATGCACCTGGGTCTGGTTACACGGTAATCATTCGTAGTCCGAACAAATTGCGGGCTTGCTGCCATGTTGCGACAGGGCGCTCATACTTTTCACAAAGATCAATCGCTCGTTGGACAAGCGCAGCGTTGGATGGTGCGAGGCGCTCGCGGTCCAGCCACACATTATCTTCAAGCCCAGTTCGTGTATGGCCTCCCTTGCAGATCGCCCATTCGTTGATGGTCAGCTGTGCCGGACCGATGCCGCTTTTTCCACATTGCCGACACACCTGCCCAACACCCATTGCCTCCCTCCACCCCTCATGCAAATCTCGCCCACATGACAAACCTCACAACCGCCTCAGGCGCACCCGTATCCACCACCACATTTGGCACCATGCAATTCGGCGGCAACGCGGATGCAACTGCCAGTCGTGCTATGTATGACGCGGCCCGCACTGCTGGGATCACCCATTTTGACACCGCCGTGGGCTACACCGACGGGGCATCTGAAAACCTGCTCGGGCAGTTCATCAAATCAGAGCGCGACGCGATCTATTTGGCAACCAAAGTCGGCTATATCGGCGGCGCGTCTCGCGCCAACATGACCGCGCATTTTGACCAGTGCCGCAAGCAATTGAACCAAGACAGCGTTGACCTTTTATACCTGCACCGGTTCGACGACGACACCGATCTTGAGGAAACGTTCACCACCTTCGCCGACCTTCAGCAACGCGGGTTGATCCGGCACATCGGCGTGTCCAACTTTGCCGCATGGCAGATCATGAAAGCGCAATCCGTGGCGCAAAAACTCGGTACCCATATCGATGTGGTCCAACCAATGTATAACCTCGTGAAACGGCAAGCCGAGGTCGAAATCTTTGGCGTCGCTGAAGACCAAGACATCAAGATCATCCCCTACTCTCCGCTTGGCGGCGGCTTGTTGACAGGTAAATACGCACGCGGCGAAACCGGACGGCTCACTGACGACAACCGGTACAACGCGCGCTATAGCCAAACATGGATGCACGACACAGCCCGCGATCTGGCGGCCCTTGGTGCAGACATCGGCGTCGACCCCGCAACGCTCGCAGTGGCATGGGTGGCAGCCCACGCAGCAAAACCGTCGCCGATCATTTCAGGGCGCTCCACGGCTCAGCTCGCGCTGTCGCTGGCGGCTGAAAACTACAGCATGGACGCGGATCTTTATGCGCAGATCACAGCGCTTTCAGTAACACCGCCGCCTGCGACCGACAGACTAGAAGAAGCATGACTGATTTCCTAATTATCGGCGGCGGCGTCGGCGGCACCTCCGCGGGCGCGGCCCTATCCAAACTCGGCACCGTGACCCTGCTAGAGGCTGAATCCGCACTTTCCTACCACGCATCAGGGCGGTCAGCGGCGCTGTTTGAAGAATCCTACGGCCAGCCATCGACAGTCGCACTAAATGCGGCCAGCCGAGCGTATCACGTCGCAAACGACCTTCTGACGCCGCGCGGAATTATGGCCGTGGGAACCGCGGACACCACCGATGCATTCCACACCGACCAAACCAAAATGACCCTCGAAACCCTCAGCCTGCCCGAGGCCAAAGCAATCGTGCCGATCCTCAACACAGACGTGATCACCCACGCAGCATGGGACTCCAATGCATGGGATCTGGACACCGACCGGATGATCCAAGGCTACGTGAAAACGATCCGCGCAGGCGGCGGATCGCTGCACACAAACGCAAGTGTGACCGCGATCAAACGAACAGCCACTGGCTGGACAGTGACCACCAAACAAGGCGACTTTAGCGGCGCAATCTTGGTGAATGCAGGCGGGCCGTGGGCCGATCAAACTGCGGCAATGGCAGGGATCAAACCCATCGGATTGACGGCGTACCGACGGTCAATGGGGCGCATTCCGGCACCCGGCGGACACGACATGTCCGCATGGCCAATGATCTTTGGCGCGGGCGAAACATGGTACTGTAAACCCGACGCAGGCGTACTGATCGTGTCGCCTGCCGAAGAACACGCCATGGACCCGCACGATGCATACGCCGACGACATGACACTGGCCGAAGGCTTCGCGCGCTTTGAGGCCCACGTAACAGAACCCGTCACGCGGCTGTTGTCATCTTGGGCAGGCTTGCGCACATTTTCGCCAGACAGAACGCTGGTGCTTGGACCCGACAGCAGCGATGCATCGTTTATCTGGTGCGCAGGTCAAGGCGGCTACGGCATGCAATCAAGCCCCGCAGCGGGGCAACTATTAGCCGATCTCGTAAACGCAAAAACGCCCGCAATTGATGCGGGCGCAGTCGCGGCACTTCATCCAGCGCGGTTTAATTAGCCATCCACGCGGATCGTTGCGTTTTTCGGATCATAGGGGCTGTCTTCCACAATCTGGGCAGGCCACAGCTTGTCTTGGATTTTGACTTGCACATTGCGACCAATCTCGGCGGCCTCTGGCTTGACGTAACCCATGCCGATGCTCTTCTCAAAAGCAACCGAATAACCGCCAGACGTCAGACGCCCAATGCGGGTGCCATCCATGTCATACAGCGCCTCGCGGCCCCACGGATCAGCATCGCTTGGACCATCAATCAACAGCGTCACACACTTTGACCGAATACCCGTGACAGCCATTTCCGCCTTGCCGTTGAACTCTTTGCTTTGATCAATAAAGCGCGGCAAATCAGCCTCGGCTGGGGTGGCATCACGGCCCAACTCATTGCCAAACGCACGGTATGACTTTTCTTGACGCAGCCAGTTTTGCGCACGCGCACCCACCAGCTTCATGCCATGCGGCTCGCCGGCTTTTTCCAGCAGATCAAACAGGTAATTCTGCATCTCCATCGGGTGATGCAATTCCCAACCCAGCTCGCCAGTATAGGCCACACGGATCGCGTTGACCGGACACATGCCCAGCTCGATCTTGCGGGCTGATAGCCAAGGAAAGCGCTTGTTCGACAAAGCCGTTTCAGGATCAGCATCCTTGATCACGGCCTTCAACACATCGCGGGATTTCGGGCCTGCAATCGCAAAAACACCCCACTGCGTCGTGACATCCTGAATTTCGATATAGCCAAATTCGGGCATCTTGTCTTCGGCTGCTTTGCGCAAGAAATCAGCGTCGTATTCTGTCCAAGCCCCTGCAGACACAAGATAATAACTATCCTCGCCATTGCGCACAATCGTGTATTCCGTGCGGGTCGTGCCAAGCGATGTCAGCGCATAGGTCAGGTTGATCCGGCCAATTTTTGGCAGCTTATTACAAGTAAACCAATCCAAGAATTGCGTCGCACCGGGGCCTTTAACAACATGCTTCGTGAACGCAGTCGCATCAACCAAACCAACGCCCATCCGGATCGCCTTTGCCTCATCAACAGCATGCTGCCACCAGCCACCGCGACGGAAAGACCGGCCATCATGGTCAAAGTTATCAGGCGCATCAAGCGGGCCAAAATAGTTCGGACGCTCCCAGCCGTTCACAAAACCAAACTGGGCACCGCGCGCTGCCTGACGGTCATACGCAGGGGCCGTGCGCAACGGACGACACGCAGGGCGCTCTTCATCAGGGTGATGCAAAACATAGACGTGGTCGTAGCATTCTTCGTTCTTGCGGGCCGCAAATTCAGTGGTCATCCAGTTTTGCGAATACCGCTTGGGGTCAAGCGACGCCATGTCGATTTCGGCCTCGCCGTCGACCATCATCTGGGCAAGGTAATACCCCGTGCCACCAGCCGCAGTGATCCCAAAGCTGAACCCTTCAGCCAGCCACATATTGCGCAAACCGGGTGCAGGCCCAACCAGCGGATTGCCATCGGGTGTATAACAAATTGGCCCGTTGAAATCGTCTTTCAGGCCGGACTCTTCACACGACGGCACACGGTGGATCATCGCCATATACTGCTCTTCGATACGCTCCAAATCGAGCTGGAACAGATCGGCGCGGAAACTATCCGGCACGCCATGTTCAAAACACGCAGGGGCGCCTTTTTCATAGACACCCAAGATCCAGCCGCCACGCTCTTCGCGTACATACGACTGAGCATCAGCGTCGCGGACAACCGGATGCTCGGCATTCCCCGCAGCACGGTATTCAACCAGCGCAGGGTCTTGATCCATCACAATGAACTGATGCTCAACAGGGATCGCTGGCATCTTAATCCCCAGCATCTTGGCAGTGCGCTGCACGTGGTTGCCCGACGCGGTCACAACGTGTTCTGCGGTGATCACAATCTGCTCTTCGGACGGCACAAGATTGCCGCCCTTCTCAATCATCTTGGTGCAAGTCACTTCCCAGTGGGTGCCGTTCCAATGGAACGCGTCAGCCTGCCATTTGCGGACAATCTCAACACCGCGCTGACGGGCACCCTTGGCCATCGCCATCGTCATATCAGCGGGGTTAATATAGCCGTCAGTCTCGTGATAAATCGCGCCCTTCAAGTCCTCAGTACGGATCAGCGGCCAGCGCTCCTTGATCTGTGCGGGGGTCAACCATTCGTATGGAACATCGCACGTCTCTGCGATTGAAGAATACAACTTATACTCGTCCATGCGCTCTTCGGTTTGGGCCATGCGCAAGTTACCAACAACAGCGAAACCAGCGTTCAAACCAGTCTCAGCCTCTAGCGACTTGTAAAAATCGACTGAATATTTGTGGATATGCGTCGTGGCAAACGACATGTTGAACAGCGGCAACAATCCAGCAGCGTGCCACGTCGACCCAGACGTCAGCTCGTCGCGTTCCAACAGCATAACATCGTCCCAGCCAGCCTTGGCCAAGTGATACGCAATAGATGTTCCGACGGCACCACCGCCGACGACAAGTGCTTTGACATTGGTTTTCATGGCCGATTCCTCACAGGGGGCTGGGTGTTGGCCACAAGATGCGCCAAAAATGCAGGCCCCAGACAGAACCAGCCGACCTGTCAGCGCACGATTGCGACAGGGCGCAAGGTCTTGATGCGACACCGCCCGCAGCCTATGCAGTTATCACGCGTCACAAAAGGACCACGTCGATGCAAATTTGCCGGACCATCGCCGAAATTCGGGCCGCCGTGGCGGACATGCGCACAGCTGGCACCGTGGGGCTTGTGACCACAATGGGGGCACTGCACGCAGGGCACATGGCGCTCATCAAAGCGGCATCAGCGCACCCCAATGTGGTCGCGACGATCTTTGTGAACCCATCCCAGTTCGGCAACGCATCCGACCTCGACAGCTACCCGCGCACCCAAGATGCGGACCTCGCGATGCTAAAACAGGCCGGCGTGACCGCCGTTTTCATCCCCAGCGTTGGTGAAATTTACCCCAACGGCGACGAAACCATCGTCGAGACAACCAACCTTGCACATATGCTGCACGGGTTGATCCGGCCCGGACACTACCGCGGCGTCGCGACTGTGGTAACCAAACTGTTCAACATCATCGGCGCCGACGCGGCCTATTTTGGCGAAAAAGATTACCAACAACTGGCGGTCATTCGCACCATGGTCCGTGACCTGCACACACCCGTGGCAATCCACGGCGTGCCAACAGTGCGCGAAACCGACGGGCTGGCCATGTCATCGCGCAATTTGCGGCTCACCCCCGCTGATCGGTCTGCCGCACCAATCCTGATCGCGTCCCTGACCGCCGCCGATGCTTTGCTGAAATCCGGCGAAACCATCGAGACCACAATCGACGCCATCGCGGCGACAATCGCGGCGGAACCCCTTGCCACGCTGGGGGCAGTCGATATCGTAGACCCAATCACATTCGCCCCTGCCAGTGGAAAACCAACTGGCCCCGTGGGCATCATGATTTCAGCCAGCTTTGGCGACGTCATGTTGATCGACCAAAAGGAAGTCACACCATGAGCAGCAAACCAGAAAAAATCCGCCGCAATACGGTCCCGCAAATCGCAAACCGCAAAGGCGGCGACCCGATCGTTAGCCTGACCAGCTATCACGCGCATACGGCGGCAATCGTGGACAAATACGCGGATTTCATTCTTGTCGGCGATAGCCTTGGCATGGTCATGCACGGCATGGACAGCACCGTCGGCGTGCCGCTTGATCTGATGATCATGCACGGCAAGGCGGTTGTGCGCGGCACCCAAAAGGCGCTGATCGTCGTCGACATGCCATTCGGGACCTACGAGGAATCGCCAAACGTTGCGTTCCGCAATGCGGCCAAGATCATGAAGGAAACCTCCTGCGGCGCGATCAAACTCGAAGGCGGCGCGCGCATGGCCGAAACGGTTAAATTTCTGACCGAACGCGGCATCCCCGTGATGGCGCACATCGGCCTGACCCCACAATCGTCACACGTCATGGGCGGTTTCAAAACCCAAGGCCGCGATGAAGATACTTGGGCAGCACACATCGCCGACGCACATGCAGTGACAGACGCGGGCGCATTCGCTGTGGTGCTTGAAGGCATGGTTGAACCGCTTGCCTCCAAAATCACCAAAGAGATTGCGATCCCGACCATCGGGATCGGCGCATCTGCCGATTGCGACGGGCAAATTCTGGTCCTTGAAGACATGCTGGGCATGAACCCGTGGACCCCGAAATTCGTGAAAGTCTACGGCCAACTTGGGCCGATGATCGAAGATAGCGTCAAACGCTACGCCGCAGAGGTCAAAGACCGCTCTTTCCCATCAGAAGACGAAGTATATCGCTAAATCTGGTATTTCCCCTTGGGAACAACACACTAAATATCGAGGGGGAGAAGAAAAGCATCTTGCCCCTCGAAATTATGGCATGAACGTGTGATGTGCTTGGTATCGCTCGTTAGAAGCGAACTTTGAGGAGAACAGAAATGACCCAATCGACCCTGCTGCGCTTGCCGCAATGTTGGTACTGGGCGCCTGCGTGGACACCCAAGGCTCATATGTTGCAGGCCGTGCTGACAATGATATGCTCCGTTTTTCCGCATCAAATTAAGTATTGACCCGAGAAGACGCGCGTTAATCCGCTAACCACGAAAAAACGGCCCGCTGCGTGTAGCAGACGGGCCTTTTGTCTCACCTACAACATTGAAGGCACCACCAAATCTGGCGGCCTGTGACCATCTGCAAACGTCTTAATGTTGATGATCACCTTCTCACCCATCTCGATGCGGCCCTCGATAGTGGCCGATCCCATATGCGGCAGCAGCACCACATTTGGCAGGTCTTTTAGGCGTGGATTGATCGCATGCGCGTTCTCGAACACATCCAAACCAGCACCGGCCAATTCACCGGCACGGATCATGCGGGTCAGCGCGTTTTCATCCACCACCTCGCCACGCGACGTGTTCACCAACACAGCGTCCGGCTTCATCAACTTGAGCCTGCGAGCATTCATCAGATGAAACGTTGACGGCGTAGACGGGCAGTTGACCGACACGACATCCATACGGGCAACCATCTGATCAAGGCTTTCCCAATACGTCGCATCCTGCGCCTCCTCAACATCAGGGCGCAAGCGTTTGCGGTTATGGTAATGAATTTGCATGCCAAACGCAGCAGCACGGCGGGCGACCGCTTGGCCAATGCGGCCCATGCCCAAAATACCCAAACGGCGGCCACCAATGCGGCCCCCCAGCATCGCAGTCGGGCTCCATCCTGCCCAATCATCACCCTGCATAACGCGCAGGCCTTCGGGAATGCGGCGGGTCACAGCCAATATCAACGCCAGCGTCATATCAGCCGTATCATCCGTCGTCACACCGGGCGTATTGGACACCTGAATTCCGCGCTGACGGGCGGTGGATACGTCAATATTATCAACACCTGCGCCGTAATTTGCGATCAATCGCAGACGCTCACCCGCACCCGCAAGCAGACCCGCATCAATCTGATCGGTAATCGTCGGCACCAGAATATCAGCGGTTTTCATGGCCTCAGCCAGTTCATCATGGGTCATTGGGGTGTCATCATCGCGCAGACGCACATCAAACAGCTCGCAAAGGCGGGTCTCAACGACATCGGGCAACCGTCGCGTCACAACAACACTTAGATGTTTACCTGGCATGGGATGCTCCTTTTCATTTTCAAATCGACTTTGTCCTGTCAGATTGCAAGATACAGACACGAGGCACAAGAACCCGCGCAGAAAAACGAGCAGTATTCACATGTTACAATCCTTCTTTGGCTTGCTCAAAATTGGCTGTCTGGCGCTATTTTGCGCAAACGCTGCGTATGCGGATGAAACAAGCTCGGCCTATGCTGGTGCACTTGGGCCTGAAACCAATCTGCCAATGCCGCGCTTCGTGTCGCTCAAGGCGGCAGAAGGCAACGCGCGGCGTGGGCCATCGCTGTCGCAACGGATCGACTGGGTGTTCAAACGGCGCAACATGCCACTGCAAGTCGTGGCGGAATACGGGCACTGGCGACGGGTCATTGACCGCGAAGGGCTTGGCGGCTGGGTTCACTACGCCATGCTCTCTGGATCGCGCACAGTGATCATCGGCCAAGACTTACTTGTGCTACGGGCGCGGCCCGACACAACCGCATCTGAAAACGCCGTGATCGAGGCAGGCGTCATCGCACGCCTTGGCGCATGTGACGCCGACTGGTGCCGGCTGACCGCTGGTGGCTACAAAGGCTGGGCGCAAAAATCTGAACTCTGGGGCGTGATGCCCGACGAACTGCGCGACTAGGCCCTAAAGATGAGCACAGCAAACACCAACCGCCTTAACCTGTCCGCAGGGGTACTTTCCGTCACAGTGGCGCTGGTCTTGGTCGTCGCCAAACTATGGGCGCTTGGGCAAACGGGATCGCTGGCAATCGCGGCGACCTTGGCCGACAGCGCGATGGACCTGATGATGTCGCTGGGCGGGCTTGCGGCCATCGCCTATGCGGCCAAACCTGCAGACGACGACCATAACTTTGGACACACCAGCGCCGAAGACCTCGCAGCCCTCGGTCAATCAATATTCATCCTGATTTCAGCCAGCATCATCGCGGTCGCCGCGGTCCTGCGGTTACTCGACGACGACGTGACCCTACCCGAAAAAGAATCCAGCGGCATGGCCGTCGCACTCTTTGCGATCATCGTGACCCTTGGGCTTGTGGCATGGCAACGGCGGGTCGCGCGGATCACTGGCAACAAGGTCGTCAAGGCCGATAGCCTGCACTACCTCGGTGACCTCATTCCAAACGTCGGCGCAATCATCGCACTCTTTGCGTCATCGCGTTTCGGGTTGGGATATGTGGACAGCGTCGTGGCCCTTGGGGCGGCGGCGATGCTGGCGGTGGGCGCGGCGCGCATCGGCAAAACCGCATGGGACGCGCTGATGGATAGACAGGCCGACCCCGACATGATCGCCGCAATCGAGGCCATCGCCAACGGTTTCCCCGGTCTGCACGGCTACCACGATCTTAAAACGCGGGTCGCGGGCAGCCGAGTATTTGTGAACATTCATATCGAACTTGATGGATCGCAAACATTAAACGAAGCACATGAGATTGGCGCAGCCCTTCGCCGTACCGTGATCGCCGCCTACCCGCGCGCCGATGTGTTGATCCACAAAGACCCTGTTGGCGTGAAAAAACACCCCGACGACACGCGCTAAAACAGCTTATGCAAGTCATACAGCAGTTTCAGCCAATCCACGGCCCTTCAACAGCGCCTCAACACCCGGTAAACGACCGCGAAACTGGATGTATAATTCAGCCGCATCAACCGACCCGCCAGACGATAAAACCGTGTCTTCTAAGCGCTTGGCAAGGGCCGGATCAAACGGGTCCCCAATCTCTTCAAACGCAGCAAATGCGTCCGCATCCATGACCTCAGACCACATGTAAGAATAGTAGCCACATGAATACCCGTCGCCTGCAAAAACATGGGCAAAGTTTGGTGTCGCATGTCGCATCCGAATGGCATGCGGCATCCCGATTTCTTCCAAAATTTCAGCCTGCTTTTGCATCGGATCAGCTGGCGGCGTACCTTCATGAAACCCCAGATCCACAAGGGCCGACGCCACATATTCAACCGTGCTGAACCCCATATCATAGGTGGCCGCACCGAGCATCCGCTCCAGTAAATCGTTGGGCATTGGTTTGCCGGTTTCAGCATGCGTCGCAAACTGTGCCAACACCTCAGGCACCTCCAACCAATGCTCGTACAACTGGCTCGGAAGTTCAACAAAATCACGCGCCACGGACGTGCCGCTGATGCTTTCATAGGTCACGTCAGACAGCATCTGATGCAACGCATGACCAAACTCGTGAAACAACGTGCGCGCATCGTCATATGACAATAACGCAGGCGATCCCTCAGGCGGTTTGGCGAAATTACAAACGTTCACAACATGCGGACGCACCTCGCCGTCTGCACGCGATTGCGACCGCATAGCCGAACACCAAGCACCCGACTTTTTTGACCCACGCGCAAAGTAATCTCCAATGAAAACAGCAACATGCTCGCCCTTGCGCGTCACCTCCCATTGGCGCACATCCGCATGGTATGCGGGCGCATCAATGGGCGCGAACTCCAACCCGAACAGGCGAGTCGCACAGGAAAACGATGCTTCGATCATCCGGTCCAACTGCAAATACGGCTTCAGCTCTGCCTCATCCAAATCATGTAATTCTTGGCGACGTTTGGCGGAATAGTACCGCCAATCCCATGGCTCCAGCGGGCCGTCCCAACCGTCAGCATGCAGCATCCGTTCAAGGTGTTTCGCATCCGCTTCAGCCGCCGATTTCGCAGGTGTCCAGACGTCCATCAACAGCTTTCTCACCGCCGCCGGATCACCAGCCATTTCGGTCTCAAGCTTGTAATCCGCAAAGGTTTCATACCCCAAAAGCTGCGCGCGCTCGTACCGCAGCGCAAGCGTCTCAGCTGCAATTTCACGGTTGTCAGTCTTGCCGCCATTGGCACCCCGCGCCACCCAAGCCTCATATGCCTGATGTCGCAAATCACGACGATCAGAGAACTGCAAGAACGGCACAATTAGTGACCGTGATAACGTGACCACAGGCCCGCCCGCATCCTTCTCTTCGCCTGCTGAATTGGCCGTTGCCACAACGAAATCAGGCAAGCCCGCAAGCCCGTCTTTGTCCAGCGCCATGACCCATTCACGCTCGTCCGCCAACAGGTTCTGAACGAACGCTGTGCCCAACACCGACAGCCGCAATTTCACTTCCCGCAACCGGTCCGCCTGCACCCCGCTCAGCATCGCCCCAGCCCGCACAAACCCACGCCGAGTCAACATCAATACCCGCGCCTGTTCGTCAGTCAAATCCAAATCATCACGACGCGCCCACAAGCCCTCAACCCGCTCAAACAAAACGGTATTTTCTGTAATCCACGATCCATATGCACTTAGCTGCGGCGCAAAATCGCGCTGTAATCCTTCGCGGGCCGTGTTGCTGTCAGCCCCCGCAAGCGCATAAAACGCGCCCAAAACTCGGCCCAGCTGAGCATCAGCCAACTCCAACGCAACAACCGTATTATCAAACGTCGCCGTTTCGGCACTTTCGGCAATTTCCGTGATATTCGCGCGGGCCGTTTCCAGCGCTGCATCAACAGCAGGCGCAAAATCATCGTCTGAAATATCAGTAAAAGGCGGCAGCCCAAACGCCGTGGTCCAGTCGGTCAGCAGCGGGTTGGTCATGATATATCTCCTGTTCCTCCCTAAGTTAGGGCGGCAACAAACCATTTGCCAGAACCTAACCCTCGCTTTTTCCTAAATACTCACCTTCGCACAGCCACAAACCGCACAGTCAGGTCGACGTTTGACCTTCACGACCCGCACCTGAGAATACAGTGCGTCATAGATCATCAGTCGGCCCCGCAGGCTTTCACCCGCACCGGTGATTTCTTTGACAGCTTCAAGTGCCATCATCGACCCGACCACCCCCGGCAGCGGGCCGATCACGCCGGCTTCGGCGCAGCTTGGTACCAATGCAGGGTCCGGCGCGTAGGGGAAAATGCAGGCAAAACACGGTGCGTCCGATGCAGGGTCATATAGGCTGATTTGGCCTTCCCACTGGGTCAATGCCGCCGCTATCAGCGGCTTGCCTAGCGCGGCACAAGTCGCATTCACCAGATAGCGCGCCTCAAAGTTATCGGTCCCATCAAGCACCAAATCATAGTCGCCAATAATCCCCGCCGCGTCCTGCGCGGTCAGATGTCGCTTATAAGGGCGCACTGTTACGAATGGGTTTTGGGCGGTCATGGCATCTGCTGCCGATTGTACTTTGGGGTCGCCGATACGCGCGTCGGTGTGAATTATTTGCCGTTGCAGGTTGGCATTATCAACGACGTCATCGTCGATCACGCCGATTGTACCAACACCAGCCGCCGCCAAATATTGCAGCGCAGGCGATCCAAGCCCGCCCGCCCCGACCACCAAAACCTTTGCATTGCTCAGCGCCTTTTGGCCCTGCCCGCCAACTTCTCGCAGCATGATATGGCGGGCGTAACGGTCAAGTTCGGTGTCGGAAAAACCAACCTTTGGCACCGCAACAACTGGTTTTACAGCACGCTTGCGAACCATCCGCAGCAAAGCACGATAGCCGAAACCAACAGCCGCAAATCCCAGCAGCAGCCCCCAAAGACGGACATCACCACCTGTCGCTTCGCGTAATGGGCTGCCGTCGGGCAGAACAAGCTGCGCCAGCACGACCGCGCCGATCAAGATGCCAATCATAGTCCAGCGCGCACGTTTTGGTGCGCCCATCGCCATGCCCATCCCCCAAAGAACACCAGCCATCACGAAAACTATAATCATACGCCTGTTGACCCGAATCCAGCTGCACCGCGGTCCGTTTCGTCTAATGCGCCCACCACCTCGAACTCCGCTTGAATGACGGGAGCCATGACCATTTGCGCGATCCGCATCCCGTGTGTCACATCAAATGGTGCGTCAGCGTGATTGATCAAGATCACACCCACTGGCCCGCGGTAATCACTGTCGATTGTTCCGGGTGCATTAACCATGCTGATCCCGTGTTTCAACGCAAGGCCTGAACGCGGCCTAATCTGCACCTCGAACCCGTTGGGGATCGCCATGCGCAGGCCCGTTGGGATCAACGCGCGCGCGCCTGCATCCAACGTAACAGTCTGCCCATCAGCGAAATTCGCCCGCAGGTCAGCACCCGCCGCACCACTGGTTTCATAGGTGGGCAGGCCAATCGCTTGGTCGGCACCGTCCGCCCACGCAAGGCGGATCATCATGCCAGCGCCTCAACGAGCTTGGCCGCAAGTTTAACCGCGACGGCGTCTTTGCTCATCCTTGGCCAGTCTTCCGATCCGTTCTCCATAATCAAAGTCACATCGTTTTGTGACCCGCCCATGATCCCTGTGGACGGCGACACATCGTTGGCCAATATCCAATCACAGCCTTTGCGTTTTCGCTTGGCTGTTGCGTTCGCGATCACATTGTCGGTTTCCGCAGCGAACCCAATGACCAGCTTGGGGCGACCTGATGTCATCTTGGATACGGTCGCAAGGATGTCTGGATTTTCTGAAAACTCTAGCGTGGGCAATCCATTACCGTCTTTCTTAATCTTAGATTCGCCCGCGTTTGCCACGTACCAATCGGCCACGGCAGCGGCGAAAATAGCGGCATCTGCGGCAGGCGCATCTTGCACGGCATCGAGCATTTCAGCCGCCGTCTGCACCTTGATCACACGCACTCCCATTGGTGGTTGCACATCAGCTGGGCCCGTTACAAACGTCACATCTGCACCAAGCGCTGCCAACGCCCGTGCAATTGCTGTGCCTTGCGCACCCGATGATCTGTTGGCGATATAGCGGACCGGATCAATCGGTTCGTGGGTTGGGCCAGACGTGACCAACACGTGCTTTCCCTTAAGCGGACCATCCGCCAAAGTCGCATCAATCGCGGCAGCAATTTCCAATGGTTCAGCAAGCCGGCCGGGGCCGTATTCGCCGCAAGCCATATCGCCTTCACCGGGGCCAACAAACAAGATGCCATCATCAGCCAATTGCGCCAAATTGCGCTGGGTTGCCGCATGCTCCCACATGCGCACATTCATCGACGGGGCCACAAGAACACGCTTGTCTGTCGCCAAAAGCAACGTGGACGCCAGATCATTCGCCAAGCCAGCAGTCATCTTGGCCAGCAGGTCAGCCGTCGCAGGGGCCACGACAATCAGGTCAGCGGCGCGCGACAATTCAATATGGCCCATCTCGGCCTCGGATGTCAGATCAAACAGGTCTTGGTACAGCTTTTCACCCGCAAGTGCCGATACACTAAGCGGCGTTACAAATTCGGACCCTGCCTTGGTCAAAACGGGGGTCACTTTTGCGCCGCGTTCACGCAAGCGCCGGATCAAATCAAGCGCTTTGAACGCCGCGATCCCTCCACCAATAATTAAAAGAATATGTTTGTCAGCCAGCATCGTGTCGCCTCCGGTATTTCCGAAGGCGACATTAGGGCAGAACGGGCATTAATGACAATGCGTAGGGTTAGTGCAAAAAATCGGTCACTTCTGGGCTTTGGGCTTCAAGCGATCTGCGCATCTTGCCAAATGCGGCAGCCTCAAGCTGGCGGACACGCTCCTTAGATAGACCAAGCTCTCCACCAAGACTTTCGAGCGTACGCGGGTCGTCACGCATTTTGCGTTCACGCACGATGAATTGTTCGCGCGCATTAAGCGACGTAAGCGCAATCAAAAGCCACTGGCGCAGGGTATCGTTGTCGTGATTATTGGACACCGTTTCTGCCGCCTGCGGGCCATCGTCTTGCAGCGCATCAATCCACTCGCGGCCCTCGTCGTCTGATGACTGGGTCACGTTGAGCGAAAAGTCGGAACCAGACAAACGACCATCCATCATCTCGACATCATGCAACGGCACGCCGACCTCTGTTGCGATTGCCTGAAGCAAGATGTGGCGTTCGATTTTGATGCCATCTGCTTCCGCCTCGCGTTCTAAACGGGCCTGCACGCGGCGCATATTAAAAAACAATGACTTCTGGGATGACGTCGACCCTGTGCGGACCATCGACCAATTACGCATCACATGGTCTTGGATCGACGCCTTAATCCACCAAACCGCATAGGTCGAAAACCGGACACCACGGTCGGGGTCGAATTTTTCAGCGGCCTTCATTAGGCCTACGGATGCTTCTTGGATCAGGTCGTTCATCGGTGCGCCGTAACGCTTAAATTTAAATGCCATGGATATCGCCAAGCGCATGTAGGCAGTGATCAAACGATGCAAAGCGGCCTCGTCACGCTCATCACGCCACGCATAGGCCAACTTCAACTCAGTCTCCGCATCCAATAGCTCCGCTTTCATCGCAGTGCGCGTAAAACCTTGGTCAGAAAAAACAGGTGCAGCCATTGTAACAGTCCCCAGACTTGTGATCGGCACTTTTCGTGCTAATTGTCTTTGTTACGTGGCCTACAACGTCTTGGATCAAAAACATTCGCATGAAACATTTGCCAAATCTCACTTTTGTCCTAGGCGGCGCCGCCAGTGGCAAGTCAGCCTATGCTGAACTGCTTTGCACGCAAAGTGGTCGGGCCAAAATTTACATTGCAACCGCACAGGTGTTTGACGATGAAATGGGCGCAAAAGTAGCCAAACATCTAGACCAACGCGGCACAGATTGGACGACAATCGAGGCCCCGCTTGACGTTGCATCTGCGTTGAAAACCGCCCATGCCGACGATGTCGTTTTGGTGGATTGCGCGACGCTCTGGTTGACCAACGTCATCTTGGGCGATCACGATCTGGGCGCACAAACTGACCAATTTCTGATGGCGCTTACGTCCTGTGCAGCCCCCGTGATCATCGTTTCAAACGAGGTCGGCCAAGGGATCGTGCCAGACAACGCTCTGTCGCGCAGGTTTCGCAACGCCCAAGGCCAGCTGAACCAAGACATCGCGGCGCGCGCCGACGCTGTTGTCGCCGTGATGGCGGGCCTGCCCTTGGTGCTAAAATGACGACACTTTGGTTGGTGCGGCACGGACCGACCCACGCCAAGGCCATGATCGGCTGGACAGATTTGCCCGCAGATTTATCAGACGCGGGCGCAATTGCGCGCCTGCGCGCAGTCCTGCCAGATGCGCCAATCGTATCATCCGATCTGATCCGCGCGGTCGCGACGGCGGACGCATTGCAGGCCCAGACCCGCCTGCCCCACGACACAGCCCTGCGCGAAATAAACTTTGGCGCGTGGGATGGATTGACCTTCCCACAGGCCGAGGCAAAGGACCCCGATCTGCTGCGCGCCTATTGGGAAACGCCTGGCGACATCGCCCCACCCGACGGCGAAAGCTGGAATGCAATGCGTGCTCGCGCTGACGCGGCCATTGACCGCTACATCGCTCTTGAGCATGCGAACCTGATTGTTGTTGCGCATTTCGGCGTGATCTTGACCCAAGTCCAGCGGGCACTGGGCGTCACATCTTACGAAGCCTTTGGGCACAAAATCAGCAACCTGTCTGTGACCCAAATTAAGGCAACCCCCACGGATTGGACCGCCCCGATGATCAATCACATCGCGTGATGACATAGCCCACGCTTTGTCGTTGGTGAAAATTGCGGACGCCCTATAGCGTCGCGCCATGACTTATAAACTGTACCTCGGCAATCGCCTGTATTTTAGCTGGTCCATCGCGATCACCCCCGAAGGTGCGGTCTTGAACGACAGCATGGCCATCGCCGAAGAACTCGCCAACCGTCACCCTGACATTGCTTTCTGGCCAACTGATCCGCTGGCACGTGGCACCGCACGCGCACTTGCCAATGAAATGCATGCAAGCTTTGGCGGATTGCGCGGCGCTTGGCCAGTGAACCTGCGCACCGCCCACGCCACCGTCACCCCGCCCGACACCATCACAGCAGAGCTGGACCGGATTGAAGAAATCTGGACACATGCCCGCAAGGTAACTGGCGCGGTTGGCCCATGGCTTTGCGGGGAATACTCCCTCGTTGACGCGATCTTTGCGCCGATGGCCACACGGTTGGCCACCTACGGGTTTGATACGCGTCCGACAACCAAGGCTTATGTTGCAGCGCATTTGGCCGATCCGTCTTTGCGGCGTTGGCGGGCGATGGGGCTGGCAAACGAGCAAACCTTGGCGGCATTTGAGACCGACCTGCCAGAAGTGCCGTGGCGCGGCCCCACTCCGATGAACGCCGTCGCAGTTGAAACCGGTACGCCGGAAAATGACGCCTGCCCCTATTCAGGCTTACCGATCACGCATCTGTTGTCCATGGATGGTCGCATATTTGGGTTCTGCAACGCATTCTGCCGCGACAAGACTGTGCATGATCCAGCAGTTTGGCCCCAATTTGTGGCACTCCTTTAGGTTCCGTTAACCTTTCTTAAACCGACAGCCCCTACCCGTTAACCAAGTTAACCAGTGGGGGGGCAATGGCCGCGATCGCATATACAGTCGCCTTTGAAGGGATCGAGGCCCGTATGGTCGAGGTGCAATGCGCCATCGCGCCCGGCATCCCTGCGTTCGCCATTGTCGGACTGCCCAACAAAGCCGTAACAGAGGCCCGCGAACGGGTCCGCGCCGCCCTGTCAGCCTTGGCGATCGCGCTGCCATCCAAGCGGATCACGATCAATATGTCGCCAGCTGACTTGCCCAAGATCGGATCTCATTTCGACCTGCCAATCGCGGTGGCTCTGCTTGCTGCCCTGGAAATCATCCCAATGGACGACGCGGCACAGACCGTCGCACTGGGGGAGTTATCGTTGAACGGCGACCTCGTTTCGGTGCACGGCGCGCTGCCCGCCGCAATGGCCGCCGCGGGCGAAAACCGACAACTATTATGCCCGCAAGCCTGCGGCGCTGAGGCCGCTTGGGTCGGCGATGCCCGCGTCATTGCACCGCGCAGTTTGGCCGACATGATCCGGCATTTTAACGGCCAATCGATCATCCCACCGTCGCAACCTGGCGAAGTCCAACACGGTCATTCGACCCGCGACATGTCCGAAGTCAAAGGCCAAGAACGGGCCAAACGAGCATTGGAAATTGCAGCCGCAGGGCGGCACCATCTATTGCTTGTCGGGCCACCCGGATCAGGTAAATCCATGTTGGCGGCCCGCATTCCGGGCATCTTGCCGCCGCTCACCCCGACCGAAGCGCTTGAGACGTCGATGATCCATTCGGTGTCTGGCCTATTGGACGCGGGCGGAATCAACCGCGAACGACCGTTCCGTGAACCGCATCATACCGCTTCGATGGCGGCAATTGTCGGCGGCGGGCGCGGCGCAAAACCGGGCGAAATCAGCCTTGCCCACAACGGCGTACTGTTCATGGACGAGTTCCCTGAATTTCCACGCACCGTGCTAGAAACCCTGCGCCAACCGCTTGAAACCGGTGAAGTCGTCGTGGCCCGCGCCAATGCACACATCAAATACCCCTGCAAATTCATGCTGGTAGCCGCGGCAAACCCGTGTAAATGCGGATATCTGACCGACGCTGGTCGTGCCTGTTCACGCGCACCAATCTGCGGCGAAGATTACATGGGGCGCATTTCGGGGCCTTTGATGGACCGGTTCGACCTACGGGTCGAAGTCCCGCCAGTGGCATTTACCGATCTTGATTTACCGCAAGACGGCGAAAGCTCCGAAAGCATCGGCGCGCGGGTAAACAAAGCACGTTTGGCGCAAACGGCGCGCTTTCAGGGCAAGGATCATTTGCGCGTCAACGCAGATGCAGAAGGCAAAGTATTGGACGAGATTGCAACGCCAGACGCCGAAGGCCGCGCATTATTGACCCGCGTCGCCGAACGGTTTGGGCTATCGGCACGCGGATACCACCGCGTTTTGCGGGTCGCACGCACGATTGCGGACTTGAATGGATCAGACGGCGTACGGCACCCGCACATCGCGGAGGCCGTCAGTTACCGTTTGGCATTATCCAAAGACGATTAACGCCGTGCCTCAATCGCTTCCCAGATTTTCGCGGTCACATTAGCACCGTCGAACCGTTCCAATTCTTGCAAGCCCGTCGGGGAAGTCACATTGATCTCGGTCAGCCAGTCACCGATGACATCAATGCCGACAAACACCTGCCCCTTTTCACGCAAAAGCGGGCCGATGGCGGCGCAGATTTCTAAATCACGCTCAGTAAGATCAACCTTTTCAGGTCGCCCACCGACATGCATGTTGGATCGCGTTTCACCTGCGGCAGGGACACGGTTAATCGCACCAACGGGTTCGCCGTCAACCAAAATAACCCGCTTGTCGCCCTTGGACACGTCAGGCAGGAATTTTTGCATAATAAGAGGCTCGCGATTGATGCCCGCAAACATCTCGTGCAGGGACGCTAGGTTGCTGTCGCCTTGGCTAAGTTTGAAAACGCCGGCACCGCCGTTGCCATAAAGCGGCTTAAGGATAACATCGCCGTGGCGGGCGCGAAATTCCTTCAGCGTTTCCAGATCACGGGCGATCATCGTCGGTGGCGTCAAATCAGGAAAGTTCAGCACCAGCAGCTTTTCAGGATAATTCCGCACCCAAAACGGGTCGTTCACTACCAGTGTATCGGGGTGGATCATGTCCAGAATATGGGTCGTCGTGATATAGCCCATGTCAAATGGCGGGTCTTGGCGCAGCCACACAACATCAAAGTCAGACAGCTCAACCTCGATTTCGTCGCCAAGCCGAAAATGATCGCCGTGCACCCGTTGAACGGTCACAGGCCAGCCTTTGGCAGTGACACGCCCTTCTTGATAGGCCAATTTATCAGGCGTGTAATAGAACAGGGAATGCCCGCGCGCCTGCGCCTCTTCCATAATACGGAACGTACTGTCCCCGTCGATATTGATCGGACCAATCGGGTCCATTTGAATGGCGACTTTTAGGGACATGGCAGACCTCAATGCATTAAACTGGTCTATGTTACATGGCGCAAGCAGTGGGTGGGTTCAACCACTGCTATCCCGCGTCAAATGCATTTTCGATGATTTGCACGTCACCGATCCCGTTCACCAAAGCCAGATCAAAACGCACATCTGTCAATTGACCCATTGGTTCACCCGCCAGAAATTCGGACCCCGCGGCGACCAACCTATCCATTTGACGACGCTGCAACCGCGTGGCGGCCCGCGCAAAACTGCCGCTTTTCTTAACCTCAACGAAAACGACTTGGGTGCCATTACGCATGATCAAGTCAATCTCACCCCCTGTACCGCGCCAGCGCTTGGCAGCAAACACATGGGCGCGATCGGTGTAGTCACGGGCCACGATATCTTCGGCAACGCGGCCTGCATGATATCCGGTCAATCCTGTCAATCATCGTCTCCCAAACTCAAAGCCATTTGATATACCTGCCTGCGCGGCAAGCCCAAGGCACCAGCCACAACCGTCGCTGCATCCTTGACCCGCATCGTTTTCATTGCGTCACGCAAGGCAGTTTCAACATCCACCTCGGCAACATCGGTCGCACCCGCACGTCCGACAAGAACGACCAATTCGCCCTTAACCGTACGGGCATCAAATTCCGCAACCAATTCATCGAGCGAACCGCGCTGCGTTTCTTCAAACTTTTTCGTCAATTCGCGGCACACAACCGCTTGCCGATCGCCACCCAAAACATCGCGCAGACTGTTTAACATCGCGCTAACGCGTTTGGGGCTTTCATAGAAAACCAGCGTGAAAGGCGTATCGCGCAACTGTGCAATCTCGGTTTCGCGTTGCTGTTTGCTGGACGGCAGAAACCCGACAAAGGCAAACCTGTCGGTCGGTAAACCAGAAACGGTCAAGGCGGCCAACACGGCAGACGCCCCCGGCGCGGTGGTCACAGGCAAGCCCGCCTCAATAACTGCGCGGCCCATTTCATAGCCGGGATCAGCGATTAACGGGGTGCCGGCTTCTGAAACATAGGCTACTGATTTGCCGTCCATGATGGCGTCAACGAACCGCTTGGTCGCCGCATCATGTGTATGATCGTGAAATGCAACGACGTGCCGCCCGTTCAAAGGCACGCCGTGGATTTCCATCAGCTTGCGGGCTGTACGGGTATCTTCGGCGGCCAAAACATCCGCAGAGGCCAAAATATCAAGGCCCCGCAACGTCATATCGCGCGCAGACCCGATTGGGGTCGCGACAAAATACAAACCAGCGGAGAGCGGCTTGGTGATAAAATTCATAACTGGACCCTTGTGGCTGAGGCAGTAGTATGGTTCCCGAGTGAGGACCAACAAGGCGCAACTGACTGCACCATAATTAAAGTCACGCCACCAAGAGGGAGTTTTACCTATGTTTGCCCGTTTACCCAGTACCCGCAAGGCGGTTGCATATATTTTTACGCTAATGTCATTTGTGTGGCTTGCCGCATGTGAGCCGGTGGGCCCTGCCAATGATAACAACGGCCGACGAATCGATCCAAACGCGACTGTTCAAGTGGCTTTACTTGTCCCCGGTGGATCTGGGGATGGCACGGACAGTTTGCTTGCCTCCAACCTAGAAAATGCCGCGCGCTTGGCGATTTCAGATTTGAACGGTGTCAGCATCGATCTGCGTGTCTATAACACTGGAGCCGACCCCGTTGTTGCTGCATCCGTTGCATCGCAAGCGGTCAACGATGGTGCAAAGATCATATTGGGCCCGCTGTTTGGTGAGGCCGCCAACGCCGCGGGCATCGCGGTCGCAAACCGCAACGTCAATGTGCTGGCGTTTTCCAACAACACGTCCATCGCTGGCGGCAACGTCTTTGTTTTAGGCGCCACGTTCCAGAACACAGCCAACCGCTTGGTCCAGTATTCTGGTCGCCAAGGGATCAGTCGCTATGCTGTTATCCACGGCGATGACGTTGCAGGCCAAGCAGGGCGCGATGCAATCACTACAGCCGTGCGCAACAACGGTGGACAAGTGTCCAGCATCGAAAGCTATCCGTTGTCGCAGCAAGGCATCTTTAACTCGGCGCGACGCATTTCAGCATCAACTAAGTCAGGCGGCGCTGACGCCGTATTCCTAACAGCCGGCGTAAACGCTGATCTGCCAATTTTGGCGACCGCGCTGCGTGATACGGGCATCGATCCTGCTGAAACCCAGTATATCGGGCTCACACGCTGGAGCGCGGCACCCCAAGCATTAGCCCTACCGGGACTACAAGGCGGGCTATTCACCCTCCCCGACCAGAACATGAAAAACCTGTTCGAAAGCCGGTATGCAGCCGCCTATGGCGACGCGCCGCACCCGCTTTCCGGGCTGGCCTATGACGGGATTGCCGCGATCGGGGCGCTTGTTGCTGCTGGTAATGCAAACGCGCTGACCAAACTAGCACTCACGTCTCCTCAGGGGTTCCAAGGCACCGCGGGCATCTTCCGCCTGCTACCTAACGGGCAAAACCAACGTGGACTGGCCGTGGCAACTGTGCGCGACGGCAGTGTTGTTGTTCTTGAAGCTGCGCCAGGCAGCTTTGGCGGTGCTGGTTCCTAAACAGTGCTGATCCGATCCCAACCTTTGGACACGCCGGATAGATTGATCTGTCCGGCGTCTTCTATTTTCGACGGTGCATCAGTGCGCGCACAGGTCGTCGCGGCCATCGCTGATGCCAAAGATGCGCGCGACGTGCGTCAAGCGACCGTCGCCATCCTGCGCGAGGCCCAAGATACGGGCCGCCAAACGATCATTGACGCATTTGTTGCCGACCCGTTTAACGCCCGCCCGACAACGCGCGCCTTTAGCTGGCTGACCGATCAAATCGTCAAAGAAGCCCTATACGTAGCGACCAATCATCTGCACCCGGTGTCAAACCCTACAAGCGGTGAACTGCTTTCGCTGATCGCAGTTGGTGGCTACGGTCGCGGTGAAATGGCCCCCCAGTCTGATGTCGACCTGCTGTTTTTGACGCCCTATAAGATCACCCCTTGGGCCGAAAGCGTGATTGAATCGATGCTGTATATCCTGTGGGATCTGAAGCTAAAGGTCGGACACGCCAGCCGCACCGTCAAAGATTGTATCCGGCTTGCACGCGAAGACTTCACAATCCGCACGTCGCTGGTCGAATACCGCCATATCGCAGGCGACGCCGCCCTTGCGGTAAAACTGGGCGACCGGCTTTGGACCGATCTATTCCAATCTACTGCCCCTGAATTCATTGACGCAAAGCTTGCGGAACGCGCCGAGCGGCACCGCAAGCAAGGCGGTCAACGCTATATGGTTGAGCCAAATGTCAAAGAAGGCAAAGGCGGGCTGCGCGATTTACAGTCGCTTTATTGGATCGGGAAATACGTCAACGGCGTGAAAAACGCATCTGAATTGGTCGATCATAAGGTATTCACCCAAGACGAATACGAGACATTTCGCAAAGCCGAAGATTTCTTGTGGGCCGTGCGCTGCCATTTGCACTTGTTGACCAAGCGACCAATGGACCAGTTGACCTTTGATCTGCAGGTCGATGTCGCCGCACGCATGGGGTTTGAGGACGGTGGCGGGCGCCGTGCGGTCGAACATTTCATGCAAGCCTATTTCCGGCGCGCCACCCAAGTTGGCGAACTGACCCGCATCTTTTTGACCGCCCAAGAGGCCGCGCACACGAAACCCGCCCCCATGTTGGAACGGTTTTTCAAGCGCCGCAAAAAGGCCAAGCCACCTTACGCAATCTTGCAAAACCGGATCACAGTCGCAGATGTAGATGCGTTTTTAGCCGATCCGCTAAATCTTTTGCGTATATTTGAAGAGGCTTTGCGCACAGGCACCCTGCTACACCCAGACGCCATGCGCCTGCTGTCAGCCAACTTGCATTTGATCGACGCCGATGTGCAAAGCAGCAAAGTCGCGGCCAAGCTGTTCTTGGGTACCATGCTCAAACACGGCAACCCCGAACGGGGTCTGCGCCGCATGAACGAGCTTGGCATCCTCGGCGCGTTCATCCCTGAATTTGCCCCCATCGTCGCGATGATGCAGTTCAATATGTACCATCACTACACCGTTGACGAACACACGATCCAATGCATCAGCCACCTTGCCCAAATTGAGCGCGAAGAGCTGATCGAAGAGCTGCCCGTCGCCTCGTCGATCCTGAAAGGCGGGATCAATCGCCGCGTGATCTATGTGGCGCTGCTGCTGCATGATATCGGCAAAGGCCGCCCCGACGATCACTCGATCCTTGGCGCGCAGATTGCACGTGTTGTGGCCCCGCGATTGGGCCTATCCAAAAAAGACTGCGACACGGTGGAATGGTTGATCCGCAATCACCTGTTGATGTCTGACGTGGCGCAAAAGCGCGACATTTCCGAACCACGCACCGTGCGTGACTTTGCCAAAATGGTCAAAACCGTTGAACGCCTTAACCTGCTGACCGTGCTCACCGTCTGCGATATTCGCGGCGTTGGCCCTGGCACATGGAACAATTGGAAGGCCGTGCTGATCCGCAACCTGCACAAAGCCACCCGCGACGCGCTTGAAAACGGGCTTGAAGACCTTAACCGTGACACCCGCGAAACCGAGGCCAAGCGGGCATTGCGCACCGCACTGTCCGATTGGGGCCCCAAGGCTATTCGCACTGAGACAGGGCGTCACTACGGCCCATATTGGCAAGGTTTGCCACTGGCCACACATCGCATTTTTGCGGATCTTTTGCGCGATGTGAACGACGACGAAATCAGCATTGATCTAATGCTCGACGAAGACCGCGACGCGACCCGTGCTTGCCTTGCAATGGTCGACCACCCCGGCCTATTCAGCCGGATGACGGGCGCGCTTGCGCTTGTTGGTGCAAACGTCGTGGATGCGCGGACCTATACGTCAAAAGACGGCTATGCGACTGCAGTCTTCTGGATTCAAGACGCCGACGGCCACCCCTACGAAAAATCCCGTATGCCGCGTCTGCGCAAAATGATTTCGCGTACCCTGCGCGGTGAAATTGTTGCCCGCGAGGCGCTCAAAGATCGCGACAAGATTAAGAAACGCGAGCGCGCTTTCCGCGTCCCAACCCATATTACCTTTGATAACACTGGGTCCGAGATTTACACCATCATCGAGGTCGATACCCGCGACCGGCCTGGGCTTTTGTATGACCTGACTCGCACGCTCGCGAATAACTACGTCTATATTGCCAGCGCGGTCATCGCGACGTTCGGCGAACAGGTCGTCGATACATTTTACGTCAAAGACATGGTTGGCCTAAAATACCACACCCAAGACAAACGCGATGCGTTAGAACATAAATTGCGCGAGGCGATTTTGCAGGGCGTCGAAAGGGCCACATCATGAAACCGATCCGCTTAATGGCTGGCTTTTTCACGGTGGGTATTTGGACGCTACTTAGCCGCGTAATTGGTTTCGTGCGTGACATCATGATCGCCAGCTATTTGGGCACGGGTCCCGTCGCCGAAGCCTTCCTTGTCGCGTTTTCCCTGCCCAACATGTTCCGCCGGTTCTTTGCCGAAGGCGCATTTAACATGGCCTTTGTGCCGATGTTTTCCAAAAAACTCGAAGGCGACGACGATCCTGCGAAGTTCGCCCAAGACGCGTTTGTCGGCATGGCGTTCTTGCTGACAGTATTCACCACCATCGGTATCATCGCGATGCCCGCGTTGGTCGCGGCGATGGCATCTGGATTCATGGCTGACGAACGGTTTGATCTGGCGGTCACATACGGGCGTATCGCTTTCCCATACATTTTATTCATCTCACTATCCGCATTGCTGTCAGGCGTTTTGAATGCAACAGGCCGCTTTGTCGCCGCTGCGGCGGCGCCTGTCCTGCTGAACGTGATCTTCATTGCAGCCCTGATCATCACCGCGCTGGTCATGGACCCCACCCAATTTGATATCGGTACATCGCTGGCTTGGGCCGTACCCATCGGCGGCGTCGCACAATTGGGTCTCGTGTTTATCGCAGCACGACGCGCAGGGTTCCCGATGCGGCTGCGCTTGCCAAAGCTCACTCCGGATCTTAAGCACCTCGCGTTGATAGCCGCCCCTGCCGCACTGGCTGGTGGTGTCCTGCAGATTAACCTGCTTGTTGGCCGCCAAGTTGCTAGCTTTTTCGATGGCGCGGTTGCTTGGCTGAACTATGCAGACCGCCTGTACCAACTGCCCCTCGGCGTCGTTGGCATTGCCATTGGCGTGGTTCTTTTGCCCGACCTGTCGCGCCGATTGCGCGCAGGCGATGACGCCGGCGGGCGCGACGCATTTAACCGCGCAAGCGAGCTGTCGCTGGCGCTCACAATCCCTGCATCTGTCGCTTTGATGGTCATTCCGGTCCCGCTGGTCAGCGTATTATTTGAGCGTGGCGCGTTCACATCCGCCGACACGGCAGCAACCGCAATGGCGGTGGCAATCTACGGCCTTGGCCTGCCTGCGTTCGTGTTGCAGAAAACCTTGCAGCCGCTGTTTTTCGCGCGCGAAGACACCAAGCGGCCATTTTATTACGCGCTCGCGGCGATGGTGATCAACCTAATCCTCGCGGTTGGACTATCATATTACATCGGGTTCATCGCGGCGGCGGTTGGCACGACAATGACTGGCTGGGCAATGGTCGTCATGCTTGCAAACGGCGCACGGACAATGGGCGACGCGGCCAAGTTCGACGCACGTTTCCGCAAGCGCATCTGGCGGATCGTCGGGGCATCAGTGGCGATGGGCGTGATCTTGTTGCTCGCAGGAATGATCCTTTCACCTGTCTTTGACATGGCAAGCTGGCGCTATCTGGCGCTGCTGGCTCTGATCGCCACTGGGGCCATCAGCTACTTCGGCATTGGCCAATTTATCGGCGCATTCCGCTTGGGTGAATTCCGCAGCGCGATGCGCCGCTAGGACCGCTCACGCAGCTTGGTGACCAAAGCCGTCCAGCCACCGGGTGCGGCAATAGTGGACACGGCAAACCCGAATACGAACCCCGAAATTTCCGCGATCCAAACAGGGCTCGTCCCAAACAGCAGGCCGAACACTAACTGCAGACCAAGCAGAAAACCGATCAGTCGAAATGCCTTGAGTTGGCTCTGACCAGACGCCCCAAGGCGCAGCCAGATCAAATATGTATACGCACCAATCAACCCGTAAACAGCAGGGTAAATCCCCAAAAGCGGTGTGTTGCCTTCGGCGATCAGGCCAAACACCACGGCGCCAAAGATCATCGACCCAAACACAACCAGCAAAACGGCACCTGCACTGAACACATCGCCGACGAACTTGCCCAGCGCCAACAAAAGAGCGGCGGCAAACAACGCTTGGGTGAAACTCGCATGTACAAAGCCGTAAGTCACAAACCGCTTCATCACATTCATGCTATAGTCGCCGACGCTGATCACACGGTCCAATACGGCGGGGAAAAATGCATAATCTTGCATCGCATTGATCCGCCAGCCAAGACCTTGCGGACCCCCGATCATACCAGCGGCAGCCGCAGACAAAACCAATTCAACCAAGACCACGATAAGACACAGCACAATCACCACGGGCGGGATCGGGTTAACGGCGGGTTCATTGTCCATGGGGCGTACCAATCGAGGCTGTTGAATTTCTAGGGTCGGTCTGGCATGGGTATGCGCAACAGCCACATAAATCCAGACCGGACCGTTCCCATGACAGATACCACATTCACACCGCGCGTTTTTTCAGGGATCAAACCCTCTGGTGGCTTGCAGCTTGGCAACTATCTTGGCGCCATCAAACGGTTCGTCGGCATGCAAGGGCAGATGGAAACCGTTTATTGCGTGGTTGATATGCACGCGATCACGGTTTGGCAGGACCCTGCGGAACTGGCAAAAGCCACACGCGAAGTCGCCGCTGGGTATCTGGCAGCTGGCCTTGATCCGGCCAAATCCATTCTGTTTAATCAGTCGCAAGTGTCGGCCCACGCCGAACTTGGTTGGATTTTCAACTGCGTCGCACGCGTCGGCTGGATGAACCGGATGACCCAGTTCAAAGACAAAGCAGGGTCAAACGCCGAGAAACATTCGCTTGGGCTTTATGCCTATCCGGCGCTGATGGCGGCTGACATTCTACTATACCATGCGACCCATGTGCCCGTCGGCGAAGACCAGAAACAACACGTCGAACTAACCCGCGACATCGCGGCCAAGTTTAACCACGACTACAAGGTGGATTTCTTTCCTGTAACGACACCAGTGATCGACGGTCCCGCGACCCGCGTGATGAACCTGCGTGACGGGACCAAAAAAATGTCCAAATCCGGTGAAAGCGATATGGAACGCATCAACATGACCGATGATGCAGACAAAATCGCCAAAAAATTCAAGAAGGCGAAAACCGATCCAGAACCACTGCCGGAAACCGTAGAAGGATTGGCCGATCGCCCAGAAGCACGCAATCTTGTCGAAATCTACGCAGCCCTGAATGACGTCACACCTGCGGATGTGATGGCGGAATATGCGGGCGCGCAGTGGGGTCGTTTTAAACCCGCATTGGCCGATCTTGCTGTGTCCAAATTGGCACCTATCTCTACCGAAATGGCCCGCTTCATGGACGATCCTGCTGAAATCGACCGTATCTTGGGTGATGGATCGGCACGCGCACGCGAAATCGCAGAACCGATTTTGCGCAAAACCTATGACATCGTTGGCATGCTGCGCAGCTAACAGTTGCCAGTCAACGCCCCTTGGGTCACAATTGCCCCGAACCACTTGAGGAATATACCATGCGCAAGTTTCTCGTCGTATTGGATGACAGTCGTGAATGCCTGAACGCAATGCGCTTTGCCGCAATGCGTGCTGCCCATTCGGGTGGCGGCGTTGCCGTTTTGTCGGTCATTGAGCCCGAAGAATTTAACCACTGGATCGGCGTCGGTGAATTGATGCGCGAAGAAGCCCGCGAGCGGATCGAGGTCCACTTTGAGGTCTTCGCAAAGTGGATGCGCGACAAGCAGGACATCGACCCTGAACTGGTGATCCGCGAAGGCGAACCGCTGACCGAGATCATGTCTCAGATCAAAGAAGACACCGACATCGGGGTTTTGGTCTTGGGCGCTGGCACCGACAACAAAGGCCCCGGCCCGCTTGTGACCGCCTTGTCGCGGCAATCTGGCAGCTTGCCCGTGCCGATCACAATTGTACCCGGTGACCTGTCAAAAGAACGGCTTGAGGCGATTACCTAAGTTAGAATCGTTCCAAACCTTGACGAAACGCCCCTGCGGGCGCATATCTGCCTGACACATGAAAGGCTGACCCGATGTTCATCCAAACCGAATCTACGCCAAACCCTGCAACGCTAAAGTTCCTGCCAGGCCAGAACGTTCTGGACATGGGCACAGCGGATTTCCCAACGCCAGAGGCAGGCGCACATTCCCCGCTGGCTGCACGCATCTTCGCGGTGGGCGGCGTGACGGGCGTTTTCTTTGGTACCGATTTTGTAACTGTTACCAAAAATGAAGACACTGAATGGGATCACATCAAACCAGCAATCCTTGGCGCGATCATGGAGCATTTCCAATCTGGCCAGCCCGTGATTGCAGAGAACCACGCGCCCGCGTCCGGCCACGCTGAACATACCGGCGAAGACGGCGCGATTGTGGATCAGATCAAAGAATTACTTGATACACGGGTCCGCCCTGCAGTGGCCCAAGATGGCGGCGACATCACGTTCCACGGTTTTGAGCGCGGCATTGTTTACCTGCACATGCAAGGCGCTTGCGCTGGGTGCCCATCATCCACGCTGACCCTAAAGATGGGTATCGAGAACTTGCTACGTCACTACATCCCCGAAGTCGTCGAAGTGCGCCCCGTCGCGGCTTAAACTATGGCTCAACCCGTCATTCTTGGCTTCGACACGTCGGGCCATCACTGCGCTGCCGCGCTGAGATGGGGCGACGACAATGTCGCGCATGTCTTTGAAGATATGGCCAAAGGCCAAGCCGAACGGCTAATGCCGCTATTGCAAGAATTGCTTGATCAGGAAGGTTTCGACTGGGCTGATCTGGACGCAGTTGCAGTTGGCATCGGACCGGGCAATTTCACAGGTATCCGTATTGGTGTATCGGCGGCACGTGGTCTTGCGCTTGGGCTGAATATCCCCGCGATCGGCGTGTCCAGCTTCGAGCTGGTGCGCGGGGCGAACTCCACCCAAGACCAGCGCCCTCAATTTGTCAGTGTACCAGCACCAAGAGCGACAAGTTATCTTCAGTTATTTGAGAACGGGCAAGCATCGGCGGCGCCCAAGCATCTGACTTTCGAAAATATGGAAACACCGTTGAATAAAACCATCCCGGTGATCGGCCTTGATGGCGAATTAACGGATATCCCACAAACAATCGTGCGCATCGCCACCCATAAATTTGAGGCAAAGCAATTCACGCCCCCCGCTCCGCTTTATGTGCGTGCAGCAGACGCCGCCCCGCCACGGGATGCGCCTCCGAAGATTTTACCGTGACGCCAGAAGCCCTTGCGCTGACCCATGCGGCGGCCTTTACACAAACGCGGCCATGGTCAGAATCGGAATTCACGGACCTGCTGAAACAACGGGGGATGATTCTCTGCGGTGACGCAAAGTCATTCATCCTTGGGCGGATCATTGGGGACGAAGCAGAAGTGCTTACGGTCGCAACCCATCCAAACCACCAACGTCAGGGCTACGCGCGCGCGCAGCTAGTGCAGTTCATTTCACAAGCACTAACACAAAATGTCGAATCCGTGTTTCTTGAAGTTTCTGAAAGTAATGGCGCCGCTAAGTCTTTGTATTATAATCAAGGATTTCATAAAGTTGGGCACCGATCGCAGTATTACGACACAGCTGACGGCGGTAAAATTGGCGCGGATATTCTACGGCTGGAAATTTGATCCCATACCCGAGGAATGCATTATAGCATTATTGACCAAAAGGTCAAATAATAAGCACACGATCAGAAAAAACGGTTGATCTTTGGGTGCCGACAAGGCCTTATCTTGTGATGAACCGACATAGATCGGCTCGGCTATTCGGGGGGATGGTCATTCGACCCCTCCCTTAATCAACGTCTGGGAGACACCACAATGACCCTTATGACCAAAATGTTCAGCGCAACCGCTGCTTTGGCCCTCACCGCTGGCGCAGCACTTGCTGATCCGGCACTTATCTTTGATCTTGGCGGCAAGTTCGACAAATCATTCAACGAATCCGCATTCACTGGCGCACAGCGCTGGGCCGAAGAAACTGGCGGTTCTTTTGATGAAGTTGAACTGCAGTCCGATGCACAGCGCGAGCAGGCTTTGCGCCGCTTTGCTGAAAACGGCAACAACCCAATCGTCATGGCTGGCTTTGCGTTCGCAACTGCACTTGAAGAAGTTGCTGCTGACTATCCAGACACTAAGTTTCAGATCATCGACATGGTCGTCGGCCAACCAAACGTACGTTCGATTGTCTTCTCCGAAGAGCAGGGCTCATACCTTGTAGGCATGTTGGCTGCGATGGCTTCTGAAACAAACACCGTTGGCTTTATTGGCGGCATGGACATCCCGTTGATCCGTAACTTTGCTTGTGGCTACGCCCAAGGCGTCTTGTCCGTGAACGCAGACGCCACAGTAATTTCCAATATGACAGGTACAACACCTGCAGCTTGGAATGACCCGGTAAAAGGCTCCGAGCTGACACTGGCGCAGAAATCCCAAGGCGCTGACGTTGTTTACGCAGCGGCTGGTGGTACAGGCGTTGGCGTTCTGCAGACTGCAGCCGATAACGATATGCTTTCCATCGGCGTTGACAGCAACCAGAACTACCTGCACTCGGGCAAAGTTCTGACATCCATGCTTAAGCGCGTTGATAACGCTGTTTATGATGCATTCGTTGCAGGCGCTGATCTGGAAGCTGGCTTCAATGTCATGGGTCTAGCGAACGGCGGCGTAGGTTACGCAGTTGACGAGCACAACGAAGCTTTGATCACTGATGAAATGTCTGCTGCTGTTGAAGCTGCTAAGGCGTCCATCATCGCTGGCGACATCATGGTTCACAACTACAACTCTGACGAAACTTGCCCATCGCTCGACTTCTAAGTCGATCTGATTGTTAAACAATTGGGCCGCGCTGGCGACGGCGCGGCCCCTTTCATTTAGGGGGATGCCACGATGACAAAAGTAATCGAAGACTTCTTTTCAGCATGGGCTGAAAGTGACGCAGACAAACGTGCAACGATGATCACTAGCGCCGTAGCAGAGCCCGTATTCTACGCAGATCCACGCACGCAAGAGCCCGTCACATCCATGGACGGCCTGTTAGAATATATCGGCATGTTTTCGAAAATGGCACCTGGTATGCCAGTTGCCGTGACCAACGTATCGACCACCCTCACATTTGCCCGCGCGACCGTGCAATTCGGCGCAGGCGAGCAAAGCCAGCACGGACAATACACAATTGACTTGAACGCCGACGGCAAGATGACCCGCATCGTCGGTTTCGTCGGCATGGGAGAGCCATCATGACAACTGCCCCCGCTATTGAACTCAAAGGTATTTCCAAATCCTTTGGGCCGGTCCAAGCCAACAAAGACATCTCAATCCGCGTGATGCCTGGCACAATTCACGGAATTATCGGTGAAAATGGTGCAGGAAAATCGACGCTAATGTCGATCCTTTACGGATTTTATAAGGCCGACGCTGGTGAAATCTTCATCTCCGGTCAAAAAACTGCCATCCCCGACAGCCAAGCCGCCATCGCGGCGGGCATCGGCATGGTGTTCCAGCACTTTAAGCTGGTCGAAAACTTCACCGTGCTTGAAAACGTCGTGCTTGGGGCCGAAGATAGCGGGCTTTTGCGCCCCTCGCTGGCCCGTGCGCGCCGCGAACTCAAGGCGCTTGCCGACGAATACGAACTGAACGTCGATCCTGATGCAATCATCGAAGATATCGGCGTCGGCATGCAGCAGCGGGTCGAAATCCTTAAGGCGCTATACCGCCGCGCCGACATTCTGATCTTGGACGAACCTACTGGCGTGCTGACCCCAGCGGAAGCCGACCACCTGTTCCGCATCCTCGAGAACCTCAAGCGCGAGGGTAAGACGATCATCTTGATTACCCATAAACTGCGCGAGATTATGGACGCTACCGACACCGTCAGCGTGATGCGGCGTGGCGAAATGACCGCGACTGTGAAAACGTCAGAAACAAGCCCGCAAAAGCTGGCCGAACTGATGGTTGGCCGGAAAGTTTCGCTTCAAGTTGAGAAATCGCCAGCCCAAGTGCGGGACGTCATTCTCGATGTGCAAAACCTGAATGTCACCGATGAAAAAGGCGTGCACCGCGTCAAAGACGTCAGCTTCAACGTGCGTGCCGGTGAAATCCTTGGGATCGCAGGCGTGTCCGGCAACGGGCAGTCCGAATTGCTCGAAGTGCTTGGCGGCTATGAAAAAGGCACTGGTACAATCATCGTTAATGGCCAGCCGATCGACCTGACAGGCGCGAAATCCGACGGGCGGTCTCGGCGCGAACGCGGCATCGCGCACGTCCCCGAAGATCGCCAGCGCGAAGGCCTGATCATGGACTATCACGCATGGGAAAACGTGGCATTTGGCTATCATCACGACCCAAAATACCAAAACGGCATGTTCATGAACAATGCCGCGATCAAGGCCGACACGGTCGAAAAGATGGAACGTTTCGATGTGCGCCCGCCTGACCCACGCCTCGCGGCCAAGTCATTTTCCGGCGGCAACCAACAGAAAATCGTTTTGGCCCGCGAAATTGAACGCAACCCAGACTTGCTGCTGATCGGGCAACCGACACGCGGCGTGGACATTGGTGCGATTGAATTTATCCACCAGCAAATCGTAGCCCTGCGCGATCAAGGCAAGGCGATCCTGCTTGTGTCCGTCGAATTAGAAGAAATCTTGGCCCTATCCGATCGCATCGCCGTCATGTTTGACGGACGGATGATGGGCGAACGGCTACCACAAGACACTGACGAAAAAGAGCTTGGCATGATGATGGCCGGCATGAATAAAGGGGAAGCAGCGTAATGGATGCGATGCCAAAATGGGCCGATGTGGTCCTCATTCCGTTGATCAGTTTGATCTTAGCCGCGACGATATCGGCGCTGGTTATCCTCGCTATTGGTGAAAGCCCCGTTGAGGCGCTGAACCTGATGGTCAAAGGCGCACTTGGGTCGACTTACGGCTGGGGTTATACGCTATATTACGCCACCAACTTCATCTTTACCGGACTTGCGGTATCCGTCGCATTCCACTCTCGCATGTTCAACATCGGCGGCGAAGGTCAGGCGATGGTCGGCGGCTTAGGCGTCGCATTGATCTGCCTGTATGTGCCGTGGCCACATTGGTCACTGGCGCTCGTCGGCGGTATTCTCGCGGCGGCAATATTTGGCGCTGCGTGGGCGGCTATTCCGGCGTTCCTGCAAGCCAAACGCGGCAGCCATATCGTGATTACGACAATCATGTTCAACTTTATCGCGGCGGCTTTGCTGAACTACCTGCTTATCGGCGCATTAAAACCAAAAGGATCGATGGAACCAGCAACGGGTAAATTCCCCGAAGCAACGCACCTGCCATCGTTCCAAGACATGTTTAGCTTTGGGGAAACCGCGCTATTCCGCGGCGCACCTGCAAACGTGTCATTCTTTGTGGCTATCGTGGCCTGCTTTGCGGTCTGGGCGCTGATCTGGAAAACCAAGCTCGGCTATGAAATCCGCGCATTTGGACATTCTGAATCGGCGGCGAAATATGCGGGCATCAGCCCGACCAAAATCATCATGATCTCCATGATGATCTCTGGCGGACTGGCAGGCATGATGGCAATCAACAACGTGCAAGGCGAGGCCGAACGGCTGGTCCTTAACGCAGTTGAGGGCGCGGGTTTCATCGGCATCGCCGTCGCACTTATGGGGCGCAGTCACCCGTTCGGGGTGTTCCTTGCGGCGCTACTGTTTGGGTTTTTGTACCAAGGCGGCGCAGAGCTCGCACTCTGGACGAAAATTCCACGCGAAATGATCGTCGTTATCCAAGCCCTCGTGATCCTGTTCACAGGCGCGCTTGATGACATGGTGCGGGCGCCGCTGGAACGGGTGTTCCTTGCCTTCAAACGCCGTAAACGGAAGGCAGCATAATGGATCTTTTAACCGTTCTTCAAGTTCTGGACAGCACTGTCCGCCTTGCTACGCCGTTGTTGCTCGCATGTCTTGCAGGTCTTTTCTCGGAACGAGCCGGTATCTTTGATATCGGGCTCGAAGGGAAAATGCTGGCAGCTGCATTCCTGTCTGCCGCCGTTGCCTATACATCGGGGTCGGCTTGGGTCGGGCTTGGGGCTGGTATCTTTGCGTCCCTGCTGTTGTCAGGCATCCACGGGCTCGCGTCGATTACGTTCCGTGGAAACCAACTGATCTCTGGGGTGGCGATTAACTTCTTGGCCGCAGGCATGACAGTCGTTGTCGCGCAAAGCTGGTTTGGCCAAGGCGGGCGTACACCGCAATTGTCCGGGGCCGCGCGGTTTGAACCGATCACACTGCCTTTTGCAGAAGCGCTGCGCGAAGTGCCTGTCTTAGGGCCGATCTACTATGAACTTATCTCGGGCCACACTGCACTGGTATATATCGCACTGCTGTTTGTGCCGCTGACTTGGTGGATATTGTTTCGCACACGGTTTGGTCTGCGCTTACGGGCGGTCGGTGAAAACCCTGCGGCGGTCGACACCGCTGGTATCTCGGTCGTCTGGCTGCGTTATATGGCTGTGCTGATCTGCGGCGTGCTCTGCGGGATTGCTGGGGCCTATCTGGCAACAGCGCTGCAAGCCGGCTTCGTCAAAGACATGAGCGCAGGGCGTGGTTTCATTGCGCTCGCCGCCCTGATCTTTGCCAAGTGGCGGCCGTGGCAAGCGCTGTATTCCTGCCTGCTGTTCGGGTTCCTGCAAGCCTTCGCGCTTCGCCCCGATGTGATCCAGACTGTAGTTGGGTTTAAGGTAAACGGTCAGCTGCTTGATGTGCTGCCATATATCCTGACAGTGATCATCCTGGCAGGCTTTGTCGGCAAGGCCGTGCCACCGCGCGCCGGCGGAGAGCCCTACGTCAAAGAACGCTAAGGCCAAAAAACACAGACGTTATATCCAAAGGGGCGGGAAATGCTGCATTTGCAGCATTTTTCGCCCCATTGCATTTGACATGCCGCTAGGAAAGGTTTTTGGTGCAACTCATCCGCCATTCACACCTTTGCCGGGACAGCTCATGCAGATTTACCTTCCTATCGCCGAAGTTTCGGTGAACGCCTTCCTATTACTTGGATTAGGTGGAATCGTGGGCGTTTTGTCCGGAATGTTTGGCGTCGGCGGCGGGTTTTTAATGACACCGCTGTTGTTCTTTATAGGTATCCCCCCTGCGG
>Ga0075441_10000036_pt1 | contig 56207 bp, 48 predicted proteins | sample CoawatmetaG00DNA_FD_71582 | JGI IMG/M metagenome (GOLD analysis project Ga0075441, IMG submission 71582) | Marine microbial communities from the West Antarctic Peninsula - Coastal water metaG002-DNA | ecosystem: Environmental > Aquatic > Marine > Coastal | place: Atlantic Ocean: West Antarctic...
GCCATTTTAATGTGCTTGGCCGCATCCTTAAAGCCGCGTGCCCGAAGATCTGACACTGTTAATTTGGCTTCCTTCAATAAATTATTTACCCACTGTTTATCCTTCTTACTGGCATTACCTTCAAAGAAACTCTCAAGGGCAGCGGAGACCAAATGATTATCATAGACATCTCTGTAAGTATCAGCCCTACATAATATCTTAGCCATAGACTCATGCAGTAGGAGCTCCTTATCCATCGTATGACGTTTAATCCACCACAGGCATTCATTTAGCTGAGTCACAAGCGCAACATTAAGAGGAGAAGGCTTCTCCAATTCGGAGAGTAGGCCTTGTAGGCTTGATTGAAATTCCGCCTCAGACTCATTAGGCAGGAGTCTGGGACTGGGCAACAAAGTAGCAATAGATTTGACTGAATCCTTCAATATAAACACCTCTTGGTTGAGAGAGTAAAGACTTATGAAAGCTAGGGTCTAAATACCTTAAGTATCGCGCAGTAAGTGCAACATGACGCCTGGGTTAACTAAAGGGTCACCTGTGAATTCGATGCCGGAAGCCTCAAATGTTGTTCTGATTATCATTAAGGTCTTAGTATTGGCTACCGGAATACCCCGCTGTACTTCGTAGCGCTTAATAGTTGCACTGCCAATACCACACCTAGCCGCCAGTTCGATAGCACTCCAACCAAGCATGGCACGAGCTGCTTTTATTTGTATTGATGATACCATTGACTATTCTTTGTGATACTATTAGTATCATTATGTAATTGACTTAAAAGGGAGAATACCATGATTGACAGTATCTTAGCCAAATTTGATGGTGCATTTGCTGAAAACACTATTCGCGCCTACCGTTCTGATTTTATTCAATACGAGAAATGGTGCACCGAAAATCAATTGCAACCTATCCCAGCTAATGCCGAAACCTTAGCCAATTATGTTGACTACCTTAGTCAATCGGCAAAGAGTGCAACTATACGCCGCCGGATTAATAGCCTAGGCACCATATTGATGCTATCCAAAAACCACGACCCTACCAAAGAACCTGAGGTCGTTTTAGCCCTCAAACGCATGCATAGAAAAATAGGTAGAGCGCAAGAACAAGCAACGCCACTGATCAAAACCATGCTTAACCAACTATTAGACAATTGTGATAACAGCGTCATGGGCATTAGAAATCAGGTATTGCTACGACTCGGTTATGAAACCATGCGCAGGCGATCAGAATTATGCGCCTTTAGATTTACGGACATCTCTCAAGCGCCTAATGGCAAGCCAGTGATCAGACTTAATTTTTCCAAAACAGATCAATTTGGTACTGGTAAAATAATACCCATTAGCGAAGCACTATTAACCCTTCTTCACCAATGGCAAGATATTGTCGGCGACAACGGATACGTATTAAGATCCATCAGGCGGCACGGCAATATAGGGCAACACCTTTCTCCCTCTTCAGTCAGCGTGATACTGAAAACACTTCAGGCTACCATCCATTCCGATAAAAACACCCCACTGCTCAGCGGCCATTCATTTAGGGTGGGTGCTGCACTTGACCTTTTAGAGCAAGGTGAACCACTGGAAAAAATCATGCTAAGGGGTGGCTGGCAAAGCGATGCGACCGCCATGAAATATTTAAGGAGCTGGGCCTGTTGAATCCATCTCTATTATTTTTCGGGGTTTTACCGTGGGCCTTACCCAAGTCAAAGGTTGGAAGCATAGTCAGAAATACTGCATAACTTAATAAAATCGCTGCACCACCCATGCCTTATCAGTGAACATGTCAAAATAAGAATGCACAACCACTTTAATCCTCCAACTTCCCAGCTTGAAGAATCTGTTCCTTATACACCAAATCCACCACCTTCTCATCAGGTTGATATTCAGGCACTAGCAGTTGCAACATACTTCGTATCATCATCACATCACCATTCACCGCTGCAATTCGCAACGTGGTGGTCATGGGCTGCAATTCACTCCACGGTAAAAAGTTTTCGTTCGCCTTCATAATTCGCGGATGTTGAGTGGTTTGTGGGTTATTACCTATTAGCAGCTCTTCATAGAGCTTTTCACCCGGACGTAAGCCAACCACTTCAATAGCAATGTCGCCTTCTGGTGAATTATCATCTTTCACTCTAAAGCCAGAAAGCTCAACCATTCGTCGTGCTAAATCAATTATTTTAACCGGCTCACCCATATCTAGTACATACACTTCGGCTTCATTACTAACCCTACTACCACTTATGTCTTTACTTATACCAGCACCAATGCCTTTGCTAGCGCCGCCTGCCATCGCGCCGGTTTGCATCACTAACTGAGCAGCTTCGGGAATGGTCATAAAATAACGGATAATATCTTGGTGAGTTAAGGTAATTGGGCCGCCCTGGGCAATTTGTCGCCTGAAGTAAGGCACTACAGAGCCAGAAGAACCTAATACATTGCCAAAACGAACCATGGCCAATTGGGTAGTACGGCGAACTTGTGTAGAAGGGTTTCCATCCCACATGGGTTCAAACGAAGGGGTTTGTTCCGCTGCCAACGCCTGTAAAATCAGCTCACAACAACGTTTACTAGCACCCATGGCATTAGTAGGATTAACCGCTTTATCAGTACTAACCAGTATAAAGCGCTCTACCTGCCGCTCTATAGCCACCTTAGCCATAACCAAAGTGCCTAACACATTGTTTTTTACACATTCAGCTATATTATGTTCAACAATAGGCACATGTTTAACCGCAGCTGCATGGTAAATAATGTTTGGGCTCCACGTTAATATAACGTCACTTACACGGTTTTCATCCGCCACCGAACCCAGTAACGGGACGATAGTGGGCACTAGCCCAACAGCACCGCTACTACGCTGTCCATTGGTCAGGTTATGAAGAGTATCTAGTAGTTCATTGTGCAAGGTATAGAGTGAAAATTCGCTTAGTTCAAATAATAACAACACCTTTGGTTTACGCTGCAATATTTGCCGACAAAGCTCGCTACCAATACTACCACCAGCGCCAGTAACCATAACAATTTTATCAGTAACTTGCTGTTGTAGCATTGCTTCGTCTGGTTCTGCCGGTTCCCGCGCCAACAAATCGTCGATATCCAAATCATGTAGATCTGCATAGTCAGCTTTGCCTTGGGCCATAGCAATCAACCCTGGCAAAGTACGAATACGTACATTCAAGGGGCGCAGGCGTTCTATAATTACACCACGCTGCTTGCGGGTAATGGATGGCATTGCAAGTAATATGTCATCGACATGTTGGGCAGCCACAAAAGCTGGTAATTTTTCTTGAGATATAATGGGCACACCCATCAAGTCCCGTCCGTGTAGTTCAATGCCATCATCCACAAAAGCCAGCAGCACACATTCACTGCTTTGCCCCAACCCGACGGCCAATTGCCTGCCTGCGGCACCAGCGCCAAAAATCACTACCCGCGATTCGTGAGGCACGACTGCTTCAGCACCAGCGTCACCATTCTCACGCTTTATACGAACTGAATCTTCAATCTTACGCAGTAGCCAGCGCGCTAGCATACGGGAACCACCAACAGCGAGCACAGACACCATAGCATTAATAGGGACAACAGACCGCGGCACCCCCTGCACTCCGCTTAAAAAGGCAACCAATCCCCACAATACTGAATACACCATAACGGCCTTCACAATAGACCATACAGCTCTCATACCTAAGTACCGTATAATAGCTCTATAAAGTCCAAAGTGAGCAAACACAGGCACGGCAATCACAGGAGCAAACAACACCAACAATACTATTGGGTTGTTCACGCCTCCACGGGGCCAGTACCAATTATCTAAGCGTAATGAAAACGACAACCAGAGGGCGCCTATGAGCATTACAGCATCTGCACCTATGAGAATGCTTCGTTTTGCTGGGCGGGGTATCACAAGGATGCCTTTAACAATATTGTGCATTAAGTTACTCACGACAATGATCAAGCCAAAGAAAATTCATTCTGAATAATATCATTTAAGACTATGTTCAATTAAGGCCGATACACAGAATTATTTACAGGGTCCGACGTTAGTCAAATCCTTTAGGATTGTTGTGCTGCCAGCGCCAAGCATCTTCTACCATCGTCATTAAGTCGTGCTTGGTTTGCCAGCCCAGTTCTCTATAGGATTTGTCTGGATTGGCCCAGCAGGAACAGATATCGCCCGATCTTCTACTTTTTATTGAGTACGGTACTATAGCGCCGCTTGCTTGTTCAAATGCTTGTATTACGTCTAGGACCGACGAACCTGTGCCAGTGCCTAGGTTCCATATGTTTACGCCAGTACCATTTTCTCGTTGCTTTCCTTTCGGCTCGATTTTATTTAGGGCCTTCAAGTGGCCCTTGGCCAAATCTACCACGTGAATGTAATCACGAACTCCGGTGCCGTCCGGCGTTGGGTAGTCACCTCCAAATATTGAAAGCTCCTTTAATTTTCCTATAGCAACCTGCATGATATAGGGTAATAGGTTATTGGGTATACCTTTTGGGTCTTCACCAATTAGGCCGCTTTTATGGGCCCCTATGGGGTTAAAGTAGCGTAGCTGCGCCACAGACCATTGTGAGTCTGCAGTGCATTGGTCTGCCAGAATAGTCTCTATCATGGCCTTTGAGGTGCCATAAGGATTGGTGGTTTTGCCTATGGGCATAGATTCTTCATAGGGCACTGGAGCATCTTCGCCGTATACGGTGGCAGAAGAGCTGAAAACGATGGTTTTAACCTTGGCTTTATTCATGGCTTGTAAAAGGCACAAGGTGCCGTATAGATTGTTGTTGTAATACTCTAAGGGTTTTGAAACGCTTTCGCCCACAGCTTTTAAGCCCGCAAAATGGATTACGCTGGTAATTGGGTGGGCTTTGAAGATATTTTCTAGCGCAGCTTCGTCCCTTATATCGCCCTCAATTAAAGTGAGTGGCGCTGGTTTACCTAAGTTAGGTTCTACAATGGCTTTGATTCGCTGCATAACCTTGGGTGAGCTATTGCAAAAGTTATCTAATATAACCACATGGAAATGCGACTCTAGTAGCTCCACTACGGTGTGTGAACCAATATAACCAGTACCACCAGTCACTAAAACGGTTGGGGCCATGCTAAAACCCTTTCGTTGCGCAATACCGTAAACTCTTATTGTAGACCAGAAGGTACGTTTGAAAAAATATATGTGCGTTTAATGGGCTGACGCGGCTTATAGATTTGAACTGCAGGGTGGCACCTGCACGTATGATTTTCATTTAGTCCTCTCCTTAGTTGCTGAATGGTGGTTCTCACTTATACTTACCATTCTCGCGCATTGGCGCCGATTTGTCAGGTTGAAGATGAGCCCATCCAATTACGAACTATTTACATTCTTTGCAAGCTAACTCAGCTACTTCTGAAATCACATTACAGGTTTTTTGTATTTCATCAGCAGTCATTGTAGGATGAACCAAAAACATTAAAGACGTCTCGCCCAGTTCTTTAGCAACAGGCAAACGGCACTCAGGCCTAAATCCCAAACCATCAAACGCTTTCTCTAAATATACTTCTGAGCAGGTGCCAGAATAACAGGGAACTCCGCGACTATTGATCGCCTCAATTATATAATCCCTAGTCCAATCGACTGATAACAAATCGGGGCGAACATACACATAACACTTATAATAAGCATGTTCAAACTTAGCATCCGGTACAGACACCCTAAAAACAGATGGAAACTGTCGGCATATTTGCAATATTTGGGTACTATTACTTACCCGTGCGCTATGCCAATCATCCAGACGACCCAATTGAATCCGACCAATAGCTGCTTGCATTTCGGTCATCCGCCAATTAGTGCCAAAACTTTCATGTACCCAACGATATCCTACTGGGTGTTTTCTTACATAAATAGCATCCCAAGATTTTCCATGATCTTTGTAAGACCACATCCTCGACCAAAGGTTTTCATTATTGGTCGTCACCATCCCACCTTCGCCACCAGTACTTATGATTTTATCCTGACAGAATGACCATACGCCAATATCTCCAATACTACCAACATTGCGCCCCTTATAAGACGCACCGTGTGCTTGAGCACAATCTTCAATTACATGCAGGCCATTTTTCTCTGCCAACCGCATGATTGGATCCATATCACAAGGCCAGCCTGCGAGATGCACACAGATAACAGCCTTCGTTCTGTCAGTTAATACCGCCAAAATTGTCTCAGCAGTAACATTTCCTGAGTCGAGGTCAACATCAGCGAAAACAGGGATAGCACCCGCATTGACTACACTAGAGACTGACGCGATAAATGTACGAGACGTCACAATCACCTCATCATCAGGCTCTATACCAAGCGCATTCAAGGCAACGTCCAAAGCTACGGTGCCATTAGCTAGAGCAATGGCATAAGATGAACCAGTATAAGCAGCGAACTGATTTTCGAACTCTCGACCCTCAGCACCTGTCCAGTAATTGACACGATTTGTTAGTAACAAATTTCGAACTGCATCAGCCTCTTCTACGGAAAATGAGGGCCAAGGAGAAAATGGTGTGTTTAGCATAATTTAACCAATAATTGTCTGAAAGATATATTTGAGATCATCACGAAAGCGCCAATTACGTATGTAATTAAGATTAATCTGTACTTTATCAGGATAAATAACATGGTCGTTATAAAACTCTGGATCTTCTTGCTGTGATAAAAGAGTCTCTTCGTTTCTGTATGCTAGTGTCGCCGGACCTGTAATTCCAGGATATACCGATAGTAGTTCTTTCCTTACATCCTCTTGTAGCTTATCGGCATATCCAGGCACATCTGGACGAGGCCCAACAAAGCTCATATCGCCAGTAAATACATTCCATAATTGAGGCAGTTCATCAATTTTTGTACGGCGTAAGAACTTACCTAAGTTAGTTATTCGTGGATCCTTCGATGTAGTAACAGTAGTTTTTTTCAATGAATGGCTATTCATTGTTCTAATTTTAATTATATAAAACAACACTCCATCTTTACCGACTCGCTGCTGTACAAAAAAACCATTTTCTCGCGTATTTATAGAAGAAAAAAACCATGCGAAAAAAATAAGCCAACATAAGGCAATAAGTAAGATTACTGACATTAAAAAGTCAAAAGACCTTTTTAACAAAACCCAATAAACTACATTTTTATTCATAAGGGAGTGCACATATTAACAACATCACCTGAGGCCTAGGTATAAAAATTTTTTAATACTTGGCGGCATAATTGATAAAAAAACAAAAAGTAAAGCACTTATATAAGCTTTCACACCAAATCGTAATTTTCTTGCAACGAGGATTCTATTTTTAAAATCAGATATCACTTTAGCCAACCCTGATCTTCTCGAAAAAAATCCATCCCCAACGCGGACATGAACGCCAACATAGTCAATATTTGCAAAAACACATCCAGAAGAAAAAGCATTCATCCACAACAACATATCTTCATTTGAAATATGTCCTGAAATAGGATAAACACCACATTTACTAAAGCAATCAGCTCTAAACATCACAGAAACATGAGCAACCGGAACTCGGTACCTAAAAAAATCAAACATTTCTTTATGTCTCAAAGGATACTTTACAATCTTTTCATAGTCATATTCCTCACTAAACTCTTTTATATGTGTCCCACAAAGGTCAACACTAGAGTTAATATCCATGAACTGAAGCTGTTTTTCTATTCTCATAGAATCTGACAGGTCATCTGCATCCATTCTGGCAATATATTTATATCTTTTTTTTAAAACTATATCTAAAAGCTGATTTAGAGAAAAAGCCAATCCCTTATTTTCATCGCGATGGCCAATATAATTAATTTTGTTCATGGAAAGTTCATCATTTAAAAATTCAGATAATTCAGGACTCACAAACCCATCTTTTTGGAGATAAATATCTACAGGACAATACTGAGAATACAAACTTGCTAACGCATCTTTAACATGGTCGATGTTATCATTCACATATACAGCCATAATCACAGCAACTAAAGATTTTTTGTCTTCCATAGAGTCCCCAACCAAATAAATACACACCTAAAATAACACTACGGCCTATACTTTTTATACACTATAGATTTCAATAGTTTTGAATAAGGTCTACACGTGGTCAAGTAATGCTGGCCATGCTATCAGAGACAACATTGCACTTTTACCTCTGCTTTATTTAGCAGAAAATATATATATAAATCATTTCTTCAGAAGCAATCTGTCGCGCAAGCGGTCATATCCATCATAGCCCAACATACTTTTTAAAGGCTGTTTTAAAACCTCTTCTAGCAGCCACCGCATTCTTATTCCTATGGTGGGATCCATCACAGACAAGATTACATCCATACCCATCCCAGAGTGGATCGAATTGCGGGGAAACACCTGTCTAGAGTTACCAATCGTACCATGGCGAGATGAACATAAGTGTGTATATCCTGAGCTTAGGGCAATATTATGTAGCCTTTTGGAGCAAGCACCTTGTGGATAGGAAAAAGCATTCACTTTAGATTCTAACCTATCTTCTAAAAGCATTTTTGAATCAATAAACTCACTCTTAGCCTCTTGCTCTGAAAGGGTCGTCATGAGCCGATGAGTCACACTATGAGACCCAAAGCACATACCATTGCGACACATTTCTTGAATCTGATCCCAGTTTAGAAAACCGGGTTCACCAATACGACTAGTAATCAAAAAAAAAGTAGCAGACATTCCATACTCTTGAAGTAAAGGAAAGACTATTTCATAGTCAGAAACGTGCCCGTCATCAAACGTTAGCATCCAACGCGCACCATCTTTAACATGACCTCCATCAAACACCGCCCAACGGCCATCGATGTAATCAATAATTTCCCTTAGCCTCTCCTCACGGACATCCTCCCATTCCTCAGGGATACTCTTCACAATACGATGCAATACTAAGGGCGTTAAGCCTTGTAAAGGAAACTTAGTTTTAGAAGTATAAGTCATACTATTTACCCCCAAAGGAGGCGAAACCCTTACTTAAAGCCCACCTGGCAGCTGGCTCGATCAAACGGAAGAGTCGCGAACGGTACGCCCAATTATGATGCACTGTTTCGCGCCCACCAAAACTGCGCTTAAACTTATCAATAGAGGGAATGCCCAACCCCCCCATATCATAATCAATGACACCAGACTTAATGCCCTCACACATTGCATGCCACTGCAATATTGAGGTTCCAGCCAATTTCATTCCCTCTGCACTTGCAGTCCCAGAAAGATATACCATTCGCTTTCTATCCTTTAGAAAAATACCACCAGCAATCATCTTACTATCAATTTTAGCAGCAACGAAAAGTGCTTCATCCAGTTTAGCAAGTTTTATCAAGCCCTGGTAAAACGAGAGAGGGTGGGGAACCACTTGGCCCTGCCGATCGAATGTCGAACGTAACATCTCATAGTACTCATCGACCCATTCTTTAGTAGGTGCTACAGTGTATGCAATTACACCAGATTTTTCCGCCTTACGAATCATATTGCGAGCGCGGCCTTTAAAGCTCGCCCACACTACATCCTCGCCCTGAGATAGGTCGAGCTGTATGGATGGTGACGCTCTATATTGGTAATTCCATCGTTGCAGACTCCTACCCCATGAGCTCTGCCGCTCAGCACTTCCTCTAGCTCCCCATTCGATATAGTGACTGCCATACGACACAAGCTCATGCAGTGACTCCATTACGGCCGCTACAACTACATCACTAAGCTCGTTTACAAAAAGTGGACCCGCAAACTCTGTGTAGGTTCCACTTAGCGGCGATCCTAACAATTGAAGCCCAGCTTTAGATTTAATCATAACTGGAGTTATAGCTAGACTTGAGCCATCTTTGTCAACAGTATGAATAGCTCGTACTTTCGCATCAAAGCTGGTGGCGACAACATCCAACCATTGGCTACGATGGTAGATAGAGACCTCACGAGCTGGCAGTTCATCTACAAACTGGTAATATTGCTCTAAACTCACCCATTCACTCTTTACATCTATCACAGCTAACCCCATAAAAAATTAAACTATACTTCTTTGAAAAGTACATTTACCCTCCCGCAGACATATAATGGTCAATTAGTGACACCATACGTTCGATATGATGCGTTTCAATTGACTGGTGAATAGGGAGGCATACAACTTCACGATTCAACCGAAGCGCGTTAGGAAAGCAGTCACGCCTTTCACGTACTAATATAGGCAGCTCCGTACCTGGCCAACGGTAGGCTCCAACACCGCGGTTACGAAGATAGTCAACCAACCCTCCACTGGGATCTAAAAAAGGAAAAATTTGAGGCACCTCTTTATTTTCACTTAGTTCAAACAATGGGGTCATATAAGTTAAGCGTTTTGCCAACTCCAGAAAATTACCACGCCGTTTCTTAATTACTTGAGCAACTAATTTTGCATTATTCAACTGACGGTTCAAAATCCAAGAAGGAGGTATGGATATTACTTCCTCTATCTGTTCAGATTTGGCATCATAATTCTTCGGAATATTGTATTCCTGACGGGCAGAAGCGATCGTGCTAGCGTAGATGTTTGGCCTACCTACAGCGCAAACTAACCGTTCGATAAGCCTCACCGCCACGAACAATGCATCTTTGTATCCAGGATATGCTGCCGGCAGAACCTCACCACGTAGCTCCTTATTTGCCAACCATAGCCCCCCACCATCGAAACTAGGTAGACTTTTTCGAATGCTATAAATAATTGCGTCTGCAGTTTCATTCTCAGCGCTGGTAAATGCCGAATGGCAACGGTCTTCGACCACCACACAACCCTTTGTTTTCAAAACGCCTACCATCTGTTCAAAACCTTCTGGAAGAAAACCAAAAAAATCCACTAAAAGCACCGCACCAACCTCTTCAGCGCTGCAAGATTCCAAAAAGCTCTCAGCAAAAGGCATGGGTGACGTTGGCTGAGAGTCAAGATAGTGCGGTATGTAGCCATGCCGTAAGAGTTTTTCTGGTACCGAACGGCACATCAAGGCTGGTAACACAACCCGAGAACCCTTAGCAACATTCAAACAAGCCAACGCAGTGACCAAAGCATCACAGCCAGATGAAAAGAATGAAAACTGGTTCCAAGGTACCGCAGGATACACTTCAGTTTTAATCATTGCAGGTGAGGTATTGAGAAGTGGTTTAGCAGGTACAAGCATAGTCGATTAGGGCACAGTAAAAGTTGGATAAGATCACAAAGCAATTATATACTGCTTGATATAAGATAGAATAATACGCGAAAGCCGTGCAAAAAGCCTTAAAGGGGAAACCAAACCACGGTGCATCCAAGCAATGCGAAATTCGTTATACATTCGCTTTACTAGCTTGCCTGAAGTAATATTCCCCTCTCGCTCCACGTATTTTCCAAGCACCTCATGAACAAATACAGGTTTGATGCTTGGGGATAAACGCAGCCACAACTCGTAATCCTGAGCCGACATCAAACTTTCGTTGAAACCTAGATGCCGCGTAAGCAGGTCCCTTCTACAGATTACTGCTGAAGTTGAAAACATGTTTGCAAAATAGAGCTGAGGCGTCAATGGACTTGAGGAACGATATCTACGCCCATATACGAGGGGGCTTACGTTACCATTTTTCTTAATTCTCTGTTCGTCATGACAGAAGAAATTGGCAGTTTGTGCCTCACCAATCTCGATTTCCATTCGCTCCAGTTTAGTTGGCTCCCACAGGTCATCAGAATCAAGAAACGCAACCCAGTCCCCCGTTGCCTGTGAAATACCTGAATTGCGAGTTGCACCAGGACCACGATGGGTATTTCGGACTATCCGCCATGTTACAGAAGCCCCATTTCTAGCAAGATAACGCTCTACAACTTCTGGGGTACCATCACTTGAACCATCATCAGAAATGATTATTTCTTCTGGTAAACGACTCTGTGAAAGTACAGTTTCTAAAGTTCTTTCAACAAAATTGACAGAATTATATGTAGGACAAACTACAGAGATAGATATCAAAAAAACATACTCCAATAATTACTTAAGTGTTACCAAATTCAAAGAAAAGAGTGTTGGTTGTGGCCAAGATAACCTTAGGTTGCATTTAGAACAACAACTAACGTGTCATTAAGCAGCCTCAGCAATGAGCTCTTAGCCAACGACTAAGCATAAAAATTGCATATAGTGACTCACTGGCAAATTGTCGCTTTCTAGTGTCAGAACACCATCTTTCAACAACCTCTGTATTAATTATCTGTGCTAACAGCGGGTGAAGGCTCTGCATTTCATCATTGACTTCCGCAGCAATTTTCGCAGACCACTCACCCATAGGTGCATTAAACCCTTCTTTACTTCGTGTCAGCACACTCTTTGGCAAATAAGATTTCAGCACTCTTTTGAATAAGCCTTTTTCAACTCCTTTATGTAAATTTATTTCACTTGGCAACGAGTAGGCAAACTCAACCAAACGATGATCGAGCAAGGGTACACGCCCTTCAACTGAGGCCGCCATGGTCGCCTTGTCAGTTAACGACAACACATTATTAGGGAGGTAGTTGTTTAAATCCAGCTGCATTCGCTCTAATTCTAAACGTGACGAAGCTCCAGCAAAGTCACAATCTATTTTTTCCAACATTGCGTTATAACCCCTCTGGTCACGAAGTGCCTGATGAAGAAATTCCAAATTAGCACCCGACACCATAACAGAAAAATTACGTGCTGGATTTATAAAGCGTCGATTCCAATGAGGGTGACTGGATGCCGTAGCTAGTCGAAAGGGGGTCCGGGCCCAGGGATGATGAGCGATCCAAGCAGCGCTGCCCACTCGACAAGGGAAGTGACGAGTATAACCACCAAATATCTCATCACCGCCAGCCCCAGAGAGGAGGACCTTCATCCCTCGCTTGCGTGCTTCTCTGGAAAGTATATATGTAGGAACGATTGCACTATCTGACATCGGTTCATCAACCTTATTTATCAATTCCTCCAACGCCGTAAGATGCTCATCAACGCCGACTGAAATACATTCGTGTTTCGAACCTATATGATTAGATACTTTAGATGCATAGGAAGCATCCTGCCCTCCTTTCCCTGAATAATCGATGGTAAATGTATTAACTGTTTCAGCACTATTGACTCTTGCAGCGAAAGCCGCCACCGCGCTACTATCAACACCACCACTAAGAAAAACACCTACAGGTACGTCGCTCCGCAGTTGCAGGTCAGCTGAGTCTAACAGTAACTCTTCCAACCGTTCAGTAGCGTCCGCCACTGAACCGGTCCAAGGTTCTTTAGTAACTGGGTGCCAATATCGTGAAGTTTTCACGTCACCATTTTTAACTGTCATCTGTGTAGCACATTCTAGCTTGTAGATATCACGGAAAATAGTGCTCGGTTCTGGTACGTAAGAATTACCTAGATAAGAATATACACTTTCTACATCTAACTCAGCACCGCCGACTGACGCAAGTGACCCAAGGTCAGAAGCAAAAGCAAAACCATTGGCCAAGCGACGGTAGAAGAGTGGTTTAATCCCCAATCTATCGCGCGCCAACCAAAGCTGCCCAAGGCGCTCGTCATAAAGCGCAAAGGTGAACATACCGTTGAGCTTCTCCAGACAGGCCTGCCCCATTTCCTCATATAAATGCACAACCACTTCCACATCACTATTTGTGGAAAAATGGTGGCCCCGCTCAATCAACTCAGCGCGCAGTTCAAGGTAGTTGTATATCTCACCATTGAGGACAATATGAATATCACCGTTTTCATTACTAATAGGCTGGTGTCCACCTGCAAGGTCAATAATTGACAGTCGACGCATGCCAATTCCCACTGAGCCTCGAATCAAATAGCCTTCATCGTCTGGCCCACGATGAATCATCAAATCTCCCATTCGAGACAGCATTTCAGCAGAAACTAGTTCCCCATCAAACTGAAAAATGCCAAATATTCCACACATATTAGAGCTCTCCTTTCTTTTCAATAAGACGAAAACGGCAAGATACTGGCAACTTAACGAGGGCAGAGTAACATTGGGTCAAAGCTTGCTGCTTAACTCCGTATGCAGGAAAGTGCCAACCCCCAATCGGACTTTGACTACCAACAAGACTACTTGCTCTAAGAACATCAGACGACTCCATTAATTCCAAGGCAATAGGTTGCTCGCTGTTAAGCGGTTGATGAAAGCGCCACTCCAACCAGCAAGACCCCTGCCCTTCTATGCTATCAGCAATCTGGACCTCCTGTTGTAAGAAAACAAAGCTTCTAGAATGAACGCCATTGCGGCCAATAATCCGCTCAAAACCAGTGTGCTCAATAGTCACAGTAGCTACTCCTTTGTTTACCTCACAACAAATATCACAGGCAGCCTCCTTATACTTCTCTGGAATGTTATTATCTCCACGAGAGAGCATCGGTGATCGTCCGTTAAGGGTCACGAGATTGTGCGCGCTGCCACCAGCACCATAGTTACCCATAACAGAACCAGAATAGTCAAATCGACCAGGATCAATCAATACTTCGCGCCCGTGGCGATAAAGAACCAAACTACCAACATCTTGATGCGCATGAGAGGATATAGCGGGGCCAATGGAAGACTCTACATGCCAGATGGCCGTCCAGCCATGGCAGTTAAGTCGATGCCAACCAGCTCTCTTATAGGATACCCAACTAACTGCTGTAACAGTCTCTTCCAGGGATACATCAACTGTTAGAGCTTCATAATTAGAAAACAGCCTAGCCCACCCACAAGTATCTTCAGCTAACACCTTTTTGATGCCTCTAATATTGGAGAGAGGAGATTCTAGGAGGTGATGGAGCCACACCGGTTCACAATCCGGAGAAACATCTCCAAACGTAGGAACCGCAAAATCATCACCATGAATAGAAATACGGAAAAAATAACACCTATCTAACAACCCAGGTATATATATATTGAGAAGGGAAAGCGTCTCTGTGTCATTCTTCTCAGAAGCAAGCAACCTCAGCTCTAATAACCAGCGGGTGAAGAGATACTGATAGTGCGACGATCCTTCGCGCAAGAAGCCTTCTGAAACAAGAACAGGTAACCGATCAGCTAACAGAGCACGCCCAAGGCCAACTAGTTCTGGCTTATCACAACAGTGGCCTGCAAACAACAAAGCTCTGGCATTATTAACCACGTGATTTCCGCTCAAGTCGTCACTATAGTATTCAATATTCTTTGACAGATAACCGGCCATTTGTTTGAACGAAGCCAAAATATCTGTCGGCAAACCATCCCAGCTCCCGGTAATATGTCGCGAAAAAAGGCAGGCATTAACAACGCGCTCACCAGTTGTATAACTTTCTCCAGCATCCCCACTTGGAATCACAGACATTGCTGCCAACCAAGATCGCATTAGCTCTATACCCCATTGTAAACTAGGCGGATCGGGCTCATCAGTTAGAGAACGGAGCAGCCAATTCCAACGATGCAGTGAAAGAAATTGTTCTTGGTCGTCAAAATCGGTGTCCCAATTTGGCCACCCATCAAAACAAAGGTACCCTGTTGCAAGCTTGAGGCGATGAGGCCCTTTACACAAAACGTCACTAGTATTCACGATCTGATGAGATGGGAAAGTTTTTATGGCAATGGCTTGGGCTTTGACATGCTCTGGATACCAGTGGATACGACGATATGTGAATCGAGTAATCAACCTACGATGTAATACCGAGCAAATCACTTTAGAAAATTGCCAAGCCATTGTAGGTGAAATGCACTTGCGGATAATATAAAACCACTCACTACGAAACCTAGACACATCCGACAAAAGTTCCGGATTAGACCCCACCACTAATGCGGCATGGTAATCACCTGCCATACGTTGGGCAGTAAATAAGGCAGCAGCTCGCTGACGTCCTCTGTTGCCTACTTGCGTACGTAACTCAGGATCAAGAAGTAGGGAAATGATTCTATCTGAGAAACCTGAATAATCAGAAATTTCTACTAGGTATCCTACATCTCCATCATCGCCTAGGACTTCAGGTAATCCACCGCAACGAGTAGAAACAACAGGAACGCCTCGAGTCATAGCCTCCGTAGCTGAAAGCCCAAAAGACTCGTGGCTCTGAGAGCTAATAACCACAACATCAGCTTGACTTATTAAGTTCGCGCCATCCGGAACAAAGCCAAGAAGATGAACATTACATTCAGGAGCAATTTTTGTTCGCAGCAAATCGACTTCGTCACATTCCTCTTTAGTTCCGCCACCGCAAGCGACTAGATGAGCATTAGGAAATGACTTTGCAACCTCGGCAAACGCTTCGAAAAGGAATCTATATCCTTTACGTGGTTCATAGTTGGCAAGAATAAGACAAAGCGGTGCCATTCCAATGTCTAGCTGTTGTCGTAAATCCATTTGTGATCTCGACTTATCACCGGACTTATGAAGATCGATTCCATTATAAATATAGCTAACCCTGCTACAAGTACTAAACGTGCTGCGCACTTTCAACGAGTCGGCACAGACCTTAGAAACCCCCACGAACTGTCCAACTGACTGACGTAACCTACGATCAATCCAATTTTCAAACCAACCAAAACCAGTTCTTGGTAGAACCGCAAAATTATGAAAGTTATGAACATTGCGCTGAACAGCTTCAGCATCACTTACCTTGGCCCAAGCAATGTTAGCAATTCTACTAGTCTCCCCACCAGGGAAACCCCCGTTAAGGACCAGGAGTGCATCCCCCTCTATTTTCCGAAAAAGGTGGCTTAAATATCTCATTTGCAAAGGGTAGAGTAGGATGCGAAAAAAAGGCTGAGGGGCGCGCTGAAGAAAACGAGGAAGCCAGCGAAGCCAACGTCTAGAAATCATCCAACTCAAAGGGATATCAATTTCCTCAAGCCTAGCACTACTTGGAATAGATTCACGCAATCTATTACAGCCAGGATGACTAGCGTTACAAACCAAAACAAAGGAATCATCTTTAGATGGCCAATTATTTAATAATGACAAACAAAAGGTATCTACCCCACCATTCTGGTTATTTTCCATGTAAACAACTATCTTCACTTTTTGTTCCTATCTCTCTACATGTTAACAAAAGGAGTTATATCATTAAGCTAATCATAAATAACAAACCGGTGATGGTGTCACTAAGCGACTTTCTCATCAAAAAAACAACTGAGATCAGCAACACTCCAGACACCCATCTTTTTATTAGCATCGAAATAGTTGTCATTCCAAGAGTCATCAATGAGCAACATTGGGCTGGGTAAATTAAATGGTGCTAACTGGAGGTTGATCGGCCGCCAACGATCCTTTAAATATGATACGTTGTTCGTTTCCACATTTGGAAAAGTTGTAGTCATCAAATATGTTGCACCAGATGACACTATATTTCTGAGAGATTTTAGCACTTGCTCATCTGTCAAATGCACAAATCAATCGCGAACAAATACTAAATCAGCCTGTATAAGTTGTTCGTTAATAATGTCAAGTCCATAAAAATGCCGCTTGGCTCCGCCAAAGTTATCGGAATTGTTAAAGATTATCTCTTTAACAATATCACCACCAAAATAGTTCGCATTATTAAGGTCTACATCTTTCATCCAATAAAAATCACCACAGGGTATATCAAGTATTGAATTAACATTATATTTTTGGACAAAAGAGGGCAATGACTGCCGTATATTTTCTGTGGAGTCATGGTTTGATCCAGCTCCTGACAATGAACCTTTACCCACACCCTTCCAATAACCAAGTTTATAGATCAGAGAGAATCTATCCGCTTCACTTAAACGCCCCATCAAAATCTCAACATATTTATCCCGCAACAGTATATAAGGACGGCACAATACACTAACTAACTTATTCATATAAAATCTCGCTATTAAAAAATCGGGGGCATTCAAAAAGTTAACCGTATTAATAATATATTTTATTCCATGGGCTTCTGAGAAAGAATGAGCTTAAATTGTGAGACAAAATCACCAGCAAAATTAAGACCATAATTATCATTAAAAGTTGATTCGATATAACTATGAACTTCGCCATCTGTAGATGAAATCCAATACTCAAACAAGCGACGAAGCTCTTCATAGCTTTTAGCATAAATATATGGCATCTGACAGGAAGGTACATCGAAATATTGATACTGGGCAAGGGGATCATACGCTATTGTTCTTACACTGCCAGAAAGAGATTCATAAATTATTGAAGAGAGTGGCGCACTTATCACCAAATCAGACACTCCAATCAAACTTAGCGAATCCATAGATGCAGTTTCAGTTGAGTAATCATTGAAATAAATACAGTTATTAGCTGCCTGAATTTGAGCAAAACAGGCCAAAATTTTCGGCGCGCATGAATGGATAATTTGAGCATAAGATTTTTTACTTTTAAATAAAAACACAATATTTTCAAACTCCATAGCTAAATCCAACATACCTTGTAGAAAATGAAAATAAGAATCTTCAGTCAAAACGCCAATATGCCCAATGGTGTGGTCAAAAAATGATACAATGTAAATATCTTCTGGAAGACCAAGCTGGGTTCTGAAATTCTTACGATTGTCTTTTTGTTCTACAACAATATCAGAAAAAATAGGACCTATATTAATATACTCACCGACGTTATTTTGATGAGTCTTTATCCAGTCATTGGAAATCTCACTACTAATGACATAATCCGAAATCATATGAGTATAATCATGACAGGAACTAATAGTTGGATGTAACGACTTTTGAACAATAGATTCAGTAGTAGAAAGATACACGAAAAATGTACTAACGCCATTATATTTATGAACAATTGATGCTGTCAAATTCTCTTCGATCATTAATATTACGGAATTTGAAACTTTGTTTTTGTAATAAAATGATTCCCAAAGCGCTCGATACTTTAGGGCACGGTAGCATGAAGGTGATGCCCATGGTTGATAAATCATTAATGCTAAAAGGTTTAATCGCCAGAAGAATAAACCTGGATATATTTTTGCAATGAAAATAAAAGGATTAAGAGAACACATCGAGTGCTTAATACTCACTGCATTATAGCCTTTAGATTTAAGCGGTCGCAACCACCCTTGTTTTTCCTCATTGATACCATCCGAAATGAATAATGTAGAATCTTTATCGAATAATCGAAAAATTTTATTTTCTATAACATCATCGAATTTATAAGACAAAATACCATTATCTAAATGCACTATTGTTTGATAATTATTTCGTGAATTAGTTTTTAGTCTTATCATACGAATGGTATTGATTTCTAAAAAAAATAGTGTTTTAAATAAAAACAAAATTTGAATAAAAAAACTAAAAACTCGTATTGAAAAAACACCAATAGGGTGTAACGATACATTTTTAGGAAGAACCTCCATCCTAGCCATTTCCCTATAAATTGGAAATGAAAACAAGGTAGGCCAAATATAAAAATGTTCATTTGGTCCACAAGCAGAACGAACTTTCTCTGCATATTTAAATATCACTAATATCTTTTTCGCTTCTTTAATGATGTCCTTGCCGTTAAAATAGTCCCTATAAACAGGTCCACCCCATTTAGATAAAAAATTTGTTCTTTTTTTTCTGATAATATTATCTATAAGATCATTTTCAATTATTGAAGCCTCATGATCACAATTACGATAATCAGTTGCACTAAAAATGTCTTCGGGAATGATTGTGTGTTTATCTAAAAGTGATGAGGAATGTATATTTCGGCAATATATGTTGTATTTTCTAAACAACCAAGAAAAGTATATCTTATTCGGTAAAATCAAATTTTTATTCATGAGAAACTCCAATAAGTTCATTGAAGTTGACATCATCCAGGCCTTTACAATCAAATATTTTCTCTCTGTCGAGTACTACATGGTTGAGGCTTAAGATGGATTGGTTAAGTTCTTCTATGCTTCTATTAACTACAGAATTGCTTAAAACTGATTGCTTTAAAAATATATTCGTTACACCTAAGCTAGTCGGTTCATATATGTAATAGGGCACATCAACAACAACTGACTCAACTATAGCCGACCCAATTTGCCCAATCACGTATTGAACACTACCTAAACATTCTGAAAAAGTTCCTGAAGTAAAACCGACTTTTTTATAACCATGATAGTCCAACACAGTTCTCAACAAATTAGTTTCATCATCTTTATATTTATCAAAACTAGTTTTTAATTTTATCAATATAGTTGAATCATAGTTATCAGTGAGCATTGTGACAACGTCTAAAATGTACTTATACCTTTTGTCAAAACAGCAATTTGGATTCGTTATGGATCCGTATGGAAACATTATAAGTACATGTCTATCAGCGTTAGTTAAATCAGTGCGAGTAACAATGCTCCGCTTCTTTAAAATGGGTGGTGTAAATCGGATTGTTTTAATATCTTTACCAAAAACATACCTATATAACGTGTCTACATATTCGCCTGTCGCACCAAAATAGTCGACCATAATTTTTTTATTTTGTATATCTTTTGGGAAAAGGAATTTATCAATACAAAATGGATATCCATCAAGTATGAATAACACAGGAATACCCCTTTCCCTAGCTAGACAAGCAGCAGTTTGATAGAGTGGGTGAGCGTGCCCAGGAACGACCAGCATGGATGGAAGATAGGAATCAAACATTTCTCTACAAGAACAATAGATACTCATTAAATGCTCTCTGGCCTCAGTATATTCATGCTGTATAACTTCTTGGATTAGACGAGAAAAACCCACTTCTAAGTCTTTATCGTACCCATGAGATGATAAAATTCTTTTTAAATTAGCATTTATAACTTCACCATCTAATTCCCATTCAAATAATTTTTTGGACTCACTTGTGTAACTACTTCCAGAGCGAAGACAAAAGCTTGTCATAGGGTTAAACCTATTAATATTGAGCACATCCTTATTTTTAACGTTCCTAAAAGTCCAATCATTTATTACAATAACTTTATTTTTAACCAAATTAATAAACGGCATTTGAAAAAATCTAAAAACTATCGAGAAGTACTTATGGACTGGTGGAGAGCTAATTAAACCTCTCCTAGGGGCGGATGTTATATGGTCATCATAACCATTATCACTATTATAGAAAATAACTTTACCTGCGAAGCCTTTCGCAGCTATTAAAAGGGCTTGTGGCGATTTTGTTGAAATATGAATTTTTTTATAGATAGAAAGATGTTTTTTAAACGCAAAATAGTAACGCAATACACTAGCAACCTCTATTGCTATTCGATATTGCATTAAGGCGCCTATAGAAATATTTGATTTGCTTACAATATCTAATCCATTACGATCCCTATACCAATTAGAAACAACATCTCCAACCACTGTATGCCGGTGCCCATCATCTAGCTCAACCTCATCAAGAAAATATCCAATGCTAACATCCCTATTTAATAGAATAATCGCATAGTCGGTAGCTAGAATTGAGTACTTTTTACTTTGCTTCCATTGAGTCAGATCTTTAGTTGATGAGATTAGAACGGCATCGTTATACATTATTAAATGTCACATAGGTGAAAATATGAATATTTGGTCGGAAAAATGGCATATTAAAACCTCTATTCCTTAAAAAAAACGTTCGAGCGCCTACATTTTATTTCTTACCATCCAGTCTTCTCTGCTAAGCTGGTAATAAACTGTATCTACGTACTCGCCAAAATGATACGCAAGTTTTACATACCTTCCCACCTCTCTAAATCTAAATAATTTACATAGCACCGGAGTTACGGGGTTTGACTCTATATGTCCCGCCTTAATATTTTTTAAATTTAATTTATTAAATGCAATATTTAGTAAAAGTGACATCGTTTCAATTGCGACTGGGCCTTTGCGATGCTTTTCATCTCCAATTACCAACGCAATACTCGCATACCTATGCACCCAATTAATAGAACTTAAATTGCAGACCCCTATTATTACATCCGTATCTTTAATGCATATCAAAAGCACTAACCGATCTCTATTGTTTTTTGACGCCTCATAAAAATCAATCTGGGCCTCTCGTGTATTGGGCCAGTAACGAGATTCTCCAAGGTATCTTGTAACCTCGGGATCACTGAACCATTCATACCAGGAAGAATCGATCACATCCTCTAAAGCTGGAGCTCTTAAATAAATTAGCTTACCGATCGCGTATGGGTTAATCATTATTTATCTACGCCTACCTTCTCTGATATTATCTGAACAATTAACTCAAGGGATAGCAAGTCGGTTAACTCGTCATCAGAAAAACTCAAGTTAAACTCCTCCTCCAGTGATATGACGAGCACCATGTGTTTGAGGGAATCCCACTTATCTATGATCCCCGGTGCCGCATTCGATGGAATTTCTAAAAGAGGAATCTCTATGACATTCGCAAGTACATTTAATATTTTATTTCTAACCTCTGACATTATTGACCTCTATATTTCTGATATATATTGAATTTTTTTAGGCTCAAAACCATGAAGCCTCAAATTATAATTTTTTATCTCTTTTCCACCCGAGGTAAACTCAAAACCTAAATTTTCATAAAAATCACATACCTGATTATTTTTATGCGTTTGAATATAACTAGCTTCTAAGGTATTAATTTTAATTTCTTTTAACATTTTAATTATTTTGTTAAAAAACTGGAACTCCACGTTCCTTCCGATTACACGACAACTCATTAAAAATGTGTCGATTATTGCGGATCCCGAAAGTTTATCTAATCTAATGATCGCAACCCCTGTTGTTCCATAGTTCCCATATCGATCGCCCAATTCAAAAGAATAAATTTCAAATGAGCCGCTAGCTTGCATAACCTCTATCTCAACTTCAGTATAGCGTTTAGTTGTGAGATTAAACTGATTAGTTTTTTGTGTTAGCTGCGCCACTCGTGGAATAGGTATATCCCATCCACTTTCAACATGTATTTTTAGATCCAGAGAGGATAAATATTCTTCAACAGATATGAATGATTTAGATGCAACTTTCCTATCCTGATCCTGTTGATATAGTTTAGTTTTCTTAGTATCTTCCTCACTTACAGACAAATTAAAGAATAAAGGTTTTATTTTCCGAACTAAAGCTGGGTATTCTGATAGATTTTCTGGCACTTGAAAACATGACACTTCAGGAAGTGCTTCTCTTATAAGCCCAATCTCAAATGGGGAGTCGTCAATGAAAACAAAACTGTCAAGGCCAATATTTAGCTCTAAAGAGATCTCTTTTATATTAGAGGCTTTATCATTCCAATTTATTTTTTTTGATATTAAATCATCCTTTTTAAGAATCATTTCAGGGTGGCTTTTAAAAACATTATCAACATCCTGCGCATTATTCTTACTACATAAAGCTAGTAAAACACCTTCATTATGGAGACCTTTAATTATGTTTTGTATTTCATTAAATACTTTTCCTTTGTAATCTGTATCTGCTATCACTATGCCTTTGAGCCCATCTTCTCCTATCACACCACCCCAAAGCGTATTATCACAATCTAAAACTAATATTTTTTTGGCACGGCCACATATTGAGAGAAAAGCAGGCTTAATAGCGGACGAATATAGTTTGAAAAAATCAAGTTTGTATAAAGATTTAGACTGTTGATATTGGCGATAATCGACCGATTTAGCATGACCTAAAATGCCTAAAATCTGATCTATGTCTATGACTATGTTATTTTTAAATTTTAGCTGCTCTACCACAGAATTCAACCTATGGCATAAATTAAACAGCGCACTATGCCTAAGTGGATCAGAATCAAATAGTTTAGATGAAAATTTATTAATTAAAACAAGAGGTGTACTCTTGAGATTGTTGAGAACTAATGCGATTTCTACCTCTAGTCGCAAAGCTAATTCATTATAAGCAGCTAACGATAAACTATCGGCTCTATTGTGTATACCATTGACAAAATTTCCAGATTCCCAAAATATTATTACTGCGTCAAAGGATGCAAATTTAACACTATCTTGTACTATTGAATCGTAATCGCCCAAGACTACTTGAGCATTTAAACCTTCTTCACGGAGGCTTAGCTCCAGAATATCCATTATATGTGAAACGGTTATATTCGAGATCACACCAATTTTATAAGGGGCCGAGGTAAGTTGGACACCAAGTTCTCTATTACGTTTAATTATATCCATGTACTTCATATCATTACTTGCCCACCATTCACTCTTATAGTCTCACCACAAAGGTAGTTTGAATCATCTGATGCCAAAAAACCAATCACCTTAGCAACGTCGTTAGGTGATGCTAAACGCTTGAGTGGTGTTTTTGCCGACGCAACCATTCGGATCCTCTCAGGAACATCCAATATCAAATCAGTGTCTGTCATCCCAGGACTCACCATGTTCACTAAAATCCCTTTTGGAGCAAGATCAAGTGCAATAGACTTACTAAACCCTCTAAGAGCGCTCTTAGCAGTAATGTAAGGGAGCATATTGGCTTCAGGAACGTCAATATATTTAGTATCTATTTGAATTACCTTCCCAAAACCTGCGGCTTCCATATAAGGAGCTATTGCATGGACAAGATTAAATGCTCCCTTGATTTGATTATCTAAATGCACTTCAAAATCACTCCATTTTAAATCTGAAAACTTGATGGCAGGAACTACTATTGTGCTACAGTTTACAAGAACAGATATAGTGCCAAGACGCCGCGTTAAACCATCAATCATTTTTTTAACGTCATCTTCGTCAGTAATATCACAAGACCACGTACACGCTCTTTTTTGTTCATCATTAACGGCAGACAAAACTTTCTCTGCAGCATCAAAGTTTTTATAGTAATGTATTGCAACATCGTAACCAGCTTTCGCCAACACAACTGCCGTAGCAGATCCAATACCGCCAGACGCTCCTACCACAAGCGCAACACGAGGTTTATTCTCCTCAGCTAAAGCAACTTCAGGCTGTTCTTCTTGCTCTACAATTTTTACTTTTGCAATTCCTTGCGTCACTTTTTGACGGTGTTGATTATAAATATCAGTCTGTAATTCAACAACTCTTGATCTTTCATCTTTTTTTATTACTTCTGCTTTAATTTTTAAGCGATCACCGACACGCACAGGTATAAGAAATTCTAGGTTTTGAGAAAACCACAGCGCTCCATCTCCAGGTATTTTAGTCCCGATAATGGTAGATATAAAAGAGGCTCCAAGCATCCCGTGAGCTACCGGTTTTTTAAATTTGGTCTTTGCTGCATATTCTGGATCAACGTGGAGTCGGTTATCATCTCCAGTTAAATTGACAAAATCACGAATATCTTTATCGGTTATTGTATGGCTTAACTCCTCGGACAGGCCAATCTCGATTTCTTCAAACTTCACTATATATCTCCATTAAAATATTTTGTCAAAAAACTTATGAGACGCTGATCCTAATTCACAACCTGGGACTGCGACAGGATCCATCGCACCGTTGATGTTTCCTAAAAATAGATCCTATCATTTAGTAATTATGGCAATAACCACATTCATGGGTTTAGCAACTGAGTAAACTTTTGATTTTGATTCACGACTAGCTCATATTTCTAAACTAGACTCTGGATTAAAGTGAACTTTGCAAGCTCACTCATTAGTTATCTTCGTTGGTGAGGTGTGATTATTTCATCTCTTCTCTAAGATATACATTTACACACCAATACATATCTCACATAAAAGCGTGAGCATTTTTACACGAATACAGTAATGGGGGGGGTAATCGAGCTTGATCCAGTATTTTTCATAGAGAATATCCATCATCAACAACTATATTCTGTCCATTCACATATTTTGATAAATCGGATAACAAATATATTAACGTACCTACTATATCTTTTCCTTCAAGCATTCCCTTTTTACCACTATGCAAGCTGTAGTTGTTAATAAATAACTCTTGTTGGGAGTCTAAAATACCACCTGGAGACAGTGTATTCACGCGAATACCTTTCTTTTTATAGTACTGAGCAAAATATCGTGTAATGTGAGCGACGCCAGACTTAATTGCAGCATACTCTACTGGCATAGTCATTGTAGTGCCATTGTAGACTGAGAAATCAGGAGCAATTAGTCCGTATATTGAACCCATGTTTATTATATTTCCCCCGCCATTTTCATTAAAGTACTTGGCAAATTGCTGCGCAACCAAAAAATAACCGCCAAGATGAGCGCTCAGATTACCGCAAAAATCTTCATATGTTACGTCTTCAAGAATACATCCATAGTTTCCAATTCTAGGGTAGGCATTGTTCACAACTGCATCAATACCCCCATTTCGAGCTGATACAACTTCTATTAATGCACTTAGTGACCTTTGTTTGGTCATATCTACTAGCTGTGCGCTCGCACTGCCACCTGTGTCGCAGATTGAACGAGCCAATACCTCAGCTCTTTCTAAGTCGATATCAGCAACCACTACAATTCCACCTTGAGAAGCAATCGCCTCACAAAATTGTTGGCCAAGTAAACCACATCCACCCAGAACCACAATTACTTTACCGTTCAACATATATACTTTCCTTTATATAAATATCAAATTATGGGCATTTAGTCCTTCACTAGGCAGAACTAAGATTTTCTAATTGTAACAATTTAATCGCAAAGTTGAACTTACGAAGGCTACGGAGCTGACTTTTTATCTATTTGGTTATCAATTATAACGTCGAAATACTGGCTTTATTGTGGGACCATCAAGAAATTTATCAGCCCCATCTTCCAATGCCCGTTGGTAAATTTTTAACGCTCCACGCGCAGCTCCCAATGTTACATTTAATTCTTCTTCGCCATGAGCTAGACTAACTGCTATCCATGGCATCAAGACTCCACGCTTAATCATCTCTTGGCTAAATAACGTTCGAAAGTCAAGTGAGCTCTCACGGTCATTATTTTTTGTCACATAGTTGAGAGAGATTGCAGGGCCCGCCATTGTGAAATAATCTGCTATACCTAAGTCTGCAGCAATTCCGTTAAGCCCCTCGCGCAATCGTGCGCCATACCCCCACAGGTGGCGACAAACACTTTGCTCTTGATAGATTCTAACCGTTTCGATAAAGGCGCCTAGACTTGCCATCTCTCCACCATGTGTCGACGATAAAAGAAATGTCCTCTCTGCACCCTCCTTGTCGATCGACCCTACTTCCATCACTTCTCGGCGCCCTACTAATGCTGCTACTGAAAACCCATTAGCCATGCCTTTTCCAAATGTCGTTAGGTCTGGCTCAACTCCAAAATATGTTTGCGCTCCTTGCAAATGCCAACGAAACCCCGTGATCATTTCGTCTAGGATAAAAAGAGCCCCATCAGACCGACAAACGCGCTGAACCAAATGAAGAAAGCCTTCTTCTTTGCACGTGCAACTGGAGCATGCATTATCATAAGAAAGATCACTTTTACGACATTGTCGAGGGCATGGGATTTCAGTTGTACTTGGTTCTAACATTACCGCAGCAATTTCTCCTGGATACATCTCAAACAGCAGCCGTAAGCTTTCCACATCACCATAATCAAACAACAATGTATTGCTAACATGACCGTCAGGAACACCCTTCATCATTGGAGTGGTGCCAATGAACCAATCGTCAAAAGAAAAGAAAGGATGCTGGCGTGGAACACAAATAAAACGTCGCCCAGTATAAGCTCGGGCCATCTTAACAGCAGCAGTCGTTACATTTGAGCCATTTTTTGCAAACTTGACCATGTCAGCCGAGGGGATTAGATCTATAAGCAGCTCTGCAGCTCGCAGCTCAGTAATAGATGCCCTTGTTAGGTTATTGCCATTTTCGATTTCTTGCCAAGCCGCCGCGTTAACTGCGTCGTGGGCATAGCCTAAAGTAACCGCACGAAGCGCCATACCATAGTCAAGGTAACGTTTGCCAGAAGGGTCCCATACATACGCCCCCTTCCCTTTTTCAAGAATGGTTGGCGCATTACTTGGATACTGGTCAGACCCTCGGGAGTAAGTATGTGCGCCACCAGGGATTACTTTGGTAAGGCGGGCTTGGTAGTGCATATTAATGTCCTTATCGTTCTAAATATATCGATTTTTGATTCGAAATTCATATAACCGCTTGGTCATTTAATCTCTGTAAATAATCAGCAGCTCGATGCCCATTAACCGAATAAAGGCTAAGGTTCTGATATAAGTTCAGTAATTCAGGAATAGTAACTGAGCGGTGCCGATCCCCCAACACTTCAATCAGCCGCTCCATCACCGTCAAATCTTCAGGGTAATCTACCGTTAGGCGAAACGCATATTTTTCACTTGTGTAAGGCGGGCTATTAACAATGATATTAATCGGCATGCGTGAAACCATATCACCCCACACCTCATTATCTTTAGAACTTTTCATTAAGTTAATCAACTTCAAAGCGCTGTACGTTAAGCCATAACCAAATACACCATCAGGATAGTGGTCGTTACGAACCCAGACCTTCTCATCTTTATTGAGTTGGTCAAAAGTGACCTTAATTAAGGCGATATCAGGAAAGGGTTCATCTGCATAAAGAATGTAAGCTCTATCAACTGAAAATTCTTGTGCACAACAAAGGTATCGACTTAGGACGTCCTCTTCACTACCTCGATAGCAAGAAACTCCATTTTCGGTAGCAAAATTCTCCAGCGGATCATCCTGCGAATTTGTCGAAGTACATATAATCACTTTCGCATCACAGTTTTGACGAAGGCGATCTATTTGATAGGAAATTAACGGCCGGCCCTTGATATCCAATAACACCTTTTTAGGGAGACGAGTTGACTTTAGACGTGCTGTAACAAATATGGCATCCATCAAACCTTTACCTTTAATCAAATAGTAGAGACATCTTCTAAATTTACACCTTCATCGCGTTTCTTCGCCAATATGAGAGGACGACCTATCAAATGCTCAAGAGCGTCAAGCTGTGCCCCCTGGTCCGCTCTCTTGAAGATAAGCATATCTTTAGTAAGAACCGCACCTGCCAAAAGGTCAGTGGCCGCCACCACTTTTTTTCGAGTGACCATACGATATTTTTGGTAGGAGTCATTGTCATTCATGTAGCTCATAGTCCCATCTCCAAGTGCAATCTCTGCTGTGCGCACTAAGCTTACGAATTCAGAAAACTGATCAATCCCAAGGGCTGCTTCATAGTCCTCTAACTTATCCTTGCGATCAGTCGTAATATGTTTCTCAAGAATTGTGGCACCAAACGCTAAGGCTATAGATGGTAAAGCTACTGCAAAAGGATGATCACCATCAATGTGATCGGCTAAGCCTACGCTAACACCCTTGTCTTTAAACAGTTCTGCAAAAGATGCTAATGATGCGAGGTGCAATTCCTTAATAGGTGTTGGATATAGCTGGATACCTGCTAACAAGCAGATACTTGCTTTTGAATTAAGTGTAAGTATGTAATTCACCACGTTTTCAACTTCTTCCATAGTTGCTCCGCCTGTTCGGAGAATAATGTCAGAATTAACAGCTAGCATATCTGCAATAAGGTCGGTTTCAAGAAATGAAGCTGCGGACAGAACATAACGATTGACCGTCAGCTCCCTGCTAAACTCAAAACTGGGGCGGTCATTACACATGACGACAAGATCGATACCCAAGCCTTGCGCTCTCTTGTCGAAAGACTTCCACTGCTCATGTGAAAAATTAATCTCAGTTAAAAAATCATAAATGCTGACATTTTGATCAGCACTATCAGAGAGTGTCGTGCCAGCGATACACTTGTAATCTCTGACCATATAATTTGGCATATCTGTAATGTGGATAGATATCGCATTTGCGCCAGCGTTGCTTGCACCTTCCAACATCTCCATCGCTCTATTCAGGGACCCAGTGTGGCTCCAAGCCATCTCTGCAATAATGTAAGAACTCATTCCGTAACTCCAATAAATTGTAAATATAAAATCATTGATTTAATAAAAAGAACTACCTGCAAACACTTCATTTTTTCTTAAAAAGTATTGTGATTCCTTCAGATGTTGCATCAGAGTACTTATTTCCTATTTTACGGGCAATCCAAGGTATATATTTCGCCAACCTGGCTGGACGAAAAAAATGCCAAGAGAGATCAAGCTCAAGAAATAAGCCACTACGCAGCGCAAGATTAGTAATGCTGCTCTTATCAAAAAAACGTATATGTGGAAAATCCCAACGGTTTGACTCTGGAAAATAATTAAACGTATCAATATTATTAGAAAATAACAGCCGCAATCTTCCTATTATGGGAAAGTGGTTTGGAACATGTATCACACAAAAACCATTAGGTTTGGTTATTCTGGCAAGTTCACTTACCAAAAATTGCGGGTCTAATAGATGCTCAAGCACGTCTTTACATATCACAAGATCCATCGAACCACTTGGAAATGGCAGGTGGTCATTGCAAAAGTCATTGATTTGGTGTACTTCATCGAAGCCAATTTTGCGAGCCTCAGTTACAGCATATATGCTACCGTCAACACCAAACAAGGTACAGTCAATCTTATCCTTAATTGATATAGAAAACACACCATTACCACAACCAACATCACACACACTAGTCGGTTCAGGTATCTTAGTAAGAATTTCAGCTATAACCGGGAGAAAATAATTGTTATCTTGATTCTCTTCGATTGCATCTATGTATTGATCAGGAAAACGGTCAAAACTGTCGCGAATTTCTTTCATTTTATTGCCTCTTACCTTCTATAGGAGTCGATTAATTCGCCCCACATCGATACTAAACCCATGGTGCTATTTTTTCAGGATATTATATCCATAAAGATTTACTAAAGCGCTGATAGAACTCTATTTAATTAGTAGGCAAACACTCTACGAAGTAAAGTGGGAGTCAAGGTCATTGGATGGTTTTTGAGCCTTTCAAGATTGACACTGCTGAGAAATAAGTCAATTTTATCATGAATATCGGGGTCTAAAATTGACAGGTCGGTTTCTAACCCTATAGCGCCCATCAATTCGCTCCACCACTCAAAACAAGCCTTACCAGATTCACACCCAAGCAAGCTATATATCTCATTCATTCTGATATTCAAATTTTCTGCTACGCTTGGACTCAATGATGCAATGAGCTCTGCGTCATCATGAAGTAAAAAGAAATGACCTAGGGTTGTGCCCACTGCATGACCATGTGCCAGACCAACTTGCTGGCTTATAGAATATGAGAGGGCGTGAGGAGCTGTTGTTTTAGTTATATTAATGGCCCGACCAGCATAATTGGCAGCAAAAAGTAGAGATGTCATGGCTGACTCTGACCGATCACGAACGGCTGGAATAATGGCACTCACTAGCCCCATAATAGCCATGGAGGCATAGCTTCGACTTTCTTTTGTTGAACCTAGTGACCAATATGACTCAATAGCTTGCGCAAGCGCATCAATAGCCGAGCTCGCAGCCAAATAACTAGGCATACTAAAAGAAAGCTCAGGATCGAGTACAGCTATATCAGGAAGCATGGCTGGGTGAGCCAATGAATATTTTTTACCATCTATGTAAACTACTGCGAAGTGAGTTGCCTCACTTCCAGTTCCAGCTGTAGTGGGCACTGCTACTAATGGAGCCGCAACCGTCCTTAATGTATTGGAAATGACGTCATCGACCTCCACGTTAGGCTTGGAAGCAAATGTGTTAATCAATTTTGCCATATCGATAACACTGCCACCGCCTATGGCAACCACAATGTCAGGAACAAATTCCCTAGCTAAAAGAGCTCCAGCAATTGCATGTTCAAATTTTGGATTCACATCAAAGTCAGAGAAGTAACGAACATCTAACTCTTTGAGAAACGGAAAAACTGCATTTTTAGCCCCTGACAAGGCAAACGCACTTTTACCGGTAACAAGAAGTACACGCTTTACTCTGTACCTTTTAATCACTTTTTCTAGCGCACTGATTGCGCCATACCCGCTAAAATTATTAGAAAACATTCGCTAAAAACCCCATAAATTCATTTTTATTGTCTGTTGGTGAAGTAGTTGGTCTACCAAGATTCTTTCGAAACCCTTTGCACATCTGTATTTCCAATAGTGCCGTTCCGTTAATCTCTCGCATTCTAAGCAGTGCACTTTTGATCTCCTCAGCATTGGTTGCTAGCTCCACCCAATCAAACCTAACGGCTTTAGCTATCGTGACTATATCTATATGCCCACAAACTGTTGGTTGTCCACCCACTGAATCATGCGCTGCGTTGTTGAAAACAATATGCCGGTAGTTGGCGACACCGCTGGTAGCACTAATAGCCACCCCGCCCATATGCATTAAAAAAGCACCATCTCCATCAAGACAAAATACCTGCCGCTCGGGTTTTGACAATGCGATACCTAAAGCAATCTGACTAGCATGACCCATACCTCCTATAGTAAGAAAGTCTTGTTTATGACTCTGCCCTAATGCAGCTCGGCACTCGAATAACTCCCGAGAAGCAACGCCTGTGGTAGACACAACGACATCATGGCCCCCAAGTGTTTCAGCGATCAGGTTAATCACTTGTTCTCGATTCATTGGACGCTTGAACTCCTCAGTTGATTGGAGCGCGTATGGGGCAAAGGTATTCTTCTTAATTACCAGCGCACAACACCGATTTTCATTCCTTGCCCGAAAAACTAACGCCTTAACTAGGGTTGCTACCTCTTCCTGCCCCAATTCAGGACCCAGTACTTCATAGGGGATTTCCATTGTATCAAGCAATGATAATGTGATCCTCCCTTGCTTGGTGTGTTGCGGCTCGTCACTTACGTTCGGTTCACCACGCCATCCAATCATCATAAGTGCTGGGATTGAATATGCTTGTTGATCTAGTAAAGACAGGATCGGGTTGGTTGCATTGCCAAGCCCAGAATTCTGCATATACACTAGCGGTAACTTTTTAGTAGCTAGATGGTAACCCATTGCAACAGCCATTGCTCCACCCTCATTTGCAGCCATAACATGCTTTTCAGAGGTGGTATTGTCAGTAATATAAGAACAGATATTTTTTAAAAGAGAATCAGGCACACCAGTGTAAAATTCTATGCCATTCTCAGTAAGGCTGTTAAAAAACCATTGGGGATCAATCATTATTTAGTTCCTGGAATTAATTCCAAAATCTCTTTGATGGATAGACAGTCTTCAGTAGCTTCAAACGATCGTCCATGCTTGAGAATCGATTGAGCTGTCTTTAGCATCGCAGGGTAGGATGAACGAAGCATATGGTTTGCGTAGGTGACAATGTTTACGCCATGATCTATCCACTCGTCCTCGGTAATGTGTGAAAAACTCGACGGAACTACCTTTAGTGGAACAGTGCGTGAAAGCCTGTGATATTTTTCACAGAACTCAAAAATTTCGTCGGCTTCCTTTTGACGACTGTGAATCATTATCACATCCGCACCTGCATCAATATATGCTGAAGCTCGATCAAGAGCATCCTGCATTCCCTTTTCAAGAATTAGACTTTCTATCCTAGCAATTACCATAAAGTCGTCAGTGACTTGTGCTAATTTGCCTTCAGAAATTTTATTTTGGAATGATACGATATCATCTTGAGATTGCATTACATCATTACCAAATAACGAATTTTTCTTTAACCCAACCTTATCTTCAATCACAACTGCAGAAACTCCGAGTCGCTCTAATGAGCGCACGGTAAAACGAAAGTGTTCAGTCTTGCCTCCAGTATCCGCATCAAAAATCATTGGCAAGGTCGTTACATCAAAGATGTCATTCACAGACTGCATTCTTGACGTCATATCAACTGCCTCAATGTCAGGTTTACCCTTGGCAGTGGAGTCGGTGAGGCTGCTTGACCACATGGCATCAAAGCGTACAGGGACACCATTACGCATCATTGTTGCGTTTTCAGTGATTAACCCAGAGAGCCCATGATGAACCTCATTAATGCGAATTAACGGCTTGGCTTCCAACATCCTCCGGAGCATAGATAACCGTACGTTTGGAGTGGTTCCAATTTCCTTGACGGATTGAATTAGCTTAGTCGATGAAATCCCCGGAGTATATGTTACTTCAACCAACTCAGCACCCCACTCAGAAAGAGTATCAATCACCTGCTGACGCGTACCTTTTTGAACTCCCTCACGCCAGTCATCTCCATGTACAACATAATCTGGTTTTAACATCCTTAAGTTAGGACGGTAATCCAAAGTAGTCTGCTCTACGACCTTAGTAACTCCCTTAAAGTTTTCAATGACCTCTTTACGCTGGTCAAAAGACATGTGAGGTATCCGTTTATAACTTGAAATCGCTGAATCAGTCAAAAGCCCTACTATCACATTACCTAGTTTGGATGCTTTCTTAATAACATTAATGTGCCCTGGGTGGATAAGATCAGCGCTCATACCTACATATACAGTCTTCATTTTATTACCTATATTAGAGAAATTTCTTCCTCAATGCTTTATTAAATTCGAAATAAATTCATAGAACTGCTCTACCGAATCACCTTCTGGAAAATCATAGTATTTATTGAGGAGTTCTTGGCGTTTCTGCTCAAATCGAGCATTATACTCACGTGGATCAAGCATGATCTCGCTCACCACCTCCGTCAACTGCTGGAAATTTGCAACCTCGCAGCCGGTTAGTAATGCTCGATACTCCTCAACAAAACCCTTTTCTGAACTATAATATTCATAATCTGACATGTAAAAAATTTGCGGGCGGCCCAGCAATGAAAAATCAGTACTAGTCGTAGAGTAATCGTTAAGCAATATATCAACTTCTAAGAGGAATTCATTGATGTCAAACAAAGGATTTGAATCCGAATCAATATAAACAACCCGGTCAAAACTACTTAAATTGCCAGTTGGCAATGCCGCGCTGTGCACCGTATAGAATAGATATAGGTCTTTCTCCTTGAGCCATTCATTAAAACCTTCCCCGTCTTCACAAAACATTTTTTCTAAAGGGAATGCATAATCATAGGGCCGCCAAGTTGGGGTATATAAAATCACTTGGCTTGACTTATCGAGCCTAGGTACAAAAGAGCGAGCAATAGGTTTCGCTTTAAGTCTTTGATCCACTAGTTGTCGATCAAAATACATGTCACAGCGAGGGTAACCTAATGAAATTATTTTACTATTAGGCAAAAGATATATTCTCTTCCCAATCCAGTTGACTGCGTACCGCGAAGGAAAATTTACATAGTCAAACTTATTGGCATGTAAAATTTGATTCACTGCCACCATGATATTGTCTTCACGACTGAAGGATACTTTCGGCCCACAGCCATGAAGGGTAGATATACGTTTAGTTTTTCTATTGTCACAGATTCCAAATAGATTAATGTAACGATCTCCAGAATCGACAACTACCTTCGTTCGCAGGAGCACCCATAACATCTTCAGCGGATTAGCCATAGAAATGTAGTTAATTCCTATGCTTTTCAAGTGACTCTTAACTACATCGTTGTCGGTGACCCAATATACAGAGAGTTCTTCTTTCTTTGCCAAATACTCACACAAATATCGAGTATTTTCTCTAAAAACATTACGATTATAAGTATGAAGAACAATGACTGGCCCCTTTGGGACAATATTTTTTAGGACATAAAATATCGGCCATAAAAAATTTTTAAAGATAATATATAAATATCTGGTTTTTATCATGGATTAGTCTGACTCTGGAAAAACTGGAGGTATCAATGTTGTTATAAAAAACAAATATATGACTAAATATTACTTAAAATAGTGGGATTGATATGCATCATAGAGGGAGCACAGTCCTTTTATTACCTAATTAATAAGCAATGTATAAAGAACGATCATAGATGCTTAGATTTAACTTTTAATGAAAATATTTATTCAATTATCACCATGCTGTGCGCCCACCATCTACCGAAACAACAGCGCCATTAAGATAACTTGAAGCAGGACTTAACATCCAAATCAACGTGCCTTGATATTCGTTCGAGGTAGCCAGCCTATTCATAGGAATTCTTGATGATACTTCTTTCAGAAACTCGACAGGCTGACCATTCTCCACACCACCAGGACACATAGCGTTACAACGTACATTTTTCTCTGCCCAATAAGTTGCTAAATAGCGAGTCAGGCCAATTAAACCCGATTTGACTACAGAATAGGTAACTGGCTTAACTTGCTGCAACTCCTGGGAAACCCCTGGTTTATAATAGAGTCGCTGATCTGGGGCTATCAAACCCAAGTCAGAAGAGATATTGACTATAGATCCTCCATTTTCATTTTGAGAAATTTTAAACCCATAATGCTTAGCGCATAGATAAGCTCCTGTCAGCCCAACTGCTAGATCCTTATTCCATAGGTCAAGGGGAAAGTTTTCCAACCTAGAAAAGTTTTTCTTAGCACTATCCTCAACCTTCGGATTATTCGCAGCATTATTGACTAAACCATCAATTTTTCCATAACGTTCCATCAGCAGTTTTGCATTTTCTTCAATGACCGCCTCATCAGTGATATCTACAGAAAACCCAACAGCCCCCGCTCCAAACTCTTGGTTAATACGATCAGCCAATGCAATTACAGCGTCTTCTACAAGATCAAGAAGTACGGGTATACCTCCATAAGCAGCCACAGCCTCAGCATGCTTTTGCCCAAGAAACCCCGTTGCACCAGTAATTATGATGACCTTACCTTTAAGGCTAAACAGGTCGAGCATCTCATTATTTGAATGTGGCACTTTTAACCCCGCTGGCGTTGATCAAAGAAAGCGATTGTCTTCTTCAAAATATCTGCTTGTTCCTCCGCACGATTGAGATCTCTATAGTTGGCCTTGAATTGCATCATTCTTGGCTGCACCTCCTCAGCAACAGGACAGGAACCTTCGTAATTTAAATCCCTATTGCCTAAACCGTGAATGCGAACTGCACTCGTGCCATTTTCGACCACAGGTTCGTGATAGACAACAGACAACCCACCATAGAAACCATCCCCACCCATCTCTTTATATTTGCACCAAAAGTCTTTCCAACTGGCTGAATGGTACTTGTCTCCATAATACAGAGCAGTAAATGTCCAATACGTATGAACATAACCTTCAGGTGTTCTTTGTGGAATGAGCCACTTGCAATCACGCAAAGCGTCCAAAAAAAAGGCTCCTACTTTCTGTCGCCGGGTGACGAGCTCTGCTACTCTCTCTGTCTGAGCTAACGCAACCGCAGCCGTCAACTCATTCATACGGTAGTTCCACCCGACAGTATCGTGACGCTTATAGTCTGGATCCTGGAACTCCTCCGGTAGATTTGCACGCAATCCTTGGCCAGCAGCTAGTGTTTTGTAACCAAGGCCACCTGTCTTGCGAATAACCGTAGCATAGAGTTCATTATTCGTTGTAACCATTCCACCTTCACCAGCGGAAATATGTTTCTTAGTCTCGAAGCTAAAGCTTGCCATATCGCCGATACTGCCGACCCTTTTTCCATTAATTTCACCAAGAACACATTGAGCAGAATCTTCAATCACTGCAATCCCGTGCTTTTTGGCAATTGTCATAATTCTATCCATATCACATGGAAGTCCATGCATATGAACAGCAATAATTGCTTTCGTTTTACTTGAAATTTTTCGCTCGATATCATCCGGATCTATATTCAATGTATCCGGTTCAATATCTGCATATACAGGGATTGCGTTCTGGTGCAGGATTGCAAAAGAACACATAATTACTGTTTGTGCTGGGCTAATAACTTCATCTCCAGGCCCTACTCCAGCAGCGGCTAGGCATGTATGCAAGGTTGCAGTTCCTGAATTATGAGCAACCGCATACCTAGTACCTGTAACCTCAGAAAATTTGTCTTCCAAACGACCAACGAATGGAACTTTTCTGGCCACCCTATCTTCAGAGTCAAGCACGATTTGTACATACTCAAGCTCATTGCCATTATGTTTCCCAAATTTGTTGTCTTTGAGCTGATTTATGTAAGCCATATTTTAGATCTCGATAAAAATTTATAATGCAGACATAAGCATGTCACTTTGGTGTAGAGCATAAACTGTATTCCTCACATAAAAACACTTCATACTTTGAATAATTTTGCCTTTTGCCCTGCTGCCCATGCTTCATTTTTAAAAGCATTAATCTCTACCAAAGCTGGATTATCTTTAAAAAGGGCAGCAACATCTCCCCTGCTCGCCATATTACCTAATATTAACCTTACTGCTTCCAATAAAATATAGTCTTCATTGTAATCTAGAGTCATTCGAGCACAAACCACATCATCTTCAGGGTCAGTCAGTGAGGATTGTCGTAGCCCAGGAACCCTCTCAATAAATGACCACATCATTTCGGTATCTACGTCCTCATCTAGACCTTCACATGACTTTAAAACTATATCGGCAGTGAGTGAATACCCTACGGTTGCGCCACCATTAGCAGACGAAGGTGAGGGTGAAACCATATCAAAACCAGTCTTTAGTAAGTTAAAACTTCTATTTACCTCTTCACCACAGAAAAAGGGATCATCCGCGTCTAACGAATGAAAAGCTTCGATTCCAAATTGCTTACAACACCCAGCCCAGCGCAAGAGTTTATTCTCTGTTGGTCCACGGTAATACGGAATACCTAGTTTTTCAGCTAACATAACAATACGGTCATCTTCTCCAGCTTGAGTAGTGCATATTATTGGGAAAAGCTCAAAATGAAGCGCCCTCTTTACTATATGCTCTAGAACTGTAGCCTCTCCAAATGGTAAAAAGCACTTACTTGGAAGCCTGGTAGAGGCCGAGCGGACAGTAATAAAGGATGGAATATGGATCTTGTTACTCATATATCAGTACTCAATTTTGAATAAAGGAGAGCATTAAACCTGTGGCCATCTGTATCACGATAATAATCTCGCATTTCTCCTTCCCTAATAAAGCCTAATTTTTCAAGGCCACAAATTGACGCTGTATTATTAGCAGATGTTCTCGCCACAATTCTGTGGACAGCGATCTCATTGAATGCAAAGTTAATAATCATTCCCAATGTCGCTTTGAATATGCCCTGACCCCAGTACTCAGGCGAAACTCCATATCCAACTTCAACACTATTTCGGCTCTGATCAAAACTATGTAATCCTATAGTCCCGACTACCTTTTCGTTATCTGGAAGTTTTATAAACCAATACTGAGTGCCTGCTGATGAAGAACGAAATATCAATTTATTAAGATACTCCCTACTATCCTCCATTGTGCGAAATGCATTAAATTCAAGGTGTTCATAAAGCTCTGCTTGAACTGAGTACTCATGAAAATCCTGCAGCCAATCGAGCGAGACTGGAACAAGCTCAACTAACTGTCCTTTTATACTATTTCCCAAAATACCAGTTTTGATCATTAGTGCTTTGACTCCCCATAAATAAGACAAATACTTCTTTAGCGCTAGGTCACTGAGCGTCCCAAACTGCACTTGCAGCCAAAGACCCATCCTTTCTTAAACTTTATCAAAAATAGACACGAATTATCGGGGCACAACCTTCCCCATGAGCCGAATAGGTTAGAACCATATGATAAGGCAGCATCTTACTTTAGATACCAGAATCTACAACATGTTCTTTCTTTATCTGGGATGTCCATTTGATAATAGTTCGCACATACCCTTCTGGATATCTAGTCGAACCATGCATTAAAACAGTGGATTAGATTTCAAATAAAAACTTACTGCGGATTTTTAATCAAATGTATATGACCGGAAATAATAAGACGATCCTCAATATATGCCATCAGTGCATGACCTGCGGTGATGTGTGATTCTTGAATTCGGCCAGTGTCTTCGCTTGGCACAATATATACTTCATCACAATCCTTTGAAGCCAACCCTCCGCCACAACCAAGAAAACCAAAAACATTTATTTCCATCTCTCTTGCAGCTTTCATTGCTCTGATGACATTTTCTGACCCTCCAGATGTGCTAATTCCGATCAGACAGTCACCTGATTTCCCGAGAGTGGTGACCAAACGCTCGTAAAGCACTTCGTATCCAAAGTCATTACCACATGCTGTAAGAGTTGAAACGTCCTGTGTCAATGCAATTGCCGGAATACCTTCCCTATTGTTTGAGGGGCGCAGCCTTATAAGCATTTCTGCAGCCAGGTGTTGCGCATCAGCTGCTGACCCACCATTACCACAGAACATGAGTTTACCACCTGCCTCAATAGACTGTACTATCTTATCACCCATGCAAATTAGGGATTCAAAACCATTTTCAATACTCATTCTTTTAACAGCTATGGATTGTTCAAAAGTTTGGTGGAAAATATTTTTTGATATCGTCATCTTAAAATCATCTCTTAAATACTAAACAGAATACAGGCTCATTTACCCTTACCAAAAACCGATTAAAGCGCACATCACAAAACTAGAAAACAATTTCTGAATAACTGCCTTTGCGCTTTACCACTCCGCCTTCCAGCTCAATTACATAGTCACAAATTTCCAACGTAGTTAGTCTGTGAGCAACAATTATTATCGTAACTTTTTTATCCAATTGATCTATAGCACTCATGATTGCCTTTTCGGTATCACTATCAAGAGCACTTGTTGCTTCGTCTAAAATAAGCACATCTGACTGTTTATATAACGCACGTGCAATACCGATACGCTGACGTTGGCCACCTGAAAGACGAACACCTCTTTCTCCGACCCTAGTATTATACTGCTCAGTCCAGCTTGCGATCGTTGAGTCTATTTGAGCCAGCTTAGCGAACTTCTCAACACGTTCGTAATCAATCTCGTCAATTGGTACACCAAACGCAATATTTTCTGCAATAGTTGCATCAGAAAGAAAAATTGTTTGTGGAATGTGTGCAATGTGGGATTGCCATCCACGAATATTGTTTTCACCTACTTCTAATCCATCAACTAAAAGGGCACCTTTCATTGGAGTGAGCAGGGACATAACAATATCAAGGACTGTACTTTTTCCACACCCAGTTTCACCAATAATGCCAACTATCGAGCCCTTAAAAATTTCTAAGTTTAGGTCTTTTATCACCGAAGGGGCGTCATCACAATAAGAGTAGCTGAGCGCATGGAGTTCAATTGATCTTTCAAAAGGCATAATTTCTTTTGAAAGATCTGTAAGGTGCTTGGGAAAGGGCTGGTCAAGCAACCCAATAGCATCCTCTAATATGGCTTGAGCTCCTCGTATACTCGACCATGCACCGTATGCTTGCTGCATTACTGGAAGCATACGCTGAGCACCAATTGCAATTGCTCCAAGAAGAGGCAACGTTCCAGCTAGGTTGCCCTGTTCGCCAGCATGAAAGTATGCAATACCAGCTATCAGTGCCATCCCTAAAGGCTCAACAACATACCGTGGACTTTGCGCTATAAAGACGTTATTTGCTATTGCTCGCCTCCTGGGCAAGTCAGCAGAACGATAAGCATCGCAGTATGTGGATTGTGTACCATCTATGAGCACGTCTCTTATCCCACCTAACCCCTCCTGTAATGCCTTTATTGTAAGGTTAGTTTTCTTACTAATTAACTGACTGTTAACTATCAATCTTTGCTTCGTTAACCACACAAAGAAAAAATAAACTCCAGTGAAACCAACTATTGAGCCGATTGCCATTTTAGGGTTCATCATAATCAAAGCCACTACAACCATTATAATCATTATGATTGAGCTCACTATTACCAACAAAGGCATTACTGCGCCACTCACTACTTGATCTGCTTTCGTAGATATACCAGCGATCACTTCACTGCTATTGCGACGCGTATGGACTAGATAGGGCTGATATAGTGTTCTTTTGTATATCTGGAAGCTCAAATCAGCACCAATTGCATGGCCTAGTTTAGTCCGATGCCACAACAAAAAAATCCGTAACATACCCGCAACTATAGCGGCAATAACAAAGGTAATTGTAAATAACAGTAGCTGCTGACTCGCTTTCTCCATTCCGACGTAATGACTGAACTGCATCACAAGTTCGTTCTGAAAAACCACTTCAGGATTTGACAAAACTGCCAAGAAAGGAATAACAGCACCAATGCTAACAACTTCGGCAATTGAAACAACAAACATTAATAATACAATCAGTCCGAGTTGTTTTTTTCGCCGACCAGTAATGTGACCCCAGAGAAGTTTTAGCAATGACGGTAAATTGCTACCTCGATTTTGCTGATTTTTCTCATTGATATGCATTTTTTTTCCGACCTAAACTTCTGTTGTCTATTCTAATAAAGGCTGTGAGCTTATTTATAGACACCGCACTAATCGCGATGTGCAACGCAAAAATCTCTCTACCACCAACCTCGACAGCAGTCGTGTAGTGTATCAACGACATATACCATCCCAACATACATGTGACATTCACTGCCGCTAAGGTGCACCACAAACTATAATAGCCATATAACTTATGAAATTTTCTCACGAGCATATTTGATTTAATAGTAATAGCTGCAAGCAAAAAAAATGACAACCCCATTAGGTACACCCCAGTTTGATTAATCAAGGTCATCAAACCGAAATCCGAACCTGCCCCACCGTATTTTTCCAAAAAAGCTCTTCCGCGGGACCCCTCGCCCATAATTTGATCTGTAATTGGTAAGGAATTAAATCTAAATACTGGCTCCATAAAAGAAAGTACGTAATGATCAAACTGTCGACTGTTCGTCAACTTGTAGAAAATCAGGTTGTATAGCGGTATAGACAGAGGCACCGATATTAGTACGATTAGTAACATCATTTTTTTAGTGCCTATTCTGCTACATTGCGAAATATATATAGAATATATGAGTAACATAAAAATAATCAGTAATGATGTTTGTGTTGATGTAAACGGGATAAGGAATAATGCGAATAAAAATGATTTTGTCGATCGGTATTTTTTTATAAAATATAATGGGGCAAATAAAAAGGCTCCAATCACTACCAGTTGGCTAGCACTTTGGCTGCCAAGTAATAAGCTTGCAAGACCCTTCACATTTTCAAAACCCAAGAAGTGGATAAAGTCAGCGTGATTATAGCTTTTATAGCTATTGACAATTAACTTCCCTCCTCCTAAATCAATAAGCAGATACTGATACCCTAGTAATGAGACACACAATTCTATAAATATGGCCAGCATATGAATTAAATACACTAACATAGTCAATTTTAAAATATCAGAGGCCGTTATATTTAGACTTTGCTGCTTCATTGCATAAAAGAAAATATAGGAATAAAAGAAAATAATTAAAGTCCCGCCACTACCAACCCCCCGCCCAGTAGCCATAGAAAATAAAACATGGACAATAACCAGAAAAAATATTAGCAAATCACTTTTAGCCACCGACACATTTTTCAAAAAAGACTTTGAAATAAACATAAACAAAACTGCTACTGCTATAGGCAGGTACGTTAATTCCTTAGAAATAAAAATATTTGCTATCCATGGTGTCAACACTGATATGCCAACAACGTAAAAAGGGATTTTGTAGTCTGATATGTGCATGTAACGTTACTTTAAATATTTTATAGGGACAGTGGATATTTCCTTAAGCTCAAGTATCTCAGAGTTCATCTCTTTATATATTATATCCAACGTTTTTCTCAATCGATTACGTGCCAAAATATCACAATCAAAAAAGATTACATCATCCAATTTTCTAACATAGAATTGAAACGGGGCGTACATTAAAATTAACTTACATCCTTGATAAAATAAATCTAACTTACCCCTCGAACCATCGTCTCTATCCAATTTATAATTATAAACCATAATGTTCCATCGCCGGATGGATCTAGGCTTCATTTTAAATAGCTGAGTAAACTTACATTGGGTATATAAGAGGCTACATGCAAACGCCGACCGGCCTTTGTTTGAAGAGGAGTTAAAATCAATATTCGGCAACACGCCTTCAATTCCAATTATTTCACACAATGCATCAGTATACGCTGGTTTATCTCTTATAAAGTCCTCAAAAAAAAGTATGTTTACCCTATCTTCACCATATAGACCGATAAACAATTGAGCCAAGACTGCCCAGTTGGCTCTAAAAATATCTATCGAGACAATAGGGTGGCTGCCCTCTCTGAAGTCATATTTGGAACAATCTCTATTAAATTTATTATCATAATTCAAAAAATCGGCTATTTTTAAACACCCCCCAACATCCATATAATGCCTATACATAGATAATAGCCAGTCTGGCTGATACCTCAGCGTTAATATTATTGTAGCTTTGGGGAACATTATTTTTGTACGAGGAACTCCACTTTGAGGATCTGGACTCCACTCTCTGTAACACATATGTTCATTTACAATTAGTAATGTTTTACCTTGATTTTTGGTTTCTAGATCCAACAAATCCTGGTGTAATTCGTTAAGCTGATCTATGGTTGGATCTTTTTCACATAGCAGCATAGACCCGACCGTCCTCATCAAAGAATCAGGATTATAAATTATTTTTGACCTATCAAGTTTTGGAAATAGGTGTGTTTGAAAAAACGTTGTCGCCGTTTTAGGTAAGCCAACATATAAAACAATTTTCATCTCAACCTCTAAATTCAAAAAAGCTACCGTTTAGCCTACATGCAAAGCATGTATTATTTCTTCGAAATCCACTTGACTAAATTTTTTAACACATACTCTACCGTGCCAGTATCCGCAGATGAATAGCATGGTAACTAGTGCACCTCTTTCGATAACTTTTCTAACATGAGAACCATACCCACATAATCCAATCTATCTATGGCTGAGCTTCATTATTGTGGATTTCAACTACGTTACTTAATATGACAGCGGATTGAGTTACAAGCTCTCAAATTTAATTGCCAAACTTATCTTTCCCTATAATTGACTAATATCAGAATTCGCTTGAATCAAATCATCGGGTCTGCCCACATCTAACCAGGGCTCATGCATGGGATATGCGAAAGTGTGATTGGCTTTGGCTTGCAGCAATTCAAATATCATAGGCATATCACATGGTGATTCTGGCTTGAACTCACGCAGGACCTCTGGCGAGAGCACGTAAATTCCAGCATTAATATAGCTGCGCGTTATAGGCTTTTCTTCAAATCCAACAATTTTAGAATCCCGTATTTGCACTACACCAAAGGGATGTTGCCATTCGTGGCTGCGCACAGCCATTGTAGCGGTTGATTTGTTTCGAATATGAAAATCCAGTAGTTCGCCATAGCGTATATCGGTAATGACATCACCATTAGTCACCACTAATGGTACATCCGGCCTAGTATTTACTAAACCCAATGCTCCAGCAGTACCTAGTGGTGATTTCTCACGCAAATAATCAATCTTTACGCCTAGCCATTCACCATTACCAAAATATTCTTCAATCATATAGCCCAAGTAATGTATAGCCACCAAAAATTTAGTAAAGCCTTCTAGTTTAGCACGCTCTATAATGTGTTCTAGCATAGGCTTACCAGCGACTAACACCATGGGTTTAGGACAGTTTTCAGTATATGGAAGAAGACGCGTACCCTTGCCCCCAGCCATGATGACCATTATATTAGCTCGTTGAGAAGTATTGACAACTTCGTTCCATATGTGTAAACCAATGACATGTTTCTGCCGATCGATTACGGGGATCTGATGGATTTTGTTAGCAACCATTAACTGCCTTACCATCTCTTTAGGCAACTCTGGCGGAACCACTAGCGGATCGGAATGGAGAATACTGACAATAGAGCTATTAAGATCTAAATCTCTAAGTAATCCACGGCGTATATCGCCATCTGAAATCGTACCTATCAGCTTATTAGTTTTATCCACAACTAGGACAATTTTGATGCCCAACTGGTTCAGGTTATTTATAGCCTGTTCGATGGTTGAATTTTCTTGGACAATCGCCTTACGCCACTCTTTGTAAAAACTAGTCACTTATCACATCTCAATGGTAGAGGTAGGTAAATCATAAAAAGTTTTCCTCACAATGTTTTCAATTTTAATGTTTTTCAGGATATTAACTACTTTTTCACTAGCCCCACCCTCGCCATAAGGATTGCTTACGCGAGCTAGACCTGCTTTAAAGTTCGGTGAATATAATTTATTGATAGCATCAGTAATACTTTTCTGAGTAGGCTCACAATTAATAATACTAGTGGCCTGAAGCCGCCCACATTGACGATCGCCGATGTTGATCGTGCCTTTTTTAAAGCTAGGCACTTCGAGTAAGCCGCTAGATGAATTGCCTACCACGCCATCTACCTGAGCTATACACGACAAATAACGCAGTTGCCCGAGTGAGGTAAAAGCATGCGCGTTAGCATGTCGTGATGTAAATGTTTCCACCATTGTAATCAGCGTTCTACCATCGGCATCAGCATTGGGCATGGTGAAAATTAGTTGCGTATCTTCTAACGTACCTAATGCTGCCAACAGTGTTCGCATTTGCGTTACCGCACTAGAACGTTCTAGCGTAACTGGATGAAAGGTGATGAGAAGATTTTTTTTTCCAAACTTAAAACCCAAGCCAGCTTCAAGTTCACTAAGGTTAAGCAGCTTTAGCCGTGTAATGTTATCAATACCCAAACCACCAACCAAAAACACATAATGTGGCTGTTCGCCTAATTGAATCACACGGTGTTTATATTCATCTGCTGCCACAAAATGAAAATGCGACATTTTAGTGATTGAATGCCGCAAGGCCTCATCAAAAGCACCCTCAGTGGACTCCCCACCGTGCAAGTGCGCCACCGGTATACGAACCACGAGTGCAGTTGCTACTGCTGCAAAAATCTCAAACCTATCACCTAAAACAACTATTAAATCGGGATTTAACTCGCTTAGGGCATCAGAAAAACCAATCATGCCTAAGCCCATTGATTTAGCTGTACCCGATGGAGTATCAGAGCTGGTGAGCATTTCAACCTTACGGTCGATTTTAAAGCCATCTAATTCTATAACCTTGTAGGTAAGGCCAAATTCAGGTGATAGATGCATACCAGTGGCGACGATTTGCAGGGTTAATCCAGCTTCGTCTTTAATGCCCTGCATCACCCAACGCAACAAGCCATAATCAGCACGGGTGCCTGTAATAACACAAATTTTCCGATTCATAGCTTAATCAACTCATCTACCACAAAATCACGCACGGCTTTACGGCCCATTACAGCATCCCAGTCCATTGGTGATATGCCTGTTCCGGGCCGTTTGATAGTGATGTTTTCGGCACTCAATACTTCACCACATCTAATAGCTTTACTCGCCACCAATGATTTCCTTGCCACAAGTTTGTTACTTGACTCACTCGGCGTTAGCCGCTTAATGCCGTCACCCAGTGCAACTTCTATATTACGGATAGCAGACACCATCGCTTTAAGCTCATCTGGCTCTAAGCTCGCTTTGTGGTCCGGGCCTGGCAGGTTTTTATCTAGTGTAAAATGTTTTTCAATGACAGTTGCACCCAATGCTGCAGCTGCAATAGCGACTTCTATACCAGCAGTATGATCAGAATAACCGACTGCTGCGCCAAAAGCCGCTTCTATACTTTGCATGGCACGAAGATTGACCTCAGCCATAGGTGCTGGGTACTCTGTAGTGCAATGTAATACCGTAATAAGTGAACGTGGTGTGCCAGTTTTTTCTAGCACATCAATTGCTGCCTCTATATCACCCATCGTTGCCATGCCCGTAGATATAATAACGGACTTACCAAACTTACCAATATGACGTAGGTAAGGCAAATTGGTTATTTCACCTGAGGGTATTTTAAAATGAGTTATGCCTAGGCTAATTAAAAAATTAACACTTTCGATATCAAAGCCCGTAGAAAAAAAACCTATATCACGCGATGCACAGTGCGAGATAAGCTCATGGTGCATGTTTGCACTTAGCTCTAAATGACTTAACATCTGGTGCTGAGTTTCTGCACTTCCTGTGGTTACATTTTGGTATTTTGCTTTTTTAGCTTTTCGAGTGACTAAGCGGTCGGCACTAAAAGTTTGAAATTTAACTAAATCAGCCCCCGCGTCCGCTGCTGCATCGATTAACTGTTTGGCTAAGGAAAGGTCACCATTATGATTTACCCCAGCTTCAGCGATGATGAGAATAGGTTTTATCATAATTTACTACTTGTTAATATTCGTGAATTCGCTGCATGGTGATGCCTAATAGAGACGCCCATACCGACCACACAATTACTACCTAATACAATACTCTGTTTGACAATACTTCCACTGCCAACAAAACTACCAGGGCCTATACATGCAGCACCATTAACTATTACTCCTGTTGATATATGGCAGTGATCCGCCACCACAGCATCGTGTTCAATGAGCGCGTGGGTATTAACAATACAGTTATTCCCTACATTGGCACCCGCATTGACAGTAGCACCGTGCATCACAATGGTTGCATCACCTACCACGGCGTTTCGTGATACATATGCGGTTGAAGAAATAATAGCTGGCAATTTAAAACCTAATGCTAATACTTTGTCATAAAGGCGCTGACGAACATGGGCTGATTCAATCTGCCCAACAGTGATAATTGCATATTGGTATTGCTTTGCTAACTCCGGTAAATCGCTGTCTAAAGCTATTACCCGATATCCCATACATTCATGGTGAAGCTCTTCTTTTGTGCCTATTAATCCAGCAATACTAAAGGTATCTAAATGTTCTATGACATCAATACATGCGCGAGCATGACCACCAGCACCAATCAGAATTATACTAGGTTTTTTCATTCAACTTTCCTAAAAAACTTGCACTGCTATGAATATTAATCAATCGATAAATTAACAATTCAGACACTGATAGATCCCTACATTGACAGTTAGCATATTTTTTAGCCACTGATTTACTACATTATATAGTTCGCAATACCACTATGTCACTTTCCAGAGACTCAAAGACAGTTGGTATATATAGTGGAAATGCCCACATTCATGGCCTTGACAACTGCGATGAGAGTGTAATCTTGATCGACCACTAGCTGGGGATGCAGAGCTATAAATGGGCCCTGTACGCTTCTTCATTGAATCACCTATGATCATAGCATCTCTTGTTAGTCGGTCAAATTCACTGCACCACTACAAAGGCATATCCCACGCTACTGAAGAGTCTTCCCGAAGTGCACATATACCCATTAAACATTGTAGATACCAGACTTGTATTTACTCAAGTTCTCTGGAGATGAAAACCAGTCAATAGTTCTTTTTAGCCCTTCACGAATATCTACTCCTGGCTTAAAACCTGTAAGGCTTTCAATTTTAGTATTATCACACCAGAGACGAAGCACTTCAGATTTTTTCGGGCGAATACGCTGTTCTTCAGTAATGAAATTCACATCACTTCCCATCAATTCTTTGATAAGATTCAGCGTATCACCTATGCTAATCTCAGAATTAGAACCTATGTTGACAGTTTCACCGATGCATATATCTGATTCAACAAGAGCAATAAAACCTCGGCAGGTATCTTCAACATAATTAAAGTCACGAGTTGGTGTGACATCCCCTAGCTTAATTTCTTTGATACCACTACAAATTTGAGTAATAATGGCTGGTATTACAGCCCGTGCTGATTGCCTTGGACCGAAGGTATTGAACGGACGCGCTATAGTTAATGGTAACTCAAAAGAATTATAGAAACTCATAGCCATTGCATCCGACGCAATTTTGGTCGCACTGTAAGGCGACTGTGCCTGCATCGGATGCTTTTCATCCATCGGGACATACCGAGCAGTTCCGTATACCTCACTGGTAGAGGTATGAATCACACGGATGTTGCCATTATCCTTTGCAGCCTGACAAATATTGAGCGTACCTTTGATATTTGTATCAACATAACTGTCTGGGGCAATATAGGAATAGGGAATAGCAATCAGAGCGGCAAGGTGCAATATAACATCCACACCTTGAGTGATTAGTTTGCAGTAGTGAGGATCACGTATGTCGCCAGTTACAACCTCAACCTGATCCTTACAGTTAATATCTTCCAGCCACCCCCAATTATTGAAAGAGTTGTATTGGGAAAGGGCCCTTACTTGGTATCCTTTTTCAATCAGCATTTCTGTCAGGTGAGAGCCTATGAAACCATCGGCTCCAGTCACTAGTACTTTTTTCATTCTATAATCCAGCAATATAACGTGTTTTTTTTAGTTAGCAGCTATGCTTGACTAGTTTCACAACAGATGAAATCACTCTAGAGCTTTGAATATGTCTTTGCATCCTAATTTATAATGCATGACATTTTGTTATTCTTTTTTCCAAAGTCTAAGTTTTTATCATAACATTTGATGACTGAACAAATAAGCTCAACACTAAACGCATTTTTTAAGAGTCATGTCCAAATAGGTCTCTAGTAAACACCTTATCCACTACATCCTCGACCTCGTGAGAAAGGCGATTTGCGACAATAATGTCAGCCAACCGTTTGAAGACATCCAGGTCTTTTATAACCCGTGAGTGGAAGAATTCATCTTCGTCCAAAAACGGTTCATAGACTACCACTTCAATTCCCCTAGCCTGAATTCGCTCCATGATTCCTCGTATTGAGGAATCTCTGAAATTTTCAGAGCCGCTCTTCATAATCAACCGATAGATTCCTACTACTCTAGGTGAGTTCGAAATAATTGTGTCGGCAATAAAATTCTTGCGGGTAGAGTTCGCCAAAACAATGGCGTCAATCAAGTTATTGGGAACATCCCTGAAATGGGCCCTAAGTTGTTTAGTATCTTTGGGCAGACAATACCCACCATACCCAAAGGAGGGATTGTTATAGTGAGTTCCAATCCGCGGATCGAGCCCAACACCTTCAATGATCTGCTTGGAATCAAGTCCATGAACATGCGCATACGTATCGAGCTCATTGAAATAAGCAACCCTCATTGCTAAATAAGTATTGGAAAATAGTTTCACTGCCTCTGCTTCACTGGAGTCAGTAAAGAGGATAGGGATGTTAGTTTTCTCTGCCCCCTCCACCAGGAGATTAGCAAAAGTTCGCGCTCTTTTTGATCGCTCACCCACAACAATTCTAGAGGGGTGAAGATTATCAAAGAGCGCCTTACCTTCACGCAGGAATTCTGGGGAGAATATAATATTTTTAGTATTAAAGCGCTCTTTGAGCCTTGCTGTGCAGCCAACAGAAACAGTTGACCTAACCACCATTGTTGCCGTTGAGTTAACTGAAATCACATCGTGTATCACAGCTTCGACGGAACTGGTATTGAAGCGGCCAGCCTCAGCACTGTAATCTGTTGGAGTTGCTATGATAACAAACTCAGCACCCTGATAGGCTTTCTCCTTATCCATAGTCGCACTGAAGTTGATATTACGATTTAGTAGAAAATTCTCAATTTCCTTATCAACTATTGGGGACACGCCACGATTGAGCATCTCTATTTTTTCAGGAATTATATCGAGCGCAACTACCTCGTTATTCTGGGCAAGCAGCATTGCGTTGGAGAGACCAACGTATCCGACACCAGCTATTGCAATTTTCATTCTATCTCTATCTTTTGGCAGCTGTTTTTACTCAGCGCTTTAGTGATCAAATTCACTGGGGTTAATTACCCAATACTTAGCTAATAAATTTCTAAAGTGAGGCGGCAGCGTGCTTGGTAATGCCCTACCTCCAAGAGAGAGTAGTGTATTAATTCTTTTAAAATCGCGATAGTCAATGAAAATCGTTTACACTAGATTTTCTAGACGCTCTAGTGCGATCCAAAATCCTTCGCCACCATTTTTATGCCCCTGCCAAATTTCAGGAATAAAAGATGCTCGCGGGCACTCTTTGGCAAGAATCAAAGACAAACGTTCAAAGTCAATATCACCATCCCCAATTTGCAAACCTTCACCATTGACCCCTAATGCATCACCAAGATGCAAATGACCTGTAATTGGAGCTATTTTTTCAGCAAAATCATAAAAATCAACGCCAAAGTGATTACTCATCAATTTAGAGTGTGAAATATCAAAGCACATCCGTAAATTAAGCGTCTCACACCAGTATCGACACTCTTCCGCATGAACGAATAAGTTCTGGTAACGCTGACCACCAAAATGCCAAGGAAATGGTGCCATTGTTTGAGGGATCAATTCAACTCCATCCATATCCAACAATGCCAAACTTTCTGAGAATCGCTCGTAGTAACTATTCAATAAGTCCGTTGGTAGAAGTGCATCCATTGTGAAGCCTCCAACATTCGCAACAATCATTGGTCGCTCAGTAGCTGGGAAATATTTTTTCAAGGTGCGAGTAATGTCGATGACTCGCTGCGTCTCTTTTACGGAATATTGACGGTACTCCTCATCAGGAGATGCCAAGTCCATAAGCCGACTGCCAGAAAAAAGCTCCGGGGCATGGACAACAAAACCACACTCATACTCACCCTTCAAGAAATCATCAATGTTAAGTTCTAGGTCTGAATAAGAGAGATGAAACTCAAAAATATCAGGATTAATCTTGGCACTATATTCGGCAAAGTCGTGATAACGAACAGGGATACCCCATGGGCGATTAAACTTATAGACTCTGGGCTCAAGTCTTGTGTTCTGTAGATCTGAAGGGTAAAAGTATTCCTCTTCCAACATATCACGCTGAACTGTTCGGCCCAAAAGTTGCTCATAATTTTGAGCTGATAAACCCTGTCCAGGGCTAAGCACGCTTAAATGATGAGGCTCAATAACTGTTCCTGCCACTAGATCTCTAGATGCTACCAAACTTTTGGCCAAGTTTTCGCGGTTTATCATTTCACCCTGAGAAATAGTCCTTTCAACACCATCGCCCAGCGCCACTTCGATCTCCCGGATACCTTCAACAAGAGCGCTAAACTCCTCATACTCCAAACTAGCGGCATGATCAGGACCTTCCATGTTTCTATCAAACGTAAAATGTCGCTCAACAACCTTAGCCCCAAGAGCGACTGCAGCAAGTGTCACAGCAATTCCTCTTTCATGCCCAGAATAGCCCATTAAAGGATGAATACCCTCTAACTTCTTCATCCAACTAAGGTTAATATCATGAAATGGTGCGGGATAAGTACTATTACAGTGCAATAGAACAAATTCAGCATTTCTCGAGTTAAGGAAGTTGGTAGTTATTTGGATTTCCTCGACTGAACTCATGCCTGTCGATAAAATAAGCGGCTTTTTTGTCGCAATCAAATTTTCAATTAGCGGTAAGTTTGTTAGATCTGCAGATGCTACTTTGTAGGCCTGAACATCAAGCGCCTCCAAAGCAACAATACTATCCGAGTCCCAGGGAGTGCACATGTACAAAATCCCTCTGTCATCACAGTATTTCGCAACTTTTTTATGCTCATTTTCGGACAACTGAAACCGTTCCAAAAGATCTAAAACGTATTCGGTCCCGAGATCTTCACCCTGCTTAGCAAGACTTTTCTTTCTATATACAGAGGACATATTTCGCATCTGAAATTTAACGCAATCTGCTCCTGCCTCCTGAGCAGCATTTACCATCTCCAATGCCACCTCAACACTACCATTGTGGTTATTACCAATTTCAGCAATGATAAATACTTTTTCCTCACCTACATTAAAATTTGAAATTTTCACAATGCCTTTTATTCTCCGCTCAATTGATCAATATTGTCTCTGGCTGTCCATGTTTTAAGGCCATCTGACTCAAAACGGAACGGCTGTAAAGTTAATTCCTTTGACTTTAAGTAATTTATTAACGCATGTTTTTTGAATGGCGAAACAAAAAAAACAAAAAATCCACCTCCACCCGCACCAAGAAGTTTCCCGCCTGTTGCACCATTATTGATAGCTCCGTCATAAATTGCATCAAGGTGAGTGTTTGATATCAAACTACTAAAATTACGCTTTAATTTCCATGCTTTATCCAGACATTCTCCGAATTTTTCAAGATCACCTCTAAGCAAAACATTACGGGTCTCATAGCTCAACTCGACATTGGCTTTTACCATCTCACGCACAATATCTGAAGCCATAGTCTCTTTTTGATTTTCATGAATGTTACCTGAGTGATGCTCAATACCGGTATCACATAGAACCAGGCTTTCCTCTAGCTCTCTAGAAATATCAGACTGAACACGTATAGGATTGATAATGTTTTCAACAGCATTAAATTCAATAAAGTTGAAGCCGCCAAATACTGCGGCATACTGGTCTTGCCACCCCCCCGCTATACCCAAATGCAGGCGTTCAGCCTGAAAAGCAATTTCGGCAATTTCGTGCTGGTTCCATTGATCTTTGCGCAACGCATTGAAACAGCCTAAAACAACAGCCGAGATAGTTGCAGAGCCTCCAAGACCTGAACCAACAGGAAAATCAGAATTAAGAAATAGCTCAAACCCAAATTCTGGCCGAACCACATTTAACAATGATTGGATCAGGCCGAAAGGACCTTTTTGCGACAAAGCATGCTCTAGATCATCAGCAATTAATTCATCACCCACGTCGAGTGAGCTAACTATAATTTTAGAATCACTGCGTACTCTCATTGCGCCATGGCTATAAATTGAAATCGCTGCATTAATAACCGCACCAGAGCTATTCTCAAAATAATGAGTTAAGTCAGACCCACCACCCCCAAAGCTAATCCGAACGGGCGCACGAGATCGAACGTAAATTTGTTTTTCTTCTTCTAGTGGGAAATGCTCTTTTGAAATTATTGACTGCAACTGTCCAGCCTTATTAAGAATAGGAATAACCCTTATTCGACTATCAAGGAGCTTGATCAGTTGCTCTCTAGGAGTATCTATATCTGCTGAGAAAAAATCATAGTTCGTACAATTTGAAACATCATCCTCTATAATAAAACCCTCCAGAAGCGCTTTTCTAATGTCACCATCTGTGGCAATGCCAATGATTTGACCAGCAGGTGATTTTATTAAAGCCATGCCATGCTGATTCTGCGTTATCTTCTCAAGAGCGCTTTTTATTGAAGCACCTTCATCAACTACATATTTTTTGAGATCAAAGTACAATTTTTTTTCCTGCCTCTATCCATCTGCAAAACCTAAAGTAGTCTTCTGGTATTCCAATATCAATAAAATTAGTATCTATTTCAATTGCAGACAACATCCGCTTTTCGACAACTGTAGGAAAAACATCAGCCTCTAACGAAAAATTGTCACTCACCAAAAAATCTGTAAATATATTTGGACTTAAATGATATAAACCAGCATTTACCAAACCACCGTCATTCGATAGCTTTTTCTCCAAAAATCTTTCAATTTTCGTGCCTTCAAGCACTAAAGCGCCGTACCTCGAACAATCTTTCACTTTTACCGCTGCAATAACGTTAGGAGAAACAAGACTAAGCTGCTTCAGCCCATCACCCAGCCATGTGTCAGCATTAACGACCAAGAAAGATTCGCAAATATTTAAAACATTAATCGCGTTCGCAATTGACCCTCCCGTGCCGAGTGGCACGCCTTCGACGATACTTGTAATTGCGACACCATCCAAGCTATAACGGTCAACAACTTCGGCAATCATTGACTGTATAAGCTCTGCCTCATAATGCAATAAAAGCACAAACTCTTTAGCCCCTTGAGAAATTAAGTGTTCAATTAAATGTACTAAAAAAGGTTTACCACATACAGGAGCAAGAGGTTTTGGCACATTAGAAACTACCGACTTAAGCCGAGAGCCAAAACCACCTGCTAGCACCAAAATAGGTTTCACTATCATTGCCCTTATAAAAAAAATTCAGCTTCATTTAAAGTAGATATAACATGGAACGTTAGTTCTGATTCAGGCCTTAATCCACTATTTCCTGTGTATAATATATTAGTGGCAACACCAGCATTTTTTCCTGCTTGAATGTCACTATATTTGTCTCCAACAAGCACCGATCCACTTAAATCTATACCAAATTCTTTAACCGCCTGATGAATCATCCCAGGCCTTGGCTTTCTCGACTCATCATCTTTTTTATATTTGCCAAGACCGTGAATAGAATGAAAGGGGGAGTAATATACTTTGCTAATCAATATGCCTTGAGCAACGAATTCCTCACACATCCATTTAATCAGGTAATCAAAATCAGCTATACTATAGTATCCTCTACCTATACCAGCCTGATTAGTTATCACAAAGATTAAGTACCCGCTAGCAATCGCCTGGCGGCATAGTTCAAAGATGCCATCAACAAACTGAAAGTCTTCCAGCTTATATACATAGCCATGATCGATATTAATTACCCCGTCACGATCTAAAAAAAGAGCTTTTTGATTCATTAATGCTCACATTGAGTAAAAAACACCATGGGTTAACACCATACCTATTTTATAGTGAAAATATAATTTTAAGGTTTTATTATCATTAGATTAAGTATAAATGAAAAAGAATAAATTTTGAATTATCCACACACCAAGAAAAGCAGCCTATCTACTAATACTTGTAACTTTCTGGCTTAAACGGGCCATCAAATGGCACATTAATGTAGCCCGCTTGAGTAGTGGTGAGCTTGGTCATTACCCCACCAAAACCTGCCACCATGTCCGCTGCTACTTCTTCGTCTAGC
>Ga0075441_10000039_pt1 | contig 55125 bp, 64 predicted proteins | sample CoawatmetaG00DNA_FD_71582 | JGI IMG/M metagenome (GOLD analysis project Ga0075441, IMG submission 71582) | Marine microbial communities from the West Antarctic Peninsula - Coastal water metaG002-DNA | ecosystem: Environmental > Aquatic > Marine > Coastal | place: Atlantic Ocean: West Antarctic...
AGGTAAAGAAGGTATGAAAGTACAATTAACCATGAGAGATCAAGGAGACTTCTTCACACACATCACTCTTAATAAAGAGCAAATCAAAGTATTAATCTCGGAACTACAAGAAAACTTCGACTTAAAATAAAAAACATGATAACATTTAAAGACTTAAAATTTAAAGATCATCATGGCGGAATCAATGCCCACCGTGTATTTGACAACAATTGGGAAATCTCAGTATCTGCTGGGAAGATGGCATACTCAACTCCCAGAGAAGATGGTTTAGATTCTTCTCAATTCTCTTCATTTGAAATTGCAATCTTTAACCCAAGTGGTAATTTTGCAACGAGTGAAGTTTTACAAATTGACGATCAAGTTGCTGGATGGGCAAGTCGCGAGGATATTAATAACATTATAGAAATGATAATAGCACAATAATTATGGAAAAATTTGAACAAATTAATGTAGTAAAATCAATAGCTACAGAATACGTATTAGAAAATATAAATTCAATTAGTGGTAATATATCACAAGATGAAATAACACATGTAATCGATATTGGTACTTCTATTCTTTGTACCAAATGGAATGTTGGATATGAAGGCGGAGGTTTTGTTCAGTCAGTTGTTGCTAATAATTTATCAAAAGCAATAGGCAGTGCAGATGGGACAAATATCAAAGCACTTAAACTGTATTGTCAGATGCTGTATAACATACCTTTCCCCACTAGGTTAGAACAATACGTGTAAAATTAATTAGAATATCCAGCTGCATCCGGTGCGTCACCCAAATAAATCCTAATATATAATTAAACAAACTTATGTTTGTGTGTATAACTATTAAACGTCTTATATGTCTAAAAAGAAATCAAACATTTTATCTGAAGCTAACGAAATAGTAAATAATCGCTCAGAAGAGAAATCACGTCAATACGGTCCATTTGAAGAGGGCATGCGAAGAGCTGCTCAAGTTTTCAATGGTATGACAGGTAAACAATTAAATGGCTCAGACATGTACGCTGCACTTGTAGCACTTAAATTGAGTCGACATTCATATAATTATAAGCAAGACAATCTACTCGATGCAGTTGCTTACTTAGGAGCGCTTGACAATTATGTTGAAAAACATGGTCATGGTGAATCCGAAGAACCTTTAAATCTATAAAATATGACAGAATTAAAATACTTATCAGATTACATTTCCGAAAAGTCGTCTCGAGTTGGAATTGCAGCTTTAGTTGGTAAACTAAGTCCTAAAGTCAGTTCACATAAATCAGGCTGGGCATTTCATTTGGCAAATCAATGTGTAAACGCAGGTTATGAAAATGTAGAAGTAATCACAGATATATCTACTGATTGGAATGAATTCGATGTTATTTTATTAGAACACGGAATGGAATTTAAAGGCACATTCAATATATTTGGTGGCGCTAATGATGATTTGTATCACCAGATTCAAAGAATCTTTAGTTCTACTAAAATGTTTAGTTTACACCATAATATGCCATGTATAGGTGCTCTTGTTGAACAGAGACTACATACAGGTACAGGTTTATTTAAAACATTAGAAACCGAAATTGATAAAATTAAAAAAATATGTGCAACAGATATTCCAAGAATTGATTCAATTGAAAAAACAGATAAACTCTGTTTTGGTGATAGCCATTCATTTAGTCAGTATACTCCGGGTTTCATGACACAAAGACATGATGGCCTAACAGCGCATGGTTCACTTAAAAGAGGATTAGAAACATACATATATCCGTGGATAAAATCTCTTAGAATTTACATGGGTAATATTGATGTTAGACACCATTTGATGAGACAATCTAATCCATCAGCTGCTGTTAAAACTTTGCTAATAAACTACGAAGCAGAACTTATTAAATTACAAGAAAACGGCATTGAACAAATTGAAGTAGTTCATGTATTGCCTATTGAAAACGAAAGTAGACCATTGCCTAAAACAGGTTATTATAAAGGAACACCATTTACAGGCACTTGGTCAGAAAGATCAGCGTTAGTAAAAGAGATTAATTCAGGTATAGATGACATGTGTGAAAGAAACGAGTGGCAAGTATACAAACACTCTGATGTTTATTTCAATTCACTTAATGAATTAACATTTGATGTAATGGAAAAACCAAAATCAGTTCACATCGCTCGTGAATTTTACAGATGGGACTTATTAAAAAACGAACCTAATAAAAAATTAATTAAACAAACGCTCGCGTTATTCTAAAATGAAAATAAAAAATTATAAAATAGAAATTACACCAATTACACAACAAAAATTTTGTGCTGTTAAACCATATAGCATAGAGTTTTCCACCGGAGATATAGAATGGACAATGGAACAATATCAAAGAAATAGAGATCCATTTACCTGGAAAATTATATAATCACATGCAAATAAAAACTACACAATATTACGAAGAATTCCTAAGATACTTTGAGTTAGCAAAAAAACAACAAGAACTCAGTAATCTTGGTATGACACCTCATGATGAAAGTGAAATGCAAGATCCATTGATGGAACATATTCAATTGTATGATGTAGTTGAGCGTAAGTATGCTGGATTTAGTCAAATTATAAATGATTGCTTTTATGGTTGGTCGTCTGATCATCCATATTGGGAACACATGCTAGCTGGTAAAATTTACCCCCAAAGAGAAGAGATTGCTAAAAATTGGACTGGTAAAAGAGAGATCTTTGGATTAGAAGAATGGCTTTATCTTTTTATTCTACATAGAGTATGTGGGTCTGCTATTAATTATGCCACTAAACCTTCGGGATATCACAACACTATTATATTTGATTTACATGAATGTAATACAATTGAAGATATCTGCGAAAAGGTTAAACACCATCCAACACCGTTTTATACTTCAGTCGGTTACCAGTTTCCTGCATTTCCAAAACCTCCAAAACCAAACGTGGACGAGGACAGTTTTATAGGAATGGCAAGTTTTACTGAACCAGAATATGTCTATAAAAGAGGTGGAGATTATTTCTTATGTGAATACGCACCAAGACTTGCAAGAGAAATGGCTAATTTCTTAAGAGGCGGCGGTAAAAAAGATTTACGTGAACTTGGTGAATGGATGTTTAAATGGAATTCAGATAATGGATTAAGAGTTTATAGGTTCCAATATGCTGCAGTAATAGCAGATGTATGTGATTGGTTCCCTGAATTTATGAATAGAGAAACGATGTTCTATTATGGAACTAACGCGGTAGAATGTATTGGTTATCTTGCAGATCCTGTAGAAAAGAAAGGTAAAAAGAGTGAAGAGTTTTTAGATGCAGTTATGACTAAGATTTATGAAGATACTGGATCACTTCCATATAATGCCGAAGATGTTGCTTGTGATTTTATCAGATGGATAGAAAACTACTTAAGACCTGGAAAAGATTATTCACACATAAACATGGACACTTTGTGGAATTCTTCTTCAATCACTGATCATCCGTACGGTAGACAAAAAGCTATGTTAGATTTGGGTTTACTAAAAACATTTAATGATATGACACAATTTCCATCTGATGACAAAGTATTACAAGGTGCTGGAATTTCAGTAGAGGAATATAAAAAAATGATAGCTGATAATGAATAAACTATTTACATTCGAAGACGACATGTCACATGAATATGAAAATATTACATACGAAGGTACATGCACTGATATTGTATTTAAGAAGAAAAAACCAACAGAGAGTTGGATGAAGGATTGGACAGAAGAAGAAAGACTAGCAAAGTTTTTTGAATTTTGCAGAGGATTCGACAAAAGACAAGATAAACTTCTTTTAGAAGACTATCAAATATTCTCACACAGATTACATTGGCATGAGCATCCGTATTGTTATATGATGCAACATGAGACAGATCTAGAGAAATTACTATATTATACAATTGTATTCTCATTTTCAAATGAACACTGGGGAACTATTACAAAATTAATTAATATAGGTGAAGAGAAAACAAGAGAACACTTTGTAGAAAATAGACATGCTAGAAATGATTTATTTCAAATCTATTATCCTAAAGGTACAAAGGTTAAAGACTGGTTAATTGAAGGACCTAGGAAAGCAGCCAAGGACATGGCTCATATTCTTAAAGATTTAGATAGACCATATACAATGATGGAGTTTGCCAAATTATTAGAAGCCTACTTTAAAGAACATCAAAACTTTAGATCACCATTATACCCATGTAAAAACACTGCAAGATATGTTGCTATGAGTAGACCTGATCTTGTAGATCCCGAGTCCGTATTATTCGGTGGTACCGGTCATTTTGATGGTATGCAACAGATATTTGGTGGTGTTAATCTTAATGGAAAAGTAAAATATTCAATAGACACTGACGGACAATTTATCTCAGAAAACAAACATGCGGAAGAATGGATTAGACAAATGGATGTATTGGTAAATCATCCAGATAATCCAATGGAAAGTCAAAAGTATTTAAACGTAGAGGATAAAACGTGTTTTTTCTACAAACACATCGCAATTAGCCACAATATTAAATCACCAACAAAAAGAATTCCATACACTTGGATATTTGATGGAGATTTTAATTTAGCTAAACATCCAACCGAAAGTGTTTTAGTAAATGGACAAACAACTAAGTATTTATGGGGTAGAGATTATCCAAACGAGTAAAACAATGAAGATGAAAAATAAAGCAGAAGATGCATGGCAAATCCTAAGAATCCAAGGAGAATTTACAAAAGGATTTGATACCTTTAATCAATTAGAAGGTTCATATGTTTCTATTTTTGGAAGCGCACGAACATTAAGTACTAATAAAATCTATAAAGAAGCTGAGAAGATTGGTAGATTATTAGTAGAAGCTGGTTTTGGTGTCATGACAGGCGGAGGACCTGGAATTATGGAAGCTGCAAATAAAGGAGCTCATAATGCCGGTGGAAAATCAATTGGAGTTGGTATTGAATTACCGTTTGAAGCAAGTATGAACGAATATGTAGATCTTGGAGTAGAGAACAGATATTTCTTTACTCGTAAAGTAATGTTCCTTAAATATTCACAAGCCTTTGTAATATTTCCAGGTGGAGTTGGCACGCTTGATGAATTGTTTGAAGCTATTACTCTTGCACAATGTGGACATAACGTAAAATATCCAATAGTATTAGTAGGCAAATCATATTGGCAAGGTCTAGTTAATTGGATGAAGAGTACTGTGTGGGAACATGGTGCAATCAGCGATAAAGATTTTGATTTATTCAGGGTAGTAGACACAGCAGAGGAAGCAGTAGAAAAGATTACAGATTTCCATAACAAATACAAAGAAGACACAACAGAAACAAACTTTTAAATATGGCACACGATAATCACACAAAAAGTACAATGAATCAAGATCTAAATCTAATGATGCCTAATAGACAAGCATGGCTAGATTTAGCAGGGGATTGGCAAGATCCATTAGATGATCCAATTATTATAGATCATTCTGGTTTTAAAGTAGTAAGAGATGATATGATGGGATTTGGATCTAAATGTAGGTTTGGAGATATTCTAGTTCAAAAGGCACCAACAGACACGTTAGTATATGTGCAGCCGAGATTTGGATTTGCAGGTATTTCACTTGCATATTTAGCCAACAAGTATAATAAAAAACTAGTTCTATTTATGCCATCTGGTAAAGTTATATCAGATCACCAAGCTATTTGTATTGAAAGAGGAGCTATTCCTAAATTTAGAAGAATTGCAGCAATGCCTAATCTTAATGCTATTGCAAAACAATGGGCAGAAGATAATAATGCAACCTTTATTCCACTAGGACTTAAACATGAATTAGTTACGGCAGCTGCCATTAAAGTGGCATATAATATTGCTGAAAAACATGGATATCCAGAAGATGTTTGGTCTGCAATTTCAACAGGAGTTCTTACTAGATCACTACAGATTGCATGGCCAGATGCTAAATTCAATGCAGTTGCAGTCTCTAGAAATATCAAGACGGGGGAATTAGGAAGAGCTAAAGTTTGGTCACATCCTAAAGCATTTGCATCAGATGTGAAACCAGAGTTTGCACCACCGTTTCCATCGGCAATGAATTATGATGCAAAGGCATGGGAATTCATGGTTAAACATGGAAATCCAGGAGCATGGTTCTGGAATGTTGGAGGAAATCCTCTACCGGATTCAGAAGAAACTAAAGAAAATACTAATTCTAAAAGAGAATGGGGAGAAGTTTTAAAAATGGATCTATAAATACTGAAACTATCCACACCTTTTTCATATTAATAATATAACACTTTAAAAAAATGGCAAATATAGACAACGAATGCAAAGATCTAGAAGTAAATGACTTTTACGATCAATCAACAACACACTTATCAGATATCATGGAAAACCAAAAGAAGATGCAAGAGCAGACTTATGGTATTAACTTTGATAATATGACCATCCGAGAAATTATGGATTTCTGGCATGTTAACACGCACTCACTAATGGATGAGGTTCATGAAATGACAGATGCACTTGGAGGTATTAAAGATGGTAGTGGAAATGCAGTATGGAAATACTGGAAGAAAGACTTTACAAAATATAATACATTAAAAATGTCTGACATGTCCGAAGGAGACAAAAAAGAATTGTATATGGAATGGGTAGATATTCTACACTTCTTTATCAATTATGCATCTTCAATCGGATTAGACGCAAAAACAGCCTACAATTATTACTTTGCAAAGGCTGAAGAGAATGTTAACCGCCAGAAAAATAATTATTAATGCTATTAGACATTGAACAAACAGATAAGGAATTAATAATTTCGTATTACAATAAAGAAGGTAAAGTTTCATTTAAAAGATATGGTGTAAACCAATTTCAAAACTGGGTAGTTACCAAAGAAACTGACAAATATAAAGATAAAACATATAGAAACTGGGATGATAGACCTCTTAAAAGAGGGTTTGCTAAATCATTCAATAAGTTTAGTTTATTATATTTCATGGATTCTTTACCAGAAGCAGACAAAGAAGAGATCTATGAGTTCAATATGCCAAGAACATATTTCGTCGATATTGAGACAGAGATAGTTGATGGTTTTCCAAAACCAGAAGAGGCAAAATCACGTATATTATCATTCTCAATCATTACACCAGAGCGTAAGGCGATAGTGTTAGGTTTAGAAGATATGCCACATGATAAAGTTAAAAAGATTAATGATGATACAAATGAGTATCTAAAAAATTATGATCAAGATTGGGAATTCTCTTATCATAAATTTGATGATGAATATAATATGCTATATACATTCCTTCATAAGTTTTTGCCTAAGTTCCCAATGATGACAGGGTGGAATTTCATAAACTATGATTGGCAGTATATAGTTAATAGATGTAAAAGACTACAAATTGACCTGACTGACGTGGCTATCACTGGTTCTTTAGATAGAAACGATAGTAGACCACTTCATATGGGTATTTTAGATTATATGCAATTATATGACAAATATGATCGTTCGGTTGCAGTAAAAGAATCAAATTCATTGGATTTTGTTTCAGGTGCAGTATTAGATATTAATAAAATTAAATACAGTGGATCATTACAGGATTTGTATGAAAATGATTTTACCAAATACATCTACTACAACGTAATTGATTCATGTCTTGTGTATTATATTGATAGACAGCTAAGATCTATGGAAGTTCTTTTAACTTTAGCTACCATTACCAAAATGCCACTGTATAAGGCGTCATCACCTGTTGCGATAACAGAATCATTATTAGCCAGAAAATTAGCTGAAACTAATAAAAAGATAGGCGTAGAATATGGAAAAGCAGATGCTCTTAAAGAAGGTAAATTTGAAGGAGCATTTGTTAAACAACCGATTGTTGGATATTATTCTGGAGTAAGTGCATTTGATTTTGCTTCTCTATATCCTTCAATCATGAGACAATTTAATATATCACCAGAATCATACGTAGAACAAGTTACTCAGCCTGAAATAAACGAAAGAAGAAAAGATGAAAACGTAATCGTCTGCGAAAACGGAGTAGTCTTTAAAAAGGAAGATTCTATTCTTAAAAAGATTTTAAGTGATTTATATGCACAGCGTAAAGATTACAAAAAGACGTCATATGCGTATCATGAGAAGGCATATGAACTAGAAAAAAAAATAAAAAAATAATTTAACAAGACCTTAGTTATTTACTTGATATATAAATTACTAAAAACAAATGTAAATAATGAATAAGAACATATTTCAACCAAGAGTCAACATTTTACCTTACGAATACCCACAGTTACTGGCATACAAGGATGCTATTAGACATTCATATTGGATTCATACTGAATTTAATTTCACAACAGACATCGACGATTTTAAAACTAAAGTTTCTGACTCAGAAAGAGAAGTAATAAAAAGATCAATGCTAGCAATTGCTCAGATTGAAGTAAATGTGAAAACTTTTTGGGCTGATCTCTATAAGAGAATGCCAATTACGGAAGTTGGTGATGTAGGAATGACATTTGCCGAATCAGAGGTAAGACACAAGGATGCATATGCTCAATTATTAAGAATTCTTGGATTAGAAGAAGAATTCACAAAGGTTGTTGAGATTCCTGCAATTAAAGATAGAATTGCATACTTAAAAAAATATTTGGACGGTTCTAGATCTAGAGATGATAAAATGTATACAAAATCTGTATTATTGTTTTCTTTATTTATAGAACACGTAAGTTTATTTAGCCAATTCTATATTATGATGTCATTCAACAAAGAGAAAAACCTATTTAAAGGTATTTCAAATGTAGTTGAAGCAACATCAAAGGAAGAAGAGATACATGGAAACTTTGGTTCAGAATTAATTAATATTATTAAAGAAGAGAATCCAGAATGGTTCGATGAAGAATTTGAGAATCTAATAGATTCTGCATGTAAAAAAGCATATGCAGCAGAAGTTAAAATTCTTGATTGGATCTTTGAAAAAGGAGAACTTGATTTCTTGTCAAAAGAAACTATTAAATCTTTTATTCAAAACAGATTTAACAACTCACTACAAAGAATCGGTATGAAGCCAGTATTTGATGTAGATTTCACAGAAGTTGAAAAGTCATTATGGTTCGATGTTGAGATACTTTCAACAAAAGAGGGCGATTTCTTTTACAAGAAGAGCGTCGATTATAACAAGAAGTCTAAGGCAATAACCGAAGACGATTTATTTTAAAACATACACATATATGGATTACGAAAAAAATTACTGGCTAAATGAAGACAGTCGTACGTTTCTGTCAAGAGGTTACATTAGCGAAACACCAGAACAAAGAATCAAAGACGTTGCAAATACAGCAGAAAGATATTTAAAGATCGAAGGATTTGCAAAGAAGTTTGAAGACTATATGACAAAAGGATTCTATAGTTTATCAACACCAGTATGGATTAATTTTGGAAAAGACAAAGGACTTCCAGTTAGTTGCTATGGCTCTAATGTTGACGATACTTTAGATAGTATCTTAAATGGAAGTAGAGAAATTGGAATGATGTCTAAATATGGTGGAGGAACTTCAGTTTATTTAGGAAACATCAGATCAAGAGGAACTGTAATTTCAACAGGAGGAACAGCAGATGGACCAGTACACTATGCAAGAATGTATGACACTACAGTTGATGTATGTAAACAATCAGAGGCAAGAAGAGGAGCATGTGCAGCATGGTTGCCAGTAGAACATGACGATATTTTAGAATTCTTAGATATTGGAAGTGAAGGTAATCCAATTCAAAACTTACAATTTGGAGTTACTGTAGGAGATCAATGGATTCAAGAGATGAAAGATGGTGATTCTGCTAAACGTAAAATATGGGCAAAGATTATTCAAAAGCGTAATGAGTTTGGATTTCCTTACATAATGTTTAAAGATACATCTAATAATAATTCACCATATAAAGAATTAGGATTAGAGATCACAGCATCAAATCTTTGTAGTGAAATTCAATTACCAACTGATTCATTCAATTCATTCGTATGTTGTTTAGGTTCTATTAATCTATTACACTGGGATGCAATTAAAGAAACTGATGCAATAGAAACATATGTACTCTTTTTGAATGCAGTAATGGATGAATTTGTAAAGAAATCTTATAATCTACCAGGAATGGCAAGAGCTCATAGATTTGCAGAACAACACAGAGCACTTGGTTTAGGAGTTTTAGGTTATCATTCACTATTTCAATCTAAGTTAATCGAATTTGATTCTTTACAAGCGAAAGCATTAAATCATGATATATTTAGTACATTAAAAGAGAGAAGCGAATCAGCATCAAAATGGTTACATGATGAAAGAGATTATAAATCAATTAGACCTGGTTTTGCAAACACAACTCTATTAGCAGTTGCTCCAACAAAAAGTAGTTCATTTATTTTAGGTCAGGTTTCTATGGGAATTGAACCAATTAAATCTAACTATTTTATTAAGGATCTTGCAAAGTCTAAAACTATTTATAAGAATCCACATTTAATAGAGGAATTAGAGAAGTATGGATTAAATACTCCACAAGTTTGGGAAGAAATCTTAAAAAGAGATGGAAGTGTACAGCACTTAGATTTTCCTACTAAAGGAGTTTTTAAATCATTCATTGAAATTACACCGATGGAATTAATTACTCAAGCAGGACAAAGACAGAAATTTATTGATCAATCACAATCACTAAACATAATGATACACCCTAGTGTATCAGCAAAGGATATTAATAAATTGTACCTATCAGCACATGAAGAAGGGGTTAAAACACTTTACTATCAATTTAGTCAAAGTTCAGCTCAATCGTTTTCAAGGAATATTCTTGAATGTGTCAGCTGCGAGGGATAAAATAAAGGTGTGGTTTGAATACCACTCTTAGGACCGAAACTAGTTTTCGGATAGAAGCCGGGGGTTCGCTACTTCCCGGCTTCGTTTTGTTCAAAGAAAAAATAGATATATAATCTAATAATACATAAAAAAATAAAATATTATGGCAAAAGCAAACAAATTCGTACAAACATTCGAATCATTTACTTCAACATTAAACGAGAAATATTCATCATCAGACATTAAAAAACTTAGAGTGTTTACTGATGAAGTTGCAGATGACATTTATGATTCATATGAAGATGAATTCATGGATGGTAAATTAGACGAAGACGAATTTAGCCGAGAAGAAATGTTTGATTACATATCTGATTGGGGTGAAAATAATGAAATGACAGTTAAAGAAATCATTGCTGATTTTGACTGGAAAGATTTACGAGATGAATTAGGTCTTAGATAATATTAAAATTTAAAGTAAAATTAACCAAAGGACATACCATAACAGTATGTCCTTTTTTTATGAAACTATTTCATAGTTATAGGTATAATATTCAAATATCATTATCTAAACAAATAACAATTATGAAATTAAAAATTGATCGCATTGACCAACATGCACTAACAGAGTTTATCAATCGCGTTAAACTAATCGACTCATTCATTTATATGAAAATAAAAGAGGGTCAAATCCATTCAACTGTTTATCTTCCACAAAGAGATGCTGTAAAGCACCACTCTATTGCTGCAGATAAAATCTTCCAAGTAAGTGAATGGCCAGACACTGACAAAGAAATGAAAATTGCATTCTTTGAAGGTAACAAAGTTATTGAAGCTATTAAGCATTTTGACCATGACGCAATTAAAGGTGAATTAGAATTTATTGAAAACGACGAAGAATTCGTTGCATCTACTTTACGTATCTTTAATGATGAATTAGAAATTACACTTTCTTGTTCAGAGCCATCTTTAGGATTTAAAGATCTTTCTCAAGAACAACGCGATGCTATCTTTGCAAGATCAGATTCTAAATTTGATTTTAAACTAGATACACATTCAATCGGTAAAGTTAAGAATTTATTCTCACTTGATAAAGATGAAACATTCGGCATCCTTTCTGATGTACAAGGTATTAACGTGAATGGAAAATCATTTAATGTAGTACTTACACCAGATACAAATGGTACTGGTCTGGTTACTGTTTACAAAAAATATTTAAATCTATTAGACAAAGAAGAGCAAACTGTTTATGTGTCAGATTCTAAAGTAGTATTCGAATCAAATGATTCAGAAACTTTATTGACAATTTCAACTTGCCAAACTGCTTAATAGATGATATTAGAAGAGTTAGAAAAAAAATCAATTGATCAACTCACAGATGATGAGGCTCAGCTGCTTGTAGACCACTACAAGCAGCTATCTGCCAAATACACTGCGTATGAACAAGCAGTTAAGTTAACTCTTAACTCCATTTATGGAGCATTTGGTAATAAGTGGTTTCACTTTTTTAATTTAGACATAGCTGAATCAATTACCAAGCAAGGTAAAAATGCAATTCTTTATTCAGAAACAATTCTTAACAAATATGTTAATGATTTCTGGCACAAAGATACTGCAGTTCATGAACAATTCAATATTAAAGTAAAGGGTAAAATAGAAAAGCCTGCAGTAATTTATATTGATACTGATTCATGCTATGTACAATTTCAAGATCTATATGAATCTATTATATGGGCTGACGAAACTAAGAAATTAAAAATAGACGAGTTTATTCTTGCATTTTATGCCTTTAGATTAAAGGATTACATTACTAAATGTATGGAAAAATATGCAGATAAAAGAAATACAGATAATTTCCTTATGTTCGAATTAGAATCATTAGCATATAATGGTATTTGGATGTCAAAGAAAAAGTATATTCAGAATATTGCATGGGACGATAAACTAGAAGTGACAGATAGACACCCTTCATTAAAGAAGGTTAAAACTATCGGGTTTGATACTATTCAATCATCTACTCCTAAATTTGCAAGAGAAAAACTAGTAGAATGTCTTAGAATTCTTTTTACATCTGAAATTCAACCAACTGCAACAGAATTACAACAGCTTGTTGAATTTATGAAAAAGTGTAAGAAAGAGTTTAAACTAGCAGATATTGACGATATTTCATTTAATAAGAGAACCAATAACATAGACAAATACATTCTTGATGATCAAGAAGAGCTACAAGTTGGTTTAAAATGTCCGGCAAACGTAAAGGCAGCAGGTTACTATAATTATATTTTAAATAATAATAAAAAATATAAAAACAAATATAAACTGATAGCTAATGGAGAAAAACTTAAAATATACAATTGTATAGGAACTATTAGTGAAGTCTACGCATTCATGCCAAATGAACATCCTTATGAAATAGCACCAAAGGTAGATTACGATACACAATTTGAAAAAGCTATGATCGATCCTTTAAATAGGGTTCTTACAGCAATTGGATTACAAACGTTAGACACTAACTTAATATACGCCTCGGCACTATTTTAAAAACAAAGAACATGACAGAATTAGAAAACAAAATTACAGAATTAGCACAGGAATTCCCAAATAATATGGAATTAGGTCAAGTAGTCAGAGATTTATCTTGGAACATTGCTGACAAATACAAAAAAGATCCTAATCAATTAGAATTAGAATTGGAAGTCCCTAATAATATAGCATAAAATGGAAGTTAATTTAACACCAGAACAACAAGAATATGTTGACGCATATAACAAAATCTTGAATAGATTAAGCGATATTCAATTGAAAATCGATGATCTTAAGAAAGAAGCTGATGAAGCAGTTTATGCACTAAATACTCTTAGGCGTGAAGAAGCATTAAGATTTCCAGAAAGTGAAGCAGAAGAAACAAACGACCCGTTTGTAATATAATATAAAAATACAACAATAATATGGCAAAGAAAGATTTTAGTTTCGCAGACATAAACTCAGAGTTAAAAACATTAAATCCAATGGGATCAATTATGGCTGACTCTACATTTAGCGAAGTTACAGAGTGGATTGACACTGGTAATTTTCATTTAAACGCATGTGTTAGTGGTTCACTATTTGGTGGATGGCCTAACAGTAGAACATGTTCAATCGCCGGACCATCAGGTACAGGTAAAACATTCTTAGTATTGAACTCTGTTAGAAAGGCAATTGAAATGGGCTACAATGTAATTTACTTTGATTCTGAAGCAGCAGTTGACAAAGATCAAATGGAAAAGTTTGGAATTGACGTAACAAAAGTTAATTACCAACCTATTAATACTGTTCAAGAATTTAGAACATCAGTTACTACGCTTACTAGCAAAATGCAAGAAGTAAAGCGTAATGGTGGAAAAACACCAAAGATCATGATGATTCTTGATTCTGCAGGTAACTTAGCAACTCAAAAAGAAATCGATGATGCTAGATCAGGATCTGAAAAAGCAGATATGACAAGATCTAAAGTTCTAAAATCTATTTTTAGAATCATCATGACACCATTGGCAGATCTTAAGATACCTTTTATTTTTACTAATCATACATATCAAACACAAGACTTTATCTCAAGACAAGTCGCGGGTGGTGGAACTGGACCAGAATATGCAGCATCAATTGTTTTATATTTAGGAAAGGCACAACTTAAAGATACAGGTGGAGATAAAGCTGGTATTATCGTGACAGCTAAGCCTAATAAGAATCGTTTTGCAAAACCAACCAATATTAAATTCCATTTACACTTTACTGAAGGTATGAATGCATATGTTGGATTGGAACAATATATTGATTGGGAAGATATTGGTATTACTAAAGGTATTATTGAAAAGGGTGTAAAAACGCCTAAAGCAACTTCAAGAAACTGGATATGTAAACACCTAGATCATACTGTACCTAACAAAGATTTCTTTACTGATAAAGTATTTACACAAGAGGTTTTAGAGAAGATTGAAAGTAGAATCAAGCATGTATTCAATTACAATACAGAAGAGAGAGAAATTGACTTAGAATCTATATTGGAATCTGATGAAGATTAATGAGGATAAATTACCTATTAAATATATTTTAGGTATTGAAAAAGATTTACCAGATTATCCATCTGCGTTTGATTTATTATTATCAGAAATAAAATTATGTGTTAGGATGCCTGACAGACATCGAGGTAATTTTACTTTACACGCATTGAAAACATATAGATTTCCGGAAACTGAAGAATCTCACCTTTTGGAATCTATTAATGAATTAGTGGATTTGGATTTAGTAGAAGTATTAAACCCAGCCGATGGTAAAGAATCATGGAAGATTAAGACTAATCCATTTGAATGATACTGCTTCTAACAAAGAAACAAAATAACATAGTGTCCATAGAAGGATAACAAGACCTAATAAATTAAAATATGCAATTCGGACAAGACTTTGAAAAAATATTCTTTAGATTATCTTTAGTTAAGACCAAATACTTAAAGAGTATTAAATCAGGTTTTTACACATCACAAGAAATCGACATATTGAGTCAATTAGCTAATAAGTTTTTTGAAAGATTTAATGAGACTCCTACAAAGGATCAATTAAGCATGTTAATTCAAAGAAGTGAAAAAGCTAAAGAAAAGGTAACACCTGAAATTCTTAATATAGTATATGAAGTAGACTTAGATCAATATGATGAGGAATGGGTAACTACTACCGCAGAATCATGGATTAAATGGAGAACATTTGATACATCGCTTATTGACACTATAGAATTTATTAAAACAACACAAGTAACACCTGAAAACGTAGACAGTATTGTCACTAAAGTTAAGGGTTTAATTAATGATAGAAATAATTTATCATTTAATTCAGATCTTGGATTAGATTTCTTTGAAGTAGACTCACATGATCAAAAGGATACAGAGAAAGTAAGCACAGGTTATAACTTCTTAGATAGAATGTTAGGCGGAGGTTATGATAAGGGAGGTAACTTAATTGTATATGCAGGTGAACAAAATATCGGTAAGTCAATTTATTTAGCAAATGACGCTGCAAACTTTGTAAAAATGGGAACTAACACTGTAGTAGTAACCGCAGAAATGGCAGCACATAAATTCGTAAAGCGTATAGGTTCTAATTTATTAACTATTAACATTAATGAATATGGTGATAAAGCAAAGAATAAAGATCATATCAAACGTAGATTAGAAACCGTTGGTGATGGATTCACACCGCCAGGTTCTTTATTTGTTAAGCAATTCCCAACTTCGCAGGCAACAGTATTAGATATTGAAGCATATGTTAATCAAATAGAAGAAGAGCGTCAAATTAAAGTAGGAGCAGTTGTTATTGATTACATTAACATTTTAGCAAACTATAGAAACCAAAACACAGAGAATACTTATATGAAGATTAAGCAAATTGCTGAAGATCTTAGAGCAATGGGTATTCGTAATAACTGGTTAATAGTTACAGCGACACAAATTACCAGAAATGGTTATAACTCTTCAGATATTGGCATGACAGACATTGCTGAATCTGCAGGACTTTCACACACAGCCGATGTTATGTTGGGTATTATTCAAGATGATTTAATGAGAGCCAATTCAGAATATTGGTTAAAGGTTTTAAAGATCAGAGATGGTGAAGGCAAAGGAACTAAATGTAAACTAAACATAAATTGGAATTTCATGAGGTTAATAGAAACAGAAGAAACTACTAATTCAAACTTACACAGTATATAATTATGGCAAAAAATGATAAAATTTTCAACAATAATTTTGAATCACCAGATACAGAATTTACTAACATTACCTTTGAATTAGATCCAAATGTAAAGGATACCAAATCTGAAGAAGATAAAATCCATTTTGAATTAATAGCTAGAGAAATCCACAGATTAATCGAGGTCTCTAGATTTAAATCTTTTAATAAAATAGATTCACTAGGAAAATGTGCCACTTTAAAGAAGGCAGATATTAACAGCATATATGGATATATTGTTGATGAGATGTCAATCAAAAACAGCCGCATAGATTTATTTAGTGAATTATGTGTTTATTTTGACATTAATCCAACTAAATTCTACAGTTCATTATCAAATGTATACAAAGAAGATTTAATACAAGAATTGGATTTGCGTACTGGTATATTGAAGCAAAAGAATATAATGAAACTTTTCTAAATGATTGAACCTCTTATTTTAAAAAAGGGCGCCAATCGAGTATGGGTGCTCGGAGATTTACATTTCGGTGTAAGATCAAACTCTATGGAATGGTTAGACATTCAAAAACAATTCTTCGAAGAGGTTTTTATACCTGCTTTAAAGGAAAATGTAAAACCCGGTGATGTTCTTGTACAAGTCGGAGACACATTCGACAATAGACAAAGTATCAATATTAGAGTATTGAATTATGCAGTTGATTTATTCGAAAGGTTAGGTAAAATATTACCAGTGCATATTATATGCGGTAATCATGATATATGGGCAAAAAGTTCAAATGACGTAACATCAATAGATTCTCTTAAGTGGATCCCAAACATTCAGATTTATAAAGAACCTAAATTGATGGATTGGTCAGGCAGAAAAATATTAATGATGCCATGGAGAAGAGATTCTTCTCATGAAACTGAAACATTGGCAGAATTTCCAACAGCCGAAATTGTATTTTGCCATTCTGAAGTAAAGGGCATTTATTTAAATGCAAAGGTAAAAAATGAACATGGAACAGAGTTTAATGTTTATAGCAAATATACAAGAGTTTATAGCGGTCACATACACTTTAGACAAGAAAGAGATAAACTTTTAATGGTTGGTACACCATACCAATTAACCAGATCAGACGCTAATAACACTAAAGGATTTGATATGGTAGATTTAGAAGACATGTCAGAGACTTTCTTTGTGAATGATGTATCACCTAAGTTTATCAAATATAACATCTTACAGTTATATGATATGACACTGGGTCAGTTCAAGAATCAGATAAAAAACAACTTCGTAGATTTATTTGTACCTTCTAAGATTGCTACTACGAATGCATTAAGCCAACTTATTAATAGAATTCAAAATATTAGTAGAAAACTAGAACCAAACATTTATCATGAAGATAATTACATTGACAAAGATTTCCATGACATGGATGATGTTGAAGAGATGTATAAGAATTACAACATTCTTAATTTATGTAACGTATATGTCGATGGATTAGGTGACGATGAAGAAACTAAGAACAAATTAAAACAAAAGTTAAAAGTGCTATACGATCAGTGTGCATATAATAACGGTGGAGAAATATGAGAATAGATTTTATTGAATTCAAAAACTTCGCTTCATATGGTAATCAATTACAAAGAATACAATTTGAAGAAGACGAGTCTAAGTTATTTTTAACACTTGGTAAAAACGGCGATGGTAAAACTACTATCGCCAATGCTATCATATATGCATTATATGGAAGAGTGGAAGGTGTCAAACTTTCTGATTTACCAAATAGAATCAACAAGGAATTATATGTTAAGATAGGATTAGCATGTGGACCAATAGATGTCGTAATAGAGCGGGGTTTAATGCCAAATAAATTTAGCGTAAAATTAAATGGAGTTGAATTTGATAAAGCAGGTAAAAAATCAGTTCAAGATTATTTAGAAGAAGAGATTTTCGGAATTCCATATCATGTCTTTAAAAATATTATCATTCTATCGGTTAATGATTTTAAGTCATTTCTGACAATGTCAAATCAAGATAAAAAACAAATCATTGATAAGATGTTTGGATTTTCTATTCTCAACGATATGCAAATGAATATTAAAACCGAGAGAAGACAAGTTAAAATGGATATCGATTCATATGAATCAGAATTAAATCAGATCATAGATTCTATAGGATCAGTTAGAGGCAGGCTTAATACTTTACTTGAAGAATCTCGAGGAAAGAACAATAATAAAATAGATGAATTAAAATCTAATTTATTGGAACTTAATGAAAGTGTAAAAGTATTAGATTTAGAAAAATCAGAAATAGATGATAAGATAAAAGAAAGCAATACATCATATGAAACCACAAGATCCAATGCGTCTACACTAAAACACGAAATAGAATATTTAAAAAAGAAATTAAATCTTTATGAGAGTGGAAAGTGTCCAACATGTGAAACTGATTTAGACAGTGAATGGCACTTAGAACAGAAGGATCACTTTTGTTCTAAAATAGAAAAAGACACAGTAGATATTAAAATTCTTAAAGAATCTCTTGATGGTATTAAATCAAATATAGAAACTTTAAAATCTGGTAAAAGAGAAATAGAATCCAAAACATCAGATATTAAATACAATATGAAAACCTTTAAATCTGAATTACTCAAGATTAAAGGCACTCCAGATGATTCACAGTTTGAACACTTAAAGAGTTTGATTAAAGATTTTGAAGAAAAAGAACAAGTTAAATCAAATGATAAAGATATATTAAATTCTGATCATGTGTTTATGGAAATCGTGGAGAGGGTTTTAGGAGAAGATGGAGTTAAAAATTTGGCAGTAAAAACTATTTTACCAGGCTTAAATACTAACATTGCTGCAATGACGCAAACTATGCACTTACAGTTTCATATTAGGTTTGATGAAAAGTTCAATTGTATCATTAATCACTTAGGCGAAGACATCAATCCAATGACACTGTCAACAGGAGAGCGCAAGAAAGCAGATTTCATAATTATCATAGCAATCATTAAAATACTTAAATTAAGATTTCCACAATTAAATCTACTATTCTTAGACGAATTATTAAGTTCTGTCGATCATGACGGTGTATATAACATTTTAAAGATATTAAACCAAGTCATCAAAGAAAACAAGATAAATACATTTGTGATAAACCACTCTGTTTTACCACATGAAATATTCGATAAAAAGATACAGATATACAGAGAGAACGGTTTCTCTAAATTTACTATAGAAACCATTGAATAAGATATATAAACTATATGGCAACTTATAATCTCAAATATAACCGCGACGATAGTGTCATTAGACACATTATCATAGGTCTTTTAGCTGATCTAAATAGTAAACTTAGTTTTTGGAGACAAATCTCTAATGACGAAAGATCTATTATTGATGTTCCATTTTTTTATGCAGTTTCAGGTGATGAAAACTTTGTTAAAGATAACTTTTTATTTACTAATGTTAATGGAGAAGGTTGTGATCCTGATGGCAGTTATGCTAACGGTAATTACGATAAAGTACCAAGAGGTATTGTAAATCTAACTTCATTTTCAGTAGATCCAGGTAAATTAGTCAATAAAAGAAATTTAGGTAATTATACCATGATGAATAATCAAGGTTTAATGGAAGGATATGTTGCAGAGTTTGAAATGATTCCATGTGTATTGGGTGTAGATATTGAAATTTTATTATCTAGCCAATTGGATATATTTAAGGTTACTGAATCTATTATTAAAAAAATGTATAAGGCTAATTTCTTCCATGTTGACGCAGGTCACTTAGAAGACGGCATGTATAGAATCTCATCAGAATATATGATGCCAGATGATTACACGCAAGAACGTCCTATAGAATACGGATTTGACGATAAACAAAATCATAAAATTACATTTAGCCTAGAGATCAATACATTCATTCCATCATTTGATTTTGAAGAAGACATTTATACTAAATATACAAGATCTGTTTATTCAGAAGGTGTTTTAGCTAATTATGGTGATCCTAATTTAGTTTCTTTAGACCCGTCACAATTATATGAAGGTGATTTACCAAATCCATTAGTCTATTATGATCAAACGTGTGCTGAATATACATGGAATCCCGATAGTATGTCATGGATATTAACTCAAGATCCAAATTCATGTGGAGATAACGATAGCATATTTGATCCAATTAGTGCAGGATTAACTACGTTAATAAATACAAATTCACAACTATTAAGAACATCTAAAAGAAGAAAAGATTCAAATAGAATATTTAGTTTCGGCACTACAAAGATAGACACACCAGGTATTAGAGAAAAAGATAAGCCTCTTTTTGGAGACTCAAACGACGTTTCAATAACTGACGCGCCTTTCGAAGAATAAAATAAAGATATATATAAAAAATTAAATAACACACATGGCAAAATTAAATAAAGGAATTATTTCACCAGTATTAGAATCCAAGAATGGATTCGTATTCCATGCAGGTGGTCAAAATTTCAGAATGACAGGTAGTCATATCGAAAAAATTACTGATGTTTCAGAAGATTTTACAGCATTGATTAAAGCAAATGCATTGTTTAACATTACAAATGAAGGTATTTCATTTCACTATGATTACATCAATAAGAAAACCATTTCTAAAATTGAAGAATCCTCATTGAATAATTTTGATACATTAGTATCTTTAAATGAAAAAATAGATTTCTTAGAAGGGAACATTAAATCATATAAAGTTACAGGTAAAAAGAATGCAGTTAAAGAAATTCAAAAGGAATTATCAATTCTAGAATCATCTAGAACAGAATTACTTAAAAGTGCTGTAACAGTAAAGATTTCTTATAATTTATCAGAGAATAAATTTTATGCAGGAAACGTTGAATTAGCATGGTCAAATGCAATGCCAATATCAGAGCATATGTTTTCAGTAGCATATATTAGATATGAAGATAAAGAATTAGTAAATTTATTTGAATTTGCATCTAAAAACTTTAGCCATTATGGTGTTCTAGAATTTATTTCTGAATCTACCGATGGCGATGTTAAAGTTTTGGCTATGAGAGCAGACAACAATATGTTTATTTATAGAGTAAATGAATCTACAAAAATAGAAAATTTCACTAAATTATTAGCTGACGCTGCCATTGAATATGTTGCAGAAGAAACAGGTGTAGATATTACACCAATGGTTGAAGATATTTTAGAATCTTATAAATCTAGAAGAGAAGTTAAAAACGAAAAGTTGTCATTGATGCATGAAATGATTGCATTCTTAAAAGATCAAAAGGGTAGATTAGCAGAAGCTAATAGAAATTTACCAGATATTAAAGCAGCTGATCAATTATTAAATTCTGAAATTAAAAGAATTTCAGAAGAATTGGGTGAACTAAACAATGAAGATCTTCTTACCAAAGATGATGGATATATTGACGCAACTATCAAAGTAGAAGGCGATGAATTCCCTAAAGGAACTACAGTTAAAGTAGACGCATTAGAATGGACTGGACAAGGAAAATCAGATATACTAACAGTGTTTGTAAATGAAGAGCCAATGAGAATAGAAAAAAATAAACTTCAGATAAATGCTGAAGATTCTATTTAAAATCAATTAACTTAATATAAAAAGCCCAATTGGAAACAGTTGGGCTTTTTTTCGTATAAGATTAAACACATACAACATAATGGCAAAAAGAAAAAAGAATTACCTAAATAATAAAGATCTATATAATGAAATGGTACTCTCAAAGGAAGCTGATAAGTTAACTACAACAGCCGAGAAGATGTTAGTCCTTTTAGCTGAACGAACTATTAATAGATTAAATTACGTTAACAGTGACGACCGAGATGATTGCCTGCAATTTGCACTATTAGATCTTCTTAAATACTGGAGAAACTTTAATCCTAAATATCCAAATGCATTTGCATACTTTACAGAGATCGCAAAGAGAGGATATGCTAAAGGATGGAATAAGATACACCCGCAAAAATACAAAGGGACATTATCTATTGATAGGATTACTACTAACGGTGGTAGTGATGACGGTGGTGGAATGTTCAACATATAAATGTCAATAAAAAATCTTAAACCATCTAATAATTCAGGATTTATACAAGGATATTACACTCCTTTAAATCCAGATAAGTATATCGGCCCAACGCCGATTATTTATCGTTCCTCATGGGAAAGAAAGTTTTGTATTATGTGTGACAATAGACAAGACGTTATTAAGTGGTCAAGTGAACCAGTAGAAATAAATTACATATGGTCATTCGATAAAAGACCACATAAATATTATCCAGATTTTTATATGAAAACTAAAGGTGAAGATGGAGATCAAGAATTTCTAGTTGAAATTAAACCAGAAGCACAGATTACAAAACCATCTCCACCTAAAAAGAACAGTCAAAAGGCTTTAAAATCATATAAGTTTTTGGCAGAACAGTATATAAAAAATAGAGATAAATATAAATATGCTAAAGCATGGGCTGAAAACAGAGGTTGGAGGTTTATTGTTTTAACAGAAAAATCTCTTAAATAATGGGACAAATAAAAAAGGACATTAAGAACTTATCTAAAGAAGCAGGTAGTAAAACTAAAGCACGTAGAAGTGCTGAAGATTGGTTTACTAAGGCTTCAAAGTCTATTAGGGATAATACTGTAAGTAAGCTTAGCGCACCGTTTAAAACAGGTATGATACATGTCTTTAGATATGAAAAACCTAAAAATATAAAAACGTTACCATGGTGGGATATGAATCCAGTAGTGTTAGCATTTGACACACACCCGAGTGGCACAGACGTTGGAATTAACTTAAACTTATTACCCGTTCAATTTAAAGAAGATCTATTAGATATGATATATGATAGAATGGAAGGGCAGATTAAATCTAATACAGGTAGATCTAAAAAGGACAATGCATTAACACAAGGTGAGATTGATCTAATATACAAAGATGCTAAGAAATTCTTAGTTCAATTTGGATTTGATTTTGCTATTAGACAATATATACCACAATTAAAAAAAAATCAAAAAGTGGTTTCATATGAAAGTTGGGCAAAAATTGCTCTTTGTGATTTCCAAGACCTATCTGGTATTGGTATCAATGAGGTAAAACGCGCCTTTAGAGAGCATCTAAAAACGCGTTCAAAAAGAAAAGATATATAAACAGAACACAATAATATAATATTATGGCAGGATTTAACGATAGAAACGGACCATTGAGCAATGGATCAAGACCTTTTAGCATTTCAAATGCTTTAAAGTCTTTATCCTCTTTTGGAATGAGATATGATGATTTAGTTCTAAGACAGTCTCAGGCTATTGGGCCAATGGAAGCAGAAATTGGTTACGGTCAGATGAATCCATTTGGTGTTGACAATGATGATATCTATGGCGCATTTGCTGCGATGTCAATGACAGACACTAGCTTAAGATCTAACATTCCATTTTTTGATCAAGGATATGAAGCTAAAAGAGAAGAACTTAGAAAGTTTTCACTTAATGATGAAATAGAAGATATTCTAGATATTCTTTGTGATGAGACTATTGTATATGATAACAAGAATTTTTTCTGTTATCCAGAAATACTAGGCGTTGATATATCTGATGATGTTGATAAAGACCTTAATAAGTATTTTAGACAAATCTATCACTATTTTGGGTTTAACAATGATCAATCAGCATGGTACTTTTATAGAAAATTCTTAATTGATGGTTATTTAGCATTCGAAATAATTTATTCCCCTGACCAAAAGGAAATTATTGGATTTAAAGAATTAGATCCTATTACACTTATACCAGGTTACAATCACGAAGATGGTAAAAAGGTATGGGTTCAATATAAAGATGATCCAGTTAAAGAACGTAAACTTTACGATTCTCAATTAATTTACATTTCATATAGTTCAATAACTACAACATCTAGAGTATCTTATATAGAAAGATTAACTAGAGCGTTTAACTTATTGAGAATCATGGAACATACTAGAGTTATATGGGCAGTAACTAATGCTTCTTTTAGAATGAAGTTTGTTATTCCTGTTGGTGGTAAATCTAAAACAAGGGCAAAGCAATCTCTTTCTCAGTTAATGAACTCATATAAAGAATCAGTTGACTTTGATTGGGAATCAGGAACGCTTGCGACCGATGGGAAACCAATGCTACAATTTAGCAAAGAATATTGGTTACCTTCTAAAGATGGTGAATCACCGGAGATTGAAACTTTAAACTCAGAAGGACCAGATCTTTCAGATACAGAAGCACTTAAATATTTTTCAGATAAACTTAAGCACGTCTCTAAAATACCTTATTCTAGATTTTTATATGAAGACGGTGGAGGTGATTTTAACCTTGCAGCTGATGGTATGATTAGAGATGAAATTAAATTTGGTAAATTTATCAAGCGTTTAAGATCAATCTTTATGGAAATATTATCTAAGCCATTGTTTATTCAAATGTGTCTTAAATATCCAGAGTTTACAAATGATCCACAATTTAAATCTCAAGTAGCTTTACGATTCAATGAAGAAAATGTCTTCTCAGAATTAAAAGATATGGAATTAATGGAGAAGAGATTAGACTTTATAGGTACAATGAGAGATAGTCTAATGACAACTAATCAAGAAACAATGGAAGAAGAGTATTACTTTGATCAAGAATATTTAGTTAAAAAATATCTTAAACTAAGTGATGACGAGATTAGAGCCAATGACGCAGCCAAATCCAAAGTAAAAAGAGAGGAAGCTGAGGCACCAGAGCCTGAGGATCCATTTGCAATGTAATACATACAAAAAAGATATATAGATTATGAAAATTATTAAAACGTTTGAAGATTTTATTGCAGAAGATGCATTAAGAGCTGGAGAAGAATCAAAGGTATTTGTAGATGAGCTAAAATTAGATTCAGGTAGTGAAATAAAATCTGCCGAAATTTTAGGAGCTATTACAGCATCTAAAACTGAAGATGAATTTAAGGACTATTTCTACACTGAATACGGAGAAGCTGCATTTGCAGAAGGCGAAATGGATATTCTAACAGGTTACTATTTAGACAAATCGGCTGAGGACGCAGAAGCTGAAAAGGAAGCTGAAAAGGAAGAAGGTGGTGAAGAAGAAGGTGACGACGATCCGCTTGCTGGAATGTAATAAGATATTTCAATAATAAAGTATGATATATATTAAAAATAGAAAAACAAAATATTATGAACAACATTAACGATTTATTAATCGTCGAGATGTCATCGTCTGCACTGAAAGTCACTACTTCAGAAAATAAAGACTATATTCTTGAAGGTGTTTTCGGTCAAATCGATCAGAAAAATAAAAACAACCGTATTTATACAGAGTCAGAATATGTACCCCAAATTGAAGCATTACAAGCTAAAATTGGCGCTAGTAAACTGTTAGGAGAATTAGATCACCCTGCACAGTTTGACATTTCTTTAAAAAATGTTTCACACATTATTGAAGAATTAACATACGATAAAGAAAGTAAAGAAGTAAGAGGGCGTATCAAATTATTAGATACAGACGCTGGACGCCAAGCTAAAGCTTTGGTTGATGCTGGTGTACCACTTCAGATTTCATCAAGAGCAGCAGGTGCTGTTGAATCTAATGGACAAGTAAAGATTAAACAATTATTTACATATGATTTAGTTGCTGACCCAGGATTTGAGAATGCTGAGTTAAAGAGAGTTAACGAATCTTATGGTTATTCTAATGACGGTCTTCTATCGATTTATGAAATCAATAAACAAAATGAAACTCAAACGAGTTTAGAAACTATTGAAAACAAAAACACAACCACACAAATAAAAGAAAATAAAAACATGGCAGAATTTGTAAAATCTGACGATTTCAATAAGTACTCAGAGTATTTGGCGAATGAGATCAAAACACTAAAAGAGTCTATTGAAACTAAAGATGATGCAGTTTCAGAAGATAACACAGTAACTAATCTAAAAGAGCACAATAATCATATTGTAGAAAATGTTAATAATTTGACAGAATATGTTAATTATGTTGCTGAAAGATTAGATGAATCTATTCAATACACAGAACACGTTGCTGAAAAAGCAGATCAAGGTATTTCTTATTCTGAGTCATTGGCTGAAAAACTAGATGAAGATATTGCTTACACAGAACACGTTGCTGAAGCAGTTTCTAAAGTTAAAGATTTCGCTAACTATTTAGCAGAAGCACATAACGAAGGAGCTACATCGCACACTACTTTGTTAGAGTATGTTGAATACTTAAAAGAAAATTTACAATCAGTTTCAGAATACGCTGAATATATTGCTGAATCTTTAAACGAAACAGTTGAAGTAGAAGAAGTTACTGAAGAAGAATTACCAGCAAAAGATAAAGATGAAGCTGAAGATACAGACGAAATCGAAAACATCGGTGACAATTCAGAAGAAGGTGCAGTAGCAGCTGACGGTGAAAAAGCAGCTAAAGATGTTGAAGAAATTGAAGGAGAAGAAGTTGAAGCTGGAGACAATTCACCAGAGGGCGATGTTAAAGGTGAAGAAACCGGAGAAGAAGCTGAAGATTTAGAAGATGAAGCAACTAACACACAAGAAGTTGCACCTGAAGGTGAAGCTGGTGAAGAAGCTGAAGCTGGAGAATCTGATGAAGAAACAGAAGGTGAAGATGGAGCATTAGATCCATTAGAATCTTACAAAAATGAAATCTCTTCTAAACTAGATGCACTAGTTGAAAACGCAACTAAAAAAGAAAATGAATCACCATCATTCTTTAGAGTTGTATCTTCAACGACAAGAGAAAAATATAATACATTAAATGAATCTGCAAAAACTGAAGTTAGAAACACTGTTTCTCAAAGAGGTTTTATGACAGAATCTGAAATTGTAAACTTAATGAACAGTACACAACTTATTGTTGAAAGCACAGGTGAACAGCCTACAGTAATTGCACTTATGCCATCTGAATACTCAGAAGCATGGGTAAACTTATCTGAAGCTAAACAAAATCAAATCATTGCTCAATCTAAATACCATACTTTAAATACTGAATATCAAGTAGCTAATTTCTGGCAAACTAGAGATTTAAGAGACACTTCAGTAGAAATGGAAAAAGTTGCTATGGTAACTGAATCTAAAACTGAAGAAAAGAAATCAACACTAGGATACGATGTATCTGGATACGGTGATGCTTTCAAAGCGAGATTTAACAAATAATAGACAGATATATAATTTAATCGACGATAAGAGGGTGACAGAAGCAGAAAACCCATTAAATGTCGAGTTTTTAACTAAACAAATATAAACAAACAAAAAAAACGATCATTAAAAAATGGCAAATTTATTAAACGAAGCTGAGATCAAGAATACATGGGCACCGATTATCTCGGAAGCTACAGGTATCAACGAATCTAGCAAATTAGCGTGGATGTCGACTTACTGTCACAACCACAAACTATATGAAGACGCGAACATCATGTCTTTATCTAACAACCCTGGCCCAATGAACTTAACAGGTATGGGTGCAGTATCTTACCCTGGCGCAATCTCTAACGGAGGTTCAGCTGGAGAAGTAGGATCTGGAGACAAATCTCCAACCTTATTACCTTTGGCAATGCAAGTTGCTGCTCAAACTATCGGTTTAGACTTAGTACCAGTAGTACCAATGGCTGGACCAATGGGATTATTGTCTTACTTAGACTTTACTTATGAAGGTGGTACTGTTGCATTAGGTGCAACTGCTCCAACTTACATTAAAGCAAAAGGTACATCTGCTGATATCGCTTCAACTCCAGAAAACGGTGCGCACGAATATATCAACGATTCTAGAATCGATGGATACCCAATCTTTAAGGTAGGTACATTAGTAGCTGCTAACGTAAAATTAGACTTAGAAGCTGCAGGTTATACTGAAGTAGCTTTAGTTGCTGCATTAGAAGATCACATCGCTGAATTCTCTGGAGCTGGTGCTTTAGGTAAGCCAATGTCAAGAGAAGATGGTGAAAGAACTGCTGATAAAGTAATGGGTCTTTCTTTATTCTCTAAAAGTGTTGCTGCTGAAACTTTCCAAGTTGCTGCTGCAGTTACAAGAGAACAAATACAAGATCTTAAACAATTCGGTGTTGATGCTGTTGCTCAAGTAGAAGCAGTTTTAACTAACGAATTAACTCAGTCTATCAACAATCACATCTTAACTAAGATGAGAGATATTGCTGAAGAAGGAATTGGTGAAGTTGTTTTAAACTACAACCAAGGTGGAAACACTTACGGTGATGTTAACAGAAGAATCTTAACTCACGTTCTTGCTGCTGCGAATTTAATCGCAAACAGAGGAAGAAGAGGTGCTGGTAACTTCGCTGTAGTTGATGCTAAATTAGCTTCAGCTTTACAAGGTGTTGCTGGTTTCGTACCAAACCCAATGGCTAACACATTCAACCAAGTTGCTGGAGCAATCTACCCTGTAGGTTCTGTAGCTGGAATCAATGTTTACACTGATCCTAACATGGCATTTGAAGGTGTTGCTAACAAACACCAAGTATTAGTTGGTAGAAAAGGTGACGGAAACGGTGCTGGATTAGTATTCATGCCTTACTTAATGGCTGAATCAGTTCAAGCTATCGCTGAAGGAACTATGGCTCCTAAGGTAGCAGTTAAATCTAGATACGCTCTAGTTGAAGCTGGATTCCACCCAGGAACTCAATATCAAAAATTCAATGTTGATGGTTTACAATTGTAATCTTAAACTAGAATTATCATAATTAAAGGCTGTCTTCGGACAGCCTTTTTTTTGTTTTAAACTTTCACAAAATAAAGAGGATATATAATCTATAATTAACTTTAAAATATAAAAAAAAATTATGCAACTAAAAAGAAAATTAAAGCTTTACGAACAATTCGTAAACGAATCAAACGAGACTACAACGACAGACTCTGTATCAATAGACCAGATATCAGTTGACAAAACTGCAGATGCAGTAAGAGTTGAAGTTATCAGAGACGTAGATACTATTCTTAACAACCTAACTGAGCTTTCAGATAGAATCGGAGAGTCTGCTTCTATAGACATAGAGATAGACGAGTTGTATGAAGAGCTATACCAATTGACTAATATGTCAGATCTTAATGAAGGTATTTTAGATTTTATCAAATCTCCTATCAAGTTCATGAAAATTAAAAAGAACATGAAAGGCTACCAAAAAGCTTTAGTACAAAAAGCAATTAACGATGTTGATTATGCTAAGAAAAAGCAAGCTAGTGATGCTGATGAGAAAGATAAAAAGAGAATGGAAACCTTAAAGCAGGCTAATCAAGCTAAGAATAAAGCGTTAGATGATCAATTGTCGGCTATCGCTGAAAGAATGACTGAATTATCAAAAGGAGACGAAGGTCTAGGTAAAGTTGTTTCTATTGGAAAAACTAAATCTAAATTACAAGCTGCTAAAATAGTAATGAAAGCAACTTCAGGTGAAGAAGCAAAACAACTTAAATTAGAAATTGATACTTTAGCAGATAGAATTGCAGATGATGAAAAATCTCTTAAAGATTATGCTAAAAAAGCAGGACCAGCTGATCACACTGAAGGTGACCAATCAGGAGATAATGGTAATGCAGCTAGTAAAGATCAACTAGATGACAAAGGCGGAGATGATGATAAGGATAAAAAGAAAATTGAAAAATTAGAAGCCAACAAAACTGCAGCTAAAGAAAAATATAATGCAGTAGATACAGCTAATCCTATTGAGAAAGCTACAGCAAAAATTGAATTTGTAAAAGTTCAATTAGCGTTAGCTAAACTTAAAGAAGATGATGCAGAAGTAATAACAGGTTTTGAAGAAGAAATTAAGAAACTTAAAGTAACAGCAGGTCGTAAACCAGCACAAGTTCCTGCCGGGAATGAAGGTTCAGGTTCAGGTTCAGACTCTGGTTCAGGCTCTGGTTCAGGCTCTGGTTCAGGCTCTGGTTCAGGTTCAGGTTCAGGTTCAGGCTCTGGTTCAGGCTCTGGTTCAGGTTCAGGCTCTGGTAGCGGTGCAGGCAGTGTTACAGATTCTTTAGATATCGAAAATAATGGAACAGGGATAAATGAAGCTAGTTTAGGTGAATTAATGTCAATGTCAGATGATGATTACGCATATTTAAAAGGAGAAGCTAAGAAACTAGGAGTAAATGTTTCTGTTACGACAGGAGATGATTCAATGTATGCCGATATGGGATATGATACATTATCCTTTAGTGGTGATAAAGCTGCTATCTTAAAACTAGCTAAAATATCAGGTCATGATGCAGACATTTGTGCAGACGGTGAAGACTGTGGAGGATATGTTATAACAGAATCAGTAGTTACTGAATCTATTAAATGTTCAAATAAGAAAGGACATTCATATAAAGAAATAGACAAAGACGGAACAGTAGAATGCAAGCATTGTGGTTTAAGAAATTCATTATCTGAAGAAGTTGAAGAAGTTGAAGAAGGAAATGAATTCGGTGCTGCAAGAGCAGAAGCAATTGCAAAAGGCGAAAAGACTTTTAAAGTCGGTGATGAAGAATATCCAGTAGAAGATGTTTCTACTGAAGATGAAGAAAACGCTGAAGAATTTGTAGAAGAAGCAAAAGAAGAATTACCTAAAACTATTAAATTAGATGAAGGTTTAACTATTGCACAACGATTCTCAAGATTAATGTAATATTAAAGAGAGCGCTTAGCGTTCTTTTTAGCAAGTTTAAGAAACTCCTCTCGTTCTGCGAGCAGGAGTTTTTTACATTTCTTACGAAACTCAATTGAAGATTTTAATATACGACTATCGACCATCGGTGCCTTTAATACATCATAATATTCTGGATGTAAAAAGTTTTCCAAATCAAAATTCATAAATTTAGCTTTAATTGGTTTGAGGCTAATTGCACAAATCCAATCTACTTGATTATAATTATTTTCAAGTGTAACTAAATCTACTAATTTATCATTTACATGATCCCAGTATTTTTTTGTCAATGTCACATGTTGTAATGGAGCTATTTGCATCCTAAGTACACAATATGCGAATTGATCATCATCCGACCATCTTTTAATATGTCTATGTTCTACCAGGAACTTTCTGAGAAACTTTGATAAAGGCGCAAGTATAATACCGTACCTATTTCGTGGATTTGGCCCAGCAGTGCGGGAGATCTTAATACGTGAACTTGATTTTGCCATATAATATATTTATCATTGAAACATTTGACGTACTTGAAGTATAATAGGTAAACATAATATATGATGAATTCAATAAATCAACTTTTTACAGAAAAATACAGACCTTCTAATCTAGATGAACTTATCTTACCCGAAAGAGTAATGAGTAAGTTTAAAGATGGGCTAGTACAAAACATGTTATTTGCTGGTTCACCAGGAACTGGAAAAACATCATGTGCCAAAGCGATTGTACAGCAATTTAAATTACCATATCTTTATATTAATGCATCGACTGATACTTCAGTAGATGTAATTAGAACTAGGATTACAGACTTTTGTTCAACAGTCTCTATTATGGATGCACCTGGAATGTTCAAAGTAGTTATTCTTGATGAGGTAGATGGTGTATCAGATCAATTCTTTAAAGCATTGCGTGCAACCATGGAAACATTTGCATCTAATTCAAGATTTATTGCAACTTGTAATTACATTAATAAATTACCAGATCCAATCCTTTCAAGATTCGAAGTTATTGATTTTGATTTTGACAAAACAGAAGAAACTGAACTAACAAAGAAATACATTAAAAGAGTTTATGAAATCTGTGGTAAAGAAGAAATGACAATTGAAAAACCAGCATTGGTTGAATTTGTTAAAAGAAACTTTCCAGATTTAAGAACAACACTTAATAAACTACAAGGATATAAAACACAAGGAACTACTAATATCACAGCATCTGATGTTAAAAAATTCAATTCAGTTTATAAAGATGTATTTGAATTGGTATTTAATGAGACAGATCCTGCTAAGAACTATCAAACACTAGTTGGTAATTATGCCAATAGAGTAGATGATGTATTACAAACGCTGGGTGCAGAATTTATTGAATATATCCAACAAGAGAAAGGACAATATATAAAACATATACCACAAGTTATTATAACTGTCGCTAAACATCAGGCACAGCGTGTTCATGTTATTGATCCCGTAATTACTATGTTGAGTTGCGTATATGAGATACAAAGTATAATTAATTCGTAAAAAAGTAGTAAATAATTTTTTAGTCTCATTATTTTTTAGTATATTAGATAGACTAACTTAAAGAAACATAAACATGAAAGTGGGAAAACACACATTATTAATTGACGGAAATTACTTCTTATTTAGTAGACTTTTTGTTTTACCAAAACCAAAAACAGGTCAACTGTTAGGTGACGATAAACAAAAGTCTCAGTTCATGAGAAAATTATCCATTGACTTTGCATCAGAGATGCGAAAGTTGAAAATGTTCGTAGACGATGTAATATTAACAGTAGATTCAAAATCTTGGAGAAAAGATTTATATCCTGAAGCAGATTACAAAGGAACAAGAAAACAAAGTAGCAGTGTAAACTGGACGGCAGTTTATTCTGTATATGAAGAATTCCAAAAGATTTTAGCAGATAAGGGCATTACTGTGCATCAAATTCAAGGCGCAGAAGCAGATGATGTTATTTTTGGATGGTCAACTGCATTAAACAACAGGGGTAAATCTTGTATTGTTTGGTCAGGTGATAGAGATCTTATACAACTAGTTAACTATTCTAAAACAAATGATGCACATACATTATGGTATTATAATAGTAAAAAATCTTTGTATGCATATGAAGGATTTGAAGCAGACATGAATACATCTATTGCAAGCGAAATGAACAATGATGATCTTCTATTTAATATGGGAGGTGAACACATGACTCGCGACACGTACCAATCTAATATAATGTCTTGGATACAATCACTTAAAATAAACATCACCGAAGTTGACTGTGATAGATTTATCTTTAATAAAATTCTTATAGGTGATAAGTCAGATAATATACCATCGGTTGTTACATGGCAAAAAGAAATGAAAGGCGGTAAGCTTAGAACTTATTCTATTACAGAAAAAATGGCTGACATTATATATGATCAGTTTATCAAAGAACTAGATAATTTCACAATAGAATACTTGTTTAACGCAGATCACAGAAATGCATTAACAGATATCATCTATAGAGTAGTAGGTCATACTACACCAGTACTCGTTAAAGCTGCACTGTCAAACAATATCGCCCTCATGTTGTTACATATTAAAACTATTCCTGATTCTATTCAGAAAGCTATTTATAATGCTATAGACAGAGATTGGGAAGGGGCACTAGAAAACATAGAAACTTTCACCGATATGGAAAGAATCTTAGAAGGTACAAATTGGTTAGATGATAAAGTAGGTTTTGGTGAAGATGCATTTGCAGGTATGGATATTCCAAAAGAAACTCCAACTAAAAAATCACCTATGAAATTGGTAGGTACAAAAACCAAAATCACTAAAACAGAAAAACTAGAACCAACTAAAAAGTTATTTTAGCATGACACTGACAGATTATATTCAAATTGAAGAAATATTAGCAGAAGCAAATGCGCATGGGTTAAAACTAGAAGTTATAGAACTTGCTACTAAAATAGAAATGCTTCATGATTTTTCAAAAGTAAATGCACATCAACATGCATTTAACACTATAATAGGGTAAACTTTCTTACAAATTTACATATAAATAATATGCTAGACGAAACTAAATTATTTGATTTCGTGAAGATTATGTTCACGAAACCTGACCAATATAAAAATCTTAAATTACATACAAAGAAGCGTCATCACTTTATGATTAATCGCTTCTTTGCTATTAAGTATCCATCTAACTCCAATATGTTCAACTTAAATGGCATAAGTGGTGGAAATGTGGTAGAATCATGGTCTATGGTAGCTCAAAGATTTAAGAGCGTCCCCGGATGGTTCTACACTAAGACTAAAAAAGCTCCTAAAAAACAAGTAGATAAATATAATCCAAGCGAAGCTTCAATTGAATTGTACCTACTGAAGAATGAAATAGGTATGCGAGAATTCAATGAATTAAAGCAATTCGCAAAAAAGGATCTTTTTAATGATTTACAAAAAATTGAAGCGCAAATAGATGTATATAGAAAATAGAGATGATTTCTCAGAAGTAATAGATATTACATTATATAAATATAATTCTATCGACATTAAATTATGGGGATGCATAGTTCGGGATACAGCATGTAAGAAAATATCTGAAGAATCTTATTTAGTGCCAGTGAGTAATATGAATAGTTATATTAATAAAAGATTTTCACAAGACATTAATAGATTTCAATCAGTTGGAGATATGTCTATTCATAAAGAAGCCACTTCGATTTATTTCATTTGGCAAATGCTTACAAACACTCCTAATTTATCATGGATAAAAGTTACTCAAAATAAAAACTTAAATTATAGCAGAATTGTTAACATCGATCAGATAAAAACAATCAAATATAATATTAAAACAGTTAGAGGTAGTTTAAGACTTTTTGATTTATTTGGTCCAAGAGAATTGAATATAGTAAACGATATCTTAGACAGATGTGGTTTATTAAAATCAAATCAAGTTTATAAAGTATTTAAATTAAAAAATTTTATGAATGTACTGGATATGTATGTATCAGATGATTCAGGCGGAGAAACATTTAGTATAGTAAACTCTATTATTCAAAAACTGGAGCAATATGAAGGTGATAATCCTGAAATACTTTTAATAACTGATAGAAATTCAGATATATAATAAAAATAAGACCAGTGGTCAAACGAGTTAATGGTAAATAATTTTACAGCAGATCAAATAGGTGATTCATTCATTGCCAAGTTAGTTGCACCATACGAAGATGTCGTAGGCATAAACGCATGGACAATAGTGGCAGGCGTAAGCACACCTAATACGATAGGCAGTTTAACTACAAATGCTGGTAATGCTACAATAGTAGGTAATAATACAAATCTTAATTTAATAGTAGGTGATAAGATTATAGTAGGTAATACTGAATTTGAAATAAATAGCATATTAGACGCATCTACATTTACAGTAACACAACCGCCAATTTTCACTGGAACTAATTTAAAATTTTACAAGCCACTAGATTCTGATAATTTATTTAATTATGAATTTAAATACTCACAGGAGCCTGTAAATAGTGATGGTGGACAAATGTCAGAATACAGATTACTCACTAGTCTCACTGGGCCATCAGATTTATTAGGATTAACTTTTGATCCTCTTAAACCTCTATGGATTACAGTTAGATTTACAGTTAACCGATTATCAACAGCACATAAACTATCTTTACTAAGTCTTACATTTAATTTAGAAACTGATGCCGGAGCAATAATATCATGTCCACAATATTGTGAAGAATGTACAGATCCATCAGCAATGTCTGGGTGTGCAAATATTGTAGTAGATTGTGACGAGAATTTGTTTAATCCATATAGTGTACAAAAACCAATCAATGTATATAAACAAATAAGTGATTTGTCTACTGAAATGTTTGGACATAAAGTCAAGTACTTTAGGGTAGAAGCAGATCAAAGATCGCGAGACGTCATATTAATGGAGTATTCTTTATATAATGTCAAAGAGAGTGGAGAATTTAAAATAATGGTTCCAGATAATGAGATGCCATCCAATGATTTTAATTTTGACATATATGGTATGGGATTTGAAGATTTCGAAATTCACGTGACACGAACTCAGTTTGAATTAGCATTTGGTGCCCACAAGAATCCTAAAAGTAGAGATTATCTTTATTTTCCGTTAATGAATAGAATGTATGAAGTAAACGCGGTTACTTTCGCAGATGAATTTAATATGGAACATACATATTGGAGACTGATGCTTAAGAAATATGAAGAAAGAACCAGCAGTATTCATACAGATACTACAGTTGAACAGGAAGTTGAAAATTTAGTTACTGGATTAGATGAGGTATTCGGAGAAGAAATACAAGACGAATTTACACAGATTACTAAACCAGAACAATATCAAACAGTATTCTCACCAGTCAGCGATGGAATTAGAGATAGAATTCACACAAGTCTTACTATATTAGATACTGAAATTAGAAACAAATGGACCATTATCAGTAAAAACGCATATGATCTAAGTAGTATTAAAGATATTGGAATAGAAGCACTATTATACAAGAAAAAATCTGTTTTAGCAACAGATGAAAATTTAGCAATTACTTTGTGGTTTAAACCTAATTTAAATGCTAAAATTCCAACAGCAACTCTAATAGATGGATCATTGAATAACAAAGGTTTAAAATTATCTACGACATTGGATAATTTAACAGTTCAATTAAATGGAGATACACATCAATTTGCATATACTGATAGTATTACAACGGATTCATGGTATGGCGCAGTAGTAAACGTAAACAATAAATATAATAAATTGACTGCTACTATTTTTAAACTAATGCCAAACAATAATTTATTACCTGCAAATACCACACAAAATAGTATAACAAATGTATTAGATGAAACCAAAGACATATCTTCATATGGTTGGTCTACATCTAAACAGTGGTCGCTAATGCCAGGTCAACTAAGATTAACAAATGTTAGATTGTTTAGAAAACCAATTGAAGCTGAACAGAGACTTAATATATTACAACAATATGTTGTTAGAGACAACCAATTGGCAACTGTCATAGACAACGCAATTCCATCAATTCAATTAAGAAGATACAACCAGAACAGATAATTTTTATTAGGGCAAATAACTATATACATTTGTCACTGCAGGATTCTAAGATATATAGATTATAATATAATAATATGAGTGAAGACAAGAAAAAGAATATATCTGAACAAGCGGACCAAATCCGACAAGAGTTAGACGATTTAATTGGAGATACAAATGTATTAGATGTAGAAACTGATCCAATAGATGTTCCGATGAAACAGCCAACTACTGATATAGTGCCAAGAATTAGTTACGAAGAACTAAAAGGTAGCGCAACTAAGAAAGCAGAAAAAACTATCACAGCTCTGATGAAATTTTATCTAGATGCAGATATAATTGAAAAGGATGAATATATTCAAGCTAAAAAGAAAATGGATGAGATGACAATGTCGTCTTTGATTTATCAACTACAAGCAGGAGAAAGAGCACTTACTACTCTTTTACAAACTATCGATGATGGAGAACTTGCACCTAGAATGTTTGAGGTTCTTGCAACTCTACAAAAATCAATGTTAGATATCATTAAATCACAAACAATGTATTTAATGGCTTCTGAAGAATCTACTAAAAGAATAGCTAGAGATATTGAGATTTATAAAAAGAGAGATGACGTTAGAGAAATAGAAGAATCTGGAGGAAGCAAAGAAAACAAAAATCTTCAAAGAGGTACAAAGGATCTAATGGCCGCAATACAGGCAGGAATTAAAACCACCGCTAACGAAGATATAGAAGATATAGAAGAAACTACTGAAGATTAATGGCAAACGAAGGATATATCGGAGATAATAAATGGATACCCAAAGATGAGGGTGATGTGCTATCAGAAAAAATTGTTTGGTCTACTAAACAAGTTAATGATTTGATGATAGCGATGGATCAAGGTTTTAGACCTAAGGTTGCCATGCCATTCTATGAAGGTAAAAACTTCTTACGTAAGGGTAATATCGTATTCGAATATACAGATGAAGAGATTACTGAATTGGCCAGATGTGCAACAGACATTGTATACTTTGCTGAAAAATATGCAGTAGTAATGACTGATAACGGTATTCAACAGGTAAAACTTAGAGAATATCAAAAAACAATGTTGAGAAATTTCCAAGAAGAAAGATTCAATATAGTTTTAGCTGCTCGTCAAATGGGTAAAACAGTGACAGCAAGTATATTTAATGCATGGTACTTAATATTCAATACTGATAAAAACACACTATTACTTGCCAATAAATCAGATTCAACAAAAGAAATTATAGATAAGGCTAAAGTTGTAGTTGAGAACGTTCCGTTCTTTATGAAACCTGGTATTGTTAAGTATGATGTAATGAATGTTAAGTGTGATAATGGGTGTAGACTTGTTGGACAAGCTACTACCGCGAAAGCCGGTATTGGTTTTACTATTCATAATTTATATCTTGATGAGTTTGCGCATATTCATCCAACAATTGTAGATGCCTTTTATGAAAATGTTTATCCTACATTATCTGCGTCTAAGGTATCTCGTATTACTATAACATCTACACCTAACGGTTTTAACAAATTTTATCAAATTTACGCAGCGGCAGATCGTGACGAAAATGAGTATAAAGCAATGCGAGTTGATTGGTGGGAACATCCTGATAGAGATGATGCATGGTATGAACGTGAGTTAGGTAATTTAGGTTCAATAGAAGCGTTTAATAGACAGTATGGAAATGAATTCGTTTCATCTTCAAATTTATTATTAGATCCAATTGACTTGAAGAAAATGCGTAAGCGTATGCAAAAATATGTTTATCATGATTTTGATGTATTTGATTATATTTCAATTGACACGAAAGGCTTTTTATCATGGGACCCTAGCTTTGATATTGAAACTATCAGAGACCCTGAAAACTTCTGGGTTCTTTCAGTGGATATTGCAGAGGGTAATGGTGGTGATTATTCCGTTATTAATATGTTTCAAGTAGAACCAATGAATAAAGAAGAAATTATAAATTCACAGAATCCAGGTGCTATGTATGATTTCTTTAAACTTAAACAAGTTGGTATGTTCAGATCAAATGAACATGTTATAGAAGACTTCGCAAAAGTTTTATACACAATTTCTTGTGAATTGTTTTATAACGAGAATGTAAAAATGATAGTTGAGTATAATACATATGGATCTGTACTCTTTCAATATCTAAGATCTGTATTTCCACAGAAGAATGATTTTGATGATGAAATGGTAGTTAAGTTTAGGCATAGGCATGATTCTAAAACGCTTAAGGCTGGAATTAAAATAAAATCTGACAATAAAGCAATTTTTTGTCAGAATTTCGCCAAGCTGTATAAAATAAATAGGATAGATATAACAGATGAAACAACTATAAATGAAGCGAGTCTATTCGGAGGTTTACCAAGAGGAGGTTATGGAGCTCAAATGGGAAATGACGATACAGTCATGACTGTTATTACTTCTACTGAATTTTTTAACACAACCGACTATGCAGATATTATAGAAGAATTATTGGATTTCATAGATCCAGACTTACATACAGAAATGGAAAAAATATTATACAAAGATAGTGCAACAGATGGAGATCTACAATATGATATATATGATCTAATCTAAACAAATTTGGAAATAAGAGTAGATATATAATAAAAGTAAAAAAAATAAATAAGAACAACTATGGCATTAAGTCCTCAATTATTACAGTTCAAGAGCTCAGGCGTATATCGCTTAGAGTTTGACAAATCACAAACGGTAAACATCCCAGCTGAAACTATCAGATTGGTTGTTGGTAGATCTAAAAAAGGTCCATACAACACTCCGGTATTTATCGAAAACATCGAGCAATTTACTCAAGTTTTTGGTGGTATTGACAAATCTTTAGAAAAGAAAGGAATGTACTTCCACCGATCTTGTATCGAAACTCTTTCAAGAGGACCGATATTAGCTTTAAATCTAACTGCAGCAGATGCCGCAGATAGAGTGGCAATGGTATCTCCAGCTACAAATTCTTCGCAAGAAGGTTTAGCAGCTAAAACAGCATCAGTTCAATATAGTAGTATATTTGATACTGATAAATTTTGGGTTCCTTCTGATATTAAAACATTATCAGCAGCAGGAAACACCGCTGATGATTCAAACAATGCAATTACATTTGCAAACATTAAACAAGAACCTATTTCAGTTATTGTAAGACAAGCAGCTAACACTGATGGTTTTAACATGACAGCAAGAGAATGGTACGGTGAAGGTAATGTACCTGAAGGTATCGAAGATCTAGAATACGTGTCTGACTATATGGTAGACGTATTTGTATTCAAAGGATCTTATGATGCTACGATTTTAAACAATGACCCAACTTACGGAGGTTTCTTTAATGAAAAAGGTTTATTCAGAGATCAATTAGCTAAATTCACAGCATTAAGAGAAGTTAGTTTAATTGCACAATATTCTGGATCAGTTATTCCTGAATTCCAAGATCAAGAAGGTCGTCAATTATACATTGAGACTTTAATTAACTTAGAAGCTAGAAGAACAGGTTTATTCTGTGCAATTAATGAAGAAGCATTAGATACAATTGATTTTGTAGGAACTAACTTTGACATCTATCAAGATTATAAAGTTCTTTCTCATAGAGTTGAACAAGATGCAACTCCTGAAGCTATTGCATTCTCTAGAGTAATGGAAGTTACAGGTGATGAATTACTAATTAAAGCAGCTACAGTGAGTGATTTAACTCTTGCAGGTGTTTCAGATACAGGATTCTTAAAAGCATCTATTGATGGAGAATATACTCCAATTGAAAATATCAGTCAAGACGGTTCTGATGTTGTTATTAAAACAACAAAGGCAATTAACACTCCAACATATGAAAGCTTTGCGGCTGGAACTGCAGCATCTTTCCATGCTGGAGCAATAACAGTAGTTGACGGAGATATTTTTATTGCATGTCCAGAAGTTGGAGGAGATGTTGCAGGTAAACTACTTACTGCAGGTTCTTTAATAGCCGGATCTTTCTTAGAAGGTGCTAGCAGTGGAGAATATGTGGCAATTTCTACAGTAACAGAATTATTTAATAACGGATCTATTAATGTTGTAAAAATTACTGCTGCCGGTGGAGATTCATTTAGTGCACAGTATGCTACTGCATCAGCAGTTTCAATCACAGCATTTACTAGAGCGGCATCTGCAACTCTAGAATTTACTACAATAGAACCTAACTCTAGAGCGGTAATGTTACCAACACTAGCTAATAACTATTCATTTAGTGCAGTAGGAGCTGGTCAATTTAAATTATCTGCTACATTAGTAAATGATACATTTGATTGGTCTGACGTTTCAGTAGGAATGTACATCCCAGCAGATGGCGGTAAATTAGCAAGAATTAAAAGAATTATTAAAACTGTTTCAGATGGATCTAACATCTATACATTTGAATGTCACAGACCAGTTTCAGTAAGACCTGAATACGCTCTTAAAAGATATGAAGAAAGTACTACTACTTATACAATGTTCCCATTAGCGGCAGCAACACAGACAGATAAGTCTATTGCTGAATTATTAACTCAGTTAAAACCAGGTAATGGTTTATCAAACACGTTAGTTGATAAAGATGCAATAACATTCAGATATGTAGTTGATACATTTGGATCATTAGAAAATGGAGGTATTATTAACAAGGAAGAAATTACTCAACTTTGTAAAGAAAGACAAAATGCTTCTGCAATTCTTAACGCACCTATGGTGAAAGAATTTAAAGCAGCAACGAACCCTTCTTTTAAAGATGCAAACACTGGATCATTTGAAACTAGATTAGTAGCTTCAGGTGGTAATTTAGAACTTAATCCTACTGCAATCTACACATTGCCAAGTCTTAATGAAGGTGCAAACTTCGGTTTCTACTATTCACCAGGACTTAATGTATTAGAAAATGGTAGATCTAAGGTTATTCCACCAGCAGCATACGTATCTAACAACTATATCGATAAATATTTAGACGCATTACCATGGTCTATCATTGCAGGACCAAGAAGAGGTGTTGTAGGTGGTACAGGTGTACAAGGTCTAGAATTTGCATTCGATAAGAATGATAGAGATTATTTAGAGCCATTTGGTATTAACCCAATTGTATTCGAAAGAGGCGTTGGTTTGACTATTAAAGGTAATAAAACTGCACAGCAATCAATTCAATCAGCATTATCTTCTGCTCACGTAAGAGAAGCGATGATCTATATTGAAGACGGTTTAGCAGAAATCTTGAAAAACTATTTATTCGAGTTCAACAACGCGCAAACAAGATTAGAGATTAAAACTTTATCAGATTCATTTATGGAATCAGTAAAGAAAGACGGAGGTGTATATGATTATAGAAACGTTATGGACGGATCTAACAACACTAACGAAGTAATCGATAATAACATGGGTATTTTAGATACATTTGTTGAGCCAGTTAAAGGACTTGAAATCTTAGTATCGAGAGTAACTATCTTGAACACAGGAGAAATAGCAACTGGAAACTTTGCATAACAAAATAAGATATATAAAATAAACACATAAACATTATGGCTTTACCACATTATTCAGAAGATCAAACACAAAAGAAAGGTAAGAACTTCGAACCAGTACAGGCTAACCTATTTGAGGTAACTATTTTACCACCGGATGGCGTTACAGGACAAGAGTTGTTATTACAACATGTAAATACAATTTCAGGTCTTGCAGGTCTACACAAAGAGGTTTCTGCAATCGAACAAAAGTATAAATTTGCTACTAGATCATTTGCTGGTACAGTAGACAATACTTCAATCGATGTAACAGTTAACTTTTCGTTGAACTTAAACGATTCTAACCAAGCGTATTTATACAAAACATTACGCCAATGGTACAGAGCACAATATAATCCAGAAACTGGTGAAATGGGCTTGAAAAAGAATTACGTAGGAACTATTGTAATTGTACAATTTAACAGAGAAGGTGATATATTCAGAAAGGTAACACTTGATGATTGTTTCATTACTTCAGGTCTTGGATTTACAGATGCATTAGATTACAGTTCAGGAGATGTACAATCATTAGAGATCACTTGGAGATCTGATGTGTACGCTGAAGAAGTAAACTAAACACACACAACCCTAAATAAGAAGGTGCATATAGCATCTTCTTATTTTTTGCAAGATAAATATAATATATTATTAACATATCAAATTATTATGAATAACCACAAATTAACAAAAAAACTTCAAGTTCTTCTTACGGAAGATGAAGTAGGCTCTGTTAATCGTTGTATCTTAAACGACGCGATAGACACTGAGACTAGACCAGTTTCTGTTAGTTCATGGATCAGAGACTTAATAAAAAAAGAGTTAAGTTTAAAACTAAGTGAACAACAGTCATATATTAAAAATAAAGTAAAAAACCTTAAATAGTAAACAACATGAGCGACGAATTAAACAAAAAAGAAGAAGCTGCAAAAAGGATACTGGAAGCGAAAGATGATATCAATCAACCAGTAGAAACTCAAGCAGTTGAAGATGTATCAGCAGAAATGCTAGATGCAGTAGAATCCAAAGGACTTGGAAAAGTTAGCATGGATAATTTTGGACAAGCAAGACCTGAAAGATCCGCGGATCAATTCTTAGGATGGATGGTTCTTGATCAAGAAGAATTACCATCTAAAGGTAAATTCTATCCAAGAGATTGTGTAATTAAAATCAGATCTGCTAGAGCTTCTGAAATTAGACACTTCTCAACAATGGATGAGAACAACTATATTGATATGGAAGAAAAACTTAACCATATCGTAGAAATGTGTACACAGATTACATTAGGAGATAAAAGAATGTCTTACAAAGATATTTTAGAAGAAGACAGAATTGTTCTTTTATTATCTATTAGAGATCTTACTTTCCCAGAACCAGAGAATAAATTAATTCTTAAGGGAAAAACTGAACACTCTAAACAAGCGGTTGACATCGAATTGGCCTCTAGGTATTTAGTTGCTACACAAGTACCAACAGAAATAGAAGGATATTATAGTTCTAAAGATAGAATGTACCTTATTAAAACTAGATCTGCTGGAGAAGTTAACATGCGTCCACCTTCTATTGGTGTTATGCAAGAAATAACCAAATATCTAAAAGATCGTCAAGAAAAAGAAATTGAATTTGACAAAGCTTTTATTCAGGTATTACCTTATATCACGCCAGATTGGAGACAATTGAACTTACCAAAGATATTTAGTTTGGAAGTAGATTATAAAGCATGGGATCAGAAAAAGTTTATGGTAATATATAGACTAGCTGAGAAAATGAAAATTGGAGTTGAAACTACACTTGAAATGGAATTCGACGGGGAGATCGCAAAAGCCCCTCTTGATTTCCCAGGTGGCATCAAAAGTCTTTTCATTATTTCAGATCTCGCTGGAGAATTACTTTAAGACAAAGTTCTATCTGGGCATACATCTCAGAATGCAACCGTCAGAAATAGAGAATATGTTTTATTATGAATTTCACTATTACTTAAAGAATCTTTCGGAATACATTAAAGAGAAGAATAATCAGAATAAGGACCAAGAAGAACAACAGGCGCAACAACAGAGTCAAATGAGCTCACAAATGAAAACGCCTGCGATGCCTAAGGTCCCATCAATGAAAGCACCTTCTATGAAGATGCCTAAATTTTAAAGATATATAAAGAGTATAGACAAACGCTACACATGGTAGCGTTTGTTTTATGCTAAAAAAATAACACAAATATACATTGGCCAATCTGATACCACCATTTTTAGCAAGCGCATTTGAAAGAATGGGAGCTTCAAATAAATCAATTGAACAAGTAGCTATTAATACTGGTCAAACTGCAGCCTCAGTTTCAGTAGGTGGTGACTTATATACAAAAATAGATGAACTTTGTAAAGCATTAGATGCCGGAGGAAAGGGAGGAAAGGGAACTGTTTCTGTTAAAGAAGCATTAGTTCTTAGAATTACTGCTGGTTCATTAAAACCAATTGGACTAGGTTTAGGTGTTATTATAGATGCTTTAGATAGAGCGCCTGATGGTAAAGAGCTAAAACTTAAAATGGAGGCGTTGACTAATGGTTTATTAGCATTAGCAGATATAGGTTATTCAATTCTTAAATTCGCGGCCACAATGATTTTGGCAACACCTTTATTATTAGTCGCTGGAGTTGCGTCACTGATATGGGTTCCAATGTTATGGTTGATGATTAAGGGTTTAATGTTTGCCACTAAAAAACTAGACAAGAAAGCTCTTAAAAATATACTCATACTAGGTGATATAGGTAAAGCTTTATTGTTGTTATCTGTAAGTTTAGTCTTAATGGCATTATTAACACCTCAAATATTAAAGGGTATGTTAGTTGCCGGCGCTGTACTTCTAGGATTTGCTGTAATTGGCATGATACTAGATAAAATGGGAGTAAGTAAGAGTCTAGGCAAAATGGGCAAAATGCTCACAAAATTAGCATTAGGATTATTTACAGTCTCACTTACATTAATATTAATAGGACTTTTAACACCATTCATACTAAAGGGGCTTGCCACTGCTGGTTTAGTAATATTAGGTATCGCCGGAATATTCTGGTTGATAGATAAAATGCAGATTGATAAATCAATGCGCAAAACTTCACGAGCGCTTATAATGGCAGCTGGAGCGATACTTTCGGTTACAGTTGCATTGGTTTTATCGTCATTAATAGTAAGTTCTTTAGGAGCAGTTGGTGTTGCTAAAACAATAGGTGTAGTTTTATTAGTAGCAGGCTTGTTTTGGCTATTAGATAAGATGCAGATTGATAAAGCAATGCGCAAAACTGCCTTTGCATTAATGGCAGCTGCAGGCGCTATACTTGCAATTACTATTTCAATAGTTCTATCATCATTAATGATCGGTATGGTGGGATGGAAAGAAGTTGCTAAAATATTATTGATAACTGCTGGGATTGGATTAGTTTTTACAATCATAGGCGCCGGCGCATCTTCAATTATGAAAGGCGCAGGAGCCATGGCACTTGCGGGTCTTTCTTTGATAGTTTTATCATTTGGAGTTAAAATGTTAAACAATGCAGTTCCTTCAGGAAAAGAAGCTCTAAAAATGTTACTATTAATTGGAGGCTTAGCTTTAGTATTTGGAGTCATAGGTCTTGCAGGAGTAAATATAGCATTAGGTGCAGCTGCTATGTTAATCGTAGGTCTTTCTATGATATCTCTAGGAATAGGTTTAATGGTATTTATGTCAACAATACCTTCTCTAGATCAAGTAATAAAAATTGGATTAGTAATAGCTGGACTCGCAGTTGAATACGCAATAATTGGTCTAGCATCTCCTTTAATATTGCTCGGGGCCGTAGCTATGACAGCGGTTGGAGTCTCTTTAATTGTTCTAGGACCTGGAATCTTTTTATTAATGAAGGCAACTGAAAATGTTAAACCTGATAATGCGTTAATGGCAGGTTTAATAATTGGAGGATTAGCTGTTGTATTCGCAGCGGCGGGTCTTGCATCACCATTGATAATATTAGGAGCAGCTGCAATGTTAATAGCAGGAGCTGCAACTATAGTTTTAGCAGGAGCGTTAGCACTTTTAAGTTTATTAGATTTTAAATCATTAGGTACTCTTAGTCAAAAGGGTGGTAAAGCCTTTGATTGGTCAGGTGAAAGAGGATTCTTTGGTGGTAAGAAAACTAATTTCGAAACAGCAATGGATGCCATCGCAGACGGTATGTCGTTGAATCCATTGTCAATTTATGGAATCATGACCGGTGCTCCAGTTTTATTACTAGCAGGAACTGCAATGATAGCCGTCGCAGGTGGTATTAAAGCATTTTCTGGGATATTAGACGATATAGATCTACCTTCGTTATCAGTTAATATGCGCTTGATTACATCAGCACTCGCAGATACATTTGCAGAAGTTGGTACAAAATATCCAGGCGGTGGAGGATCATTCTTGAGTGCATTAACAGGAGATACATCAGGTCAATCAGTAGTTGCACAAGGTATTTCGGCAGTTAGCGGTATGGGAACTGCATTAACAGGAATTGCTAAGGGCGTACAAGCAATGGCAATGCTTAAATTCCCTACAGGATTTGATAAAGACGGAAATCCAACAGGTTTTCAAACTATTGATTTAAAAACCGCAGTTCCAGCTTTGATCGCTAATACAAGGGAAATAGTAAGAGGTTTAAGTGCGGTGTTTTCAGAAGTAGGAAATGATAAAGCAGCACAGGGTAGCTCATGGTTTTCAAGTTCTACTTATGAAAAAGGGATTAATGTTGTTAAACAAATGGGCGATCCTCTTTTTAATTTAGCAAATGGTGTACAAGCCATGGCAAATCTTAAATTCCCAACCGGATATGATAAGGATGGTAAAGCTACTGGATATAAATCTATTGGGGATGTTGGGACACTTGTTCAAAAGTTATCGAAAAACACTAAAGCATTAATTAAAGGGTTGAGTGGAGTATTTGAAGAAATTGGAGCAGGAGACACAAACAAAGATGGCGGATGGTTTACTAGTAGCTCATTTGAAAAGGGTATAGAAATAGCAACAATGTTAGGTGAGCCATATTCTGGATTAGCATCTACAGTAGAAGATGCTCTTAAAATAACTTCTAAAATAACGGATGTAGAGGTTCTTAAAGCTACTATTCAAGGAATGATAGATGCTATTACGGGAGGAGAACAAGACATCGCAGTAATATCAGTAAAAAGGGATTTAATTAGAGAAATAGGATCAATGTACACTAAACTTAGTACTGCTATTCCTCCAATTGTTGATTCGCTTTCTAAATTTACAACAGAAAAGGGTATAGCATTCGCAAATGTTTTTGGAGGCTCTACGCCACCTGACATGTTAGAAGCTAAAAATAAAATGTTTAGAGTTTTATCGTCTGCTTATTTAAAAATGGCCACGGCTATTCCAACTATAGTTGGAGCACTTAATACAACAGATAGCGAACAACTATCTGCATTTACTGGAATATACGGTGGAAGCATGGATGTTGATCCAGGTACATTAACTGCAAGAACAACTTTATTTTCTGCGGTTGGATCCTCTTATCAAAAAATAGGAGCGGCATCTACTGCAATTTCTTCTGCGATTACAGGTGCAAATGCAGAAAACCTAACAGTATGGAAAGATTTATTTATAGGACCTGTTAGTTTTATTAGGCCAATTGCAGGATACGAAGCACAAACTGAACTTTGGAATGCTATTGGCGGGAATATTACAAAAACAGGATCAGCAATGCCAGAAATATCTAGCGCTATTAATTCTATGGACATGGCTAAATTAATAGAAGCAAGAACAATGTTTGAAGCACTTGGTGTATTAGCAAACGGAGGAGCACCTAGCGATATACTTGCAACAATGGGTGAATCTTTAGAAGAAGCTTTAGAAAACTTAGCAGAGATGATAGAACAATTCAAAACATCTGTAACCGAAGGTGCAGAAGATAATAGAGGTCTTATAAATAAAGTGACAGATGCCGTAGGTTTAACTGGAGGAGGTTCTTCTAGTAGTTCTAGTAGCTCATCTTCAACACCTTCTATTAAGTTCCCAGATACCATGAAAGTTACATTAGATAGAAGTTCAATTAATGCAATCAAGGGTAGCAACAATATGGGTGGTGGAAGATAATAATTGAAACCTTTTTTACAATACATGTATAATGTTTAAATACATTTAATATGCGAACATCTACAACTTCTTATTATAACTCGTCAACAATATCACACGCAGCTTATAATTTCACAACCAAAGACTTAACTGTACATTTTAATTTTGCAACATATGTTTATGAAGATGTGTCACTTGAAGATTTTTTATTATTTGAAAGTGCAGAATCACAAGGTAAAGCTCTGAATGAGTTTATAAAACCAAAACACGCATTTGAAAAAATTAATGAAACAGTTTAAAACTATTAATGTATAACTATTAAATTATCAAATGATGACAAAAGAATCAATAGTTAAAAGATTATTAGAACAAGGGCACATTGTAATAGCGTGTGCTGATAGAATCCTAAATAAGAAGGATGAATATATTCAAGATATTTCAGATCTACATAGAGATGGTCCAATATCAACAGATGAGGCTATTATTCTTTTAAAAGAACCTGTTAATTTTAATCCAATTATGCCTATGAATCCTATCCAAACACCACCGTATTGGTATAAAGATGATTCAGGTACACCTCCTCCAATTTATTGTCAAACATCTACATTCGATTCACCATTTGAGTATTCAGATACTAAATGGCCAAAAGAAACCAAACACTAAATAGAGTAACAATGAAAAAGCGCAAATCATCGCGTATTGAACATGATCCTGAAGATCGTAAACGTAGTATCAACTTTAAAAAGAAGAAACAACGTTTTGAAGAAAACTATTTTAAACCTAATCGTCTAATTGACTTAGACAAACTTGAAGATGAATCATATGAACAATAAGGACTTTATATACAAATACATTGAGAGCATCCTAGATGTTCCTGGCGATCTTAGTTCTGGGATCAATGGTTGTATACCTAAATCTGTTTATAACAGAGTATGTAGTATCTTAGAAGATAACGGAGCACCCGTACCACGTATAGTACATGTAATCGAAGATCCGGAAGTAGAAACAACTTATATAGTAGAGAATGGGTGAAGATATGATTTTCTGGGATGATATGTGGAATGAATCTTCAAAAGATATACCCTCATTAGAAACAAACAACATGCAACTAACATACAGTAGACTTAATGGAGAATATCTCAATTGGTCGCTAGAGAACGGAGATGGAAGAAACTCAGATGATTTGAGATTCGGTCAATACTTAGATAGCAAATACATTATATCAAAAGAATGGATGGACATTGTTTTTTACAATGAATCATGCGAAGGTATTTATAGTGAATTATTAAAATTACTTTATAAATTAGAAGAATGAAATTATTGCAAAAAATAGAGTGGAAAACTCATAGATGGAATCTTAAATTTAATTTAATGTCAATCGATCTACATGATAATGATGGATGTTGGGGAATTACTATAGCAGAAATCATAAAAGATTTTAGACCTTATTCATTATTCTCATTTGAGTTTAGGTTACCCAATAATGCCGATCGTAAATATTTCCAAGTTACAAATTGGGATCTGCTTTATATAGCTACGCCACTTTATAAGTGGATGGAAAGCATGGATGAAGATATGTTATGGGGAAGATATGAACCTAACATATTTATAGGCACAATTCATAAATTCGTTAGTAAATTATTTAATTAAACTTTTTTAAAACCCACCATATAAACTATATGAAATTGATATTAGTAGGTAAAGCAGCAGCAGGTAAAGACTTTTTAAAACATAGATTAAAAAATAAAGGTTTTAATATTGGTGTAAGCCATACAACTAGGTCACCTAGAGAAACAGAAATAGACGGAGAAGATTACCACTTTGTAACTGAAGATAAGTTTAAAGAAATGATAGTAGGCGACGAATTCATAGAACATATGAAATTTAATGGTTGGTATTATGGCCAAACAGAAGAGGATTTTAATAAATCCGATGTAATGATTATGAGTAAAGACGGTTTAGATATATTACCAGAACAGTACAGAGATCAATGTGCAGTACTTTATTTAGACGTTGATAGAAAGACGAGAATTGAAAGACTTAATGACAGGAATGACGTCAATGATAGTATCATGCGAAGAATGAATACAGATGATGATCAATTCAAAGAATTTACAGACTTTGACATTAGAATAAAAAACGCTGATTTTTAACCAAGATAAATAATAAGTAAAATTAAACAATAACAAACATGAACACAAAATTAAAAGCTCGCCAATCAGAATTGGCAATTGAAATTGATGCAATGCAAACAGAGGCTGCAGAAAAAAGATTTGAAGTAAAATTTGATAATACAAAATCAATTAAAACTTTACAGGATCACCTTAATAAAGGTTATACTTGGAAAACTCAAAATGCAGCAGTAGTTGTTTCTTTATATGATCAATTTAAAGCTCAAGCTAAAACAATAGATACAGATGCAGATGCAGTTATCTCATTAAGAGGTCACGAATTAAATGCACTATATCAAGCTTTACTTAACGTAGAGGGAACAGGTATTGAATCTGCACGTAGATTTATCACAATGCTAACTCAAGTTGGTGAATCAGTTGGTCTTGCAATGCAAGATTTAAGCGCAATGAATTCTACATTGAATGATTTACATGCTGAACTAGCAGAGATTGATGCACAATTAGAAGCTGATACAAACGTTGAAGTTGTATCACCAGAATTAGAGACTGAAACTACTCAGTCTACCAAGTAATACTTTACAATAAAATAAGCAACAAGAAAATAGAACTGATCTTTTTCTTGTTGCTTATTTACATACTAATAAAATCATCATAAATAAGATATGAAAATATTTATAACATCTAATTTACAACTTGGAAAACCAAGTGCCATAAAAAAATATAAAAGACCATATGTTGATGTTGATCAAATGACAGATGATCTTATATTAAAATGGAATGAAACTGTAACACAAGACGATGTTGTATATCATCTAGGAAATTTTGCACATGATCCTAAAACAGCACAAGATGCTATTTCCAGATTAAATGGTAAAATAAACTTTATATCTGGTGATTTAGATGATCCCATTGAACTATTAAATAGTAAAGGAATGTTATCACCTAGATGTTCTATGATGAAATGTATAGAATTTATAGATGATCTTAATTGCGCAGCTTCTTATTGGCCAATGCACGCATGGATTAATAAGTCCAAAAAATCATGGTCTATTATAGGTTATCCTGACAAAAAATTCAAGTCAGATCCTAAAAAGAGAATTATCAATGCATCGACAGATCTATGGGGTCATAAACCACAAGAGCTAGAAAAACTACTCGGCATCTTCTCTGATTTTTAATTTGCAACTTTTTTAAAAATAAACGCATAAAAGTTTTTTTATGTCAATTATTTGTGGTATATTAGTAGTATACTAATGGAGGTTACTACCTCTCTAATTAAAAAGATAACATATGCAAATTAAAATCAATTCAAAAGAAGAACAACTTATCAAACAAGCCCTCAAAGATTATAGAGATAATCTAGTAGGACAGGGAAAACAATATAACACAATTGCAGATATTCTTAATAAAATGAATAATGCAGGTCTTGTAAAATCAGATAGAACTCCTAAAGTATTTATTTCAAAACAATATATGTTCACTTTTGAAGAAGGTGGATGGAATACTGTTTGGGCCAAAACTTTAAGAGGTGCTAAACGTCAAGCTCTATTAGAGTATAAAGAATCTACATTAAACGTTAGATTAGACTCTATACATCTTGCTACAAAAAGAGGATTAGATTCAGCAATGTCTTTGTTTCACTAATTGTTCGTAACTTTTAAAAATAAATCTTAAAATACTTTCCCGTTTAAATAAAAAGTGTTATATTAGTAGTATAATTAAAACCTAAAAAAAGTAAAAATATGCCAAAACAAATCAGTTACCGCGAATTATCAGAAAATTTTGTTAACAGTAAATCTGAAAAAGATTATAACGTGTTGTATCAACGTGTAAAACCAGGACTTAGAAACTATATTGCAAATGTAGTTAAAGAATCTGACGCAACAGAAGATATACTGACAAACACACTGACTAAGATGTGGACTAAGATTGATCAATATAATCCATCATATCAAATCACTACATGGTTATATCGTATTGCATTTAATGAATGTTTAGGTTGGATTCGTCAACGTAATAGTAAATATAGTATTGATGCTATGAAAGAATATGGCATTGAAATCTCTGACCAATTTAGTCACACTTCGGCAAAAGATCTTTTGGTTGAGAAAGAATTTAAATCTGAAACAGATTGGTACGAAGAAGACAACGCGTTACAATCAAGATATGAATTAGCGCTTGCTAACATTGATAGTCTAAAGCCAATGTACAGAGAAATCATCGAAGATCGTTTACTTAATAACATGAAATATGAAGATATTGCAGACAAGCACAATCTTCCACTTCAAACAATTAAAAATAGAATCCGTAGAGGAAAATCAATAATCGCTGAAAACATGGAATACTAATGAAAAATACAGTTAAATTACCACAGGAACAAAAAGATATTATTGTAAAGGCATTACAAGTTTATCAAACAGCATTAAGAACATTAGAGGATAAAACACAAAATCAAAAATATACAGATTTTGATCTTACATTTTTAACTGGAATGTTTAAAGACGATGAGGTTGAAATAAGAATTGAATTAGATAAAGAAATACATGATGGATTTGTACATCGACATGGTGTAGATTTCCCAATCTACAACTAAACCATGAAACAAAGAATAACATTCATATCAGATACTCACACAAAACATAGGGAACTTAATCTTCCAGGTGGAGATGTTCTAATCTTTGGAGGAGATCTTATGAATAGCGGCTACTCTAAAAACGAGATAGAAGATTTCTTAAGATGGTTCAGAATACAGGATTATGATTTCTTTATTTTTATTGCAGGAAATCACGATCGTCTTTTTGAAAATAAACCAGAGTTAATTGAAGAACTTTTATTTGGGTATGAAGACCTAGATTATTTACAAGATAGTGGAATTAATATAACCAATCATGAAGATCTTAGTGATAAATTCTTAGTTTATGGAAGTCCATGGCAGCCAGAATTCTGTAATTGGGCATTTAATTTACCAAGAAATGGAACCGAATTAGAATCAAAATGGAACCAAATACCAGAGGACACTGATATTCTTATAACACATGGACCACCACAAGGACATTTAGATATTAGTGGAGCTCCATATAATGAAGGTGATTTAGGTTGTGAATTATTGAGAGTAAAAGTTGATGAGGTTAAACCAAAGATTCATGTATTTGGGCACATTCACGGAAGTCATGGTTACAAATTCCACAATGGAACACATTTCATTAATGCTTCGGTGTTAAACGAAAGATATGAGGTGGTTAATAAACCAATGACAATTGATTGGGATTCTGAAACTAATGAAATAACTTTTATATAATAATTAAACTCAAACTATGAAAAACTCAACAACTGCTTTTTTAAAAATAGCAACAATTTATTTATCACTAATCTTCTTAGCATCCATGCTTGTGTCATGTGAAGAAAAATCACTAGCCGATAATATTAACCCATACAACATTAAAACTATAGAGTTTGAAGGTTGCGAATACGTTATAATAGATACATTTGAACAAAAGCCCGCAAATGCAATGTCACATAAAGGTAATTGCAAAAATCATAATTATCTAGACGGCCGATCTTTCAAAGACAAGGTAAAAGCTCTTAAAACTGAAGAGACTATTAACTTATTAATAAAATCAGTAGAATCTAATTTAAATTGAAACATATAACATTGATCATGTATAAAGATAGTAAATAACAAGAGAGGTTCTTTGATTTGATGGTAGATAAAATACGAGAGATGCTCGGGTGATGAAATCGGTAAACATGTTCGACTTAAAATCGAATGGCCACAGCCTTGCGGGTTCGAGTCCCGCCCCGAGCACCGGTATCATAGCCCCATAGTTAAAGGGATATAACCACTGCCTTCTAAGCAGTAGTTCCAGGTTCGAGTCCTGGTGGGGCTACCAGCACTTTTAAATAAAGAGCAAAAAACAATCATGTCCTAATAATCTATAGATATATAGTTATCAACTAAAAATTAATAAAGTAATGCAAAGTAACAAAGACAACGGTAACACACAAATTAATTCAACCAAAGATTCATATAATAACAGGGTTGAAAGATTAAGAGTATTAGGCGGATCCAACCGAATGGCATGGAACGCAAGAAGGAGACATTCTTCTATTTAAATTAAAAACAAAGTAATAATAT
>Ga0075441_10000052_pt1 | contig 50384 bp, 56 predicted proteins | sample CoawatmetaG00DNA_FD_71582 | JGI IMG/M metagenome (GOLD analysis project Ga0075441, IMG submission 71582) | Marine microbial communities from the West Antarctic Peninsula - Coastal water metaG002-DNA | ecosystem: Environmental > Aquatic > Marine > Coastal | place: Atlantic Ocean: West Antarctic...
GATGCTCAAGCTCGCTCGTGGTGACAAAAAGTTCGGGTTGGGTGACGAAAGGTTTCTGCATGACCAAAACTACCAAATATTCCCGACAATGGGAATCCTCAAGTTATGCTGAGGTCTCACCGTATCATACGGCACTTTTTCGTGCACCTTGGAAGGATTTGACGATTCCTTCGGTACGATGAAAGCGATCGCGGAGTATTTCTGCGATTTGGCAGCCGATGATCGGTATTTTGGGGCAGAGCCCCCCGCACCTGATGTGCAGATGTTGGCAAAAATCGCCGAGCGTGAAATCACGCGCCGTGTCGATGCCAGCACGACAGACGGCGGCATAGTGCTGCGTGCACAGCAAGCCCCAGCACCTGCTATGCCACCACAAGTTATACGTCCTGATCCAATACAAGTTGCTGCTGCATCTGTGGCGCCAAAAGTCGCTATGGAATCAGCCTATATGGCTGACATGGATCAAGAGTTTGAGACAGCCCACTCTGACGCGACGGCGTCTGACGCGGAGCTTGTAGCAGGACTGGAGGCCGAGGAAACTGTTTCCTCACCGCTCGTGGCCTCCGGTCAGGCGACACTTGCGCAATCAGTTCCGGCTGACATCGCGCCAGAACACACTGCACACCCCGACGCGCAAAGCGTCGCGGCCAAGTTGCAGCGCATTCGCGCCGTTGTCGGGCAATCAGACACCCCTGAAGCCGCCGAATACAATGAAGATCAGTATGCACCTGAGATGCCAAACATCGCAGACGCAGAAACGATGGACATTGATATTTCACAAGACGCTGGCTTCGAAGCAGAATTGGAAGAAATCGCAGAGCCGATGCCTCCGATAGCCGACGAACCCAAAAAACTGGACACTGCTGTTGATATGTCCGATGCCGCGCCGATTGATGCCGCTGAAGATGATGATGCACTGTTAAGCAGTTTAACAGCTAAGATGGCCCTACCTGCCCCAGACGTTGAAGATCACCTAAACGATACGCAGGAATCCGCCAAAGAATCAGTCGATCCGATTGCCAGCGATGCAGAGATGCTGGCCACCCCAGCCGACACAAAACCAGTAATTCGTGCTCAGGTTCTGCGTTTGCGCAAATCGGATCTGCCGCAGGACGAACCAGTAGAAGCATCAGCTGACTCTTTTGCATTCGTCGAAGATGATCTGGAAGATGGCTATGACGAGGACGTGCTTGATGTTGCAAAACTTGATGGGTTCGAGGACCTCGACGCTATTACGGCCCCTACCGAGACAAGCTTGTCTGAGGATGAAGAAGCCGACCTTATGGATGAGCTGGCCGAGGTAGAACGTGATTTTTCTCCGAAAGCGCCAGCTCTTGAAGCACCCGAGCAGGACGCGCCGGTCGAAAAAATACGCAACAGCCTGCCTGAAACTGACGACAGCACTTTGTCACATATTCTCGACCAAACGGATCAAGAACTGAACGAACCAGAGGGTAACCGTCGACGCAATGCAATTGCACAGCTTAAGGCGGCTGTAGCAGCAACTGAAGCGGCCCGCCAATTGGGCGACCACACGGACCCTGATACCCAAGTTGAAGATGCGTTCCGCGGTGATCTTGATGAAGTTGTGCGCCCACGGCGCCCTGCCCGGGTTGAAAAGCCGGTTGAGCGCACTGCTCGTCCACGGCCAGGTCCGCTTAAGTTGGTTGCGTCGCAACGTGTCGACACACCGGATGCGGCACCAATCAGTGATGTCGCTGTGGCACCGCGCCGTGTTGCCGCACCCATTGAACAAGTGAGCATCGCGACCGCCAGCAACTTTGCTGAGTTTGCAGAAAACATGGGGGCGACTGCGCTACCTGATTTACTTGAAGCGGCCGCAGCTTACACTGCGTTTGTTGAAGGGTCCGAGGATTTCTCTCGCCCTCAAATCATGAAGAAGGTGCAGCTAACGTCTGACGTGGAGTTCAGCCGCGAAGATGGACTGCGGTCATTCGGAACGCTTTTGCGTGAAGGTCGCATCAGCAAGGTTCGCAACGGACGGTTCCAAGTGTCAGACGAGACACGGTTCCGGCCAGAGACCAAAGCAGGCTAACCAAACAAAGCCATAACAAAGACAAAAGGCGGGGGATAAAGTCCTCCGCCTTTTTCATGCAATGCCTATGCGGCTAGCAAATCAAAAAAGTAATCTGTGGCCCGCAGGGACACAGTCAACCAGGTCAGGCTCGGTCGTCGGGCGCGTCCGGATCAGCTTGGCCAATACCCATAAACACTCTCTTGAATGGGAAAACCCATGCAATTCCTAGGAATACATAAATCAAGAACTCGATCACCAACGGTGCGCGCGTCGCCACACTCATCACCGCCACGGCAACTAAGATGTAGATTGGCAGGAAGACTACCAGCAGGAAAAGCGACCAGCGCCGCCGTTGTTTGTAAGTCAATGCCATATCAATCCGCAAATGGGTCCGTCACAAGGATTGTATCCTCACGCTCAGGTGACGTAGAAACTAGGGCTACTGGGCAATCAATCAACTCTTCGATGCGGCGCACATATTTGATCGCTTGCGCCGGCAATTCGGCCCAAGATCGCGCCCCTTCCGTGCTTTCCGACCAACCGGGCATCTCTTCATAGATCGGCACACAGCGCGCCTGATCCATTGCCGCGGTTGGCAGATAGTCCAATGTTTCGCCGTCCAGCGCGTAACCGACGCACATCTTCAAGGTCTCGAACCCATCCAGTACGTCAAGCTTTGTCAGGCAAATGCCCGTGACGCCGGACGTCGCACAAGTTTGGCGCAACAATGCCGCGTCAAACCAACCACACCGACGCTTGCGCCCTGTTGTTGTGCCAAATTCATGGCCACGTTCACCGAGGCGTTGTCCATTCGCGTCTTCCAGTTCTGTTGGAAAAGGCCCTTCGCCCACACGTGTTGTATAGGCTTTGACAATTCCTAAGACGTAATCGATGGCCGTTGGACCAAGGCCTACGCCAGTGGCCGCCTGCCCTGCAATCACGTTGGACGACGTCACAAACGGGTAGGTTCCGAAATCAACGTCCAGCAATGCGCCTTGCGCGCCTTCGAACAAAATCCGCTTTCCGGCTTTGCGTTTGTCGTTCAAAACTTTCCAAACTGGTGCCGCGTACGGCAAGATTTTGGGCGCAATCGCACGCAGATCGGCCAGCAGTGCCTCACGGTCGACTTCTGCATAACCGAGCCCTTTACGCAGCGGATTATGGTGCTGCAACGCGCGGTCAACGCGGGCCTCAAGCGTAGCATCATCCGCAAGATCAGCCACGCGGACAGACCGGCGGCCGACTTTATCTTCATACGCAGGCCCAATTCCACGGCCAGTGGTCCCAATTTTGGTCCCCTTGCTCGCGGCCTCTTCGCGCAACCGATCAAGTTCGCCGTGAAGTGGTAAAATCAGCGGTGTGTTTTCCGCGATCATCAGGTTTTCAGGATTGATCGTGACGCCTTGCGCTTCAATCGTCGCGATCTCTTTCATCAGGTGCCACGGGTCAAGCACGACACCGTTCCCAATTACCGAAAGCTTTCCACCGCGCACGACGCCCGATGGCAGCGCATGTAGCTTGTAGACCTTACCGTCGATCACAAGGGTGTGGCCTGCGTTATGCCCACCTTGGAAACGCGCAATCACATCTGCGCGCTCGGACAGCCAGTCCACAATCTTGCCTTTGCCTTCATCGCCCCACTGGGCGCCCACGACGACGACGTTTGCCATTGCTTTCAGTCCTTAATCTTCAATCCCGCCCCCCCTATATCGACACACCCCGCCCTGCGAAACCGCAAAATGCGACTCGACCACAACGCAATCTATTGGCAATGCATGCAAGATGTTAGAACGAGGTGAATTATGGGATTTTTGATCCGCTGGGCGTTTGCCTTTTTGTTGCTGGCCGCGACCTACAATCCAACGCAATGGAATTTCGTCCGTTGGGCGATGGGAAATTATCAAAATATGCTGTCCGTCACCGTTCTGGTTGGGCTGATTTTGGCGATCGGCTATATCATTTTCCTGCGCGCGACGCTGCGGTCCATCGGGATGTTCGGCATGCTTTTGGTGCTGGCCGTTGCCGGAACTCTGCTTTGGGTGTTGTTTGATCAAGGGTTCATCGACCTGACTAACCCCACGATAAATACGTGGCTTGGGATCATCGTGATGTCGCTTGTATTGGCGATTGGGCTGTCTTGGTCCATCGTAAGACGCAAGATTTCTGGGCAAGCGGACGTAGATGACGTGGATACCTAACGATTAGGCCCTTGCGACACTCGCCCCAAGATCATAGATACCGACGAACCAGAGTTTAACTACAGGCCTACCATTCATGGAAAACGTCGTCCTTGTCATCCACTTGATCCTTGCACTTAGCTTGATTGGGGTCGTGCTCATGCAGCGCTCCGAGGGTGGTGGTTTAGGTATTGGCGGCGGTGGTGGCGGTGCGACAGGTGGTCGTTCTGCTACATCCGCGATGGCAAAATTCACATGGATCTTGGCAATTGGGTTTATTTGCACATCTATCGCGATGACCATCATTGCAGCAGACAAATCAGCCGGCGCGTCCGTTGTAGACCGCATCATTGATGCACCTGCACAATCTGACGACGCGGCAACTCCGAACCTTGGTAGCAGCTTGTTGCCACCGTCTAGTGACGACGCTCCGCTGGTTCCTGCGGGCGAATAAACCACTAGTTCTGCTGGTTTGGGCAAAATCGCCTACATGATGTTGCGTCAACGGTTGCGTTGACGCCCCGAATCCAGTTACCATTAAACCCCGTGAGTATGCGAATTTTACGGTTCGGGTTTCCACAAAAAATTTGACCACACGAACCGCTTTCAGGGGGCATTCTTGCTATGGCACGTTATATTTTTATTACCGGTGGCGTTGTGTCCTCTTTGGGCAAAGGGTTAGCATCTGCGGCCTTAGGGGCATTGCTGCAAGCCCGTGGATATTCCGTACGTCTGCGCAAGCTTGATCCATATTTGAATGTTGACCCAGGTACGATGTCGCCGTTTGAACATGGCGAAGTTTTTGTGACTGACGACGGTGCCGAAACTGATTTGGATCTTGGCCATTACGAACGGTTCACTGGCGTTGCTGCGCGCAACACTGATTCCGTGTCATCGGGCCGTATTTATTCAACCGTTCTTGAAAAGGAACGCCGTGGCGATTATTTGGGTAAAACAATTCAGGTTGTCCCGCACGTCACCAATCAGATCAAAGAGTTCTTGGATATCGGCGACGACGAAGTTGATTTCATGCTCTGCGAAATCGGCGGCACCGTAGGCGACATCGAAGGACTGCCATTCTTTGAAGCCATCCGCCAATATTCACACGACCGCCCACGCGGCCAATGCATATTTATGCACCTGACGTTGCTGCCCTATCTGGCTGCATCTGGTGAGCTAAAGACAAAGCCTACCCAACACTCAGTCAAAGAACTGCAATCCATCGGGATCGCGCCAGATGTGCTGGTATGCCGGTCCGAGCATCCAATTCCCAAAAAAGAACGCGAAAAAATCGCTTTGTTTTGCAATGTGCGAAAAGAACATGTCGTTGCGGCCTATGACCTTAAATCGATTTACGAGGCCCCGCTGGCTTATCACGAACAGGGTCTTGATCAGGCGGTGCTTGATGCATTCCAGATTGCCCCTGCCCCCAAACCGGATTTGTCGCGTTGGCGAGACGTTTACGACCGCGTTCACAATCCAGAAGGCGAAGTTAAAGTCGCCATTGTTGGCAAATACGTCCAGCTTGAAGACGCCTATAAGTCGTTCAAAGAGGCCCTCACCCACGGCGGCATGTCAAACCGCGTTAAGGTAAAGGTCGAATGGGTCGATGCCGAAATTTTCGACAGCGAAGATGCGGCACCGCACCTTGAAGGCTATCACGCGATCCTCGTCCCCGGTGGTTTTGGCGAACGCGGCACAGAGGGCAAGATCAAGGCGGCCCAATTCGCACGCGAACGCAAAATTCCCTATTTCGGCATCTGCCTAGGCATGCAAATGGCCGTGATCGAGGCCGCCCGTAATGTGGCTGGCATCCCTTCGGCTGGATCAGAGGAGTTCGACCATGAAAGCGGTGAAAAGCGTTTTGAACCCGTCGTTTACCACCTTAAAGAATGGATCCAAGGCAACCACATGGTTGCCCGCAAAACCGATGACGATAAAGGAGGCACCATGCGTCTGGGATCATACAGCGCCACCCTTGCTGAAGGGTCAAAAGTCGCCGGAATTTATGGCAGTACATCCATCGAGGAACGCCACCGCCACCGTTATGAAGTTGATACAAAATATCGTTCTGTGCTGGAAGAAAAAGGTCTCGTGTTTTCGGGCATGTCCCCAGATGGCAAGCTCCCTGAAATCGTGGAATGGACGGATCACCCTTGGTTTATCGGTGTGCAGTTCCATCCAGAGCTGAAATCGAAGCCATTCGCCCCGCATCCGCTATTCGCTGATTTTGTGCGCGCTGCAGTAGAGGTGTCACGGCTCGTTTAAAAACTTGCAGGCCTGAAAATAAGGACAAGTATTTGCTGTCATATCAACACGGATTCCACGCGGGAAATATGGCAGACGTGCATAAGCACAGTCTGCTGGCGTGGATGCTGTCGTATCTGACGCGCAAAGATAAGCCGCTATCGTATATTGAAACGCATGCCGGACGTGCGCTTTATGATCTGTCCGATGATTTTGCGCTCAAAACCGGCGAGGCTGCGCGTGGGATCGCTGTGGCCGAAAGCTGGTTTCATGCAGATCATCCTTACCGCGAGGTTCTAACCAAGATACGCGACGATTCTGGCAAAAACGCATATCCAGGGTCGCCAATGATTGCGGCCAATCTGCTCCGTAATAGTGACCAAATTGATCTGGCTGAACTGCACCCAGCAGAGGTCTTGGCGTTGCGCGATGCGATGATCCGTTATCCCGTTGGATGCCACCAGATTGATGGTTGGCAATATGCCATGTCGCGCTGCCCTCCTGATCCGCGCCGCGGCATGTTATTGGTTGATCCATCGTTTGAGATCAAAACTGATTATGAGACGATCCCTGACTTCTTTGCCAAAATTCACCGCAAATGGCCGGTTGGCATACTTGCGCTGTGGTATCCGATCCTTGTGGATGATCGGCATTTGCCGATGACCATCGCCCTCAAGGCGGCCATTCCAGACGGAACACTGCATGAGGTATCGTTTCCGCCCGCCCGACCGGGTCACGGCATGGTCGGATCAGGATTGTTCGTCGTCAACGCGCCTTACGGGTTTGACACCGAGGCCGCGTGGTTATCAACCAAATTCAAGGAGCTGAAATAATGGCCAAAGGATATTGGGTCGCCCACGTCGATGTCACCGATCAAGACGCCTATGTGACAGGCTATATCGCATCAGCAAAAGACACATTGGCGGCATATGGCGCGACTTTTAAAGTCCGCGCAGGGCCCCGCACCGTCGTAGAAGGTGCCGCACGCGCCCGCACAGTTGTGATCGAATTCCCAAGCTATCAAGCCGCATTGGATTGCTACAACGCCCCCGAATACCAAAAAGCCAAGGCAAAACGCGACCTAGTTGCCACTGGCGATTTGGTCATCATCGAAGGTTACGACAGCTAAGGGGTTTCCGCCCCTTGCAAGCCGCCCTATATCATACAGTATGTTAGCTGATCTCCTTCGTCGTTTGACCGACCCCGCCCCTGCGCCGCTTGCGGATACTGATGCACGTTTGGCGCTTGGCGCATTGCTTGTCCGCCTTGCGCGGTCCGATGGTGACTATGCCGCCATTGAGGTCGCCCGCATCGACGCCATATTGTCCGCCCGCTATGGCCTTTCTGATCCAAGTGATCTGCGCGCCGACTGCGAAGCGCTGGAAAAAGAGGCCCCCGATACTGTTCGGTTCACACGCGCCATCAAGGATGCCGTGCCTTACGACGACCGCCGCGCAGTGGTCGTGTCTATGTGGGAAATTGTGCTGGCGGATGGCGAACGGTCCGCAGAGGAAAACAGCCTGATGCGCATGATCGCCCCGATGTTGGGCGTGACCGATCAAGACAGCAATGCTGCGCGCATCGCGATTGAAGCATCTAAGTGATCGCCAGTCTGCCGATGTACGACCGTCCTGCAAACAGGTCGGCGCATGACGCGTTCTGGATGTTGGTACGCGACAACTTGCGCGCATCTGGGATCACCGCCCCTGACGCGCTAGACCGCGAAACAAATTATATGACTGGGTGGGGCCGACCTGATCTGGTTCTGGGTCAAATTTGCAACCTTCCGTTGCGCGCCAATTTTCTGGATAAAGTGACCATAATCGGGGCTGCCGACTATGGTATTTCGGATTGCCCAGCGGGGCATTACAATAGCGTTTTTCTGGTTCACCCCGACGCGGCCGGCGACACCCCGCGCGATTTCGTGAAGGCCCGTTTTGCGGCCAATAGCCTGATGTCGCATTCTGGATACGGCGCACCGCAAGCTTGGGCACAAAGCAAAGGTTGCCTGTTTCGCGCCCCAATGATTACCGGATCTCATGACCGCAGTGCTGCTATGGTTGCTGATCGCCGTGCCGACATCGCCGCGATTGACGCGCAAACATGGATGCAGCAACAGCGCGATATGCCTCAAGCAGCTGATCTTCGGGTGGTTGGCGTAACCGGTCATGCGCCATGCATGACGTTCATCACGCATCAAGGCCAAGACCCCGCAACCCATTTTTCAGCCATTGCAGACGCGATTGCGGGTCTTAATGAACAAGATCAAGAATCACTTGGTCTTAGACAGATCGTATCGTTACCGGATGCCGACTATGACCTGCCAATGCCGCCCTTGCCTCAAACTATTGACGCCTAACGCTGCGGAAAGTCGCATCCGCCCGTTGCTAATGCGCATGAAATAGGCCCTACTCATCGGTGGAATAACGAAAAGCTACAAACCCAGTGACAACAGACACACCAGTCATCGAAATTCGCGACCTTCATAAATCCTATGGGGCTTTGGAAGTGTTGAAAGGCGTCGATATTTCTGCGCCTGCGGGTCATGTCGTATCATTGATCGGGTCTTCGGGCTCCGGCAAATCCACGCTTTTGCGCTGTGCTAATTTGCTTGAAGATAGCCAGCAGGGCGATGTTTTGTTTTGCGGTGAACCCGTGTCATGGAAAGGCAACGGCCTGAATCGACGGCCATCTGACCGCGCGCAGATCACCCGTATCCGCACAAACCTGTCGATGGTATTTCAGCAGTTTAACCTTTGGGCGCATATGACGATCTTGCAAAACGTCATGGAAGCCCCTGTCACTGTCCTAAAACGGGACCGCGCCGAGGTCGAAGCCTCCGCACGAAAATATTTGAACAAGGTGGGTATCGGCGACAAATGCGATGTGTTTCCGGCCCAGCTTTCTGGTGGCCAACAACAGCGCGCCGCGATTGCGCGCGCACTTTGCATGGAACCCAAGGCGCTATTGTTCGACGAACCCACAAGCGCGCTTGATCCAGAATTGGAACAAGAGGTCATCAAAGTCATCAAGGACTTGGCCGCCGAAGGGCGCACAATGATCATCGTTACACACGACATGCGGCTTGCCGCGGACGTGAGCGACCATGTGGTTTTCCTACACCAAGGGAAAATCGAAGAAGAAGGCCCGCCAGAGACACTCTTTGGGGCCCCAAAAACCGACCGGCTGCGCGGATTTTTATCTGCAACGCAGCCGATATAATATCATCAAAATCAGGAGAATAATGATGAAAAACCTTATCCTTACTACTGCGGTCCTCGCATTGACTGCTGGCGCAGCACTTGCTGATGGGCACGGCGTTGTCCGTATGGGCACCGAAGGCGCCTACCCTCCATATAACTTCCTCAATGACGCTGGCGAAGTTGACGGCTTTGAGCGCCATTTGGGCGACGAACTTTGCCTGCGCGCTGAACTGACTTGCGAATGGGTCACAAACGAGTGGGACAGCATTATCCCGAACCTCGTGTCCGGCAACTATGACACAATCATCGCAGGCATGTCCGTCACAGACGAGCGCATGGAAGTCATCGCATTCTCCGAGCAGTACACACTGCCCGATCCATCATCATTCTTGACAATGAACGATGCGACAGACCTGACAACAGGCGTGATTGCAGCTCAGTCTGGTACGATCCAAGCCGCATATATTGCATCCACAGGCGCTACCCTTTTGGAATTCGCAACACCTGACGAAACAGTTGCAGCTGTGAAAAATGGCGAAGCTGACGCGGTTCTGGCCGACAAGTCTTTCCTTCTGCCAATTGCAGAAGCAGACGCTGAGCTATCTTTGGTGACCCAAGAGGTCATGATCGGTGGCGGCATCGGTATCGGCATGCGTCAATCCGACACTGAACTGAAAGCAAAGTTCGACGCAGCAATCATGTCCATGAAAGCAGATGGCACATTGAACGCGCTGATCGCTGAATGGCTTCCAGACGCTGGCTTGTTTGAATAAATTAAATCGCGCGCTCCCGTCGCTTGATCGGAGCGCGCACATCTGCCTCGCTTTTTTCTAAATACTCAAAATCCAACCCTTTTAGACGGGTGTACTCATTTTTTCATATTGCGCCGATCCATCAACCCTTGAAGGCTTTACATGGCTGTCGTGCTACCTGACCACAGGCAAGCACATGGGGCTGTATTGGTCGTTTGGCACCGTGCTTTTGCTTCTTGCGATCACGGCCCCTGTCGCCTTGGCCTTTGGCTTTGGCGGTGCATCGGCGGCCCGCAGCCATATCGCGCCACTGCGCTGGTTCGGCAAATCATACATCTCGATTGTACGCGGCATCCCCGACATCGCGTTTTTCCTGTTCTTCGTTATCGCCCTTGATCAAGGTCTCGAATACCTGCGCCACAAGTGGAAATGCCCCGATTGGACTGAATCCATACGGCAAGGTAACGATTTTGTCGTTTGCACTGCAGCCAAATTACCCTTGGGAAATTCACCGCAATGGATACATGAAACATATGGTTTCGCGCTCGCGGTCCTGACGTTTTCAATCGTTTTTGGCGCATTTGCTGCCAACGTGTTGTTCGGTGCCATGCGGGCCGTCCCACACGGACAATTGGAAACTGCTGAGGCCTACGGCATGACCCGCAGCCAAACATTCTGGCGCGTGCTTGTACCGCAAATGTGGGTATTTGCCCTGCCCGGCCTGTCGAACCTTTGGATGGTGCTGATCAAAGCCACACCATTGCTGTTTCTGCTTGGCGTCGAAGACATCGTATATTGGTCACGCGAACTTGGCGGCACCAAAACACCGCGCTTTACCGACTATCCGCATGCTGATTGGCGGATGTGGTATTTCTTCTTTTTGCTCGTGTTCTACTTGTGCTTCACCAAAGTGTCGGAACTTGTGCTCGACCGGATCATGGCCCGCCTGACCCATGGCCAAGCGACAGCTGGCGGCGAAGCCCAACGCAAGGCGGCCGCATAATGGAAGAGTGTTTCCAGACAATCATAGATTACGGCCTGCGCTCCCAAGGTGTCGGCGAACGCTTGTTGCCGCGCACCGATTTCACATTGTGCCAGCAGTTCACGCTGATTGGCTCTGGCATGATCTGGAACATTTATTTTGGCGTTTGCGCGTTGATCGCTGGGTTTTTCCTCGCGACAACGCTGGCATTGGGCAAAACCGCCCGTTCTGCTTGGCTGCGCAAACCAGCCGAATGGTTCATCTTTTTGTTTCGTGGTTCACCGCTGTTCATCCAGTTTTTCTTTGCATACTTCCTGTTCTTATCGCTCAAAGGCGTGATCCCGTTCTTCTCGCCACTGACATCCGCATGGCTTGGCGCGCTGGTCGTGCTGTTTTTCAACACGTCTGCTTACACCGCTGAGATTTTCTATGGCGCGCTGCAATCCATCCCCAAGGGCGATACCGAAGCTGCTGATGCCTATGGGCTGCAAGGTTGGTCGCGGTTTCGCCGTGTGATTTGGCCTACCATGCTGCGGCTTGCGTGGCCTGCCTACACCAACGAGGCAATCTTTTTGTTCCATGCCACAACGCTGGTGTTCTTCAGTGGTTTTCCGGCAATACAACAAAAAGGTGACGCGCTTTATTATGCAAGTTATTTTGCGGATAAGACGTTCAACCCGTTTGTGCCCTACCCCATTCTGGCGATGTACTTCATCATTCTAACATTGATCGTCATTTCAGTTTTTGGCGCCATTAACGCACGACTTAACCGCCATCTACCCCAAGAACGGCGTGCAAAAATCAAGTTCCGTCCCCAAATTATTAGGTAACCCATGAGCTGGCTCGACGACCATCCCGAAGTGCGCAACGTCCGGTGTGGTGCCGCTGACCTCAATGGCCAAGCCCGTGGCAAACGTGTTCCACGGCGCTTCGCAGCCAAGCTAGAAGAAGAAGGCACACGGTTTCCGCTGTCCGTTCTGAACCTCGACATTTGGGGCGAAGACATCGACGACAGCCCGCTAGTGTTCGAATCCGGCGACGCGGACGGAGTGTTGCTGCCAACCGAGCGGGGCTATGTCCCGATGCCGTGGCTGTCGTCCCCATCTGCAATCTTACCGCTGTGGTCGTTCCACGAAGATGGCACACCGTTTGACGGTGATCCGCGCCATGCGCTGGCCAATGTTGTGGCAAAGTATACGGCACTTGGCCTGACCCCTGTCGTTGCGACCGAGATGGAATTCTATCTGATCGACGATAGTGGCCGCGAAATCAGGCAGCCGAAATCACCGAAATCTGGCAAGCGCCGTGCCGGCGCTGAAATCCTGTCGCTGCGCGCGCTTGATGCTTTTGATAAGTTTTTCAATGACCTTTACGATGCCTGCGACGCGATGGGTATTCCCGCAGAGGCCGCAATTTCCGAGGGCGGCATTGGCCAGTTCGAGGTCAATCTGGAACATGTGCCTGACGCGCTTAAGGCCGCAGATGATGCGTGGCTGTTTAAGATGCTGGTGCGCGGGTTGGCCCGCAACCACGGCATGGCCGCGTCGTTTATGGCAAAACCCTATGAAGATTACGCTGGCAACGGCCTGCACACGCATTTCTCAGTGCTCGACAAGGACGGCGATAACGTCTTTGCCAACGACACGTTTGAAGGGTCCGAAATATTAAAGCAGGCGATCGCGGGCTGCCTTACTGGTATGCCTGAGCTTGCGTTGATTTTTGCACCGCACGGCAACAGCTATGAACGCTTGGTTCCGGGTCAACATGCGCCGACGTCGATTTCTTGGGCCTATGACAACCGTACCGCATCCATTCGCGTGCCCGGCGGCAGCTTTAAGGCGCGCCGGATTGAGCATCGCGTCGCTGGTGGCGATGTAAACCCATACCTGTTCTTGGCCGCCGTGCTCGGGTCTGCCCTGATCGGGATCCAAGACAAAATGAAGGCCCCTGATCCAATCACGGGCAGCGCCTATGATCAAAAGCTGCAACAATTGCCCAGCACATGGGCCGATGCCATTTCCGCCTTTGACCAAGGTCCACTGTCACGCCGTATCTTTAATACTCAACTGGTCGACAACTTATTGCGCACCAAACGACAAGAAATGAACCATTTCAAAGAGCTGACCCCAGAAGAGCAGCTTGATCTCTATCTCGACACGGTCTGACCCGCGCTTTAGGCTAAAACAAATCAACCAATACGGTGACTTATGAAAATCGGTATTTTGCAAACTGGCCACGCGCCGGATGAAATCCAAGCCCAACTTGGTGACTATGATACCATGTTCGGGCGTTTCTTGGCCGGCGAAGGTTTCACAATCGAAGCGTTCCATGTTGTCGACATGGCGTTTCCTGCAAATGTGCAGTCCTGCGATGGATGGCTGATCACGGGGTCCAAACACGGCGCATATGAAGATCACCCATTCATTCCACTGCTTGAGGACTTCATTCGCGCTGCGAAAGCCGCAGATGTGCCGATGGTTGGCGTCTGCTTTGGCCACCAAATCATTGCACAAGCACTTGGCGGCAAAGTCGTCAAATTTGATGACGGATGGGCCGTCGGGCGACAAATTTACAAATGGGGCGACGATGAGGTCGCATTAAATGCGTGGCACCAAGATCAAGTCGTGGCCCTGCCTGCAGGTGCCAAAACGATTGCCAGCAACGATTTTTGCGAAAACGCCGCTGTGGTGTACGGTCGCCAAGCATTTACCGTGCAGCCCCATCCTGAATTTGGCGATCAGATGATTGCTGGGTTGGCAAAGCTACGAGGCCCTGGTGTGGTGCCAGAGCCATTGTTAGCCGCGGCACAATCCAACATAGGCAAACCCAATGCAAACCGACAACTGGCCGCAATGGTCGCCCAGTTTTTCCGCGAAAGGCGCGTATCATGAGCTGGATCAATGACATTCCCGCCGCTGCTCAAACCTATTTGGAAAACAACCGACTGGACGAGGTCGAATGCGTGATCGCCGATTTACCCGGTATTGCGCGCGGTAAGGCTGTGCCTGCATCCAAATGGGAAAAGCAGCCGTATTTCCACCTGCCAAATTCGATCTTTTTCCAAACCATTACCGGTGATTGGGGCGAGGCCGCAGGGCCCGGCGGTTTTACTGAACCCGATATGACCCTTAAGCCGGACATGGCGACCGCAAGTGCCGCGCCATGGGCAGATGATGGCACGTTGCAAGTCATCCACGATGCATTCGACCAAAAGGGCGACCCTGTTGAATTTGCCCCACGCAATGTGCTTAAGCGCGTGATCGATCTCTACCATAAACGAGGCTGGACCCCTGTGGTCGCCCCCGAAATGGAATTCTATCTCGTCGCGCGCAACATCGATCCGGCCAAACCGATTGAGCCGATGATGGGCCGCACCGGCCGTCCTGCCGCGGGCCGCCAAGCCTATTCAATGTCAGCGGTTGATGACTATGGCCCGGTGATCGACGACATCTATGAGTACGCTGAAATTCAGGGGATCGAGATTGACGGCATCACACAAGAAGGCGGCGCAGGCCAGCTTGAGATCAACTTGCGCCACGGTGACCCCGTCGCGCTTGCCGATCAGGTGTTTTATTTTAAACGTTTGATCCGTGAAGCCGCGCTAAAGCACGACTGCTTTGCAACCTTCATGGCCAAACCGATCGAAGGCGAACCCGGGTCGGCAATGCATATCCATCATTCAATTTTGGACGCGCAGGGGAACAACATATTTACTGGGCCCCAAGGCGATGAAACGGATGCTTTTTTCCACTTTATCGGCGGACTACAAGAACACATGCCATCGGTCATTGCCGTGATGGCCCCCTATGTGAACAGCTATCGACGCTATGTGCGCGACCATGCCGCCCCGATAAATTTGGAATGGGGACGCGACAACCGCACGACGGGTATCCGTATACCGCTGTCTCCACCCGAAGCACGGCGTGTGGAGAACCGCCTCGCAGGTATGGATTGTAACCCATACCTGTGCATCGCGGCCTCATTGGCGTGTGGGTATTTAGGGATGATAAACAAAACCCGCCCCGACAAACGGTACCAAGGCGATGCCTATGACGCCGAAGATGAAATCCCTAAAGGGCTATATGCAGCACTTGATCTATTCGACGAAGCGACGCAAATACATGGCGTCCTTGGGCCCGAATTTGTCCGCGTTTATTCGATCGTGAAACGGGCCGAATACGACGAGTTCCTGCAAGTTATCTCACCGTGGGAACGTGAACACCTGTTGATAAACGTCTAAACGCAGTGCTCTTATGGCGCATACTATCGTTCATTAGCCGCGGTCACGAAAGGACCATGATGATCACTTTTAACTGGTCGCGGTGTCACCTTTCGACGTTCGCGAGGTATCCCTGCATCAACGCGGGGTCTGTAGACGCTATCGACTGGGATTTATGAAGTTGGATAGGGAGGCATAAAGCCACCCTACCAAAGTAATTTTTGTTCCAAAATCGGCGTTACTTGCCCATTTTCGAAAGCTTTTCCTGCATTTCAGCAAGCTGCTGTTTGATAGTATCAAGATCATCGACTGGTGCCTCGGGCGTAGTCGGTTTAGACTGCGCTGGCATAACACCGCTCGTCATCGCCTTAAAGAACGCCTGCTGCTGGGCCTGCATTGCTTCAAAACCTGGCATATTTGACATCGGGTTGGCCTTGGACATTTTGCCCATTGCGTCGGACTGCCCACTACGAAGCATTTCAAAGCTGGCTGTCAGGAATTGCGGCACGACAGATGTGGCTTGGGTCGTATAGCTGCGCACAAGGTCGGTCAGGATATCGACACCCAAAACGCTCTCGCCACGGCTTTCGTGTTCGGCGATGATTTGCAATAAATACTGGCGTGTTAAGTCATCGCCGGACTTCAGATCAACAATCTGGACCTCGCGCCCATCGCGGATGAACGTCGCTATATCTTCCAGCGTGACGTAGTCGCTGGTTTCCGTGTTATACAGCCGCCGGCTCGCGTAACGCTTAATCAGCAGCGGTTTATTGGTATCAGCCACGGTGTCCCTCCCAAGACATGTTGCAATGCAGCAAGACTATGCGGCATGTGCGTAAAAAGAAAGCCAAATGACGCAGACGCGTAGGATGGGTTTTGACCCATCAATCCCGAAGAATACAAAAAAGCGGACCGTGATAATCACGACCCGCCTTTCGTATTTCTGACAGTACAGGGAGGATTTGTCAGATAAGTCGTTTTGCGATTATTTCGCAGCAGCTTTCTTAACAGCAGCAGTTGCTTCTGTTGTCGCTTTTTTCGCAGCAGTCGTCATTTCTTCGGACGCGTCTTTGCCGGCAGCCATGACCAATTCCATAGTCTGTGTCTGAACCTTTTTCGCAATTTCAGCGAAAGCAGCCATATGCTCGGAAGCAGCTTCAGCGGATGCAGTTGCAAAATCAGACATGGATTTTGCGTAATCAGCAGGCTCAGATTTTGCAGTAGAAACAGACTGGAACTTGCCCAGAGTTTCTGTTGTCCATTTTGCGGACAACGCCGTGGATTTGTTCGCAGCATCCAAAGCAACAGCGGACATCTTTTCAGTCAAAGAAGACTGCGACTTGAACGCATCGTCCATTACTTTTGTGTCGACTGGGAAAGAACCCATCATGTCTTTGAAAACAGCTGTGAAGTCTGGTGAGTTAGTCATTGTTAAGTCCTTTAGGGTATGCGGCGGGAGGAACCGCGTTTCTTGTTCTGAACCCTAGATACATGCTGCACTGCAGCATTTCAAGTCTTTTTCTGCACTGCAGCATAAAATATTTCTGCGCCCGCACAGTACGCCTAATTTAATACATATGTCCCCGGCGCATTCCCAAGCTCCGTATCTGCGACGGGTTCTCTGGCGCGCACCATTGCGTCGCTGTGACCTGCAATCCACTCACCCCAGCGTGGCCACCAAGACCCCGTGTGTTTTTCAGCAGCCGCTTGCCAGTCGTCCGGCGTCAAACCCAGATCAACATTCGTATAATGCCCGTATTTGTTTTTGGTTGGTGGGTTCACGATACCTGCGATGTGGCCGGATTCCGACAAAATAAATGTCTTGTCCCCCGACCCCATCTTTTGGACGCCGCGGTAACTGCTTTTCCACGCAGCGATGTGATCAGTCTCGCAGGCAATCGCGCAAATAGGGACGTTTACCTCTGACAGATGCACAGTTGTGCCGGCGATCTTCATACCATTTGTCGCAAATTTATCGCCCTGACAAAGCCCGCGCAAATATTCAACCGCCATTACCGCAGGTAGATTGGTCCCATCGCCATTCCAGTACAACAGGTCAAACGCAGGCGGGGCTTTGCCCAACATATAGCTTTTGATCGCAGGCCCATAGATCAGATCATTTGACCGCAAAAAGCTAAATGTGCGCGACATATAAAATGAAGACAGAATTCCGCTTTCGACAACCTCTTGTTCGATCCCGTTGACAAAATCGTCGTCTAAGAACACCCCAACTTCGCCCCGATCCGAGAAATCGGTCAATGTGGTAAACAAGGTCGCGGATTTTACCGAATGATCGCCGCGCTGCGCCATAAGGGCCAGTGTCATCGACAGCGTCGTACCAGCAATGCAGTACCCGACCGCATTGACCTGATCGACGCCGCAAATCTCTTTAACGTAGTCAAATGCAGTTAAAAACCCATCCTGCACATAGTCAGTCATGGACGTGTCGCGGTAGCTGGCATCAGGGTTCACCCACGATACGATGAACACAGTGTGTCCCTGATCTACGGCCCATTTGATCAGGCTATTTTGCGGTTTCAGGTCCAAAATATAAAACTTATTAATCCACGGCGGGAAAATAATCAGCGGCGTTTCATGCACCGTTTCGGTCGTCGGCGTATATTGGATCAGCTCAAACAGGCGATTGCGAAACACGACCTGACCCGGTGTGGTTCCAAGGTTTTCACCAACTTGAAACGCCTCTTTGTCCGCAAGGGTGACAACAAGATCGCCGTTGTTCCGTTCCAAATCAGCCACAAGGTTTTCCAACCCAGCCACCAAGCTTTCGCCGTCTGTTTCTGCTGCAAGCGATAATGCTTCGGGGTTTGTGGCCAGAAAATTGGTTGGGGACATCATGTCGATGATCTGCTGGCTGAAATATTCCAACCGGCGCTGCTCACCCGCATCAAGTGTATCAATCTCGGACACCGATTGCTGGATCGCCTCTGCATTCGTGAGGTATTGCTGTTTAATAAAGTTAAAATACGGGTTCGTATCCCACATTTCATTGGCAAACCGACGATCGCGCGGCGCGTCGTCCGCTGGTGCTTCTAACTTACCTTGCGCAAGCAAATGCTGGGCCTCCACGTAGTGTTTGACCGACTTGCCCCAAAACGCAACTTGGCTTTCAATCATCTTGGCAGGATTGTTCATCATCTCGGACGCATAGGCGCCAGCCGCCTTCACATATAGATCAGGGTTTGGTCCCTGCAGCGATGTCGGCACCTTGCGGCCGCTGCCCATCGCGGACACTAACCGCTGCGATAGCTCTTCTATACGTTGCAGGTTTGCTTCTAGCTTTTCAAGGTTTTGACCCGTCTCAGTGTCTTTCGTGGAATCATGAGTTGTCATGCGAACCTCTTTGTGTCTACTTTGCACCTGCAGCATTTTGCTATTATGGCAATCAGCGCACACCGCAGGAGATGATACGTGAAGTATATGATGACCTACGACCTAATGGAAAGCATCCGCAATACAAACCAGTGGATGGGCGCATCGGCGCGGGCCTTTGCCAGCTATCCTGCGATGTCATTTGGGGCTAATCCTGCGATGGACTACCTTAAGGCTTGGGGTGAAGTAACCGAACGCACGTTCAGCCGCATGGTTGTCAAACCTGACTGGAACATTCCACCGGTCACGGGTCAAAGCGGCAAGGATTTCCCTGTCGTTGTGAAAACGATTGTTGAGCGCCCGTTTGGCGATCTGATCCAATTCACCATGCCCGGCCGTGACACGCGCAAGCGCCGCGTCCTGCTTGTGGCCCCGATGTCCGGTCATTACGCTACATTGCTGCGCAAAACCGTGATCAGCCTGCTGCCAGACTGCGAAGTCTTTATCACGGACTGGCACAATGCACGCGACATCCCGGTTAGCGCGGGTAAATTCGACGTCGAAGATTATACGCTATACCTTGTTGATTTCATGAAAGAATTGGGTAGCGACATCCACGTCATCGCCGTGTGTCAGCCTGCCCCGCTCACATTGGCAGCCACCGCATATCTTGCGCAAGATGACCCGAGCGCGCAGCCTAAATCATTGACCTTGATCGGCGGGCCAATTGATCCCGACGCGAACCCAACCGAAGTGACCGACTTTGGAAATGCGGTCACGATGGGCCAGCTTGAAAAGACGATGATCCAGCGTGTGGGCTTCCAGCACGCAGGCGTTGGTCGCACGGTTTACCCCGGCCTTTTGCAGCTCGCGTCGTTCATCTCAATGAACGCCGAAACCCACAAAGCTGCCTTTACCAAGCAGATCGCGAGCGCTGCCAAGGGCGAATCGTCCGAGCACGACAAGCACAACGCATTCTACGACGAGTACTTGGCCGTGATGGATATGCCTGCCGAATTCTACCTGTCCACGGTTGAGCGTGTGTTCAAAAACCGCGACATCGCGCGTAATGATTTTACCGTTGCGGGCCGCAAGGTCGACATTGGCAAAATCACCACCGTGGCCGTGAAAATCGTTGAAGGCGAAGATGATGACATCTCGGCGCCCGGCCAATGCCTTGCAGCGCTTGATTTGCTTACCGGCCTGCCCGACAGTAAGAAAGCCGCACACCTAGAGCCAGGTGCAGGTCACTATGGCATTTTTGCAGGTGGCAGCTGGCGGAATAATATCCGCCCGCTTGTGCTTGATTTTATTGATGCGAATTCAGGTGAAGCAAAGCCAAAAGCAGCGAACAAAAACGCAGCCGCTTAACGTAAGACCAGCGGCTGGCGCATCCATGTGCGCAGGGCCGCGGTCACCGCATCGGGGTTTTCCAACGTTGGCACATGGCCCGCGTTGGGGATCACCTCAAGCTTTGCATATGGAATCAGTTCCGCCATAAATTCGTGGCGGCGCTGTGTGTTTTGCCCATCATGGTCGCCACACATCACCAAGGCAGGCTGCTTAATCCGACGCATGATATTTTGCTGATCTTTGCGCCGCTGCATCGCACGACTTTGGCGCACATAAACATCGGGCCCTAGCGCTTGAGCCATTTCAGACAGCAATGACACCACATCCATTCGGTATGGCCCCGGTGACAACCACGCAGAGTTCACCTCTGATTGCATCGCGTCGTCAAGGCGTCCTGGTTTTGCGGCAATGATATTAGGTTCGCGCAGCGCTGCAATCTCCAGCGTATCGGATTGCGCATTGGTGGCAATAAATGCCACCCGCGTCACGCGTTCAGGGGCGCGGCGCAGAATTTCCATCGCAACCATGCCGCCCATACCCATACCCGCCAGCGCAAATTTCGCTGGCAACCATGTCAGGATTTGCGAGGCAAGCTCTTCCATCCGCTCACCACCAGTGATCGGGGCAAATGTTATTGGGATATCTGCCGACAAAGAAGCAAGTTGCGCATAAAATACCCGCGCATCGCACATCATCGACGGGATCAAAACCAACGGCTCAATCATGCCCAGCGCCCTTGATTTTCCATAGTGATTTACCCCTGCCATTCTTACAGCGACCTTGGCCAATCAAAGGATGCATCGCAAGGGGTTATGCTTGTCTGAAGGGTTCAAACCAGCGCAATATTGCCGCAACAAGAGGTTCGGTCTGCGCAGGGCTGAATACATCGCCCGCCATTACATGGCCCATCACATCATCCTCCGGCCCCCGCGTCAACTTATGACCCACCGCAATACCGCCCCAGCGCGCCATGACACGTTCCGTTTGCGCGGCGCTAACAACCTGATCCGCGGGATTATAGGCGAACAATGCGGGCGTCCGAATATCTGACAGATCCGCCTTGCGGACCGCCCGCACCGCATCACCCATCACATACACAGCATGGGTTGGATAGCTTGTCGTCCAATATGCCGCATGCGCATCGCTATGCACATCAAATGACCGGTTCTTACCTGCAATCAGGTACCCCCAGTGCCGAACATATGGCAGATCAAGCAGGGTTTGCCCAAGGCGGTGACTCAGACCAAAGTTCGGCGACACACACACCAGTCCTGCAATATCGGCCCCATGGGCCAAGGCGTCGACAGCCAATATGCACCCTGTTGAACACCCGATGACCAGAACACGCTTCCCGATGGTATGTGCTACCATCAGAGCCTCTGCTAAATCCGCGCGCCATGCATCGAAACTGGCCTGTCCCATGGCAGCGCCGTCTTGGCCGTGCCCTGTCAAGCGCGTGAAATAGAGGTTTGCCCCAAGCGCCTTGGCCACTAAATCGGGTAGCGGACGAATTTCATGATACGTCGCAGAAAACCCGTGGATGAACACGACGGCAATTTCCGTTTGCGCGTCTTTTTCGCCAGCCCAAACCACGGTCTTGGCGCAGTCAGGGCGCAAGTTTGGCACTGCGGCCTCTTGCGCCGCCAGCCACCCGTCTAGGTCCAACAGATCAACCAAGGACACGTTTGGCCATAGGGCGGTAGACCGCAACCAGTCCGACAACAGCAAGCAAAAGAATGGCGGCAGGGATCAATGTGATCGAAACCTGCAGCGCATTCAGTGCACCGCTTGATTGCGTCACAATTTCGCCTGTGGATTCTTGCCATCCTGCCCGCGCAAGAATGAACCCCAATACGGCGGGTGCAATCGCGTTGGCCAATTTTTGCCCAAACAGCCAAATGGCCGAGAAGGCCCCTTCAATCGCAGCACCGCTTTGCGCGCGGGTGACGTCCATCAGATCAGGGTACATCGCCCAAGGGATTTGCTGATAGGCACCATTGGTCATGCCCGCCAGCACGAACAAGCCAGCAATCGCCGTGACGTTGACCGAAGGCAGCGCAGTATAAAGCGCGTAAAGCAGCACCGCGTATAGGCACAACCCAAGCACCAATGCCCCGACCTTGCCCATCCGCCCAGATGCGAACACCCAGCCCGCTTGGCTCAGGATGGAACCCACAACAAAGGCCGCAAACATCAATGACAGTGTGCTCAGCGCCTTTGCTGCACCGGACAAGGCCGTGTCGCCGCTATCTACAATGAGATAGATCGCAGCAAATGGCAGCCCTGCGGTGATCAACGCAATCGCAAGCGTCATGACGCCGTAAAGCACGACCAGCACCATAAAAGCGCGGTTCGCGAGCACCAAGCCAAACATGCAGCGGATATCGACGGTGGCTGCTTGGGTGATCCGCGGGGCGTTGCGTGTCGCCCAAAGCGACAGCCAAATCGCCCCCACAATCAACGGAGTAACGGCCATTGCAGCATTGGCATACCCCATACTGCCAGCAAGTCCGGGAATAACGGCCCCGCCAATCAAGATGCCGATACTGGCAAACCCCATGCGCCAGCCAGTCATGGCTGATCTTTCCGCGGGGTCTTGGGTAATTTCACCGGCTTGCGCACCATAAGGAATGGCAACCATCGTGAACCCAATTGTGGCCAAGCCGAAAAAGCCTATCACCCATGTCATTGTGCCGACCAAAGCTAAAGTCGTCGGCACTGCGAATACACCAATCATGCCAGCAGCCATGACAAGTGCGCCCAAGAACATCCATGGGGCGCGGCGGCCAAACCGGGTTTGGGTCCGGTCAGAAAGGTAGCCCACAAGCGGGTCAGTGATCATGTCGAAAACAAGCACGGCAGTTGTGACAAGTCCGGCAATCGCGACAGGAACGCCCAGAAAGCTGGTCAGAAACGTCAATATCAGCAACTGTTTGACCACAACAAAGACAACGACGCCCATGTCTGCCAGTCCCCAGCCTGCTTTTTGTCCTAATGATAGTGCCATAACGCGTCCTCCCCAACGATTTTGGGAAGGCTACTCGTTCAGCGCGGATTCTCAAATCCAGACGTTGCGTAAGATGCTTTTAAACGCATCCGACGTCCGCCACGGCTGTTGTGATCATGTCCAGGCAAGCCTTATCCGAGAACCGGTGATCGGCCCCATCCACAAGCGTCAGGCACATATCGGGGCCTTGCGCATGGTCGAGCAATCGGAGCGCCAAAGTCATGTCGACATCGGCGTCCGCAGTCCCTTGTAAAAATCGAACCGGAAACGGCAGCGACAGTGGATCACGCAACACCAACTGATTGCGCCCGTCTTCGATCAGTCGTTTGGTGATGATGTAGGGGTCTCCATAGTCGGACGGCAAAGCAACCTGCCCCTCGGTCGCAAGTTGGGCCTTTTGATCGGCGTCAAACCCGGCCCACATGCTGTCCTCAGTAAAATCAGGTGCGGCGGCGATCGTCACCAATCCGGCGATCCGGTCCGGCATGGCGCGCGCCACCAGAAGCGAAATCCAGCCGCCCATGGATGACCCGATCAAAACCAGCGGCCCAGACATCAACCCGATAGCTGCACATGCATCCTCGAACCAATCGCCGATACATCCATCTGTGAATGCCTCAGAGCTTTCGCCATGACCAGAATAATCGAAACGCAAAAACGCGCGGCCATGCGCGCGCGCCCATGCTTCCAAATGCACAGCTTTGGTGCCGCCCATGTCTGATTTAAAGCCTCCTAGAAATACAATCGCGGGACCGGCCCCGTCCGTCAGGTGATAGGCAACACGACGGCCTTGTGGCGTGACAAAACTTGAGGTCATTGTGGGCTCCTTCAAACACATGGTGCATGTTTAGCCGACCCATGCTTGACAGCACAAACCCTTGTCGCCATTTAAGCCAAACATAACCCGCAACCGGACGCTTAGTAGGCGTCAAACTGACGAGGAGCCCGTTGATGGCCCAAATCTCATTTACATTCCCAGATGGCAATGCACGTCAATACGACGCTGGCATCACCGCCGGCGCTGTGGCCGCTGACATTTCCAGCAGCTTGGCCAAAAAGGCAATATCCGCAACTGTGAACGGCGCCCACTGGGACCTGCAGTGGCCGATTGATACCGACAGCGCTATCGCGATCAACACCATGAAGGACGAAGAGCCTGCATTGGAACTGGTCCGCCACGATCTTGCGCACATCATGGCACGCGCCGTTCAGGAATTATGGCCTGACGTGCAGGTCACCATCGGCCCTGTGATCAAAGACGGCTGGTATTATGATTTTGACCGCAAAGAGGCATTTGTGCCCGACGACCTTGCGGCCATTGAAAAAAAGATGAAAGAGATCATCAATAAGCGCGAGCCTGTGCGGACCGAAATCTGGGACCGTGCCCGCGCGATTGCGCATTATCAGGACAAGGGCGAGCCATATAAGGTCGAGCTGATCGAAAGCATCCCAGGTGACGAGCCTTTGCGCATGTATTGGCACGGCGACTGGCAAGACCTGTGCCGTGGCCCACACCTGCAACACACAGGCCAAGTCCCTGCGGACGGCTTTAAACTGATGTCCATCGCGGGCGCCTATTGGCGCGGCGATAGCGACCGCACAATGCTGCAACGGATTTACGGTGCTGCATTTACCAACAAAGAAGGGCTGAAACAGCACCTGCACCGTTTGGAAGAAGCCGCAAAGCGTGACCACCGCAAGCTGGGCCGCGAAATGAACCTGTTCCACATGCAAGAAGAAGCCCCCGGTCAGGTGTTTTGGCACCCTAATGGTTGGACTATATATACAGAGCTGCAAGACTACATGCGCCGCCGTCAGCGTGCTGGTGGCTACGTCGAGGTGAACACACCACAAGTTGTGAACCGCCAACTGTGGGAAAAGTCCGGCCACTGGGAAAGCTATCAGGAAAACATGTTCATCGTTGAAGTCGACGAAGATCATGCCCGCGAAAAAACCATCAACGCGCTTAAGCCAATGAACTGCCCGTGCCACGTGCAGGTATTTAACCAAGGCATGAAATCGTACCGTGACCTGCCATTGCGCATGGCCGAATTTGGATCGTGCAACCGGTATGAACCATCAGGCGCGCTGCATGGCATCATGCGTGTGCGTGGCTTTACCCAAGATGACGGCCACATCTTTTGCACCGAAGAACAGATTGAACCCGAGACAAAGACGTTCATCGCCTTCCTTGATGCTATCTACACCGAACTTGGGTTCACCAATTGGGCCATTAAACTATCTACCCGCCCAGAAAAGCGGATCGGCTCTGACGCGACATGGGATCACCTTGAAGCCGCACTCGGCAATGCGTGCCGCGCGGCTGGCCACGAATTTGACATCCAAGAAGGCGAAGGCGCGTTTTATGGGCCGAAGCTTGAATTCGTGCTAACCGACGCAATTGGCCGTGAATGGCAATGCGGCACGCTTCAAGTCGACAGCAACATGCCAGAACGGCTCGATGCGTCATACGTTGGCCAAGACGGCAACAAGCATCAGCCGTTCATGCTGCACCGTGCGACCCTAGGGTCATTCGAACGGTTCATCGGTATCTTGATTGAAGAGCACTCAGGCAAGCTGCCTGTCTGGCTGGCCCCGCGTCAGGTGGTTGTGGCAACGATCATATCGGACGCTGATGATTACGCGCTTGACGTCGTCGCAGCCCTGAAGGCCGTGGGCGTGCGCGCCGAGGTCGATCTGCGCAATGAGAAGATCAACTATAAGGTCCGCGAACACAGCCTTGGTAAGGTGCCATTCATTCTGGCCCTTGGTGCGCGTGAAGTTGAAGAGAAAACCGTCAGCGTGCGGCGCTTAGGTGAAAACAAAACTTCTGTAACATCTCTTGCAGAAATCGTGGCCGAGCTAGGGTTGGCCGCGACCCCACCCGATAAGCTGTAACATTCCAGCACTGGAACCTGTAACAAACCCGCCGGTGTCACCATCGGCGGGTTCTTTGTTTTAAGGGGGTTAAGGAACGTTACGGCATGTCGCCGCGCTTAACCAAGATGACGTATCCTTACGGAACCGCGATGCACGGTCCTGTGAGTGGCTTCGCAGTAGATCCAACAGTTAGTGTTGTCACAACGCAACCAAGCGTTCGTGTGATTTAACCAACGATCTATAAGGAAACTACTCATGTCCAACCTCTCAAAAACACTCGTTCTGGCATCCGCCGTTGCAACTGCGGTTGCTGGTATTGCAACAAACGCCGCAGCGGCTGGCGAAGAAAAGTGCTTTGGCGTATCGCTTGCTGGTGCAAACGACTGTGCGGCTGGCCCAGGCACAACTTGCGCTGGTACATCCACTGTTGATTATCAAGGCAACGCTTGGTCCTTGGTTCCAGAAGGCACATGTGAAGCCACAATGATCGAAGCAATGGGCGACATGCCAGAGCGTTCCGGTTCGTTGACTGCTCTTGAGCGCGACATTCCTGCGTAAGCAAAATGATGGTAGGGTGGGCATATGTCCACCTTACCGCACCATCCTACTCTCGAATTTTCGGTGATCTCCATGCTTGATGCGACCCACCCCCACATGCTCCCCTCTCGTGTTGGCGTTGGGTATAAAGCCCAGCATTACATGGATATCACCCAAAATCCCGGGCCACTTGGCTGGCTCGAAATCCACGCGGAAAACTATATGGGTGATGGTGGTCGCCCGATTGCGCAATTGCGCCATTTGGCCGAACAATTCCCCATTTCAGTGCACGGCGTTGGCCTGTCGATTGGTGGGGAACGTAACCTTGATGCGGATCACCTTGCCCGCCTCAAGCACCTCGTTGACTGGCTTAATCCGGCTAGTTTTTCTGAACATTTGGCATGGTCGACCCATGACAGCCATTTCTTAAACGATCTGCTGCCCCTGCCCTACAATGCTGCAACTGTGGCCCGTGTCGCTAGCCATATTGATCAAGTCCAAGACACCCTCGGGCGTCAAATGTTGCTCGAAAACCCGTCCAGCTATTTGGCCTTTGCTGAATCCGACATGGACGAGACCGAATTCCTTGCCCAGATTGCCCATCGCACAGGCTGTGGTCTGTTGCTTGACGTTAACAACGTGTTTGTGAGCGCCACAAACCTGAATACATCGCCGCAAGCCTACATTGATACCTTCCCATTGCACGCTGTTGGCGAAATGCACCTTGGCGGACACGACGAGGACCAAGACGAAACAGGCGCACCCCTGCTGATCGACAGTCACGGCAAAGCGGTGGTAGATCCGGTCTGGGCACTGCTGGATTACACGCTCGCGAAATCCGGCCCCAAGCCGTTGCTGATCGAATGGGACAATGATGTGCCAGAGTGGGACGTTTTATCCGCGGAAATCGTCCTCGCTGACGGCGCATTGGCGCTGGTATGACGGTATCACAAACCGAATTTTGCAACGGTATTTTTGACCCAAAAATACCTGCGCCAACGGGCCTTGTGAACCCTGATGGCAGCCAAGCAACCAAGCGGTTCGACGTCTACCGCAACAACGTCGCTGTCAGCCTATCTGACGCGCTTGAAACCGCATTCCCCGTGATCCGCATGCTTGTCGGTGACAAATTTTTCCGCGCAATGGCAGGTGTTTACCTGCGAAAGCATCCGCCCACATCACCGTTGATGATGTTCTACGGCGATATGATGCCCAAGTTTTTGCGCCGCTTTGAACCCGCCAAATCCCTGCCCTATCTGCCTGACATGGCCACGTTAGAACTTGCCATGCATCACGCCTATCACGCAGGTGATACGGACCCGATTGATGCTGGCACACTCGGTGCGCTCGCGCCTGAAAAACTGATGGGTGCGCGGCTGATTTTGACCCCAACCACAACGGTCATTGTATCCCAATATCCGATCTTTAGCATCTACCGTGCAAACACCGTTTCGGGCGCCCCAAAGGCTGCGATGCAACCTGAATGCTTGGTCATTACCCGCCCAGCGTTTGACCCGATCCAACACCTAATTTCCCCCGCCAGCACCGCTTGCATCACCGCCTTAGATAAGGGTGATCCTTTGGGCGTTGCCATGTCGACGGCGGGGAACGATCTCGACCTTGGCACAACGCTTGGCCTACTATTGGGCCAAAGCGCCGTGACGTCCCTCAATTGAAAGGCCACCCCATGTTTGCATTCTACCGTCGTCTGACCGACCAGCTTGACCCGATTGGCGACGCCCTCATGCCGACCCTGTCGCGCCTTACGTTTGCGGGTGTCCTACTGGTCTACTACTGGAACTCCGGCATGACGAAGCTGGGTGACGGTATTTTTGGATTTTTAGCCCCAAGATCAGGCGCTTACACGCAAATTTTTCCAAAGGCGTTTGAGGCAACTGGCTATGATACCTCGCAGCTCAGTATCTTTCACTGGGCTGTTGTGACTGGCGGAACGATCGCCGAATTCGTCTTGCCCTTGCTGATCGTTGTCGGGCTTTTGACACGGCTGTCAGCCATCGCAATGATCGGCTTTATCATCGTGCAATCACTGACAGACTTGTTTGGCCACGGCGCGGATTTGGGTGGATGGTTTAACCGCGCATCCGGCGAATTGATCGCGGATCAACGCGCGTTTTGGATATTGGCGCTGCTGATCTTGGTTTTCAAAGGGGCTGGCCCACTGGCACTGGACCGATTCTTTAGAAATGCGCCTTAGGTTCGTCCGGCTTTCCGGCGGCTACACCCAACAGGCCGCCCAACGCAGCAAAGCCGATGGGGAACATGGTGGCGACGTTGAACCCAAATGCTGTGTAGAACAGCAGTGCGGCCACAAGCATCAGTGCTCCGCCCCATAGGGCGCGGGACTTTGCCATGGCGCCGCCGGCGATGGCGAGAAGTGGGCCGACGAAACTTGCAAAGCGGATTAGGCTTGGGTTTTCTAGGCTGAAAAGTTGATTTACTTCGGGGCGGGCGGCGGCGAGTTCGGAATATCCGAAACCAAAAAGACCGACAAAGATGCCCATGAGGCCTGCGATGAGGCCGAGGACCATTGCTGCGTTGCGCATGTATTTCTCCTTAATTCTTGGTTTACGTAGGCTTGTTTGGGCTAAATATCAAGGACTTGGGCCGCGACGTCAGGTTTCCACCCGATGGTCCAGACGCCGTTTTTTTCAATGACAGGGCGCTTCATTAGGGTGGGATTAATGGATAATAATGTGGCCGGATCGCCTTGTTTTTCGGCGTCAGAAAGCCCGCGCCATGTGGTGGAGGCGCGGTTGATGGCTTTGTCGCCAAAATGCGCGATAATTTCGGCTAGATCGGCGTTTGATACACCGTCTGCGCGCACGTCTATGACCGTAAAGGTTTGATTTGTGGCGATAATTTGTTTTTGTGCCTTGCGGCAGGTGTCACATGATTTCAGGCCGAAAAATCGCATTTTAATCCCCTTTGTTGGTCGTTAGCTTTTGCGCAGACGCCGGACGGCGGGCATGATGAGCCCCCAAAAGGCATGTAAGTTTCGTATAAGTTTTGCATAAGTTTCGTATAAGCCGTTTTACAGCCACGCAGATTTGGCGTCGTCGTTCCAGCCAAGGGTGTAGCGGGTGCCGTCGGTGATGACGGGGCGCGCCATGAGGGCGGGCGTGTCGGCCAATTGCGCGTCGGCCTCGCTTTCGCGCATCCATGCGTTGAGATTGCGGAAGGTCTGGGATTTGCGGTCAACGAGGTTGTCGCCAAATTCAGCCAAGAGCACCGCCCATTCGTCTTCGGACATCGGTTCCGCGCGCACGTCGCGGAATGTGATGTCGATGCGCGCCTCGGCAAATGTCTTGCGGGCGCGGTTGCAGTCGGGACAGGTTGAGATGCCGAATAGGATCATGTGCTTGGACTTTCGGTTGTTTGCAGATCACTGAACATAATTTCTTCGAGTTCATTGATGGTGGTAATTAGCCGATCATTGAAATCCGCAAAATCGAGCAAAACAGCAATTAGGATTTTGCGATTTCCTTCCCACCTAGCACCCAAAGTTTCAATTTTTGGAAGCGAGTTTGCAAGTTCTCTCGTCTGTGTCGCTGAAAAAACAATCGAGTTTCTAAAACTTCGGATTGGTGCTATCAATTCAACGACGTCACCCTCGTAATCATCGGATATTAGGCGCTGGATACTTGCTGCTCGTTGGAATGCCGATAGAGCGCTAGAAATACACCTTTCAAGCGGTGCAATTCTTGTAAATATTTCATTGTTGACGGCTTCCATTGCGACAAAAATCGCAGCAATCTTTTTTTCCAAGTATTTTTGTTTTTTGGGATTTTTCAAGACCGCTTTAGTCTCACGCGTAGCATCGACCATCGACTTGCTGAAATCGGCAACTCTTTCGCCAACGACGCCGAGGTCTGTAGCGAATTCCGCCATTGATGCTACCGAGCTTTGGACCAACATCTGCACAGCAGATTCGTGATCGTTTGAGAGCAATTCCTTGAGGTTCTTAAGATGCCCGTAAGGCTTCAGTTCCGAATAAAGTGGGACCGTCAACTCGTCACTGACCTCAGCGACTTTTTTGACCTCTAAAAGCTTACTTATGTCATTTATGAGTGCGTGTCTGATCAGCAAATCAAGCTTTTGTAGGTCTTCAAACGATCGATGGAATACTCCGATCTCTCCGACCTCAGCCTTAAATTTTTTGACCTTTGCGTATTGTTTTACGTTTATATCATCAGGATGAACTTGTGCCGCAGAAAAATAGAATTGAATTTTTTCTGGCTTGGATCGCTCTCTATGACTAACAAGTGCGTCTCGAAACTCTTCCTCAGTACCCGAGTCGAACTTTCCAGTTCCGCTTCCAAAATAGTATCCCATGATTCCAACATAGATATCATATTCTCCAAGCTGCTCCGTGATAGCGGCCTGCGATCTGTCAACGATAGCCGAGTGAGCATGGGTTTCCCAACGCATTGCATCAATTCTAAACTTTTGGATGCGCCCCAGATCTAATTCAATGTTTTCACAAATCTTAACAACTAGGTCTCGTTCAGCGGACATGTCGCCGGGCGACGATATAAAAATTCGTATGTTACGAACATACTCGCCTGAGACCGCATTTACTGTTCCACTCACCCAACAGCCTCCTGAAACTCGCGCCACTCACCCTTGCTCATGCCTGATGTCTCTTGGGTGACTTCTTCGCCTTTTAACATGCGGCGCAGGCAGTCGAGGGCTTTGCCGGATAGGGTGGCTCCGCCGAGGCGGTAGTCCTCGAATGCCCCGTAGGCGGCGGGCACCCAGTCGGCGACGACGTTGCAGATTGCGTCGGCGTAAACCCGAATTTCGTATTGTGCGTGGGTGTCGGCGCGTAGGCGCAGGAAGTGGAACAGGTTGTGCAGGTCGACCTTCCAATACCACTGTGTGTAGATGTTTGCGGGCAGGTTCATGCGGGCAAGTTCACGCGCGAGCCCTTGTTTGGCGTCGCCGTTTTCATCGGTTTCCCCAATCATTTCAGCGTAGTGGTCGTAGGTGCGCGCGGCGTCGCCTTTGAGGATTTCAAGGACGCGGGCGGCTTCATCACCTGTTAAGGCTTCGCCTCTACCTTGGTTATTGATCACAGATTGTGCGGCCAATTGGGAGGGTTCGGGAATGTAGAATTCGCGGTCTAGGATCGAATAGCGGGCAGAGTATTCGTTGACGTTGGCTGTCCGGTGGCGGATCCATTGGCGTGCAACAAAGACGGGCAGTTTGACGTGCAGTTTGATCTCGCACATCTCGAATGGCGTTGAGTGCCAGTGGCGCATGAGGTAGCGGATCAGGCCTTCGTCGTTTTGCACGGACTTGGTGCCTTTGCCGTAGGACACGCGGGCGGCTTGGCAGATTGCAGCATCGTCGCCCATATAATCGATGACCCGAATGAACCCGTGGTCGAGCACGTCGTGCGCAGTATACAGGTGTTTTTCCATGCCCGGCGCAGTGGCGCGCAGGGTGGGTTGCGGGTTTGACCGCTGGACGTCGACTTCGGCTTGCTGTTCGGGGCTCAGCGGCATGGGATGCTCCTTGGTGGATATGAGTCGTGGGCTACTATATCTTGTGTTGCGCGCGGGGCTACTCTTACATGCGGGTTTGTGTGAGAAAGACGCAATATTGAGAAAGAATGCGGGTGGTTTTGGGGTTCTTCATTGACTTCACCCCCCCCTCGCCAGATGATCTATACAATTCCAGTTAACCGACAGGCCTTTTGATATGTTTCGCATAATTACACCTATTTCTGCACTTTTGCTTCTGACGGCCTGTAGTGACCCGCATCCCTTTGATTTTGGGACTGGCGGTACAACGACTGGGGTGTCACCGATAACACGACGGGAACCACGACCGATGAGGCCGCGGAAGATACTGGTACGTTGGATATCGGCACTTCATCGCCAGACGGCACAGCGTCCCCAACGGCGACGGGTTCGATCTTTCGTTTTGAATCGCGCGATGGGTCCGGTGGAGGGCTTGTTACCAGCGTGACTTATAACGCTGTGGACGATGAATTTACAGTCGATAATCTTGGATTTGATGGTGCCAATGTGTATGAGCGCGGCACTGCCGTGGATACGCTAGGTGTCGATTTGCGCCAATATGCGGTATATGATGCGGACGATATCGCGTTTGACGCGTTGGATGGCGATCCAATTGACCAAAACGGCCCGTATCGTGCAATTATTGGTGTCAGCGATAACTTGGTTGATGGAGATGCGCGCACCGCGTTTGCGATTGTGCGTACTGGCGGGTACCGTGACTATGGCTTTGGTGGCTTCATTTATCAGCGCAATGGCGGCGTTACCTTGCCAACGACCGGTCAAGCCCATTTCGGCGGTGAATATGCGGGCATCCGTGTATTTCAGGGCTGGCGCGGCCTAGAATTTACCACGGGTGACATTTCTGTCGACATCGATTTCCGTGACTTTAACGCCAATGATGCGGTGAACGGGACAATTTCCAATCGTCTTGTATTTGCGGAGAATGGAGCGTCGGTCACAACAGGCGGCGTCGACGAGTTACTTGTGCCTAACTTAACTTTCACCGTGGTAGAGGGCGTTCAGACGCTCACTGGCGACGGTGAAATTAGCGGCACTTTAAGCAATACTGTGGACGGCGAAGTGTATGAATCCGGGACCTATTACGGTATATTGGGTGGTGATCTGACGACCGCTCCTGGTGGTGAACTGGTTGGTATTTTTGTCGTGGAGTCCGAAGACCCTCGTTACACTGACGTAATCGCACAAGAAACTGGCGGCTTCATTCTTTACCGGTAATAAATAGATGTTTTCACGACTTTCTTTTTTGGCAGCGATTTTGCTATCGATGTCGTCTCCTGTTTTGGCGCAAAATTTGACGGGTGACGCCCTGTCGCCACAACAATTTTACAATCTCGGCCTTGCCCTGATGCGCGATGGTGATCCGCAGGATGCCGCGAATGTGGCGGATGTCCTGTTGCAGCGTAAAGCGGATGATCCTGCAGCGCTGATATTGCGCGCAGAAGCGGCAATTGCATTAGGCGACTTTTCAGGGGCTGCCCGCTTTGCGCGCGCTGCTTATTATGCGCAGACAAGTGGCGTTCAAAAGTTCGCGGCTGCCCGGCTAGTCGCCCTCGCGCACTCGCAGCTTAACCAAGATAGTCGCGCCCAAGTTTGACTTCGGCGCGCCCGCCAATATGCACCCAATGCGCAGACTGCCAGAAGTGTCGCTGACGACTATCGATTCTTGCGTGATCGCAACCCTTGGTCATCATCGTTTCGGTTTGGTGTGACGCCGTCGAGCAACGTGAATGGCGGGAGTTCATCTGATACTTTGTTCCTTCCAGGCATACCGTTTCCATTGACTTTGAGTAATGATGCGAAAGCATTGCCCGGTCTAAAAGTGTCCGTTGGTGGCAATACATCTTATAGATTGGCGGCCTCAAACACCGCAGTTACCTTTCTGACAGCGTCAGCTGATATGCGCACTTATGCGCTTAGTCCATCGGCAACAGAGCTGGTACCCGACGTGCGTGGCAGCGATTTTTCCGATGCAACGCTGGCATTTGGTATCAAGCATCGGCGCATATTGAGTGAAGGCGCGCGACCAACAGATTTCGCGCTGCAAATCGGACAGACATGGTACGGTAGCGCCCCATATAGCCAATTCTCCGAAGGATCCGTTGGGCAATCGTTTAAGATTGGCACCAACAATCTGATAACCGCCTCGCTTAACGCGCAGCGGCGCACCAGTCTGACCGACAATGCTCCCGTGACCACGGTTTCGTTGAACACACGCTGGCGGCGCAATCTACAAAATAGTGACACGTTATCGTTTGGCATTAACGTCGGCCGCGCCAAATCGATAGCTTTGGACAGCGACTATACGTCGATAAAGTACAGCGCCAATTACAGCTTTTCCGAAAGTTTCGCAGGGATGCGTTTCGGGTTTGGCATAGATGCCGAAACGCGCGATTTTGTTGCAACTCGATTTTTACGATCGGAACCGCGCGCGGATAAATCAATTGCGCTGAATATGTCCGTAGAATTTGCTGATTGGGAGTTTTATGGTTTTCGCCCTGTCTTGAATGCTCAGATAAAGCGCGACCAGAGCAACGTTGATCTGTTTGACCGTGATTACAGCAGTCTGGGATTCGATCTGCGGTCGTCATTCTGAAGTTGCCCTTATATCAAGGCGTGCTACCTTTTGTTTAACAAATAGGAGCGAATGAATGACCCTCACGTATCTGCACACGATGGTCCGTGTCAAAGACCTTGAAAAGACAGTGACGTTTTTTGAATTGCTTGGGCTCAAGGAAACCCGCCGTATCGATAGCGAAGGTGGGCGTTTCAGTTTGATTTTCATGGCGGCTCCTGGTCAGGAAGATTGCCCAATTGAGCTCACTTACAATTGGGATGGCGACGATGAATTGCCGTCCGACAGCCGCCATTTTGGCCACCTTGCATACAGCACAACCGATATTTACGCGTTATGCCAAAAACTGATGGACAACGGCGTGGTCATTAACCGCCCACCGCGTGACGGGCATATGGCGTTTGTTCGATCCCCTGACAATATCTCGGTTGAGTTACTGCAAGAGGGCGACGATCTTGCGTCTGCTGAACCATGGGCGAGCATGCAAAATACGGGTCATTGGTAAAATACCCATCCTTATTGGCGGTGATCGGGTTGATTTGGGCAGGTCCGGTTGACGCATGTCGCCTCGCATTGGTGCTCGCGATTGATGTGTCGTCATCCGTTGATGCCTCCGAGGATCAATTGCAGCGCGCAGGTTTGGCCAGCGCATTGCTTGATCCAGATGTGGAAGCCGCATTTTTCATCAGTTCTGATCCGGTTGCCGTCTACGTTTTTGAATGGTCGGGTCGGTATAATCAGCAGGTCCTTGTGGATTGGACGGTGGTCGACACGCCCAGCGCGCTTTTTGATGTGGCCCGAGACATCGCAGCGAGCGAGCGGCTGCACGATGATTTTCCAACGGCCATGGGCTATGCGCTAGGATATGCCGCGACAGCGTTGACGCGCGCACCACGCTGCCTGACCCAGACGATTGATATGGCGGGCGACGGTGTGAACAACGACGGGTTTGGCCCGATCGACGCCTATACAGCATTCCCGTTTGACGGTGTCACGGTCAATGGGTTGGTCGTGAACGGCGCTGATTTTGAAGGCGAAACTGACTTGATCCCATTTTTCAGGAACCAAGTAATCCGTGGCCCTGGTGCGTTCGTTGAGATCGCCAACGGGTTTGACGATTATGCAGCGGCGATGCGCCGCAAATTGTTGCGTGAACTGACTGCGATGATCATTGGTGCGTCGCATCAAACCCGCGCGCCCAAAGGATGAAATGGGTCACGCTGATATGTTCGCTATGGGCGGGCGGCGCAGATGCCGCTTGCAGGCAAGCGCTTGTTCTGGGCTTGGATGTTTCGGGATCTGTGGACGCGGTCGAATATCAGCTTCAGCGAGGCGGGCTGGCAACGGCACTGCTGTCGCCAGCGGTGACAGAGGTGTTCCTGCGCCAATATGCGGCCCCCATCGATATCGCCGTGTTTGAATGGAGTGGCCCAGCGCATCAGATTGTTATCTTACCGTGGACCACAATTGCAGATCGCGCCACGCTGGCCGCCGTGGCGAACACGCTGCGCAGATCACCGCGGATTGCGGGTGATCCAACAACTGCGATTGGATCGGCGATGTCATTCGCCAGTGATCTTCTTGTCAGCCGACAACATTGCTGGAAACAGACCATTGATCTGTCAGGGGATGGTCCGGCGAACACAGGTCCACTCCCACAAGATGTGGGGCCCCCTGCCGTCGCTGCCAACATTACAATCAACGGTTTGGTTATCGTATCTGCGGACGCCAAAGAGCTGCCATCGTATTTTCGCGAATATGTCGTGCGGGGCCCCGATGCATTCGTCGAGGTTGCCTTGGGATTTGACGACTACGCCAATGCAATGGAGCGCAAGCTGCTGCGAGAATTGCAGTCCATCGCGATTGGTGCTGCGCCAGATGACCTGACGATCACCCGAGGCTTGCCAATATCTAACATGCCGCGGCAGCGGCCCCTTTGGATCAAGCCCCGTTAATAGATATACCGGATTTGTTCGGTCCAGTACCGTTCCACCCGCCGCAACGCCATGGTGATGTCGTCGATACCTTTGTGATCAAGCACACCTTTGCCCATCAATCCGGCCGCGTGTGTCGCGAATAGTTGACCGACGACTTTGCGCACATCGCGCCCTTTTGGTGTCAGGCTAACCCGCACAGATCTGCGGTCGATTTCGGATCTTTGGTGGTGTATAAACCCCGTATCAACCAGCTTTTTCAAATTGTAGCTGACGTTGGACCCTTGATAGTAGCCCCGTGTTTTCAACTCTCCGGCGGTCACCTCGTTGTCGCCCACGTTGAACAACAACAATGCTTGCACGGCGTTGATTTCAAGCATCCCCAGCCGTTCAAATTCATCTTTGATCACGTCCAGCAACAGCCGATGAAGCCGTTCCACAAGGGTCAACGAATCTAGATAGCTGTTCATAAAGGCCGCTGCGTGCGCGGTCCCACCGGTTTCGTCACCCGGTCCGACATTACTGTGAATGCTCATATTTCTATATCTCCAACAATTGCTGCTCGAAGATAGGTTTGAACCAGATTTACGAAAATTCGGTTAAGTCAAAACTGTTTTAATTTACCGACGGCTTGGTCAGCCCCGTCGCCCCTGCCCCAATTTGCGCGATTAAGTCCGCGTATTCAGCGGGTGCAGGTACTGTTCCACCAACCCACGCATACAAGTCATGATCATTCTCGGCCAAAAGTTGGTCATAATGCGCAAGCCCTGCGTCATCCATTCCGTCCAATTTGCGCCCAGAAAAATCCGACAGGATCAGGTCCATTTCTTTGATCCCCCGCCGCATCGACCGCATCCGCATGCGTTTGATCATCACATCGCGTGTTTCAACCATGATCAGCTCCTCAAAATCAGACGCAACTGTTTTTCAAGTCGTCCCATGTCTTGTGCTGCTTTCGTCATTTCGGTCCGTAGCTTGCGCATTTGCCCCAAGATCACGGCAATGTCCGCGTCGTCGGTTTGCAGCGTTGTAGGCTCTTCGGGCCCTTCGCCTTCGCCAGTCATCAGCCAAACAAGTGATACGCCCAGCATACCAGACAGCATCGTCAACCGGTTTGCCCGCGGTTCTTTAAGATCATTTTCCCAAGCGTGCATGGTGACGGTTTTCACCCCCAACTGCTTGGCCAATGTTGCTTGGCTATGCCCCGCTGCTTCGCGCGCGCCCGCAAGCCTGTCGCCGAAAGTTGCTGCTTCTTCGCTGAACCAGCCTTGGTCACCCATGGAAGTCGTCATATTGTCGTCCTTCTTGCTTGCGTCAGTGCCGCGCAACATCCTATGTCATGCTTAGTGAAAAATTGCCACCGGATGACAAATATGACCTTTCTGTCTGCGACACTCAGCCGCGTAAAACCGTCCCCGACGATCGCCGTGACCACCAAAGCCGCTGAGCTAAAGGCCGCTGGTCGTGATGTTATTGGCCTTGGTGCCGGCGAGCCAGATTTTGATACGCCGCAAAACATCAAAGATGCTGGCGTTGCCGCCATTGCGACGGGTAAAACGAAATACACCGCCGTTGACGGTATCCCAGAGCTGAAAGAAGCGATTTGCGCCAAGTTCAAGCGCGACAATGATCTGACCTACACACCTGCCCAAGTCACCGTTGGTACTGGCGGCAAGCAGGTATTGTACAACGCATTCATGGCCACCCTGAATGCAGGCGATGAGGTTATCATCCCTGCCCCTTATTGGGTCAGCTACCCTGATATGGTTTTGCTAGGCGGCGGCGAGCCCGTGTTCGTTGCAGGCGACATGGCCCAAGGTTACAAAATCAACGCCGATCAGCTTGAAGCCGCAATCACCCCCAAGACAAAGTGGTTCTTGTTCAATTCACCGTCCAACCCCACGGGCGCTGGGTATTCGTGGGATGAACTGAAGGCGTTAACCGACGTATTAGTCCGGTATCCTGACGTTTGGATTTTGACCGATGATATGTACGAGCATCTGGCTTACGGCGATTTTAAATTCTGCACGCCGGCCCAAGTGGAACCGTCCCTGTATGACCGCACGCTGACAATGAACGGTGTGTCCAAGGCCTATGCCATGACGGGCTGGCGTATCGGCTATGCTGCTGGTCCTGAAATGCTGATCAAAGCGATCCGCAAGGTCCAGTCCCAATCCACGTCGAACCCAAGTTCGATCAGCCAGTGGGCCGCCGTAGAAGCCCTGAACGGTACCCAAGAGTTTCTGGCCCCCAACAACGATTTGTTTGTCACCCGCCGTGATCTTGTGGTTGATCTGCTCAACAAAGCGCCTGGGATTATCTGTCCGAAGCCCGAAGGTGCGTTTTACGTGTATCCATCGATTGCGGGCTGTATTGGCAAGACGTCCCCAGCGGGCACGGTTATTGAGGACGATGAGGTTTTCGCCACTGCATTACTGGAAGAAACCGGCGTCGCCGTGGTGTTCGGCGCGGCCTTCGGCTTGTCCCCAAATTTCCGCGTCAGTTATGCGACTTCAAACGACGCATTGGCCGAGGCCTGCAACCGTATCATAACGTTCTGTGAGGGGCTGACCTAAGCGATTGTCTTTGCTAGGGTCCACCCAAACAAGGGGGCGACATGGGCGCTGAGTTACCAGATTATTACTTTCGCATCCGTGAAAATGGGGCTGCTGTGTTTCGGGTTGATACCGAAAACCGTCAACGCCGCATTGAGATGGACCAGATCGCGCTTGTGAACGTCAACAAAGGCGAGGTGAAGCCGCACGGCGACCACGCGCTGACGGTTGAAGATATCGCCGCCATTCAAGAGTGGTTAGACAAGCGCGTCGCGCTGCTTGCCCAACGTGATATCGACGATATTCACCGCGCTGTGGACTATATGAATGTCACGACACAGTGGGTGCAGTCCAAGGCATCCGAGGCCCAATTGGACGACGTTACAGATGCGTTATTGCTGGCAATGCACGACCTGCGATCTGTGCTTGTGCGCAAGAAGGCTGATCGTTTGATGAAGCAGCACGCGGCTGAAAACGGCTAGGGTTTGGTCAAAAACACCGACCGCCGCCAGAACCGCCACATCATCAGCACGGCGGCCACTGACAGCCCAACGACCAGCCCCAGCCAGATGCCAACGCCACCCATGCCAAGCGTGAACGCCAGCAAATAGCTGACCGGCAAGCCCACCACCCAATAGCTGATTGTTGCAATGACCATCGGCACAGCCGTGTCTTGCACGCCGCGCAAAAGACCAAGTGCCAGAACTTGCACCGCATCCACAACTTGGAACAGCCCCGCCATCGCCAAAAGCGAAATACCGATGCGCAGCAGCGTGGCTTTTTCAGGTTCGCTTGGGTCGATGAACATCGCGATCAGTGGTTCGGGGATCAACAAGAACACCGCCATGGTCGCGACAGCAAACACCGTCGACATGCCAATGGCCATTTTTGCCCCACGCCGCAGGTTTATTTCGTCGCCACGCCCTAACGCGCGACCCGCACGTATAGTGGCCGCTTGCGAAAACCCGAGGTGGACCATGAACGTCAGGCTGGCCAGTTGAATGGCGATCCCGTGGGCTGCGAGTTCAAGCGGGCCGATCCAGCCCATCATAATCGCGCTTGCCGTGAACAACCCACCTTCGGCCAATGACGTCAGCCCGATGGGCCAGCCAAGTTGAAAGACGCGGCGCAAAATCTCGCCGTCGGGTTTCCAGACGTTTTGCAGCAGCTTGTACTGCGGCAGTTTGCGCAGACCGTAGAGGACAAGGATGACCACCGTGGCGAGTGTTACAAAAAGCGATGCGATTGCGGCCCCTTGGATGCCCATTTCAGGCGCCCCAAAGTTTCCGAAAATCAGCGCATAGTTGACGACAACATTCATCAACGCGGTCCCAAGGGTCGCCCACAGAATAATTGCCGTATATTCCAACGCTGCCAGATAGGATTTCAGCGTCATCGCCATGAGTGCGGGCACCATTTGCCATGCAGCAATGACCAGATAATCATGTGCCATAGCGGCGACCACCGCGTCTTGACCTATGGCCAGCAGGATCTGTTCGGACCACATGAACGGCAGCGTAAACAGCAGCCCATATGCAATCGACAGCCACAGTCCCATGCGCGTGACGCGCCGGACTTGGACTTCGTCGTCGGCCTCGGCTGCGGCCGCCACCATGGGGGTCACTGCAAAGGCAAATCCGGCGCCGACAATGAAGGTCACGAAATACATTGTTGACCCGAGAGTCACTGCCGCGAGCGCCGTCACATCATACCAGCCGAGCATGATTGTATCTGTCATATGGATCAAAAATTGCGCCACTTGCGATGCGATCAATGGGCCGCCAAGCATCCAAATGGCGCGGCGGTGTTCAGAATAGGTTTGTGCGGTGTGTTCCATCGTTCTAGGCTTAGGGCCGATCCGCTTCCCCGTCTAGCCATGCGAAAGAACCCCATGTCCGAAAACCTGATCCAAGCCGCGCAAGCGTTTTACAAAGACCTTGCGGCGAACAATGCCAAAGTTTGGTGGGACGCGCATCGCGGGGCCTATGACGGCGTGCTCAAACCCGCGGCTTTGGCGCTGATGGATGATCTGGCGCCTGCGATTGCGGACCTTGTAGATGCGCCTGTGAAGCCCAAGCTGTTTCGCCCACATCGGGACGTGCGGTTTTCCAAGGATAAGACCCCGTATAAGACGCATCTGCATATGATGTGGACGCTGGACGGTGTCGGGCGGCAGAACCCTGTGTTCTTCTTTGGGGTCGGCGTGGATTATGTGACCGTTGGGTCGGGCATGATGGGGTTTGACAAGCCGGTGTTGGAAGACTGGCGCAAGTTTGTGGACCTTGATGCGAAACGGATTGTCGGGATCGTGGACGGTATTGAGGCCGACGGGTTTGGGCTGCGTGAACCAGCGCTTAAGCGCGTGCCAGCTGCCTATCCGGCGGATCATCCAGCTGCGCATTTGCTACGGATGAAAGGCTGCATCGCGTCCAAGGACATTGGGCAGCCTGCCGATTTGGGCCGCGCGATATTAAAGGCCTGCGAACAGGTTGCCCCGCTCACGGCGCTGCTGGTACAGATATCTGAAGCGTAGGATGGGTTTTAACCCATCATCCTTTTAGGGCGTCGCGCCAACTATGATGGGGGGCGAACCCGAGCATCTGTTTGGCTTTGGTGTTGTCGTAAAACGTCTCAAACTCACCCATTTCGCGGCGTAGCGGGACATTGGGATAGAACCGTGCGCAGACCTCTGCACTTGATATCCCGACCGAGCAATCGTCATTGGCTACGTTAAACACCTCGTAGCCCAAGCCATCCACGGCCAAACACCGCGCGACCATCTGACCCAAATCGCGCGCATCAATATAGGCAAAGATGTTGCGCCGCCTTAGCGCCGGATCATCCATGAACGCTGGGAAATTCTCTGCGTATTCATGCGGTTCGATCACGTTGTTCAACCGCAACCCGTAAATATCGATCCCTGTGCGCGCCTGAAACGACTGCGCTGTGGCCTCATTACAGACCTTTGACATGGCGTAACTATCGTGCGGCACCGTCGGGTGGTTTTCATCTACGGGCACATAGTCAGGCAGCACCTCGCCCTCTGCAAAGCACACACCATATGTCGTCTCGGAACTGGCAAAAATCACCTTGGGGATACCAAGCTTCACCGCCGCCTCGATCACGTTATAGGTTGATTGGGTGTTGATCCGAAAACATTCCCCGTCCGTGCCGATCATCACACGCGGCGTCGCTGCAAAATGCACAACGGCGTCGTATTTAGGCACGCCTGTACCCGCATCCAATTCGTGGAAATCAACAAACTGAGACATTGCCCCGATGACCTGACCAGCGTCAGTCAAGTCCAACAACAGCTCTGGCCCCGCGTCACCCGATGACACCTGATCGGCGTTGACGACGTAATGTCCCAGAGCGCGCAAATGCGCCACGCTATATTTACCCGCTTTTCCGCTGCCGCCTGTGAAAAAGATCCGCATGTCCTGCTCCTGTTGCTTGCGCCTACTTTGTCAGGCGGTTTGCGTGTCCACAATGGGCGATGCCTCTTTCCCCGCACGGGCCTGCCTGTCATACTAGGCGAAACATCAAGAAAATGAGCAGAGCGATATGGCGAACGACCTTTTATCCACCACAAGCCCCGACGACTATAACGCCTCTTCCATCGAGGTGTTGGAGGATATGGAACACGTCCGCCTGCGCCCTGGTATGTATATCGGCGGCAAGGACGAGCGCGCGCTACACCATATGGTGGCCGAGATTATCGACAACTCGATGGACGAAGCAGTCGCAGGGCACGCCACGTGGATCGAAGTGGAACTGCACGCCAATGGCCATTGCACGGTGCGCGATAACGGGCGGGGTATTCCAACCGATCCGCATCCAAAGCAGCCAACGAAATCTGCGCTTGAAATCATTTTCTGCACCCTGAATGCGGGCGGCAAGTTTTCCGGTGATAGCTATCAGACGTCGGGCGGTTTGCACGGTGTTGGCTCATCCGTGGTGAACGCGCTTTCTGATCACTTGCGGGTCGAGGTCGCGCGCAACAAAGAGCTGTTCATGATGGAGTTTTCCAAAGGCGTGCCACAGGCGCCTTTGGCCAAGATCGGTGCCGCCCCAAACAGGCGCGGCACATCCGTCACATTCCACCCTGATCCTGAGATTTTCGGCAAGCTGACGTTGAAACCTGCGACGTTGTTCAAGATGTCGCGGTCCAAGGCCTATTTGTTTTCCGGCGTTGAAATCCGGTGGAAAACTGAGATCGACGACAAAGAAACGCCGCTGTCAGCGACGTTCAAGTTTCCCGGCGGTTTGGCCGATTACCTGAACATCACTTTGGGCGATGCCACCGTTTATGCCGAAAAACCATTTGCGGGCACTGTGTCGTTTGTCGACAAATTCCAAGTCCCTGGCAAAGTCGAATGGGCGATCAACTGGACCCCTGCCCGCGACGGGTTCATCCAGTCGTATTGCAACACTGTGCCCACGCCCGAGGGCGGTACCCACGAGACCGGATTTTGGTCCGCGATCCTGAAGGGCATCAAAGCCTACGGCGAGCGTGTGAACAACAAAAAGGCCGCGCAGATTACGCGCGACGATTTGACGACTGGCGGCTGTGCGTTGGTGTCATGCTTTATTCGCGAACCGGAATTTGTGGGTCAGACCAAGGACCGTTTGGCCACGACGGATGCCCAACGCATGGTCGATCTGGCCGTGCGTGACCACTTTGATAACTGGTTGGCGGCGGATACCAAAGCAGCGGGTGCGATCCTTGATTTCCTTGTGTTGCGCGTTGAAGAACGCCTGCGCCGTAAAATGGAAAAGGAGACTGCCCGCAAAACCGCGACGAAAAAGCTGCGCTTGCCCGGTAAACTGACCGATTGTTCAAGCAAAAATCGGGCAGGCACCGAGCTGTTTATCGTGGAGGGCGACAGTGCGGGTGGGTCTGGTAAGGGCGCGCGTAACCGTGTGAACCAAGCCTTATTGCCGCTTAAGGGTAAGATTTTGAACGTGCTGGGGGCTGCATCCAACAAGATCCATACCAACGCCGAAATTAATGATCTTTGCGAGGCGTTGGGCGTTGGCATGGGCACCAAGTTTAACGTCGACGATCTGCGCTATGATAAGATCATCATCATGACCGATGCGGATGTCGACGGGGCGCATATTGCCGCCCTGCTGATGACGTTCTTTTTCACGCAGATGCGTCCGCTGATTGACCAAGGTCATTTGTATCTGGCCTGCCCGCCGCTGTACCGCCTGACCCAAGGCGCGCACCGAATTTACGTGCAAGACGACGTCGAAAAAGAGGCTGCCATGAAAAAGGGCCTTGGCGGTAAAGGCAAAATCGACGTGCAGCGGTTTAAGGGGCTGGGCGAGATGGACGCAAAAGACCTCAAGCTGACGACAATGGACCCGACGACACGCAAACTGATCCGCGTCACGATCCACGACGACGAGCCGGGGGATACAGCCGATTTGGTTGAGCGTCTGATGGGGAAGAAGCCGGAACTGCGGTACCAGTACATTCAAGAGAACGCGCAGTTTGTTGAGGAGTTGGATGTTTAGGAGCGACGCCTAATTCCCTTGAACATTTCGTTTTCACTTACAAAAAATGGCCGCCCAGTTTGCTCGCGCAATTCAAGCGCCCTGACGATTTTTGTTCCTTTGTGGGTGTGAATCCAATCCCGAGATGCCTCGCTAGCAACAATAATGAAATCCAATTTTTTACTAACTGATTTGGCCTTCACCAACCCCATTGCCTCCAGCTCGTTTTCCAATTCGCTGCGAGGAGTAATTCTAAATTGGCCCGTCAACATAAAATTAAGTCCCCCACAGTCCTCCCAATCGACTTGCACCATCAATTCAGAAAAATCTGGGACAACTCCGTACGAAGAGACTCCAGTATCCGCATAACAATCGCCCACCAGTTTCGAAATTGAGAGACAAATCTCGGCACTTTCCTCAGGATCAATTTCACCACCTTCCAAAGCGTCTAGCAGGCAAAACCTTAGTGAGCGAACAAATGGATCAGCTAAAATATGGGAGGAAGTATCAACTATTTGAAGCAGTCGCGTGGCTTCACTCAAGGTAATCAGGTCATCACATGCAATTCCTGCACAGTACCCCAAGAATCTGTTTGTTGAACTCTTTTCACATGTTGAATCAATATGTTCACTGCGGACTTCTTCAATTTGCGAAACAGTTTCATAATCTAGCAATTCGGCGCTGAAATCCTCAATAATGTCTGCGGCATCGGGTTCCGAGTTCAACTTCACAAAATCGATACACTGTTGAAGCAGTGGTGCGATCTCACCGACCTCCAAATCTCCACTTGCGGTAATTCCCTCAAGAAAACCGGTAAAATAACAAAAGTGCTTTTGGTCATTCCGTTCACCATGGACTCGTCCGAGTGCAGAACTATTATGAGAAAAATCTGTCATGTCGTCAGCCTATGGTTGCAACTTCGCATTGCCAATACCAAAAATAGAGTGTCCACCCCTGCAATCTCTGCAAATATCCGATCACCTCGAGCAATTTCGCTGGCATTGACGTCCCGTTCCCGTTTCCGTCGACAATGATTGTTGCGCCCCGTGGGGGCGGTTCGGGCGCTGCCAAATCTTTGATTTGGCGCGGTGGCTTATTTTTGCAATCCTTCCAGATACTCGGTGAGTGCGAGCAGGTCGGCTGGGACTGGCGTTCCTAATCCGTCGCGCTCTACGATGATTGTGTCGCCCATGTCGCCTGCGCCGAACTCTGGCATGGCGCCAGAAAAATGTGAGCCTCGGTCGAGCCCGTCGATGGTGCTCATCACATAATCGCGGGGAAATGTGTCGTTGTTGCGGGATGCCAGCGTCGTCAGGTCGGGCGCCATTTTGATCAGGTTGGGCGACATGAGGTCGGACCCTTTGGCGTCTAACCCGTGACAAGACGCGCAGTTTTGCGCGAACATGCGCTGCCCGTCGGGTTCTGCCACGTCGACGCAGCCCGCCAATGCCACTGCCCCTAGGATGATGATCGTGCGCATGATGCCCTCCGCTAACTGTTTTTCTGAACATAGCGGGCGAAAGGCGGTGTGATCAATGATCTGGATCAATCACCGCAGGGTCAGGTTGCTGATTGCTGCCTGAATGACCGAATTGGTGTCGTCGCTGTCGCCGGACACGGCCAAACCGATCAACGCACCGCGGGGCCCACCAAAGGCACGCGCAAAGTCGGCGTTCAGGTCCACGTTTTCGGACGCTGAGCCAGTGCCCACGCCGCGCAATGGGATCGTCACGCCGGTGCCCGCTTTGCCGTATGGTGACCGGATCACGGCCCCCATCGCGTTGTTGCCGCCCCATGCGTATTGCACCACGCGCACGTCACTGCGCCCCAAAAGTGACCGGATGCCTGCGCCTGTCAGCGACGGCGCCACGGCTTCTGGAACAAAGACAAAGTAGAGCGAAATATTGCGGTCATCGCCACCTTTTAGCGACAGGTCGGTTGCGGGGATGGATTTGCTAACGGACCAGTCCCACGATGCCCCAACTGCCCCCCAGTCGGCGGGATCAACCCGCGTCCAAGCGATGCTGACCGACCCGTTTGATGTCATGTTCAGGGATGTTCCAAACGCATAATCATTGGATGAAAACAGCGATAGTCGCTGTTCTTTCCAGCCCGTGCTAAAGCTGACGGGCCCTGCGTGGGCTGTGCTGGTGGCAAGGGCAAGGGCGGCGGAAAGCACAAGGCGCATGGGGAAATATCCTTCTCAACTGGTATTGAATGGTTGCTTATCCGATCCACGCCCGCAGTACCCGCAAAGTTGCGCGATCTCACACGATTGTTAGACGACCGTGAACTATTCGCAAATCTTCACCAATGGATCAAGTTGCACGTAGTCGCGCGCGCTGACCCAATGTATTTTATCTTGCGGCACATATTGCCATTCGGCAAGGAACTTTGCTTTTACCTCGCCGCGCAAATAACGCGCCATTTGCGGGTTTCCAATTGGGCCGACATTTACGTTTGAGCTGTGAAATCCGATCCGCGCTTTTCGCCCCAAGCACGCATTGGGCAGGGTCGTGAAAATCACGCAAGCCGAGGCGCAATAGCCGCGTATTTCAACCCGTCCGGTCCAAAAACGCAGACGCGCGCGGTCGGCTTGGGCGCTGATGATCTGCCCGCCTCCGTCATTTGAGATGACGTAGCGCTCGCCACTTATGGGGGCGGGCCTGCGGTCGGTGCAGGACGCGGTTAAAAACAACGACAAGACTGCGCAGAGCATGCCCGCCACTTTCATAAATTAAGTCGCCAACGTTAGTATTTGCGCCCAAAGCGCGTCTGGTACGTCGATCACATCCATGGCTGTCCGGTTTGCCCCTGGAATACGCGCGCCGTCTTGCGTTGCGACTGCTTTGGCGACACGCGCGAACCGGTCGTTGAAGCTGTCGCCATATGTCGCGGGGTCCATCAGGATATAGAATTGCCCAAGCCCGTGCGGTGCGCCGTCAGGCAATTTCAGCCCCTTCACATCCAGCGAGTTGACCGATCCGGTCATGCCGGCCGCGAGCAGTTCAACCATGAGGCCAAAGCCCCAGCCTTTGTATCCGCCCGCACTGACCAATGCGCCTTTTAGGGCTGCCTCTGGATCGGTTGTGGGGGCACCGTTTGCGTCCACGGCCCAGCCAAGCGGGATTGGCGTACCCGCTGCTTTGGCCATTGTGATTTTGCCCAAGGCCACTGCGGATGTTGAAAAATCAAAATGCATTAGGGGCGCGCCGGCCCCAGGCACGGTCATTGCGATTGGATTTGTACCAATTACCGCCGCGTTCCCACCGGGAGGGGCGACGACGGGCGACGCGTTTGTCATGCCGATTGCAATCAACCCGCGCGCTGCAATTTGTTCGGTAAAGAAGCCCAGCGATGTGCAGGTGTGTGCGTTGGCCACGGCCAATGTCGCAACGCCGTTTGTCCGTGCTGTTTCAACCGCAAGGTCAAGCGCCGCGGCAAACGCGGGCTGTGCAAAGCCGAATTTGGCGTCAACCATCACGGCCGACCCGCGCGGTTTTGTGACAACTGGATCAACGGTCCCGTTGACCCGCCCAGACGCGAGCTGTGTGCAGTAGCTTTCCAGATAATACAGTCCGCAAATGACGTTGCCGAGCGCCTCTGCGCGCGCGACGGCGCGGGCGACGTGACCTGCCTGTGCGTCTGCGGCACCATGCGCGATCAGCGCTGATTTACTTGTTGTCTCAATCTCTTGGACGGTAATCTTCATAGCGTTTCCAGTGTTCCAGCGGTCATGCGGACCATGCGGTCCATGCGGGCTGCGAGGTCAAGGTTATGGGTGGCGATCACGGCGGCAAGACCGGTGCCGCGCACCAGTTCCATTAGCGCGTCAAACACGCGGTCGGATGTGTCGGGGTCAAGGTTGCCAGTGGGTTCATCGGCCAGCAAAAGCTGCGGTTTGTTGGCAAGCGCACGGCAGAATGCGACACGCTGTTGTTCGCCGCCAGACAGGGCCGCAGGACGGTGATCGCCCCGTTCAGCGATACCAACCCGCGCAAGCAAATCTTGGGCGCGCGCCGTTGCATCAGCGTCACTTACCCCATTCGCTAACTGAGGGAGGACGATGTTTTCAAGCGCCGTAAATTCGGGCAGTAAGTGGTGGAATTGATAGATGAAACCAACGTCATTGCGGCGGACGGCCGTGCGTTTACGGTCAGAAAGTTTGGTCATATCGCGACCTGCGATGCTGACTTGGCCTGCGTCCGGCGTATCAAGCAACCCAGCAATATGCAGAAGCGTCGATTTTCCGGCGCCCGACGGGGCAACAAGGGCGACGACTTCGCCTTTTTGGACAGTCAGATCGGTGCCTTGCAGCACGGTGACCGCGTTGGGTTTGCCCGTGTTATAGGCCTTAGTGATGCCCGTGAGGGTCAGGATTGGGTCATTCATAACGCAGCGCCTCTACTGGGTTCATGCGAGCGGCGCGGCGGGCGGGAAAGATCGTGACGATCCATGACAGGCCAAGCGACAAGGTCACCGATGAGATCACATCGCGCAGGCGCAATTGCGCGGGTAATTCGTAGATGCCCCTGATTGATGGGTCCCAAACACCGCCGCCTGCGACGTAGTTAACAAAGCTGAATATCGTGTCGATATAGATCGCGAACAGGCAGCCGAAGATCACCCCGAGGATCGTGCCAAATGTCCCGATCCCTGCCCCGCAGATAAAGAAGATACGCAAAATTGAGCCTTCAGTCAGGCCCATTGTGCGCAAGATGCCGATGTCGCGGCCCTTGTTTTTGACCAGCATGATCAGCCCCGAAATGATGTTCATTGACGCAATCAGCACGAGGATCGACAGGATCACAAACATCACGTTGTCTTCAACAGAAAGCGCGCGCAAGAAGCTGCCCGCGCTGTCCCGCCACGTCCAGATTAAGGTGCCTGCACCGCCGACAGCCAAGATATCTGGCAGCACGTCATCGACTGCATCCGGATCCGCGACCATGACCTCAATTTCATCAACAAGCCCGTCGCGGTTAAAGAAACTTTGCGCCTCTGACAGCGGCATATAGACCCGAGTCCGGTCGATGTCATAACGCCCAGCGGTGAAAATATAGACGATTTCATAGGCGTTGGTGCGCGGGCTGGTGCCCATTGCGGTGCGCACGCCGTTCGGGCTGATAACTTTGATCCGGTCGCCCACGATTGCGCCCAGTTCACGCGCCACACCAGACCCAATAGCGATACCGTCGTTAAAGCGGTCAATGCTGCCAAGGGAGGTGATCGGATTGGCGATACGAGGGATGGTTTTCAGGTCTTCAAGTGCGATGCCGTAGACTTCGATGCCAGCGTTCCGGTTGGTGCGATTGGCCATGACTTGGCCACGCACCAATGGGGCGGCGCGGATCACGCCATCAATTTCTGCAAGGTTGTCCGCGAGCGCGCCATAGTCCGAAATGGTCCGAATAACTTGGTTCGTGCCTGCAATGGCAGTCTGTTGATAGACGGTTACATGGGCGTTTGACCCAAGGATCGTGTCGACAAATTCAGCACGGAAACCCGAGCGCACGGCAAGCGTTGCGA